>PR_CR_10_Liq_3_inCRDRAFT_1000348_pt1 | contig 12780 bp, 15 predicted proteins | sample PRCRCaboRojoPR_2_FD_10240 | JGI IMG/M metagenome (IMG submission 10240)
GGGGCGGGCGAGGTGAGGGCCGAGGTGAAATATGGCACCGGCAGCCGCGTGGATTTCTGTCTCGGTGGCGACACCTTCGTCGAGGTCAAGTCGGTGACGCTGGCCCGCCGATCCGGCCTGGCCGAGTTTCCCGACAGCGTCACCCAGCGCGGCACCAAGCACCTGCGCGAGCTGGCCGAGGTCGCCCGGTCGGGCAAGCGGGCCGTGATGTTCTACCTGGTCCAGCGCACCGATTGCACGGACATGACCCTCGCTGCCGATATCGACCCGGACTATGCCAACGCCTTCGACGAGGCCCGCGCCGCCGGTGTTGAGGTCATCTGCCACCGCGCCAAGATCACACCGCAAGAGATCACTCTTGGACCGGTCTGCGGGGTCGGCTGGCCCGAATCCGGGAAATGACGCCGCACCGGGCCTTTTGCAGGTGCTTGATTTGTCCTATTTGGACCTAAAGCAAGGAACAGGTGCCATGGACGACACGCGCGGCAGGATTACGAAAGACGGCATCCGCCTTCACGACAAGGCGGATTTTGCGGGTATGCATGCAGCCGGTCGGCTGGCGGCAGAGGTTCTCGACCGGATCGCCGAACATGTGATGCCCGGCGCCACCACCGGCGATCTGGACAGCAAGATCGAGCAATGGGTCAATGAGGCGGGCGCGTCCTCGGCTACGATCGGCTACAAGGGCTACCAGCACGCCAGCTGCATCAGCGTCAACCACGTGGTCTGCCACGGCATTCCCGGTGCGGCGATCCCGAAGGCCAAGGCCGAGACGATTTCCAAGAACCTCGAAAAGCGCCGCGACGACGACGCGTTGCAGGAGGGGGACATCCTGAACATCGATGTCACGGTGATCGTCGATGGCTGGTTCGGGGACACAAGCCGGATGTATGTCGCGGGTGGCAAGCCCAACCGAAAGACCGAAGGCCTGATCCAGGTCACGCATGATGCCCTGATGAAGGGGATCGAGGCCGCGCGGCCCGGCAATACCTTCGGAGATATCGGCCACGCGATCCAGTCCTATGTCGAAAGCAACCGCATGAGCGTTGTGCGCGATTTCTGCGGGCACGGGTTGGGACGGGTGTTTCACGCNCCGCCCAACGTGCTGCATTACGGCCGCCCGGGCACCGGGCCGGTTCTGGAAGAGGGCATGTTCTTCACCATCGAGCCGATGGTGAACCTTGGCCGCCCGGAAACACATGTTCTCAAGGATGACTGGACGGCCGTGACGCGGGACAAGTCCCTGTCCGCGCAGTTCGAGCATTCCATCGGGATAACCGCCGATGGTTGCGACATCTTCACCCTGTCGCCGGCGGGCAAGTTCCACCCGACCTATTGATCCTCCGCGTCCTCGCGCAGCATGGCGTGCAGCACCGTGCTGCCCTGGAATGGCGTCGCGCAATCCCCGATCAAAAGGGGCGTGTCGAACAGGACTGGCGGCGGCAGCGCGGTCCGCGCAGGTTTCTCGCGCGCCACCCAGGACACTTCGTTGAAACTGGCATCGGTCATGGGCGCAGGATAGCACAAGTGCAGCAAGCGCCCAAATCCGCGCCTCAGGATGCGCGCAGCACCGTAATATGGGTGTCGCCGTATCGGCGCGAATCCTCAAGGGAGAAGCCATCCGGCGGGTCCTGGGCGGCGCTTTCTTCCCAAAGGATCAGCGCATCAGGGGCAATCCATCCCTGCCGCCGGGCGGTGACGAGCGCGGGTCCGCCCAGTCCCTGCCCATAGGGTGGGTCCAGGAAGACAAGGTCGCAGGGCGCCGACGCCTTCGGAAGACGGTCAGCGGCGCAGGTCAGGATGCGAGCATCGGCCTCGCGCCGAGCCTTCGACAGGTTTTCCCGGATCAGGCGTTGCGCGGCGCGGCCCTTGTCGACGAAGGTCGCGTGGCTTGCCCCGCGCGACAGCGCCTCCAGACCCAGTGCGCCGGTTCCCGCGAACAGGTCCAGAACCCGCGCACCATCTGGTAGCCCATATCCTGCCAGAACATTGAACAGGCTTTCCCGGACCCGGTCGGGCGTGGGGCGCAAATGCGCGGCCGCATCCCCCTTGCCGACCGAGGCTAGCGTCAATCCCCGATGCTGGCCGCCGATGATCCTCACGCTTTCAGCAGGGCCTTCATGTCGGTTTCGGGGTCGGTCACGATCTCGGGCGCGGGCGATTTGCCCGCCTCGATCAGGCGCTTGGCCACCATGTAGGTCCGGGCGTCGTTCATCGCGTCCACCGCGATCAGTTCAGTGCCCTTGTAGTACCAATGCGACCTGGCCGCGCCGTCTTGCCGGACATGCACGGCGTCATAGCCCAGGTTCAACCCGGCAATCTGCAACTTGCAATCGTATTGATCCGACCAGAACCACGGCTTGGGCTCATAGGCCACGTCCTCGCCCGCCATGTTTTGGGCCGCGACCTCGGCCATGTCGATGGCATTTCCGACGCTTTCCAGCCGGATCCGCTGGCCCTTGAAGTTGCAGGTCGCGCAATCACCGGCCGCGAAGATGTCGGGCTCGGAGCTGCGGCAGTGATCGTCGGTGACGATGCCNTTGTCGANCTCCAGGCCAGCGCCCTCGGCCAGGGCGGTCGCCGGCTGGATGCCGACGCCGACGATGGCGAAATCCAGGTCCAGCTCTGTCCCGTCCGTCAGGACCGCGCCGCTGACCCGGTCCGTGCCGGTCAGTTCCTTCAGGCCGACGCCTTCGCGGATATCGACCCCATGTTCCCGGTGCAGGTCGCGGAAGAATGCCGAGGTCTCCGGGCAGGCCACCCGTTGCAGGATGCGGTCGGCCATTTCAACCAGCGTAACCTTGACGCCCTTCTTCGCAGCGACCGCTGCGGCCTCCAGCCCGATATAGCCGCCGCCGATCACCAGAAGGCGCGCGCCTTGGCGAAATTCGGGGGCCATGGCATCGGCATCGCGCAGGTCGCGCACGGTATAGACGCCGTCCAGCGTGCCCCCGATCGCAGCGGGCAGGGTGCGCGGATGCGACCCCGTGGTCAGGGCCAGCTTGTCGTAGGTCAGCACCTCGCCGGTATCCAGGCGCAGGGTCTTGTAATGGGCATCGACTTCGGTCACCCGCACGCCCATGCGCAGGGTGATGTCGTTGTCGGCGTACCACTGCTCGGGCCGCAGGAAGAGCCGTTCCAATTCCATCTCGCCCAGCAGGTAGGCCTTTGACAGGGGCGGGCGCTGATAGGGTGGTACCCGTTCCGCGCCGATCAGGGTTATATCCCCGTCAAAGCCGCTGCTGCGCAGCTTGGCCACCAGAGAGGCCGCCGCCTGCCCGCCGCCGATCACGATGTGATGCGCCATTCTTCACCATTCCTAGCTGGTCTTCGGATGCTGCGACCCTATAGTCCAAGCGGAACGAAACGCAATTGATGAAGAGGTATGTCAGATGACGATTTCCGTTGGAGAGAAGCTGCCCGACGCCACGGTCCTGCGCATGGGAGCCGATGGCCCCGAAGAGGTTCGGATGTCCGCGCTTGCCGGATCGGGCAAGGTTGTGTTGTTCGGCCTGCCGGGCGCCTATACCGGCACCTGCACCACCGCGCATGTGCCCAGTTTCATCCGCACCAAGCCGGACTTCGACGCCAAGGGCGTCGATGCCGTGATCTGCCTGAGCGTCAATGACCCTTTCGTCATGGGGGCCTGGGGTGACAGCACCGGGGCGTCCGAGGCAGGTATTCACATGATCGGGGATGCGTCCTCGGAATTCACCAAGGCGATCGGCATGGACTTCACTGCGCCGCCGGCGGGCCTTATCGACCGGTCCAAGCGCTTTGCGCTCTATGCCGAGTATGGGGTCGTCAAGGTCCTGCATGTCGAGGAAAACCCGGGCGTCTGCGAAACCTCGGGTGGCGAAGCGCTGCTCGCGGCCATCTAGAAATCGGAGCGGGGCGCCGGTTCGGGCAGATTGTCTCGCCCCGGCGCCCCGTTTTCGGGCCGTGTGTAGCTGTGTCAGCCCGCCTGCTGGATCAGCGTCTGGGTCGGGAACGGAATGTCCACGCCCTGTTTGTCGAAGGCTTCCTTGACCGCGCGGGTCAGGTGGAACTTCAGGTCCCAATAGTCCGAGGCCGCGCACCAGGCGCGCACGGTGAAGTCAACCGAACTATCGCCCAGATTGGTCACCTTCACGAAGGGCGCCGGATCCGGCATCACGCGTTCGTCCTTGGTGACGATGTCGGTGATGATCTTTTCGGCCTTCTTGAGGTCGGTGTCATAGGAAACCCCAAAGACAAGATCGCAGCGCCGCGTGTCGTAATGCGAGTAATTGGTGATCGCGCCCGAGAACACGTCGCCATTGGGCACGATGATCTTGACGTTGTCGGGCGTCGTCATCTCGGTGGTGAAAAGCGTGATCTCGTCCACGGTGCCGGACTGACCACCGGCATTGACGTAATCGCCTGCCTTGAACGGACGGAAGACGACCAGCATCACCCCGGCGGCAAGGTTTGCGAGCGATCCTTGCAGTGCGAACCCGATCGCCAGACCGACCGCACCGACAAGCGCGGCCAGCGACGTGGTCTCGATTCCGAACCGGCCAAGAATGAAGATGACCGCGATGGCCAGAATCGCGTAACGCGCGACACTGGCTAGAAATCGGGCCAGGGTGGCATCGAATTTGGGGGACGTTTCAGAGGCCTTTATAATCCGGCTCTTGATCCAACCACTCAGCCAAAGCGCGATGACGAAGATCGCAAGCGCGATGGCGATGTTCACGAGTATTCCAATAACAAAGTCTTCGGACATGGCGACAGCCCCTCAGTCATGAATCACAGGTCGGCAGGGCCTTACCCTGCTCGTGCCTCGGCCCTAGTCCAAAAAGGGCGAGGCTGGCAACGTTTCATTGGGGGAAATGGGGGTAGTCACTCCCCGTCGGCGGCCAGCCGGTCCATCTTTTGAGCCAGTTCTAGGTCGAGTTCGCTCAGTCCGCCGATGTCATGGGTCGAGAGTGTCACCTCGACCGTTTTGAACACATTGAACCATTCTGGATGATGGTTCAGCTTTTCGGCCCAGATCGCGGCGCGGGACATGAAGCCCCAGGCCTCGACGAAATTGGCGAAGGTATAGGTCTTGGTCACCGCGTCGCGCCCCTCGACGGCGGACCAGCCCGCCTCTGCCAGGGTCGCGCGTCCTGTGTCGTCTATCGGATCGGCCATGATGATCTCCTTTCCTCAGTCGTGATCTTCGGCGTTGGCCCTGCGGAAAGGGCCATATGTCGTCAGCACTTCGATTTCTTCATCCACGGCGCGGCGTTCGGCTTGCAGGTAGTTGTCCACCGCGTCGCGAAAGCCGGCATCGGCGAACCAGTGCAGCGAATGGGTCGTCACGGGCAGATATCCGCGCGCCAGCTTATGTTCCCCCTGTGCGCCCGCTTCGACGGTGCGCAGGCCATTGGCGATGGCATAGTCGATCGCCTGATAATAGCAGATCTCGAAATGCAGGAACGGGTGATGCTCGATACAGCCCCAGTAGCGGCCGAACAGGTTGTGCCGCCCGATCAGGTTCATTGCGCCGGCGATGGGCAGCCCGTCGCGTTGCGCGAAAACCAGAAGAATATCGTCGCGCAACGTGTCATGGGCGATATCGAAGAAGCGCCGTGTCAGGTAGGGCTGCCCCCATTTGCGGGCGCCGGTATCCTGGTAGAAGGTCCACATCGCGTCCCAGTGTTCGGGCTGGATCGCGTCACCGGTCAGCTGAACGATCTCGCCGCCGAACGCCTGCGCCTCGCGCCGTTCCTTGCGCAGGGTCTTGCGCTTGCGGCTGGACAGGTGGGACAGGAAGTCGTCCCAGTCGGCATAGCCCCTGTTGGCCCAGTGGTATTGCTGTGCCGTGCGGCGCAGCAGGCCCATTTCCTCACCGGCCAGGGCCTCGGCCTTGGTGCAGAATGTCGCGTGGACCGAGGATAATCCGTTGTCCGAGGCAAGCTGGACGGCCCCCTGCACCAGCGCCGCCATGCCCTGCGCCTCGTAGCCGGGACGGGTCAGGAACCGGCGACCGGTGACGGGCGTGAAAGGCACCGCGATTTGCAGCTTGGGGTAATACAGCCCGCCCGCCCGTTCATAGGCGTGGGCGAAATTGTGGTCGAACATATATTCGCCCTGGCTGTGCGACTTGCCATAGAGCGGGGCCACGGCGATGGCCTGCCCGCCGCTACGGGCGGCCAGGTAGTGAGGCTCCCACCCCGATCCGGCGCCGGTGCTACCGCTTTTCTCCAGCGCGGACAGGAACCTGTGTGTCGTGAACGGGTCGGAGGGCCGCCCGCCATCGGCGACCTCGGGGCAGGCGCAGGCGTCCCACTCGGCGGCGGGGATGTCCGACAGGCTGGAATGGGCGGTTATCTCGACGGGGCTTGCGTCCATGATGTCAAAGTTGGCGCTGGGCCGGAGGCGGTCAAGCCATGTAACCCTCGAAAGTCACCTGGTCGGCGCCATTGGCCAGGGCCTCGGCCTGTTGCGTATCCGACCGGATGGTCCAGCAGAAGACCCTCAGGCCCCGTGCCTTGGCCGCTTGGACGGCAGGATTGGTGAGGTCATCCCACTGGTGGCTGATGAAGTCCGCGCCCAGCGTCTCAAGGTCAGGCATCGGGCGCAGCGCGTCCAGCCGCTCCTGTGGCACTGTCGGCCAATCCGCCTTGTCGAAGGCGCAGGTGGTCAGGCCGCGCGGCAGGTCGGGCAGCAGCTGGCCCATGCGAGCCACGGAAAATGGGTTGAAGGACATGACCGCCACAGGACCGGGATAGTCGGTCAGACAGGCCGCCGCGGCCTCCTCCAGCGGGCCGATAGCAGGGCCGAGCGCACCGTCCTGATCCTTGATCTCGATCAGGAGAGGAACAGCGCCTGCGACTTGGTCCAGCACCTGTGAGAGGGTGGGAATGCCCTCGTCACTGTCGCGCAACTGTATCGCGGCGAGGTCTTGCGCGCCGCGTTGACGAACCGGGCCGCGTGCGTCGGTCAAGCGGTCGAGCGCATAGTCGTGGAACACCACCGCCTGTCCGTCGCTCGACAGTTGCAGATCGATCTCGATCCCGTAGCCGGCTGTCATCGCCGCGTCGATGGCCGAGCGGCTGTTCTCTGGCCGTCCCGGCCCGTGCAAGGCGCGGTGGGCGAAGGGCCTGGCGTGGAAACCCCGTGGCAGCATCAGGCGATCTCGAAAATGCCCTCGATCTCGACGGCAACGCCCAGCGGCAGGGATGCGGCCGAAACGGCGGATCTGGAATGCTGCCCGGCGGGGCCCAAGGCCTCGACCAGGAAGTCGCTGGCCCCGTTGATCACCTTGGGCTGATCGGTGAAGTCGGCGGTGGAGTTTACGAAACCGGTCAGTTTGACGACCCGGACCAGCCGGTCGATATCTCCGCCGCAAGCGGCCTTGAGCTGTGCCAGCAAGCTGATCGCGCAGAGCCGGGCGGCGGCCGCGCCATCGGCCACGTCCATGTCATCGCCCAGACGCCCCTTGACCGGACCGTTCGCATCCATCGAGATCTGGCCTGACACGTAGACCAGACTGCCGCTCTGGACGAAGGGCACGTAATTTGCGGCGGGGGCCGGGGCATCCGGCAGGGTGACGCCAAGGTCGGCCAGGCGCGACTCGATGGACATGGGGGTTCTCCTTTGGTCTCGTGCCCGCGACGCTAGACCCAAACACACCCCTGCGAAAGGCCCAAACTAGCCGTCGCGGAAGGTGCGCGCGACATAGTCCATCAGCGGCTGGGTCAGGTAGGTCATCGGCGTGCGCTCCATGGTGCGAATAAAGGTTTCGACCGGCATGCCGGGGATCAAGGTTGTTCCATCGGGCAAGCGCGCGGCCTCACCCGGATTCAGCACGATCTCTGCGTCGTAGTAGCGCTGGCCCGTGGTTTCGTCGGCAAAGGCATCGGCCGAGACCTGCCGCACGGTTCCGAACAGTTCCGGCGTTCGACGTTGATCGAGCGAGGAGAAGCGCAATGTCACGTCCTGACCCCGCTGGACCGAGTCGATATCCGTGGGCGAGACTTGGGCGGTGATGACCAGGGGCCGGTCCTGCGGCACGAGGTAGAGGATCGGCTGAGCGGGGCGGATCACCGCGCCCTCTCCGAAAACCTGTAACCCGTAAACCACCCCGGACACCGGCGCCCGCAGGTCCAACCTGTCGAGTTGACGGCTCAGGTTGGCGCGTTGTTCGCGCAGCTCTAGCTCGTTGAATTGCAGGTCGCGCAATCGCGTAATGGCCTCTTCGCGGCGGGCGGTTTGGAGGCGGATGATCTCCAGTTCCAGCTCGGTGATCTTTTCTTCGGCCTGAGCCTTGTTCGCGGTCAGTTCCCCGGCCTGGCCGGTCAGGCGGGCATTCTCACGTTCAAGGGTCAGCACGGTCCCGGCCTGCGCAAGCCCCCGATCGAGAAGCGATTGCTGGCTGGTCAGTTCCTGCTCGATCAGGTCGAGCTGCCGGGTCAGGGCCGCCTGCTGGGCTTCGATACCGACGATCTGGCTGCGGATCTGTCCGGTCCGGCGCCGCAGCTGCTCGGCTTCCTGCTCTGCCGTTTCAAGCCGGGTGCGGAACAGGCGTTCCTGCCCCTGCATCAGTTCGGCGGCCTCCGCGTGCCCGCCATCCCGCAGGATCGGGTCGAATACCAGCGTGTCACTGCGGTCGCGCTCGGCTTCGTAACGGGCGCGGCGGGCCAGGATCTCGAAAAGCTGGCCCTCGATGATCGAAAGGCGCGCACGCAATTCGTCGGGGTCCAGCCGAACCAGAACCGCGCCCCGTTCAACCAGATCGCCCTCTGAAACCAGGATCTCATGGACGATTCCGCCGTCGATGTGCTGCACGACCTGGCGGTTCTGTTCGACCACGATCCGGCCTGACGCGATGACAGCCCCGGAAATCCGCGCGGTCAATGCCCAGGTGCCGAACCCGCCGACAAGGATCAGAAGCGACAGAAGCCCTATAACGAGCGGGCGGCGCACTGGCCATTTGCGATGCGTGTCGGTCATGCCACCCCGCCGCCTTCGGACCTTGCCTTTTCGATCTCGGCGCTGTTCGACACGATCTTCTTGAGCACGTCCTCTCTCGGGCCATAGGCACGGGCCGTGCCGCTCTCGAGATAGAGCAGCAGGTCGCATTCCTGAATCGCCGCGGGGCGATGCGCCATGATGAAGACCGCTCGACCGTCCTGTTTCATGGCGCGGATTGCGGCGTTCAGGGCTTTTGACCCCTCGTTGTCGAGATTGGCGTTCGGTTCGTCGAGGACCAGCACNACCGGGTCGCCGTACAATGCGCGGGCCAGNCCGATCCGTTGCACCTGTCCGCCGGACAGGCGACCGCCGGTCATGTCGACCCTGGTGTCGTAGCCATCCGGCAGCTTCAGGATCATTTCATGCGCGGCGGCCTTTTTCGCGGCGGCCACCACGGCGGCGTCATCGGGGGTGTTCGACATGCGGGCGATGTTTTCCTTGATCGTGCCATCGAACAATTGCACCCGTTGAGGCAAATAGCCGATATGCTTGCCCAGCCGGTCGGGCTCGTACTGGTCGAGCGCCGCGCCATCGAGCCTGATCTTGCCGCCCGCCGGTGCCCACAGCCCGATCAGTGCCTTGGCAAGCGTGGTCTTGCCCGCCCCGGAAACGCCGATCACACCCATGGCCTGGCCGGGTTCGAGGCGAAAGCTGACCATGCGAAGGGTCGCGCTGGATTGTCCGGGTGGCACGACGGTGACATCCCGCGCTTCGATGATGGCGCGGGGGGTCGGCAGGTTGGTGCGGGGCGACGCCTCGGGCACGGCCCCCAGAAGCCGCGCCAGGCTTCGCCAGGCGTCAATGCCCCGCTGCACGACGGCCCATTGATTGATCAGCAGTTCAACCGGCGCCAGCGCCCGCCCCAGCAGGATTGATCCTGCGATCATGGCCCCGGCGGTCAGCTGGTCCTGCAGCACCAGGTAAGCCCCGAGCCCCAGCATCGCGGATTGCAGGAACAGCCGGAAAGACCGGGTGATCGCGGTGAAACCGCCCGATTGGTCGCCGGCGCCGATGCTGGCACTCAGGCTCTTGCCACGCAGCTGCTCCCATCTTTCGAAGGTGGATTGCCGCATTCCAAGCGACTGCACCATCTCGGATTCGTTGCGCAGCGCCTGGCCCAGCATGTCGGTCTGATGCGCAGCCTGGTTCGCCTCGGCGAGTGGTGTGCGTGTGGACATCTGGTTGGCCAGTGCCAGAAGGACAAGCGCCCCGCCCCCGGCAATGGCCAGGTAGCCCAGCCAAGGGTGAAAGATGAAGATCCCCAGAAGGAAGATCGGCGTCCAGGGCAGATCGAACAGCGCCATCAGAACCGGCGACGTGATCAGCCGCTGGACGCTCTCGAGGTCGCGTTGGCCGGTCGCGGCTTCTTGCGGGACACGGCCGGTGCCCCGCGCGGCAATCGACGCCATGAAAACCCGACGGTCCAAAGCCGTCTGGAAACGTGCGCCGACTCGGCCCATGACCCGGCCGCGGGCGTAGTCCAGAAGCGCCATCATCAGGTAAAGGAACCCGACCAGCACCGAAAGCGCCACGAGTGTCTCGACCGAACGCGACCCGAGCACCCGGTCATAAACGTTGAGCATGTAGAGCGGCCCGGTCAGCATCAGCGCGTTCACGAAAACGCTGAATACTCCGACGAACCAGAACAGCCCGCGCGACTTGCGCCGAGCGTTACGCAATTCCCGCCGACCGGCGGCGATCTCGGCTTGTGTCGGGTCAGCGTGCTTCATGGGCGCGTTTCTGCCAATCCTCGACCTGCGATCCGGTTCAGCGTGGTATGGAGAACACGAATTCGCTTTGCTTCCGGAGCGGACCTGTTCCTTGCCAGTTTGTCCGCTATCTGGGAAAGGTTAACAAAGCCCTGATTGGAAATGCCATTGCCTTTTGGAATTCGCAAAGCCCTTTCGACCGCCTGCGCCATTTTTGCCCTCGGTGCGGTTGCTGCCTGCACGCCCGCGCCGCCGGGCGGTGGGCTGAACGATCCTTACGAGGCGACCAATCGCGACGTGCATGAATTCAACAAGTCGCTGGACCGGGCTGTTCTGAGGCCGCTCGGCCAGGTGGCTGCCGCGACACCGCGGGAATTCACGGGCCCGGTGTCGAACTTCGCCGACAATACTGGCCTGCCGGGTATGGTCCTCAACGGAATGCTGCAGGGCGATATCGGTGGTGCCGCGACCAACACCATGCGGTTCCTGCTCAACACCACGATCGGTGTCGGTGGGCTACTCGACCCGGCAGGTGGGATCGGCCTTTACGAGGAGTCGACCGATTTCGGCGAAACCCTCGCCGTCTGGGGCGTGCAGGAAGGTGCCTTTATCGAGCTGCCCGTTCTTGGCCCTTCGACAGAGCGGGATGCCGCCGGTCAGATTGTCGATTTCGTTCTGGATCCGCTGGCGCGGGTGGGGACGCGCCCGCAGATCGAATATGGACTTGCGGCGCGCGGCGCCCGGATCGTGATCGACCGGGGTCAGTTCATGCAGACCGTCGATGGCCTTCTCTACGATAGCGCCGACAGTTACAGTCAGGCGCGATCTGCTTATCTTCAGAATCGTCGGTTCGATCTGGGCGAAGCGCCCCCCGTCGAGGAAACCGTGATCGACCCCTTTGCCCTTGATCTGGAAGGATTCGAATGATGCGTCTGTCTCGTCGACAGTTCACCGCCCTTGGACTGGCCGCAACCGTGGCCACCGCTGTGCCTGTGCCCGCTTTTGCCTTGACCGGCGCACAGGCCCAGGCCCTGGTTGACCGGGCCGTGGCCGATATCAATGCCATCATCTCGTCAGGCGGGTCCGAGGCGCAGATGGTGCGTCAGTTCAAAGGCGTGTTCGATGATTACGCCCACACCGCCGCGATCGCGGCCTCGGCCCTCGGCGTGGCCGGGCGGTCGGCCAGCAATGCGCAGCGATCGGCATTCGTCGATGCGTTCGGTCTCTACCTGGCCAACAAGTACGGAAGACGGTTCCGTGAATTCGAGGGGGGCGAGATCATCGTCCAGCGCACCGTTCCGGTGAACAATTACATGGAGGTGCAGACCATTGCGGATCTGCCGGGTCAGGCACCGTTTCGTGTGGATTTCCATGTCTATGACCGGCCCGGTCGGCCGGTCTTTTTCAACCTGATCGTCGAAGGGGTGAACCTGCTTGTGTCCGAGCGCCAGGAAATCGGCGCCATGCTGGACGAGCGCGGTGGCAACCTCGACCGGCTGATCGCGGACCTGAGGGCAATGGGATGAATCGCGCGCTTGTCCTTGCGCTGACGCTGCTGCCGGGGCTGGCCTGGGCCACGCCCTATGACGGCACCTACCGTCAGAACGCCAACGCCGATTGCGGGTTGGTCGGCGTCGATGGCGGTGCGCTGAAGATCGAGGATGGCATCTTCTACGGCGTCGAAAGCCAGTGCCGCATGACCCGACCCGTCAACGTCGTGGATATGGATGCGACGCTCTATACCATGGTGTGTAGCGGTGAAGGCACGAGCTGGACCGAACGGGCCATGGTCATGGACGCCGCCGAAGGTGACGGTATCATCATGGTCTGGAACGGCTATGCCTTCCGGTATGAAAGCTGCGTCGCGCCCGGCCAGGAATAGTAGTGGCAGGCGCTATTGCCCCTGAAGTTCCATCAGCAACAGCTCGATAAGCTGGTTTGCGGCGTCGTCCGACAGGCCGGGCCCGCCTTGTTGAGAGGCGCGCGGCGCCTGCATCGGTAGGGGAGACCGCGGCAAGCCGTCCAGAACTCGTGTCATGGTCTGTTGCCAGATATCGGCGGGCAGGCCGGATCCGGTGACGCCTGT
>PR_CR_10_Liq_3_inCRDRAFT_1000349_pt1 | contig 12777 bp, 12 predicted proteins | sample PRCRCaboRojoPR_2_FD_10240 | JGI IMG/M metagenome (IMG submission 10240)
GCGAGGACCGCCTCGACCTCATCCCGGGTCATGGTACGCATCAGCCCCGTGCTGACCGCCACCAACGCGTTGTTGCGGCTCATACCGGTGGCAAATGCGTTGACCTGCGGGGAGTCATAAACCCCGACCTCCGGCATACCGATACCCGCCGCCTGTGCCTGACGCGAGACGGTATCCAGCAACCATTGCTCACCCTCGTGGGAAGGGGTCTCAATAATCTTCACCCCCATTGCCCGCTTGGCCATCCACTTCGATATGGCGAGCGAGAGAAAGCTGCCGCCCATACCGAATACCGCGGCAAAAATCAGCAGCGATTGATAATTGAGCGCCCCGCCATCGGCCTCCAGCAACCGGTCCACACCCAAGAGGCGCAACACCGTACCGAGAACGATGATAATGGCGATATTGGTGCCAAGAAAAAGCATTATGCGTTTCATGCCGTTACTCCTTGACTGAGGGCGCAAGCCCATCGACCCGCTGAAAACCTCTTGGCAGCGCCCGTCCGCGTCGCCCCCGCTCTCCCTCATACCCGGCAAGATCCGGGCCCTTGAGCGTGAGCGTGCGTTTACCCGCGAGCACCATGAGTGGCTGATCGGGGGTCAGCACACAGAGCCCCGCCACTTTCTCGCTGCCATCCTTGCGCCGTGCCGCCGGGATATCAATCAGCTTATTGCCTTTCCCCCGGGCAAGCTCGGGCAACTGCGCGAGCGGAAATACCAGAAGGCGCCCCGCGCTGGTGGCGACCGCGACCCGATCGGCCTCGGCCTCGACATCGACGGGGGGCACGATCGCACTGCCCGCAGTCAGGTTGAGAACGGCCTTGCCGGCTTTCTGGCGGCCATGCAGGTTTTTCAGCCGGGTGATAAAGCCGTAGCCGGTATCACCGGCAAGCAGCAGGGCATCCTCGGCATCGCCACAGAGAACATGCACGAAATGTTCGCCATTGGGCGGCTGCAGTCGTCCGGTCAGCGGCTCGCCCTGACCCCGCGCCGATGGCAGGGTATGCGCCGGCAGACTGTAGCTGCGCCCGGCGGTATCGAGGAAAACCGCCAACTGATTGCTGCGCCCGGGAGCCGCGTCGGCAAAGCCATCCCCGGCCCGATAGGAGAGCTTTTCGGGTCGATATCATGCCCCTTCGCCGCGCGCGCCCAGCCTTTTTTGGATAACACCACGGTCACCGGCTCACTCGGGACCAGATCCTGCTCACTGAGAGCCCGGGCACTGTCCCTGACGACCAACGGTGAGCGGCGATCATCACCGTATTTCTCGGCATCGGCATTGAGCTCGGATTGGATGAGCCGGGTCATGCGCGCCTTGGAACCCAATGTCTTCTGCAACTGATCACGCTCGGCGGCGAGCTCATCCTGCTCACCGCGGATTTTCATCTCCTCAAGCCGTGCAAGATGCCGCAGGCGCAGCTCAAGGATGGCTTCCGCCTGTATCTCGGTCAGCCCGAAGCGCTCCATCAGCGCCGGTTTGGGCTCATCGGCCTCACGAATAATGGCGATGACTTCATCAATATTCAGGTAGGCAACCAGCAGGCCCTCGAGTACATGCAGCCGCGCTTCAACCTTATCGAGCCGCCACTGCAGACGCCGCCGCACGGTCTCGCGCCGATACTCAAGCCAGTCGACCAGGATCTCGCGCAGATTGCGCACGCGTGGCCGGCCATCGAGACCGATCACATTGAGATTGACCCGATAGCTTTTTTCCAGGTCAGTTGTCGCGAAGAGATGCTGCATCACCTCCTCGGCATCAACCCGGTTGGAGCGCAGTGTAATCACCAGCCGTGTCGGGTTTTCATGATCGGACTCATCGCGAAGGTCCTCGACCATGGGCAGTTTTTTGCCCTGCATCTGTGCGGCGATCTGCTCGAGCACCTTACTCCCGGAGACCTGATAAGGCAGCGCCGTGACGATGACATCATTACCGTCGCGCTCGTAGCAGGCCCGCAGTCGCAGCCCCCCGTGCCCGGTTTCGTAAATGGCACGAACATCCTCGGCCGGGGTAATGATCTCGGCCTCGGTGGGGAAATCAGGCCCGTGAATATGCTCACAGAGTGTCGCCACATCGGCCTTCGGGTCATCGAGCAGTCGGATACAGGCGGCGGCCACTTCACGCAGGTTATGCGGCGGGATGTCTGTTGCCATGCCAACGGCAATACCGGTGCCACCATTGAGTAGCACATTGGGCACCCGCGATGGCAGCGTCACCGGTTCATCAAGGCTGCCATCGAAGTTCGGCTGCCAGTCAACCGTCCCCTGGCCGAGCTCCTGGAGCAGGAGTTGTGCATAGGGGGCCAATCGCGCTTCGGTATAGCGCATGGCGGCAAAGGATTTCGGGTCATCCGCCGAGCCCCAGTTGCCCTGGCCATCCACCAGCGGGTAGCGATAACTGAAGGGCTGGGCCATGAGCACCATGGCCTCATAACAGGCCGAATCCCCATGGGGGTGATATTTACCCAGCACATCACCGACCGTGCGCGCCGATTTCTTGTGCTTGGATGCCGCCGAGAGCCCGAGCTCGGACATGGCATAGACAATGCGCCGTTGCACGGGTTTCAACCCGTCACCGACATGCGGCAATGCGCGATCGAGAATGACGTACATCGAATAGTCGAGATAGGCCTTCTCGGTGAACTCATGCAGCGGACGCTGTTCGAAATCCGGCATCGTCTGGGTATCAGCCATCAGATCAACACCTCCGCCAGATCACCCTTGCGCTCCAGCCATGCGCGACGTTGCGACGCCGCGCGCTTGCCCAACAACATGCTCATCAATGTTTCAGTCTCCTCCGGGGCATCGACGGTCAGCTGCACCAGGCGTCGGGTATCCCGCGCCATGGTGGTTTCACGCAGTTGCAACGGATTCATTTCACCCAGGCCCTTGAAGCGGGTGATCAGCACCTTGCCCTTGCGGCCCTCGGCAGCAATGCGGTCAAGAACACCCTGGCGTTCCTGCTCATCGAGCGCATACCAGGTCTCTTTGCCGACATCGATGCGATAAAGCGGTGGCATGGCGATAAACACATGACCGGCCCGGACCAGGGCGGGAAAATGTTTCAGAAAAAGCGCACACAGTAGCGTGGCGATATGCGCACCGTCCGGATCGGCATCAGCAAGAACACAGACCTTGCCGTAACGCAGGCCGGAGAGATCCTCGGAGCCCGGCTCAATGCCCAGCGCCACGGCAATGTCATGCACTTCCTGCGAGGCCATGACCTCGGCCGGGTCGACCTCCCAGGTGTTCAGGATCTTGCCGCGCAGGGGCATGACCGCCTGGTATTCACGATCCCGGGCCTGTTTGGCCGATCCGCCGGCGGAGTCGCCCTCCACCAGAAAAAGTTCGCTAATCGCCGGGTCCTGACTGCTGCAATCAGCAAGTTTCCCGGGGAGAGCCGGGCCCTGAGTCACGCGTTTGCGGGTGACCTTGCGCGCGGCACGCATCCGCCGCTGGGCGCTGGCGAGCACCAGCTCAACCAGCTTTTCCGCCTCATCCGTATGCTCGTTCAACCACAGGCTGAAGGCATCCTTGACGACACCGGCGACAAACGTCGCACACTCCCGCGAGGACAGCCGCTCTTTGGTCTGGCCGGAGAACTGCGGCTCCTCGAGCTTGGCGGAGAGCACATAGGCGGCGCGCTCCCACACATCCTCGGGTGCAATCCGAACCCCGCGCGGCAGCAGATTACGGAATTCACAGAACTCACGCAGCGCCTCGGTCAGCCCCGTGCGCAGACCATTGACATGCGTGCCGCCCTGTAGCGTTGGAATCAGATTGACATAGCTCTCCTGGAGCAACTCGCCATCTTCGGGCAGCCAGACAATGGCCCACTCGGCCGCCTCATGCGTGGCACTGAACTGCCCGACGAAAGCCTCGGCCGGCAGCCGTTCGGCCTCCCCGAGCGCACCCAGCAGATAATCCGCGAGGCCGTTCTCATAGAACCAGACATTCTCCTCACCACTAGCTTCTTCGATCAGCTTGACGGTCAGACCGGGGCAGAGCACCGCCTTGGCGCGCAGGACATGCTTGAGACGCGGCAGCGAGAACTTCGCGGAGTCAAAGTAGCGGGCATCCGGCCAGAAATGAATGCGTGTGCCGGTATTGCGTTTGCCGACCTCGGCAATCGCTGCGAGATCCTGGATCTTCTCGCCGTCGGCAAAAATCATGTGCCATTCCCGGCCATCACGGCGAATATTGACCTCGAGCCGGGTGGACAGTGCATTGACCACCGACACCCCGACCCCGTGCAGCCCGCCGGAGAACTGATAGCTCTCGCGTGAGAACTTGCCACCGGCATGCAGGGTACTGAGGATGACTTCAACGCCCGGTGCGCCCTCTTCCGGATGGATATCGACCGGCATGCCACGGCCATCATCGAGGACGCTCAAGGAGCCGTCACGATGCAGGACCACTTCAATCTGCTTGCAATGCCCGGCAATGGCCTCATCGACACTGTTGTCGATGACTTCCTGGGCCAGATGATTGGGCCGAGCGGTATCGGTATACATGCCCGGGCGGCGGCGCACCGGGTCGAGGCCGGTGAGGACCTCAATCGACGCGGAGTCGTAGCGTTCACTCATAATTGACAGAGCGTTCCTGTGGAATCGGGATCAGCGCCGGAGTGTACCGTGCGAACCTCGCCCGGGCGAGTGCGTTGTCCGCAACAGCGCGCTAGACTTGTCGCCATGACCGAGCAAAACGACACCCCGGATTTCGAAGCTGCCCTGAAAACCCTCGAGTCACTGGTCGAGCGCATGGAACGCGGCGAGCTCAGCCTCGAGCAGTCACTTGAGTGTTTTGAGCAGGGCATCAAGCTCACGCGCGAGTGTCAGAAGGCACTCACGGATGCCGAACAACGCGTGGAAATACTGCTGGGCAAGGATGCCGATGCCAAGCCGGAGCCCTTCGGCGAGGCGAGCGATGAACTCACTGAATAAGGCACTCAGCGAGGCTCAACAGCGCCTGGAGACGGCGCTGGAAACCGTCCTCCCCAATCCAGCGCTGATCCCAACCGACTGCACGAGGCAATGCGCTACGCAGCACTGGGCCCTGGCAAACGGTTGCGGCCCTTTCTGGTGTATCAGGCCGGCGCCCTGTTCAACGAATCAGGCCCGGTCCTCGACGCACCGGCCTGCGCGGTGGAAATGATTCACGCCTACTCCCTCATTCACGACGATCTACCGGCGATGGATGATGATGATTTGCGACGCGGCCGCGCCACCTGTCACCGCGCCTTTGATGAGGCCACCGCCATCCTCGCAGGCGATGCTCTGCAGAGCCTTGCCTTTGAGTTGCTGGCCGCGGCAGAGATGCCGGATGCCGAGCAACGGCTTGCCATGGTCGAGATACTGGCTCGGGCCATCGGCTCACGGGGTATGGCAGGCGGGCAGATGATGGATCTGGATGCCGTTGGCAAGGCACCCGACATCGCCGAGCTCGANGATATGCATATCCACAAAACCGGGATGCTGATGCTCGCCTCGCTGCAGCTTGGCGCCCGCTGTGCGGGTGTCACCGATCAAAAAGCGATCCGCGCGCTTGAGAAATATGGACGGGCGATCGGTCTTGCCTTCCAGGTCCAGGATGATCTGCTGGATGTCACCGGCGATGCCGAGACCACCGGCAAGGCCAGTGGCGCAGACGCCGAACGCCACAAACCCACCTACCCCGGTCTGATCGGCGTCACTGAGGCAAGGGCCTTTGCCGAGACCCTCTGCGATTCAGCCATCTCGGCCCTGGATGATTTTGACGGCAGGGCCGATCTACTGCGCGAGCTCGCCCGCTATATCATCCAGCGCGATCACTAATCGCCGACTCAGCCGCCGGCTTTGGCCGCGCGCTTTCGCTCATGCTCGAGCAGGTATTTCTTGCGAATACGAACCGCGGTGGGCGTGACCTCGACGAGCTCATCGTCATCGATGAACTCCAGCGCCTGCTCCAGGGTCATGCGCTGCGGCGGGCTCAGGATAATATTTTCATCTGACCCGGCGGCCCGGATGTTGGTCAGCTGCTTGGCCTTCATGGGATTGACCACCAGATCGTTATCGCGACTGTGCAGCCCGATCACCATGCCTTCGTAGACTTCCTCGCCCGGATCGATGAACAGACGACCGCGGTCCTGAAGATTGAAAAGCGCATAGGCGAGCGCCTTGCCGGTGGCCATGGCGATCAGAACGCCATTGATGCGCTGGCCGTAATCACCGGTTTTCACCGGGCCGTAATGATCAAACACGTGATACATGAGCCCGGTACCGGAGGTGGCGGTGAGAAATTCGGTGCGGAAACCAATCAGACCGCGGGCCGGGATGATGTAATCAAGCCGGACTCGACCGCGACCATCGGGCAACATGTCGGTGAGCTCACCACCACGCTCCCCCAGGCGCTGCATGACCGCCCCCTGGTAGTCCTCCTCCACATCCACGGTGAGCTGCTCGTAAGGCTCCTGGCGGACCCCATCAACCTCGCGGGTAATGACCTCGGGCCGGGAGACACCAAGCTCATAGCCTTCACGGCGCATGTTTTCAATGAGAATGCCAAGATGCAGCTCGCCACGGCCGGATACCCGGAATTTCTCGGGATCGTCGGTATCCTCAACCCGCAGCGCCACATTATGCTCGAGCTCACGCATGAGCCGGTCGCGCAGCTGCCGCGAAGTCACATATTTGCCTTCCCGGCCCACGAAGGGAGAGGTATTGACCTGAAAGGTCATCGAGACGGTTGGCTCATCCACGGTGAGCGGAGTCATCGGCTCCACTGCCGTTGGATCACAGAGCGTATCGGAGATGTTGATTCCATCAATGCCGGTAAAGGCAATGATATCCCCGGCGCTGGCCTCGGGCACTTCCACCCGCTCCAGGCCCATGAAACCGAGCACCTGCAGCAGACGCACATTGCGCTGCTTGCCGTCGCGATCCACGCAGATGAGCGGCTGATTGCTCTTGACCATTCCGCGCTCAATCCGCCCAATGCCGATGACGCCAACGTAGCTGTTGTAGTCNAGCGAGATGACCTGCATGCGAAAGGGCCCTTCGGCATCAACCTCCGGNGACGGGACGCTGTCGCGGATCAGCTCGAANAGCGGTGTCATATCCCCGCTTCTCACATCGGCATCGGTGCCGGCATAGCCATTGAGCGCCGAGGCATAGATCACCGGGAAATCAAGCTGTTCATCACTCGCGCCAAGGTTGTCGAACAGATCAAACGTCTTGTCCACCACCCAATCAGGACGGGCCCCGTCACGGTCAACCTTGTTCACCACCACAATCGGCTTCAGCCCCCGGGCCAGGGCTTTCTGGGTAACAAACCGGGTCTGCGGCATCGGCCCGTCCACCGCATCGACCAGCAGCAGCACCGAGTCCACCATCGACAGCACGCGCTCCACTTCGCCACCGAAGTCGGCATGGCCGGGTGTGTCGACAATGTTCACGCGCAGGTCCTGCCATTGAATGGCGGTATTCTTGGAGAGGATCGTGATACCCCGCTCGCGCTCGAGGTCATTCGAGTCCATGACCCGCTCCTGCGCCTCACCACGGGATTCAAGGGTGCCCGACTGCTGCAGCAGCTGATCCACCAGGGTGGTCTTGCCGTGGTCGACGTGGGCAATAATGGCGATGTTGCGCAGCTGGCGGACATCCGCGGTCGATTGATTTGCGGGCATGGTTTTCTCGTCGTGCAAAAAAGACCGAGAGTATACGGCTATCGACGCCCGAACGCCCAACCGGCGAGCACCAGAAGCGGAAAAATCTCAAGCCGGCCGAGCAGCATCAACACGCTGAGCACCACGGCTGCCCCGGTATTCATGGCCGGCCCGGCGATGCCGGTGGAAAGACCGGAGTTGAAAAGTGCCGATGCGGTATCAAAAAAAACATGCGCAAGGCGCACATCATCCGGCAGCAGATGCAGCATGACGAACACACCGAGCAGCCAGAGCAGCATGAAAAGCCCGACTAGTCGGGCAGCAATCCGGCCGAGCTCGGCAATCTGTTGCGGGGACACGCGAGCGCCTTCGTAATGCACCATCACGAGCTCGTGGCGACTGGCACGAAAACCCCGCAACTGGCCCTGCAAATCCTTGAGCAGCAGGCCCACCCGCAGCAGCTTCACACCACCACTGGTTGAACCCGCCATGCCTCCCATCAATACCGCCACCAGCACCAGCAATAACGGGCCATCCATCCAAAGCGCCAGATCCGAGCTCGCAAAACCGGCCGTGGTGAGCGCCGAGAGCCAAGACAAAGGCCGTTGCCACACCGCCTGTCTCACCCATTGAAAACCAGCGCTCGGCCCAGAGCAGCAGAACACCACCGAGCGCAATCCAGAACAAAAGCCTCAGCTCCGTGCTCTGGCCGATCACCCGCCAGCCGGGTCGCTCCACCAGCAGCCGATAATGCACCAGAAAACTGATCGCGCCGATCAGCATAAGCGGCATATAGGCAAGCTGAACCGAGGCCGATGCGCTCATCAGGCTGTCATCGGTGATGGTAAAGCCGCCTGTGGCAATGGCCGTCATGCCATGATTGACGGCTCGCCAGAGCGGTTCTCCGGCGAGCCACAGCAGACCGATACCAAAGAGTGTAAACCCAAGATAAATCAACCAGATGGCTCTGACCGTGGACTTCACCGTCGGCAGTATTTTCTCTTCCCGCGCCTCGGAGAAATAAAGATTGAGCGCTCCCCGCTCGGCCGGCAGGATCGCGACCAACAGGAGAATCACCCCGATGCCGCCGATCCACTCACTCAAGCTCCGCCACCACTGAATATGCGCTGGCAGCTCGGATGCCCGGGCCACCACGGTCAATCCGGTGGAGGTAAAACCNCTGGTGGATTCAAATAACGCGAAAACCGGTGCCTGAAACACATCCATGGCNGCCGANGCACTCGATGCGGCAGGNGCCAGCAACGCCGAGACNAAAAACGGTATTGCGCCCAGAATGGCGATTAACAGCCAGCTGATGCCGGCAATCTGCATCGACTGATAACGATGAAAGGTCTGCGCGCCACGGCCGAGCAGGCGCAGGCCCTGCCCGATAACCAATGCAAGTGCCGCAGTCAGCCCGAGACCGGTCAACCCCAGTGCTCACCGGCAAAAAACGCAACCGGCATCGACAGCAGCGCCATCACGGCCGGTATATGCAGCAGAAAGCCGACGCCGCGAGCGACTTCTCGCAAGATCAGGGCTCCGTCATATTCAGCAGGTGCTCGGCGATCAAGCGCTCCGGGTCGGCCAGAACCCGCACACCGAGGCGTCGAAAAATGGCCAGATGGCTATCCTGATTCACGGTACTGGTGCGCTGCTCCACGCCGGCCTCCTGGGCAATCAGCATCGCAAGCAGATTGGTGGCGTCATCAGAAGTGGTGGCAATCACCGCATCGGCCTCGGCCAAATGACTCTCCGCGACCACATCCTCATCACCGATGGCCATCTCAAGGACGCGTATGTCATGACGCTCGGCAACCGCCTGAGCAAGCGTACTATCCGGTTCGATAACAGCGGCTGTGTGGCCTGCCTCCAGCGCCATTTCCACCAAATGATCTCCAACCGGGCCCGCGCCCACGATCACCAGATACATGACTGTCTACTCCCTGTCCGCCTGCGTTTCTCGGGCATCATACGACAAGCGGTGGTTCCTGCATCGCCGCCGCCTGCTCACGCAGGGCAAGGACATGTTCTTCCCAGTAGCGATCGGTCGCAAACCAGGGAAAGGCAGCCGGGAAGGCCGGATCATCCCAGCGCCGCGCCAGCCAGGCGGCATGATGCATCATGCGCAGGGTCCGCAGAGCCTCGATCAGGTTGAGCTCACGCGGGTCAAAGTCATAAAACTGCTCATAGCCGGCGAGGATGTCCGCAAGCTGCAGACTGCGCTCGGCTCGATCTCCCGAGAGCATCATCCATAGATCCTGTACCGCCGGCCCGGTCATGCAATCATCAAGATCAACCAGATGCGGCCCGGCGTCTGTCCAGAGAATATTTCCCGGATGGAAATCGCCATGCAGCCTGATGCCCTGCCAGTCGCCGGCACGCTCAAAAGCCCCGGCGATATCGGCAAAAAGCCCCTCGGTGACGGAGTGATAGGCCGCTTCAATGTGCGCGGGAATCCACTGTTGCTCCAGGAGATAATCACGACTGCGCTGCCCGGAGAGGCTTGCCGCAAGATCACGGCGATGGGCGAAGGCCCGGGTTGCCCCGATCTGATGCAACCGGCCGAGCATTCGCCCCAGCCACTCGCGGGTATCGGCATTATCCAGTGGCGGTGCATGTCCCCCACGCCGCGGATAGACGGCAAAGCAGAAATCACCGAGGACATGCAGCGACTGACCGTTGACCAAAAGCGGCGGCACCACCGGTATGTCAGCTTCGGCCAGCTCCAGGGCGAATGCATGTTCCTCGGCGATGGCCGCCTGCGACCAGCGCCCGGGCCGATACACTTTGAGTATCACCGGCTCGGCCTCTTCAATTCCCAGCTGATAAACCCGGTTCTCGTAGCTGTTGAGTGCCAGCAGCCGACCGTCCGGCTCGAGCCCGACCGCTTCAAGCATATCGAGCAATGCCCCGGGGTCGAGCACGGAAAACGGATGGGCCGATGGTTCAGCCGGCATCATGAAACCCCCAGGCCTGCCAGACGGGCTCAAGGTCGCGAGGAAGCGGCGCGAGGCGCCCGATTTCAATCCAGGGGAATTCAGGATCATGAAAATCCGAGCCCATTGAGGCTTTCAGGTTGTATCGACGGGCCAAGGCAGCAGCACTGGCCGGGTCATCACGACCGCCACCGCCATTGCAGACTTCGATCGCCTCGCCGCCGGCCTCGCAGAACGCCTGCACCGCGGCGCGCAGCGCACCCCGGGAGAGATGGTAGCGCAGCGGATGGGCGAAGACCGCAACACCGCCTGCTGCATGAATCCAGTCAACCACCGCCTCCAAACGGGCCCAGTGCACCGGCGCATAGCCGCGACGGCCGCGCTGCAGATAGCGATCAAAGGCCTGCTGCATGGTCTTTGCATATCCGGCTGCTACCAGATCGCGGGCGAAATGCGCACGGCCCGGCACGCCATCGCCCACCGCCGCCATGACCCGAGTCGCGACTCCTTCACAGCCGGCGCGCTCCAGGCGCTCGGCAATCTGCTCGGCGCGCCGGCGTCGCTCAGCCTGTTGCGCCCTCACACCATCGCGCAGCGCTGTCGCTGTTGGATCGAGATGGAGCCCGACGATATGCACCACGCCGCGAGCCCAGCGGGCCGAGAGTTCAATACCGGCAAGGCACTCAATGCCGGCCGTCCTGGCGGCACCCATGGCTTCCTCAAGCCCATCAAGGGTGTCGTGATCGGTCAGCGCCATGAGCTTACACCCTTGTCGGCTGCCCGCTGCACGAGCGCCGTCGGCGACAGCCGCCCGTCCGAGGCGGTGCTGTGCATGTGCAAATCAACGGGGCTTTGCGGCATATTGAGCTTGCTTGTGGCCGGATTTGCCCCATCCTATAATGAATGGCTCGGCAGCCGCAGGCTGCCGTTTGTTTTTTGGAGCAGTCTCATGACCTCAGCGCTGATGCCTACCTACGCCAGGCTACCGGTTGCCTTTCGCAGAGGCACGGGCGCGTGGCTGGAAGACACCGACGGCCGGCACTATCTGGATGCCCTCTCAGGGATCGCCGTCTGTGGTCTTGGCCATGCCCATCCGGCGATTGCCGAGGCATTGAATGACCAGGCAAGGACATTGATCCATACCTCCAACCTGTATGAGGTCCCACTGCAGGAGAAACTCGGTGGGTGGCTGTGCAAGCTCAGCGGGCTGGAGCAGGTATTTTTTGCCAATAGCGGCGCCGAGGCCAACGAAGCCGCCATCAAGCTTCGCCCGGCGATACGGGCATGAAAAGGGCATTACGCGACCGGAGATCATCGTCGCTGACAATGCATTTCACGGCCGCACCCTCGGGGCGCTGACGGCAACCGGTAACAGCAAGGCACAGAAAGGCTTTGGCCCGCTGCCGGAAGGCTTCGTGCGCGTACCCTACAATGATGCAGCCGCTATTGAGGCCGCCGGCAACAAGAACACCGTCGCGGTTCTCATTGAACCCATCCAGGGCGAAGGCGGCATCCGCATCCCGGATATGGCTATCTGAAAGCACTCCGGGCGCTCTGTGACCAGCATGGCTGGCTCTTGATGCTCGATGAAGTACAGGCCGGTATTGGCAGGACAGGCCTGTGGTTCGGCCATCAACACGAAGCGATCAGTGCCGATGTCATTACCGTGGCCAAAGCCCTCGCCAATGGAGTTCCGATCGGCGCCTGCATCGCAGGCGGCCCGGCAGCCGGTATTCTCGGCCCCGGCACTCATGGCACCACCTTCGGCGGCAACCCGCTTGCCGCACGCGCGGCACTGGCCGTCATCGAGACCATCGGCCACGATGATCTGCTGGCACGGGCAGCCACACTCGGCGAACGGATCTTGAGAGGCTTTCAGGATGCGCTGGAGGGCACACCGGGGATTACGGAGATTCGTGGTCGCGGCTTGATGCTTGGCATCGAACTCGAGGCCCCCTGCCCCGACCTGGTCGAGAAGGCACTGGATGCCGGGCTTTTGATTAACGTGACAGCCGGATCGGTCATCCGACTGCTGCCACCATTGATTCTTACCGACGACGAGGCCGATCAGCTGGTCTCGACCCTGGCGCCGCTTATCCATGAGACGGCGCGTACGCAGGCCGGTCAGCGTCCGGCCAGCGCTTAACCCCCCATCCGGGAGGTACCTCTGACATGACCACAAGACATTTTCTCACCCTGG
>PR_CR_10_Liq_3_inCRDRAFT_1000350_pt1 | contig 12766 bp, 7 predicted proteins | sample PRCRCaboRojoPR_2_FD_10240 | JGI IMG/M metagenome (IMG submission 10240)
ACCGTCAATAGTGAATCCATCAATGTTACTTGTAGCTGCACCAGATCCAACTAAATCTCCAGCTAATTGAATATCTTCACCGATACCGACACCGCCAGAAACAACAAGAGTACCAGTCGTTGGTGATGTTGTTCCAGTCGTTGCAGTAAATGTTACATCACCGTTTGCAGTCAGGTCAGTAAATGCACCAGTACCAGGATTAGCAACACCGATGTCAGAATTGTTAATCGTTTTGTTGGTTAGCGTTTCTGCATTTGCAAGAGTCGCAAGTGTACCAGTCGTTGGCAGTGTAACATTCGTTGATGCAGTAACATTGATCGTAGTTGCATGAGCACCGCTGAACTCAAGATCACCACCAATCGTAATCGTACTTGTACCATTATTAACACCAGTACCACCATAGGTAGGACTAACGATTGTACCTTGCCATGTACCAGTTCCAATTGTACCAAGTGTTGTGATTGATGTCTGACCAACATATGTGGAAGCAATATCAACCGAATCAGCATTAACTGTAATACGATCGGCGGTACCAACAACATCAAGTACACCGTCCGTATTAACAAGACCGTCACCACCGACATTTTGTTTTAGTCCAATTGCATTTGCGCCATTGAACTCTAGACCGCCTGTTGCCGACAATAGTACATTAAATGTGGTACCATCGATTTCAATACCGTCACCTGGCAAGTATGTGCCGGCACCAGAAAACTGTACCCAAATAATATCATCAGTACCAATCGTAAATGTCGCTGAATCATCAACCGTAGCAACCCAACCAGTGTTACCGTACAGTGTACCGTTTTGTACAAACTCAAATGAACCAGCAATTTCTGCAGATTCATTACAAAAATCGCAACGAGTCAGCACCCAAGGATTGCTTGCATCACCAACAGTGGTCAGTACATATGAACCATTTTCATTTGCATTAGTCTGATCCTTGACAAGGATGTTTTCGCCAACTTCATATGACACACCGTCAATTGTTGGGAATGCACCATTAGCATTTGCTGTTAGTGTAGCAGATAGGCCACCATTTGCATATGTTGCATCTAGGTTACCAGTCGTAGCACCTTTAGCTGCAGGTAGAGCCTTAAGACCTTCTGCAACTGCATCAACATATTGTTTTGTTGTAGCATCAGATGCTTGTGTTGGTTCAGCAAGATTTGTAATTCTTGAACCATTAACATCAACGGTACCGTCACCGTCTGGATTCAGGTTAATTGAACCGTTTGTGTTTGTGGCAGTAATACCGTTACCATTGATATTAAGATTATCAACAGTAAGTTCTGTAAGGCCGTCAATCGCTGTTGATGTTCCACCTAGCGCAACTGTCGTAGAACCAAATGTTACACTGTCATTTACTAATTGCGTATTTGAAACACCTGCAGTTTTAATTGAAACTGCACCGGCCGTAACAACAAAGTCATTCGTATCAAAAGATGCAACACCGATGTTAGTTGTAGTTGCAAGTTCGCCTTTAACTGTAACAACATTTCCAGAGTGATTTACATCAATACCTTCACCACCAAGGATTGAAATGCTGTGGCCCGAAGGTGTTAGCGGTCCGTCATCTGTCGTGACAGATTTAATTACAGTATCTTTAAGTTCAACCGCCCCTGTTGTTACATTAAAATCTTCTGTTTCAAATGATGCAACACCTCGTGAAGATGTCGTTGCAATGTCTGCATCGATAGTGAGGGATCCATCAGTAGCATCGGCATATGTTAATGTAATTGATTCGCCGCCAACAAGCTGGTTTCCAACAATATCTTCAACTCTTTCTACATTAAGAGTTACATTACCAGTTGTTACTGTAAAGTCAATTGAATCAAAACTTGCAACACCTAAGTTAGATGCAGTTGCAACTTCTGCAGAAATTATTGATTCGCCACTTGAATCAACATAAACAATATCAATGCCTTCACCTGCAACTAACTGACCGCCAGTAATATCTTCAATAAATTCTTGAATTGAATCAGAGCCAATATACAGATTAGTAATAACAGTTTTACCAGATCCATTTGGCGTGATATTAATGTCGCCATCTATGTTAATAGACGACAATGTGCTACCATCTAAGCGAAGATTATCTGCATTGACTTGAGTAAATTTACCAGTCGAAGGTGTTACTGAACCAATTGGAGTACTATTGATGCTTGTTGCAGTAAAATTACCACCGACATTTAATGCACCACCAATTCCAACTCCACCGTCAACAACAAGAGCACCAGTACTTGATGTAGTTGAAGCGGTCGTAGCATTAAGATTAAGTGTACTAATACTCGCGTCAACATCAATTGAATTTGTATCAATTGACATTCTAAGCACATCATTAGTATAAAATCTTAGTGTATCATCACCGTCACCAGGATTCAGTTCTGCAGAAATATATGTTTCACCATCAACAGAACGGACACCACCTAGTGATGACCAGTTTGTGCCAGAATAACCTTCAAACTGAGATGTCTCTGAATTAAATCTAATTGCACCAGCAACAGAAGGACCTTGCTGGGCCGTTGAACCGACGGGAATAACTAATCCATTTGTGCCAGTAACTTGTACATACCCGCTTCCATTTGGATCAAGCAGAATGTTTCCGTTTGTATCGGTCGAAGAAATTGTGTTCGCATCAATAGTAATATTATCAACATTAAGAACATCAATTTTTGAGCTGGAATCAACAATAATGGCAGAAGAAGCCGTAAGAGTACCAGGTGTATGATCTAACTTACTAGTAAAATACGTACCACCAATAACAAGGTGATTGACCGCATTACCATTTGTTTCTGCGCCCATACCAATGTAAAGACGATCACCGCCGTTTACACCATTATCAGGTAGCGCTGAATACGCAAGTTCACCAGCTCCTAGTACTGCTGGATTACCTGATACCTCAGAACGTTTAATTTTAATTGTTGATGCCATTTATATATTTCCTTAGTATTGTCCGCATTCAACGGTTTGCTTTTCTAAAAGAAGTGTTGATTCCCACTTGCCAGAATTTGTTGAATAAACTAGTACAGAACCATCATCTAAACTTGACAGGTCTACATCTGAAAGCTGCGAAAGTCCAGTGGTTACAATTGAAGATTTTACTCTTAAATTTTCCTGGCTTTTGGCTTTTACTCTTAGGCTATTTTGATTGTTTACTCTAACCTTTATTGCCATTTTTATTAAGACCCAATATCTTTAGTAACCGATGGAATTAATTCAAAAATACCTTCAAGCAATTTAACTGTTTTTTCTGATACACCATCAACTGCATACACATCATAAACGTATCTTCCGCTTTTCATTCCTGCTGTTTGAGCTGCAGTCAACTCAATTGATATAACACCATTTGCTGCATCAGTAATTGTTACATTAAAATTTTCAGCAGTCGAAGACTTATAAGTACGTCGAATTTGACCATAAATGCTATAACTTGACAAATCAAGGCGATCCCCATTAGTATCTTCTAATTCTAAAGAAGATTGAAAATCTGCACCTTGATCTGCACTTATGTTAGCGTATGAAGCCATTTGTCGTTACTTTTTTTAATAGTTTACTTATCTATATTTATAAAAAATAAATTATTGATTTTATTGTTGCAGTAAAGATTTTATCATTTGCTTCAATTCACTGACTTCATTTTCAAGTTCATTTATTTTTTTGGTAGAATGTTTTTCATGAAGATATTTTTGATATTCCTTTTCATCAGTTACAACTAAACTACCAGTATAACTTTTAACGATTCCGTTAAATACATTTCCATTTTTATCTTTTACTCTTTTCATCATGCAAGAACAATTACTCTATAAGATTTTACGATAGGTGATTTTGTAGGATCTTGTGCTAACAGTACGCACTTTAAATCATATGTATCAAAAGCTGGAATGTCATCGAGTCTAAATTCAAATTCATAAAAATCATTACGAGAAGAAGATCTTTGTCTAGAATCAGCACATCCTAAATATTGCCACGATTGAAGTTCATGGTTAACTCCAGATGTAGATAAAGAAGTTCTAATATACCAGTCAACGCATGATCCAGGTAAAGAATTAATAACACTAAATAATCTTACACCAGTCGATACAATTTGTAATGAATTTTTCTTAGTAATGTATCTTGCCCTTGCACTTCCGCCTCCAGGTAAAAGCTCTGTATTAAAATCAGTAAGTACAGCTTGAGCAGCTCCACCTGTGCCAGTTGAATCTCCAGATCCCCTAGTAATAGTGATTAAAGGAATACTTGTATATCCAGATCCTGCTTCATCAATTTCAATAGTATCCAATGAAGTGCCACTTAATGTTGCCGTTGCAGTTGCTTGCACCCCATCTGGTAAATCTGGTTCGCTAATGGTTACAGTTGGTATTTCTGTATATCCGCTACCTGCATTTGTGATAATTATGTTTGTTACAGACCCTGTGGAATTGGTTGATGTTCTTACTTCTTCATTTTGATTATTAATTAAATGATAGTGTGCATGAAGTCTAGGAGGATTTGCATAATTAATAATTGGAGACAAATTTGAATTGTCGGAAATTAAGTCAATAACAACTTTACACGATTTTGTTCCTGACATTAAAGCATCTTCATTATATGTTGATGCAATAAGGGAATTTTGCCCAATATTTAGGTATGGATAGTTTTGTAAAAAATCAATTGTTCTTCCAGGCGTATATGTTACAAGATTACCCCCTTCATAATTTCCTATTGTAGTCGTTAAAAAATTATTAGTTCTTGTTTCTCCAAAATTGGTAATACCAATTTTTGGAATAAAGTTTGTCATTGGTCTATTTACATAAACAGTAAATGTAGGAAGAACGGCTGGAATTATAGATGCTCCAGATCCAGTTGAGGTAACAATACTAGCAGAAGGCGCAGTTGTGTAACCTGATCCACCACTAGTAACATTAACAGATTTAATTTGTCCATTAACTACATTAAGTGTTGCTGCGGCTCCACTACCGCCTCCGCCGCTAAACACTACGGTATCATTTTCGGAATATCCTGATCCTTGAGAAATAACATTAACATGGGTCACAATATTTGCAGATTCTAAAGTCCCTGTTGAAGTAGCATTAGAACTTACTTGAAATGTTAAAGTATTTCTATCTGGAGTCGAAATAACATCAAATGTATCATTAAATTCTTCATATGGAATTCCATTAAATTCTGCATTAGCATAAGCAAAGTCTGTTCTTGTTATAACATGAAACTTTGAACCAGGCTCTAAACCATGATCTTGTGGGTGTTTGTACGTAACTATATTACTCCCACTTACTGTAGAAAATGAACTTCCTAAAGCGCCTGAAGGTGGAACTTCTACAGCAAATTCAAGTCTACCAGCTGCAGAGGTGTTAAAAACTGCCTTATTAATTTTAAACTTAATATCTTCAAATTGCTCTGCAGTCCAAGTAATATCATTTTCAGACTTAAATAAAGATCCTACATATGGTTGCTCAAAAATGGTACGTCCATCTTCAATAGATACTTCACCCATTCTAGAAGTAAAAACATTATAGTTGATTGAATTACACTTTAATACAAAGCAATAACTATCGTCTTCTTTTAAAAACACTGGGGGATTGAATATAAACTTACTAGGAACAGATGCATCTTGCGATACTTCAATGTCGTCTGGCGATAACACTGAAATTAATTCTGGTCTATCAGGTTCAATTAATGAAGGAAATCCATTTTCTAATTTTCTGAGTTCACATCTAATTGGAATTTCTGGATCTTTGGATTGAAAATAAACATCAATTGAAGATAAAAATATTCCACCTTCTACACCAAACGTAAAAAATGATTGAGCTAACGGATCCCTTTGAACTGTTCTTGTTCTAGTTACTTTAGTAATTGTTGTTTCAGTGGTTTGGAATATTTCGACCCTACCATTTGCTGAAAAAGTACCTCGCGCAGATCCAAAAACACTACCACTAGTTTCAAGATTTTGCAAATTATCCGTATCTGTTACAACAATGTCATATGTTCCAACATTAAATGTTCCACCGGGAATATTAAGCTCAATAACAGCTTGTCCAATAGTATCAGTTATTAAATCTGTTCCAACTATGTTATTTTTTAAATTACAAAGATATGTAACATCTTCATCACCAAAAAATACATACATTTTAGTTGATGGTCGAGCTTCAATTAATGTTAATGTTATAACCTGTGACCTAATAAATTGGACAGATTCTTGACTAACTAAATTGTTCGTTGACTCTACACGTGTTGACATTATTAACCTTTATTTTAAAAAGAAGCTAAAATTATTTATTTACTGTAGTTGTAAATTTAGATCCATCTGCTAGTATTCCGCTTTCTAACAATTTTCCATCTGGCATTTTTTTAATAACAGAAGATATTATTACTTGATCGCCAAAAAGTTCTGAATCTAACTCGCCATTAAGAGCAGCCTTAATTCCTTCATCATTTAATGTAGACTCAGTACCACTTTGATAATTTTCACTTGCAAGTTTAATAAATTCATTAATTAATTCATCATCTTCTAATGTTTGGCTTTGTTCAGTCCACCAAGAAAGGCCTTCTTCTTCGCCAGGTCTTCCTAAAATAGCACCATATAAACCGCCATATCTCACATTAACAACTTCATTTACAACCGGTGTATCAGTCCCAGAATTCGTTTGATTAACCTGCGTGCCAATTGAAGTTTCACCAATAGAACTTAATGAATCTTCTGGCACAAGTTCAACTGTTATTTGAGCAGTTTGTGATTCACCTGTGGCTAAATCGGTAAAATTTATTTGTGAACTAATACCTATTTGTGTTATTGAAATAATTAATACACCCCCGCCTCCAGCTTTGTAAATAGTGTTTGCGCCATTAATACTATATTCATATTCGGCTGGTACAGAAAAAACAACAAATCTGCTAGTAAATCTGGATATGCTAAAAGGATTAGATGCACTTGATGATATAGTAGCATTAGTTATAGCAAATATTTGTCTCACTGTTGGCTCTGGTGGTGGACATGGTACATAATTTTCTATAATTACAGTTTCAGTTTCTTCTTCAAAAATTGTTGGCAATTGTCGTGTTTCAACCCAATCATCAGATGAAGGGTTGACATCTAGTACACCATTCCATCTTATAACTAAAAATGGATTAACATTTGTTACTCTAGAGCTTAAGTTTTGTTCAGCAAAAACGTCTTCAGCGTAGGGAAGCATTATTCGATTACCGTTTATTGTATAATTAGACGAATTTTCGCTTAATAATACCATTGGACAAATAGTATCTTCTATTCCTGCTTCCAAGTTATTTTTAACAAATGTTGACCTAAATCCTGGTGCAGTAGGTCTAGCAATAATAAGAGGATTATTGAAACTTTCAGCAATATATCCGCTCTTAAATCTATTCAGTCCAGTTGCAGCATCAACAATTTCATAATCAATAGTAACCTGCTCTTCCGCAGTAAGTGTTGCAAATTCTTCAACTCTATCAATTCTTTTTGTTACATTATGTATGTCTCGCATTGTATATCTTTCAACTGACAATCTTTCTGTAACTACATCAATGTATGATTTTGTATACGCTGGAATATAAAATATATTAAGAGGAAATTGATTTTTTGGAACGTTAGGAGCTCTAGGCTCTTCACTTGGTATACCACTTATAGTGCTTATTTTTCCTGCACTGTTAACAACTAAAGTATCAATTCTTGGAACATAAAATTGAAGTGAGCTGTTGAAAGTTGTTTCGCTAATAATTAAATCATTTCTTTTAGAACCAGTACCAGTAAATTCTCCGTTTTCACCAACTGATGGTCTAAAATCTAAACATGCAGCTAAATTATATCTTTCTCCAGAAGAATTAGACACAAAAACAACATTGTTATCTAAAATTCCTTCTGGATATGAATCAATTGTAAAAAAGTCACCTGAAACACTATGTTGATAATATGAATACGTTATAGTTACAGATCCGGAAGGAGAACTTGCACCAGGCTTAAGAGTTAATGTACCTCTATTATAAGCATATGCAGTTTGTCCATTTGAAAAAGTATAATTAGCAGTAATATCTCCTGTAGAATCAATTACAGATGTAATACTAATAATATCAGTTTTTTCTAATGTAATAGTATTGCTAGGAGAACTAATTACTTCAGTATTTGTTTCTACTGTTTTAGTTTTTGGGGATACATTTCTTTTTTCAACAGATGCATATGCCTTAACAATTGCAGATGCTGGTCCGCCCGTTAATGTTAATGTAGTACCGGAACTATTTAAAGAAAATAAATTATTTTGAACTATACCGTTAGGCCCAATTGCTACAAAAGTACCTACTTCAATTGCATTTATTTCTTCACCAGAAACAACTGATACCGATCCATTTCCGCTTGCATCAGTTGTGATGCTAAGTTCTTTTTGAACTGTATAAGATAAATTATAAGAATTTGTATCAGGATCTATTAATGAAAATAAAACAGATTTTGGCAATCTAAAAATTAATTCAGTTTGTCCATCAGATTCAATAATTTTTTTAGATGAAATTGTGCTTGTAGCATCAGATGTTGCACCTGTTATAAGATCACCAACTCTTGGTGTTTCTTTTGTGTGATCATGTTTATATGCAAATAATCTACCAGTATTTCCATCCCAATATCTAACTGTAGCTGTTCGTCCAGATACATTATTAATTATTTCGCCAACGGTAAAATTACCGCCATTAGACGGAGCTGTATAATCAACTAAAACGTATGCATATTTTCCGCTTCCGTATCTTATTCCCCCAACACTTTCAATTGAGTAAGAAGATTCTAAAATCAAATCACTAATTAACAGTTTATAAATTGCTCCAGTTGCAGGATCATCAATTAAATAATCAATACCTAAAACCCTTGCCGTGCCAATTTTTGTTGCAGATGATTCGGCCGGATCGTTATCGTTATAAAGGTCAATTACTTGCCTATCACGAATATCTAGTGAACCAACAATATCTGATACTATAATATATTGTCCGTATTCTGGGCGAACAACTACATCTGTATTTTTAATATGATTTGATGTTCTAGCCTTTGGAATATTAATTCTTGTTTTAGAAATTTTTTCAACTTCAAAGCCGTTAATGTAAGCCTTTCCTGGTTCAATTTCTGCAACTAAAAGATCAGCATCGCCATCAGAATAAACTCCACCGTTTGAGCTTTCTTTTAAGTGTTCTCTTATTTTTGGTTTTAATCCGCTAACAACATAATTTCCAGATTCATCGAAAGTTCTGCGAGCAAGTGATTTTTCTAGTTCAGAATACTTCGGTGTCTTTGCATGCTCTTCAAGAACGCCATTATTATATCTCATTATTTCGACATAATTTTGGGTTAATGCTGTTCCTAAAGGCAACGAAACTAAATCAAGACTTATTTGTACTCTATCTGCCCCAGGAGCTGCATAATTATATGATCCTTGTGCAGGGTCTAATAAAGAATCATCATCATCTGCTGTTACTATATTTTCTTTTATTTCTAATAATACATTACATGAAGGATTAGATGAATATTTGTCAATAACTGTCGATTGTTTTTCAACAAAAACAAATGAACCGTTAATATAATATACACCTTGATTTATGAATGCAAGAGATCCTACACCGGTTGATGAAGAAGATAGAGTTAATGCTCTTACACTAGTAGAATCTTCTACATATATTTCCTCATCATCCCTAAATGTAATGTCTCCTTCAGAAGATCCTTTTAAATAACTTAAGTATAAAGTAACTGGATCTGTTTCATTTGCCGCCACTGCCTTTTGCACAAAAGCTCGAATACCAGTAGAAAGACCAACTATAACTTTACCTTCAAAATTATTTGAAATAATTGAAACGTCACCAAATGTTGACTGAAGTTTTACATATGGTGTTGCAAGATCAGCAAATGAATTGCCAGGAATAACAACTGACCCATGTCTAAAAATATGATCCCCAAATTTTTCAATTTGGCTTCTCAAAATTGTTTGAAGTTGAGTTAATTCGCGCGCCTGTACAGCAGTTCCAGGGCGAAACATGATTTGATAAAAGTTTTTTGAATCATCAAAGTCGTCAAAATACGGAGCGGTGTTATATGTAGTAGTCATATTAGAATCTTATAAAAGTTCTGATTGCAAATGCTTGATCTTCTGATGTAGTAAGAGGAGGATTATTCGTTACATACAAAAGATTACCTGAATATTTATTTACGTTTGGCGATGAAATAATTCTGACAACAGAATAAGTTTCGCTAGAATCATTTTCTTGAGAAAAAATAGTTCCTGGTTGTTTATATATTGAACTTAGTTGTTGCAACTTGACTGTAAATTCATCTATGCCAACAACTTTGTATCTAATTCCATTACTTAATAATACATCATCAACCTGTAATCCTGTTACACTTTGAAATAAAATGTCAAATGTAACTGTTGCTGATCTTGAAGTAATTTTTTGATTAGTAATTAAGTTTAACGGACTTTCAATTAAACCATACTGACGATAGTCTTGTTCTAAAAGACTTATTTCAGCTTCATCTTTGATTAAAGTATAAATTAGTACGGTTGATCCATATAATTCTTTAGTCGCATTTATTCCATGACCGCCGATTGGAGGCAAAATTGGATATGCTTCAAGATCAATAAATCCTTGCCCTTCTGGACGGTCAGGATCTACTGCAGTAATAGTTGCTTGAGTATAACCAGATCCTGCAGAAGTAACTACAATTTTTTCTATAGAACCGCTTTCTCCAATCACTGGATACGCAGCTGCACCTGTGCCATCCCCAGTAATTTGAATTGTTGCAGATGATGTGTAATTATTTCCACCATTTGTAACTTTTATTGCATGAATAGCTCCAGCAATTGCAGTTTGCTCAACAAGAGATTGATCTGAAAGAAAATCTGAAACGCCCAACTGAGCTAATAAAGAAGCACCAGTACCATTTCCGACAACTATCAAATCTGCAAAAGAATAATTTAATCCTGGTTCTTCAACAATTACGTCAATAATACTTCCGTCATAAACAACTGGTGTTAATTGTGCTCCGTCACCGTCCCCTTGAACCACAATAGTAGTATCAATGTCAGATGGATAATTTACACCAGGATCCTCAACTGTTACATTAACAATAACTCCATCTTCAACAATTGCTTTTAATATAGCAGATTCATTATCGTTAAATTTTCCAGTACCCGTTTCCGGTGACTGTACAACTGTTAATGACGGATTAACATAGTTTTCTCCACCATTTACTATAGTAACTTTAGTAATTTCACCAGTTTCACGCGAAACCGAAGGAATAAGTACAGCGCCTGTGCCAGAAGAATCTGTCACATTAATTGTAGTTTGCAACGTATCAGTATAACCAGTTCCACCATTGACAACACTGACCTGTTCAATTGCGCCTTTGCTATAAAAAGCATCAGTCAATGCTCGTTGTACTGGAATCCAAGATTGTGATACAAATTTTTGTTGCTTGACTGTTGGAATATTGTACATATATTTCCAAACATAGCCATCTGACAATTCAACTGGAGATAATGAAGTGCCAGTTGGCTTTACAGTTGAGGCAACACCATTATTATTACTCAAACACTTGTATACATTAAATTCATCAGTGACACAATAAAAGTTTGTGTCTTGCATATTAAGGGTATGATCCCATTGTGAAAATACTGTACCAGAAACCCAATTATATCTTGGTATTACAATAGAAACATCTACGGCATTAACTCGTTTCATAAATACAATGTTATTTCGAGTTTCTATATCACCAGCAACAGTTTCTCCTGGTTCATCGGGCGGAAATTCATCATTTGCCCAGGAATCAATTTTTCCTAGATAATAAAAAACATTTGCACGCAAATATTGTAAGTCACTTAAAAATTGCGTTGCAAAACTTGAATGGAATTCTGGTCTGATAACAGCCATATTAGTTAATCGTCACATCCCAGTTAATCGTAAGCGTATCAGCTGCATCTTTGTTAACGACTGAAAACGTTGTACGGCAAAGTAAATCTCCAGCCGAAGATGCATTTAAAATGCCAGCCTCAACTAATGCACCGGTACCAGTTCCTGGAGGAAAGGTGGCAGTATAAGTAATGGTATTATCTGTACGGTTAGAAGAGCTTAAAGCAACACGAGCAATTTCTGCTGCAAGTGTTGTATTTGCTGCAGATAATCCAGCATTTGATGTTCCAATTGCCATGTGTGACATGACATCAGAATCTGTGCCAATCATTCTATCTGCAATAAAATTTTTTCCAACTGTAACTACTAAATTAGGAATACGAATTTCATTTTTTACATTTTGATTTTCATCAGTAAGAACAATTGAAAGTTCTCCTGATACCTTTAAATTATCTTTTAACATGATTACTCCAATAAGTAAAATATATTCTGTTTTATTTATATAATAAATTAAGACAATGTTGACTCTAAGCTAGCGGCATCACCATCAACTGCATAGTCTGCATCAAAGTAATTTTCTTCATTATAAAAAGTTGCAATATCATATTGTAATGCTGTTACATCATTTTCTAAGTTTCTTGATAATAATTTATTAAATACACTATCATCTGCATTCGGTTCTTCTAATAAGTTTTTAGTAATATCAAAATCAGTAATACTATCAGATGATGTTAACGTTTCCGTGTTTGACTTAATATAAGATAGTGTTCTTTCATCTGATAACGCAAAGTTATCTGATTTATCTAACGTAATAATTTTTGAATCTTGATCTTCTGTATTTACAACATCATCAAGATATATCCATTTAAATGGAACTTCAGTTGCA
>PR_CR_10_Liq_3_inCRDRAFT_1000351_pt1 | contig 12750 bp, 10 predicted proteins | sample PRCRCaboRojoPR_2_FD_10240 | JGI IMG/M metagenome (IMG submission 10240)
GTCACCATTCACCATCCCCGCGCGTATTGGCGGGTGTTAGCTGGCGGCACCATTGCATCGGGGGAGGCTTATATCGATGGCGATTGGTCGAGTCGCAACCTGACCGAAGTGACCCGTTTATTCAGCGCCAATATGGCGACCATGGAAGCAATGAAGGATAAGCAACACTGGTGGACGCGAGCGGCCCTAAAAGCGACCCACCTCGCTAAACGAAATACCATCGACGGCTCACGCAAGAACATTTCAGCGCACTACGACTTAGGGAATGAGTTCTTTGCGCTATTTCTCGATCCTAGCATGATGTATTCATCGGCAGTTTATCCTCGTCCAGACGCGCCATTAGCCGAAGCAGCCGAGCATAAGTTAGCACTTATCTGTGAGAGTCTTGAGCTCAAACCGACCGATGAACTAGTGGAGGTGGGTACTGGCTGGGGGGGTATGGCCATTTACGCAGCCGAGCACTACGGCTGCAAGGTAACGACGACCACCATATCGAAGGAACAGTTCGAGCACACACAGCAACAGGTAAAGGAGCGTGGTCTGGAGCAGCAGATAACCGTTCTGTGCGAGGACTACCGCAATCTAAAGGGCAAGTTCGACAAGTTAGTGTCGATTGAAATGATTGAAGCCGTAGGCCATGAGTTCTACGAAAGTTATTTCCGATGCGTAAGCCAACTGCTAAAGCCTGAAGGCAAGGCNGTCATTCAGGCCATTACNATTCCTGATCANCGCTACAACATGGCNCGGCACTCGGTCGATTACATTAAGCGCTATATCTTTCCAGGGGGCTGCCTGCCCTCCTTAAAGGTGATTGCGGACAATTTGTCACGGCATACCGATATGGAGCTTATCGACCTAAGGGACATCACGCTGGACTACGCAAAAACCCTCGAAGCATGGCACCATAGGTTTTTGGAGCAGTTAGACAAGGTGCGAAGCATGGGCTTTGACGATCGGTTCATTCGTATGTGGCAATTTTATTTAAGCTACTGCGAGGGTGGTTTTCGGGAGCGCATTATCGGCACCTTCCAAATCACCATGGCAAAACCTGGCTATCGGCCCGCCTGACCGATGCTAATCATGCTCCTGCCCATCCTATTGTTGATGGGTATGCTAGCTGCTGCGGTACAGCTTTTTGGCGCCGATGCGAGTTATGGCCCAAATCAAATTGCCCTCGTCATAGCAACAGCGGTCGCAGGTTTGGTGGGTTTACGCCGTGGCTTGGCTTGGACCGATATTCAGGAGGGCATGAACGCCGGCATCAGAGTCGGCCTGGGCCCCGTGCTTATACTGCTAGCGGTTGGTGCATTGATTGGCAGTTGGATTCTCGCGGGCACGGTTCCAGCGATGATTTACCACGGAGTGGCGCTGCTCAACCCCTCGGTGTTCTACGCAGCCTGTGCGATCATTTGTGCACTGGCCTCGGTCAGTATTGGCAGTTCTTGGACGGTGGCCGGCACCTTGGGTATTGGCCTTGTGGGTATCGCCCAAAGTTTTAATTTGTCACCGGCCATGACCGCCGGTGCCATCATTAGTGGCGCCTATTTTGGCGACAAACTGTCACCCTTGTCAGATACCACCAATCTGGCAGCGGCCTGTGCAGGTGTTGATCTGTTTGATCACATTCGCCACATGTTGTGGACCACGGTGCCCGCATTCTGCATCTCCCTGGTGTTTTTTTTATTTAACAGCCAGGAAGCAGCACAATCCCCCGACGATATTGAGCGTCTTCGAAGTGCCCTTAGCAGCCAATTCGATGTGGGTATACATGCGCTGCTGCCACTGGTCTTCATGCTGGTGTTTGTGGCAATTCGAATCCCCGCTTACCCCGCTATTTTGTTATCGACCCTGATAGGTTGCCTGAGTACGGTACTGTTTCAGGGGGAGGCTGTACGCGCCTTTGCCCTTGCCCAATTCCCCGAGAGTCCCATGCCGATGGTTCAGGGGCTATGGCTCGCCCTCTTCGATGGCTATAAGGGTAATAGTGGCGATGAGGCCTTGAATGCCCTGCTCAGCAAAGGGGGTATGGCAAGCATGCTCAATACGGTCTGGCTGATTCTTTGTGCGCTCGCCTTTGGCGGTGTTTTGGAGCGCACCGGCATACTCAAAGCCATCCTCGACGCAACCTTGAAACGCGTGCGTAGCACCGGTGACTTAGTGCTCGCCACCGTGTCGAGTGGTGTCGTGTCCAACATGCTAGCCGCCGACCAGTTTTTGGCCATCGCACTGCCCGGGCGTCTATTCACGGTGGCCTACGACGACCGACACTTGAGTCGTTTGAATCTATCGCGCTCCCTTGAAGACTCTGCGACCCTCACGTCGGTACTGGTGCCCTGGAACACCTGTGGCGCCTATATGTCGGCAACCCTAGGCATAGCGACCTTGCAGTACCTACCCTACGCTGTGTTCAATTTGGTCTGTCCGCTGGTGGCGATTGCACTTGCCTATTTAGCCATTGCACAGAAACGGGTTACGGTTGTCGCCGACAGCCCTTTATGACTTCAAGATGAGTGCAGGGCAAACCATTAGGGCTTACGGGTCATGAGTACCGATTGGGATCACCCGCAGCCCTTTGTTATTACCGAATCGGTGCTGCCCGAGCACATTGACGCCTTGGCGCACACCAATAACGCCCAATATGTGAATTGGTGCATGGCCGCTGCCTGGGCCCACACCACCGCCTTGGGCTTGGGTGCCGATAGCTATCAGCGACTCAATAGAGCCATGGCGCTGACTCGCGCGGAATACGATTATCTCAAGGCAACCCACGTCGGTGACACGCTCCTTGTGGGCACTTGGATTACCGATTGGGACCGACGTCTGACAATGAACCGAGAGGTTCAAATGATTGAAAGCGCCTCTGGCACTACCGTGTTGCGGGCACGGTTGCAGTTTGTCTGCATCGAGATTAGTTCGGGTAAACCACGCCGACCACCAGCGGAGTTCGTGGCCGGCTATGGGCCAGCATTACTCAACCCTTAAGGTTTCTCGGCTGTAAAGCTATTTAGGTGTGTTCCCAGCCGAAGGCCAATGATGACTGTATCTCCTGACGCCCCAGCCTCAAGGCCAGTAATCGGTCGAAGCCTAAAGCCACGCCCGCACAATCCGGTAAACCAGCTGCCTGTGCCGCTAACAATCGCTCATCAATAGGCCGTTGCGCCAGGCCACGCTGGGCACGAACCTGATTATCTTTCTCAAACCGCTTGCGCAACAGGTCGGCATCCGACGCCTCCCAATAGCCATTGGCCAATTCAATACCGTCGACATAGCACTCAAATCGCGCCCCCACGACGGTGTTGTCTCGAATGATTTCTCGCGCCAGAGCCGCCTGGGACACGGGGTAATCAACCACAAATACTATGCCCCAATCGGCGATCGCGGGTTCAATACAATGACTCATCAGCAAATCGAGGAGACCATCGCGGTCCAAATCTGAAGGTGGCGCAGTCAGATGACGATTTGCGATTTGCAGCAATGTAGTCCGGTCGGCGCCGTGACCATCGATACCCAAAATAGTGTCGAACAGGGCTGCCCAAGACCACAGCTGCCAACCACTGCGTCCAAGTAACTGACACAGCAATTCAGCCACCTCTCGGATGAGCCGGCAGTGATCCCAGTCAATCCGGTACCACTCAAGCAGCGTGTACTCTGGGTTGTGCCGACTACCTAACTCATCGGCACGGAACGCCTTGCAGATTTGATAAATATCCATGGGATACGCCGCCAACAACCGTTTCATGGCGTATTCAGGGGATGTTTGTAAATACCGCGGAGAAGCAGTGCCAACAATAAAAGGCTCCAGCGCAGGATCCGTCACCCCGCACTGAGCCAACAGAGGTGTCTCGACTTCAATAAGCTGCCGGGCATCGAAGAACGCCCGGGTTTGACTCAATAACTCAGCGCGGGCAAGCAATGCCTCTCGATCAGCACTGGGTCGCCAGGTCGACAAAACCAATCAGTCTTTAGCAGCGCGGCTGACATACTCTCCCGAGCGGGTATCGACCTTAATGACTTCACCTTGAGAAATGAATAGGGGAACCCGCACCACGGCACCGGTGCTGAGGGTCGCAGGCTTTGAGCCCCCTTGAGCCGTGTCGCCTTTTAAACCGGGGTCGGTTTCAACGATTTCCAGCTCAATGAAGTTCGGTGGTGTCACTGCCAACGGCGCGCCGTTGTAAAGCGTGACTTCGTATCGCTCCTGCTCTTTTAGCCACTTTTTGGTGGGGCCAACGGCAGTCTCGTCAGCCGAATGCTGCTCAAAACTGACCGAATCCATGAAGTAGAAGAACTCACCATCGGTATAAGAGTATTCGAGCTCTACGTCGACAACATCGGCACCTTCAAGGCTATCGCCCGACTTAAATGTGCGCTCAACAACGCGGTCGCTTTTAAGGTTGCGTAATTTAACGCGATTAAACGCCTGCCCCTTGCCCGGTTTGACGTATTCATTCTCCAAAATGGAGCAAGGTTCGCCGTCGAGCATCACCTTAAGGCCCGGCTTAAATTGGTTCGTGGAGAAGTTCGCCATGGTTTCGTTCCTGTCTTAATGGGCTATCAAAAGAGCTGGGGATCATACCCGAAGCCAGTGTTTTGGTCAGGTTGTCGAGGGGTTAGCATTTTCTCAGCCGTGGCGCTCACTCGCTGACCCCAGCAGGTAGAGCACACCGTCGAGTCCCACATAACGAAGGCTATAGGATGCCTGCTGGCGAACGATCGGCTTGGCGTGAAAAGCCACCCCAAGGCCGGCACATCCCAACATGGGGAGATCGTTGGCACCGTCGCCGACCGCTATGACCTGGCGGGTGCTTAGACCCTGTTCCTGAGCAATCGACAGCAGTAATTCACGCTTGCGCAGACCGTTCACAATGGGGGGGACGACCTTCCCGGTGGCGCTGCCATTTTCAGTCGCCAGCACATTGGCGTGCACTTCATCGAAGCCAAAGCGCGCCTGTAGATAGCGAGCAAAATAATCGAAACCACCGGACAAAATGGCAGTCCGGATGCCCCGTGCTCGCAACGTGATCATAAGCTCGGGTAACCCCTCTGTGACCGGTAACTGCTGTGCCACCGAGTCCAATACCGAAGTGGGTAAGCCCGCGAGCATGGCTAGACGCTCGGTAAAACTGGCATCGAAATCTAATTCACCGCGCATAGCGCGCTCGGTTATGTCAGCAACTGCGTCGCCCACCCCAGCATGGGCGGCCAATTCATCGATCACCTCACAGCGTATCAGTGTCGAATCCATATCAAATACCGCGAGGCGATAGTCTGCCAAACGGCTATCAAGATCCTGCAGCACCAAATCAATCTGTAGCTCGTCGGCCAAATCCGCAAGATCAGCAATTAATGCTTGGGTATCGCGCACCGATTCGAGAGTCAGGGTATATGCCAAGCGCTGGCCTGCCAAAGTGCGGGGAACAGGCAGGTCGCGGCGAGCAACAACACCGATGCCATGGCGCGCTAGCAGTGCAGTGATTACTGTGTCGCCCTGTTGCTGCGGGTTAGGGGAAATAACGGTAATGGTGTGACCAGATACAGACATGGCAGCTCTCTCGATTGACCGAGTAAGCATACCCCAGCTGCGAGGTTTATACTGTGCCACGGCCATTCTTGGAGGCGTTCATGCGCCAGCTAATCGCGTTATTGCAAAAACTGCCATTGAGTCAGCAATTGGCATTGACCGCCAGCGGCTGCTGTTTCGCTGCAACGCTGCTATTAGTTGCGCTGGCGGCGACGTCTAGCAGCCACACACAAAGTACCTTACAGGCCGCTTACGGCGAGGCCGTTGCAGAACAACTGGCTCTGCGCCTAGGTACCGAATTGGCAATCGGGGATCGACTAGGGATAGCTTCTGAATTAGCACGGCTCATTGAACAAAATGGCATACAAGGTGCCAGAGCCGTCGACATAGAAGGCGCGGAATTGGCTGCGGCAGGATCCCGGGACACGGCTGCACCGCGGTTTCAGTGGCCTATTCGGATTGCCGGCGATATCGCAGGTCATGCCGAAGTTTATTTACATACCGAAACCCAACGTCAGACCCAGCAGCGCTTCGTGCTTTTGATGTCCGGATTGGCATTACTGCTGAGCATTGTGATTTTTGGTATCACCCGAGCAATGGGCCAGCGGTTGGCACGCAATTTACAGGCGGTAAGCGCCGAACTTGCCGAGGTTACCGGCCATGACGCCACACCGGAAAACGAATTGAAGGCACTGCGTGATCGGGTAGCAGCGCTACCCCTTGACCTACTGCGTCCCTCCCCGCTGGCAAGTGCAAGTGACGAGCATTACCAAGGTACAGCCATTGTCTACGTCTACTTGCGCAGCCTCCCCAGTTATTTAGAGACCATTGATGAACGCCGACTACAGCGCTACGTGGCAAGCTTACATCGAATGATTTACGGCGCTGCAGGGTTTTACAGTGGCGATCTAGCCGTAGTCCGGCAGTTTGGCTTGGCCATGTATTTCACAGGGCACAACACGATAGGGTCACCGACACTACGGGCTGCCAGCTGCGCGTGGCTGATTCAACGCTCTGCACCTGCGGTCGGTGAACAGCTTCGCTTATCGGTTAACTTGGGTATTGCCGTGGGCTACAGCGAGCTGGGGGGCGGCGATCATCGCGACATTTACCCGGGCTTGTACATCCAGTCGAGCCTCGATCGCCTCCACAGCGTGTGCCAACAAGAGCGAGAAGGTATTGCTCTGGTAGATGAGGTCTGTGACGACCTCGACTTGCAAAATCGCGCGACCATTGAAGCACCAAGCGACGATCGCAAACTATTGGGCGCGTGGGTGGACAGCCATCGGGATCTGGTGGAGCGGCAGCGGCAAATTCTGCTGCGAGCACTGACCGATAATTCACCCCAAACCGACACTAGCCCCGAGGGAGAACCGAAAGTGCTATGACTTTCTGAAACCCTTTGGGTAATCGATTACCCCGTCTACCCCGCTCCCCTCGATAGTTAGCAAGATCCGCAGCCTTCAGTTTCAAGTGCTGCCGACCCGCGGTCACTTGTAAAATATCTTGCTCAACGATCACACATACCCCAACGAGAATTTCTTCACGAGCGGCGGCCTTGGCCGAGGGAATACCGATAATTTTATTGCCCTTTCCCCGAGCAAGCTCTGGCAAATCGTCGAGGGGGAACACCAACAGCCGCCCCTCATTGGTGGCGGCAGCAACCAATAACTCAGTACTGTCGGGCACCGAAGCGGGTTGCAGAACTCGAGCACCCTTGGGCAGTGTCAACACCGCCTTACCCGCCTTATTTTTGGTTTGTAAATCTGCAAATCGCGCGATGAAGCCATAACCTGCATCACTGGCCAGTAGGAAGCGTTGCTGCTCAGAGCCCGTTAACAGGCCTTCGAAGGTAGCACCCGAGGGCGGATTGATACGCCCGGTGAGTGGTTCACCCTGCCCTCGGGCAGAAGGCAGGTTATGGGTGGCCAAGCTGTACGCCCTGCCGGTGGAATCGAACACGACCGTCGGCATATTGCTGCGCCCGCGAGCGGCCAGTTTGAAGCCATCCCCCGACTTATAGCTCAGTGCTTCGGGGTCTATATCGTGGCCTTTGGCCGCGCGAATCCAGCCTTTCTCTGACAACACCACCGTCAGTGGGTCAGATGAGGTGAGCTCAATCTCACTGAAGGCGCGGGCCTCCTCTCGGACCACGAGCGGTGATCGGCGTCCGTCGCCATGGGCTTCGGCCACCGCAAGTAACTCGTCGCGGATGAGCGTTGTCAGCAGGTCGTCGTTACCCAGCGTTTGCTGTAGCTGATCGCGCTCTGCGCTGAGCTCATCCTGCTCGCCTCGAATCTTCATCTCCTCAAGCTTGGCGAGGTTGCGCAATTTAAGATCGAGAATGGCATCCGCCTGTATATCGGTTAAGCCAAAGCGAGCCATTAATGCTGCCTTGGGCTCGTCCTCTTCACGAATGATCTTAATCACCTCATCGATATTGAGGTAGGCAATGAGGTAGCCTTCCAGAATATGCAGACGGCGCAAAACCCGTTCCAAGCGATATTCCAGACGGCGGCGCACGGTGGTGCGACGGAAACTTAGCCATTCTCGAAGAATCTGCTCAAGATTTCTGACGCCGGGTCGACCGTCAATACCTATAAGGTTCAAGTTAACCCGGTAACTACGCTCTAGATCCGACGTGGCGAAGAGATGGCTCATTAGGGCGTCAAGATCGACACGGTTAGAGCGGGGTAAAATCACCAGTCGTGTTGGCTGCTCGTGGTCGGACTCGTCCCTCAGATCGGCAACCATAGGCAACTTTTTGGCCTGCATTTGCTGCGCAATCTGCTCTAATACTCGCGCCCCCGACACTTGGTACGGCAGCGCCGTCACAACGATGGCACCATCCTCAACGGACCAGGCCGCCCGCATTTTCAAGCTGCCGCGACCCGTTCTGTAAAGGGCACGAATATCATCTTGCGGGGTCACAATCTCGGCTTCTGTGGGAAAATCTGGACCTTGAATACAGTCACACAGAGCATCGATGTTGGCATCGGGATGCTCGAGCATATGCACCGCCGCTGCCACCACTTCTCGCAGATTATGGGGGGGTATATCGGTAGCCATGCCCACGGCAATACCCGTGGTGCCATTCAGTAAAATGTTGGGTACCTGAGCTGGCAGCACCGCCGGCTCCTCGAGGCTGCCGTCAAAATTGGGTTGCCAATCGACCGTGCCTTGACCCAATTCACCAAGCAAGACATCCGCATACCGAGTCAGCTTCGACTCGGTGTAACGCATGGCAGCGAACGACTTAGGATCATCCGCCGACCCCCAGTTGCCCTGACCGTCGACTAGGGGATAGCGATAGCTGAAGTCTTGAGCCATGAGCACCATGGCCTCATACGCGGCGCTGTCACCGTGGGGATGGAATTTACCGATTACATCACCGACGGTCCGAGCTGACTTCTTGTACTTGGCATTGGCTTTGAGCCCCAGTTCGCTCATGGCATAAACGATGCGTCGCTGCACCGGCTTCAAACCGTCGCCTATATTGGGCAGCGCTCGGTCGAGAATGACGTACATTGAGTAATCAAGGTACGCTTTTTCTGCATAATCACGTAACGACAGGGTCTCTACCGCTGGGGACCCCGAAACAAGCTCAGTCATGGAATATCCGATTATTACTGTGGTCAGCCGACACCGTGTCGTCGACGTAAGGTGACAACTTCTTCATTTAATTCGGTGATGGATTTCGCCATATCGACGAGTAGGCCTTGCACCGCTGCTGGTCGGGAGCGGATCAGCTCAAAGAAGCGGTCTTTTGGCACCCGAATCACCGAACAGGACTCGACGGCTTTCACCGTTGCATTGCGATGGCTGCCCGTCAACGCCGCCATCGTTCCAAACAACTCACCGGGCCGGATTTTTGCCACTGGCATATCGTTCACCAGTACTTCAGCGAGACCCTCGGTCATCGAGAAAATATCATCGGCAGGATCTCCCTGCTGGATAATCACCGCGCCCGCAGGATAGATTTCCGGTGTCCCCCCCATGCCCACCGCTTCGCGGATATGCAACGCATTGAGTCGCAACAGCAGCGATACGTGTTGCGTGAACGCACGACTCCAAGCGGCAAAACGCTCTTCCTCTTGATGCAACTTTGCGAGCAGCTCCGCGCGCGGGTACAAACGAATAGTGGCGCCGCCTTCAGAGCCAAACAACAATGGCTGCACTTGGGCGGGCAGGTAGTCGCCGTCGGGTAGGATGAGATCCCCCGCATCGAGCACACTTACCACCGTGTTGTTGTGCAAGATGGACACCAAGCCACTTTCGACAACACCGATCATTTGCCGAGGCAAGTTGCGAAATTCTGCCGCCGGGCGGGCTGATAGCTCAATGAGACGCGAATTAACGTCAATACCACTCAATGCGTTTTTGAGTGCACTTTTTGCCGCCTCGTTCAAGGCTTGGAAGTCGTTACCCGACTGTGCTGTTGCTAGCATTGTCAGTATCTCTGATACGTCCTGCGTAGAGTGTATCCTAACCGACCCGATGCCGTTCAGCTATGGCCATTGTTCATGTCTGGCCGCCATTCACCGGTAGCTACAACGGCGCGCAGCGGCAACTAATCAGAGCAAGGTAATGTTGGTAATGAAAGATCTCGAGACCCAATGGCGATGGCGCCATTTTGATTGCCTTGATGCCAGAAGTTGGCATGACATTCTAAAGCTGCGGGCCGACGTTTTTGTGGTAGAGCAAAACTGCCCTTACTGCGACCCAGACGACAAAGACCCTCAAAGTTGGCATCTTGAGTGCAGCAGCCGAGACCAACTGATTGCCACCTGCCGCGCTGTACCACCCGCCGTCAGCTACAGCGAATCATCCATTGGACGGGTGGTGGTTGCACCGACATGGCGTGGCCAAAAGCTGGGACGAGCCGTTATGCAGCGGGCCATCGCGTTTAACAGGGCCATGTGGCCGGGGGACATTCGCATCAGCGGGCAGGCGTACCTACAAGACTTTTACCAATCTCTAGGGTTCAACACGGTGCGTGGCCCCTACCTCGAAGACAACATCCCCCACTACGAGATGCTGCTTTCGGGCTAGAGGCCTGGACTTTATGCAGCGCTGCGAGACGCCCGCTTGCGTTCGTGCTCGAGCAACAGCTTCTTACGAAGCCGAATGCTGTCGGGCGTTACCTCAACCAACTCGTCGTCTTCAATGAACTCGAGCGCCTGCTCGAGGGTATGTTTGACCGGGGGTGTGAGGGTGAGCGCCTCATCGGTGCCTGACGCGCGCACATTGGTGAGCTGTTTCGCTTTGGTGGGATTGACCACCAGATCATTGTTGCGACTGTGTAACCCCACAATCTGGCCTTCATAGACGTCGATATTGGGGTCAATGAACAAGCGGCCGCGATCTTGCAAGCTGAACAACGCATAGGCGAGGGTCTTGCCGGTCACCATCGATACCAGCACACCGTTAATACGCCCTGCCAAGTCGGACTTTGCGACAGGTCCGTAGTGATCGAAGACGTGGGTCATAATGCCGGACCCCGAGGTGAGCGTCATGAATTGAGATCGAAAACCGATAAGACCGCGAGCGGGAACAATAAACTCCAGACGCACACGACCGTTACCATCCATCACTAGATTCTTCATCTCGGCGCGGCGCAACCCCAGCTCTTCCATGATGCCGCCCTGATGGGATTCTTCGCAGTCAATCACCAAGTTTTCATAGGGTTCTGACAACACACCGTCGATGGTCTTCTGAATCACTTCGGGGCGCGAGACACCCAATTCGAAGCCCTCGCGACGCATGCTCTCGATCAATACCGACAGGTGCAATTCACCGCGACCAGAGACCTTAAATTTGTCGGGGCTGTCGCCCTGCTCTACCCGCAGCGCGACATTGTGGATGAGCTCGCGGTCGAGACGCTCTTTAATGTTGCGCGAGGTCACATATTTACCCTCACGGCCAGCGAAGGGTGAGTCGTTAACCTGGAACGTCATGCTAACCGTGGGCTCATCGACAGTGAGAGCCGGCAGGGGATCGGGGTTGCCAAGGGCGCACAAGGTATCTGAAATATTGAGCGCATCGATACCGGTGACGCAGACAATGTCCCCCGCCTCAGCCCGCTCAACTTCAATACGCTCAAGGCCGTGATAACCCATGACCTGCAGCACTTTGCCGTTTCGGGTGGCACCTTCGCGATCGACTACCGTTACCTGGGTATTAGGCGCCAACGCTCCCCGGGTAATACGGCCGACCCCAATAACGCCCACGTAGGCGTTGTAGTCCAGCGCTGACACCTGCAACTGCAGCGGGCCATCGCTGTTCACTTCAGGTGGCGCCACTTTGTCAACAATGGCTTGGAAAAGAGGTGTCATATCGTCGGCCATATCGGCGTGGTCTTCGCCGGCAATGCCGTTTAGTGCTGACGCGTAAATAATGGGGAAGTCCAACTGCTCGTCGGTGGCACCGAGGGTATCGAACAGGTCAAATACCTGATCGACAACCCAGTCCGGGCGAGCGCCGGGACGATCGACTTTGTTCACCACGACAATCGGGTTCAAACCCTGCTCAAAGGCCTTTGATGTCACAAAACGCGTTTGGGGCATAGGACCGTCAACCGCATCGACCAATAGCAGTACCGAATCAACCATCGACAGCACCCGCTCAACCTCACCGCCGAAATCGGCGTGTCCGGGGGTATCTACAATGTTGATGCGATAGTCGTTCCAGCGAATAGCCGTATTTTTGGCAAGGATCGTGATACCACGCTCTCGCTCTTGGTCGTTGGAGTCCATGATGCGCTCGGCACCAACGCTCTTTCTATCGAGGGTACCCGATTGCTGTAACAGGCAATCGACGAGGGTGGTCTTGCCATGATCGACGTGCGCGATGATGGCGATATTACGGAGTTGGCTGATCACTGTGGGGGTCTCTCTCAGTAGCACCGACACTTGAGGTGCGTCGGTTGTGGCGCGCGGAGTGTAGCAGAGCCCTATGGTCAAAAGTTGTGCATATGGCAACCATTGCGCGACTTTAGCCACATCTTTTTGCACCACGATGGTGCTATGCGCACCAAAATCGAGCATCATTGAGTTTGGGTCACCCTTTGACATCCCCATACAACAAATAAATAGACAATTAAATCAGTGGTTTATATCCATCTTGGTTATGCACTATTTTTTGGCACAGGGATTGCTCTATCTTGGCGACCTACTAGATGGCATGGTGCATTCGCCCGCCGTCGAACCATCGCGGTCGGGCAACCGACT
>PR_CR_10_Liq_3_inCRDRAFT_1000352_pt1 | contig 12738 bp, 8 predicted proteins | sample PRCRCaboRojoPR_2_FD_10240 | JGI IMG/M metagenome (IMG submission 10240)
GCAATCGCCTCCCGGCGGGCCGCCATCCCGTCCCATCTCCCGCCTCTTCGCTGTGCCTGCCATGTGCGGGCGCAAACGCCAACAGCACGAGAACCATCGGGCTTTCCCCGCAGCCCATGGTGCATGATGGCCGCCGTTGGCGAATCGGGCATGGTGCTTGCTAATAATTGGCACGGCAGGCATGGGTTTTTCGCGGTGGCGCTGATTGAAGCGCCGCCAATGCGCCCAAACGTCAATCCTTATCCAAGATTTCTGCAACTGCCGTAGGCATAGACCGCAGTTCTCCTGCGGCCTCGTGCCAGCCGCCACGGCCAACCGGAGCAAAGATTCCATGGGCGAGAGCGTTCACGAAAACGACCGATCCACCCTCACCGACCAAGACGTGCCGGTCCTGCCGCTGCGGGACGTCGTGGTCTATCCGCATATGGTCATCCCCCTGTTCGTGGGTCGTGACAAGTCCATCAAGGCCCTTGATGCGGCCATGGGCGCCGACAAGCAGATCCTGCTGATCGCCCAGAAGAACGCCGATGTGGACGACCCGGCGGTGAGCGATCTGCACCACATCGGCACGCTGGCCAATGTTCTGCAGTTGCTGAAGCTCCCGGACGGCACCGTCAAGGTGCTGGTGGAAGGCCACCGGCGCGCCAAGGCCAAGCGTTTCGTCAGCGCCGACGACGCCTTCTCTGCGGTGGTGGCGGCACTCCCGGATACGCTGGAGGCCGATGAGCGCGAGCAGGAGGTGCTGATGCGCTCGGCGGTCAGCCTGTTCGATCAGTACGTCAAGCTCAACAAAAAGGTACCGCCGGAGGTGCTGACGTCGCTGTCGAGCATCGACGAGCCCGGGCGTCTCGCGGACACCATGGCGGCACACATGTCGCTGAAGCTCGAGGAGAAGCAGCATGTGCTCGAGATGGTGGACGTGCAGCAGCGCCTGGAGCACCTGATGGGGCTGATGGAGGCCGAGAACGATATTCTGCAGATGGAAAAGCGCATCCGCGGCCGGGTGAAGCGCCAGATGGAGAAGAATCAGCGCGAGTACTATCTGAACGAGCAGATGAAGGCCATCCAGAAAGAGCTGGGTGAGCTGGAGGACGCGCCCAACGAGCTCGAAGACCTGGGCAAGCGCATCGAGGAGGCGGGCATGCCCAAAGAGGTCAAGGACAAGGCGACCGCCGAGCTCAACAAGCTGAAGCTCATGTCGCCCATGTCCGCCGAGGCGACGGTGGTGCGCAACTACGTCGACACCCTGGTGTCGGTGCCCTGGAAGAAGCGCACACGTATTCGCAACGATATCCGCGTGGCGCAAAAGGTGCTCGACACCGACCACTACGGCCTGGAAAAGGTCAAGGAGCGGATTCTCGAATACCTGGCCGTCCAGCAGCGGGTGAAGAAGCTCAAGGGCCCCATCCTCTGCCTGGTGGGTCCGCCCGGCGTCGGTAAGACCTCGCTGGGGCAGTCCATCGCGCGCTCGACCAACCGCAAGTTCGTGCGCATGTCCCTGGGCGGTGTGCGTGATGAGGCCGAGATTCGGGGCCACCGGCGCACCTACATCGGTGCCCTGCCCGGGAAGATCATCCAGAACCTCTCCAAGGCCGGCTCGCGCAATGCCTTCTTCCTGCTGGACGAGATCGACAAGATGGCCATGGACTTCCGTGGCGACCCGGCCTCCGCGCTGCTGGAAGTGCTGGACCCCGAGCAGAACCACACCTTCAACGACCACTACCTCGAGGTGGACTTCGACCTCTCCGAGGTGATGTTCGTCGGCACCGCCAATACCCTGAATATCCCGCCGGCGCTGCTCGACCGCATGGAGGTGATTCGGCTCGCGGGCTACACGGAAGACGAAAAGGTCAATATCGCCGAGCGTTATCTCATCCCCAAGCAGATGAAGGCCAACGGCTTGAAGAAGGGAGAACTCACCATCCGTGAGGCGGCGCTGCGGGATGTGATCCGCTACTACACCCGCGAGGCCGGCGTACGCAACCTGGAGCGCGAGTGCTCCAAGATCTGCCGCAAGGTGGTCAAGGAGGTGCTCCTCAAGAAGCGCTCGGATGCCACGGTGGTGGTGACGCCGAAGTCGCTCGAGAAGTACCTCGGTGTCCGCCGCTTCCGCTTTGGCCGCGCCGACGAGCACGATCAGATCGGCCAGGTGACGGGGCTCGCCTGGACCGAGGTCGGCGGCGAGCTGCTGCGCATCGAATCCGCGCTGGTGCCGGGCAAGGGTAAGTTCGTCTACACCGGGCAGCTCGGTGACGTCATGCAGGAGTCCATCCAGGCGGCCATGACCGTGGTGCGCAGTCGCTCCGCGGCACTCGGCATCGAGCCCGACTTCCACCAGAAGTACGACCTGCACATCCATGTGCCCGAGGGGGCGACACCCAAGGATGGTCCCAGTGCCGGTGTCGCCATGTGCACGGCGCTGGTGTCGGCGCTGACCAAGATCCCGGTGCGCTCGAGCGTCGCCATGACCGGCGAGATCACGCTGCGCGGCGAGGTGCTGCCCATCGGTGGTCTGAAGGAGAAGCTACTGGCGGCCCATCGCGGTGGGATCGAGACCGTGCTCATCCCGCACGACAATGAGCGCGACCTCGTCGATATTCCGAAGAACATCAAGCAAAAGCTCGATATCCGCAGCGTGCGCTGGATCGATGAAGTGTTGGATGTGGCGCTCACGGCACTGCCACGACCGGCAGACGAGGCGGGTGAGACCGAGGCCAAGGATGCGCCTCCCGCCAAGCCTGAAGAGCAGCCGAGCGGGGTGCGCACGCATCACTGAGCTGGCCGGGACGACGGCCCTGGCCGGCGGCGCCAGGGCCGCCGTAGCCGGCCATCGCACGCCCGGCGGCTGTTACGGTCGCCTGCTCGTGCGCCCGGGCCATCGAGCGGACGCAACCAGCGCCAGGGCCTTACGGCCCCAGGCGCCGTGCCGTGCGCCGTGGCCTGACGGGCCATCACCCATCTCATTAGGTCGTCGGCTGCGGAGGCACCGGCCAGATGTCGTCGTAACACGTCGGGCGGGCCCTTGAGCCCTGGCGCTCGGCGCCGTCGGGGTTGGCGGATTCGCTTGACAGCATTGCATGCGCTCGACAACATTCAGCGCAGGCCGCACGTCCACTCGAGCGTTGCGGCCACCATGACGTTTCCACTGAACGCGCGGTATCCACGGTCATTCGAGACAACGGGGGGAGAATGAACAAATCGGATCTTATCGATGCCATGGCAGACGGGGCAGACATCTCGAAGGCAGCCGCCGGCCGGGCGCTCGACGTACTCACGGACTCCATTGCCGTGGCACTGAAGAGTGGCGATAGCGTCTCCATCATCGGGTTTGGCACCTTTCTGGTGAAGGAGCGGGCTGCGCGAACCGGACGGAATCCGCAAACCGGTGCGACCATCGAGATCGCCGCTTCCAAGACGCCGTCTTTCAAGGCTGGCAAAGCGCTGAAGGATGCTATACAATAAGGGGCTTCGTCGGGTGATGACGCGGGGTGCTTAGCTCAGTTGGCTAGAGCATCGCCCTTACAAGGCGAGGGTCGCAGGTTCGAGCCCTGCAGCACCCACCACACCGGGGTGTGCTCAGGTCAGACGGCTGCAAACCTCGCAAGTGGCCAGAAGCGGCGACCGCCGCCACAGCAGTGAGCAGCTGTGATGGGTAGTCTGGCACTCAAGGGTCCGAGTCACCCCACTGTGCACAGCCTGGTGCACTGACGACACAGCAGCAAAACGCGCCTCAAGTCCTCGCCGAGGCCAATGGGGGCAAGGATGACACCCGGGTCAGCCCGGGCGATTAGGGAGTCGCGATTTTAAGGAGTGGTAGTTCAGTTGGTTAGAATACCGGCCTGTCACGCCGGGGGTCGCGGGTTCGAGTCCCGTCCACTCCGCCAACACTAAGAAGGGCGCGCTTCCCATCATCACGAGGGGCGCGCCTTTTTTGTGCCTCTTGTTTTGCGGCCCGATGCCCACCAACGCAAACGGCTGCGGCGGTCGGCGCATCACGGCGCCGGCCGTCGCGCCCGGCGACGCGAGGCTCGGGGCCATGGCCAGCCGCTCCGCGCTCGCGGCAGGGTGATGACGGCCGGCCGCCTTAGCGCACGCGCCAATCTCAGAGACCACCGACAGGGTGTAGACCATGTTGCAGGCGATCAAAGAACGTGCCCAGGGTTGGGTCGCTTGGGCCATCGTGATCCTCATCAGCATCCCCTTCGCACTCTGGGGCATCCAGTCCTATTTGGGCGTGGGCGCAGAGCCCACGGTGGCGAAGGTGGATGGCACCAAGATCAGCGAGCGGCAGCTCGATCGCAATGTCCAGCGTGCGCGCATGCGTCTGCGCGAGCGCCTTGGTGCGGCCTATGACCCAGCGCTTTTCGAGACGACGCAGTTGCGTCGACAGGTGCTCGAGCAGATGATCCGCGATGCGGTGCTCCTGGACCGCTCCTACGCCATGGGGCTGCGCGTGTCCGATCAAGCCGTACGCGCGGCGATTCTCGCCGAGCCCGCCTTCCAGAGCGATGGGGCTTTCGACAAAGGGGCCTATGAGCGGGTGCTTCGGCTTCAGGGCCTGACGCCCGCCGCCTATGAAGAGCAGCTCCGCCAGAGCTTGCTGGCGACACAGCTCGACCGGGCCGTCACGCGGTCTGCTTTCACGACGGATACCGAGCTCGCCGCGGCAACCCGGTTACTGCGCCAGCAGCGCGATATCAGTTACCTGATCTTGCCGCAGGGGGGCTATCTGCCCACGACGCCCCCCACTGCGGAGGAGATTCAGGCCTACTACGAAGCCAATCCGGCGCAGTTCGAGGCGCCGGAACGGGTCAGGCTGGCCTACATCATCCTCGATGCCGAGGCGCTGGGCTCGGAGGACATCACCGACGAGGCGCTGCGTGCGGCCTACGAGCAACGCCTGGAGGAGTTCACGACGCCGCAGCAGCGCGCCATCCGTCACATTCTGCTCACGGTGCCAGCCGACGCGGACGATGCAGAGACGCAGGCCATCAAAGCCCGGGCCAGCGCTCTCAAGGAGGAGATCGCCGCCGGCGCTGACTTTGCCGCGCTCGCCGCCGAGCATTCCCAGGACCCGGGCAGCGCCCAGCAAGGGGGCGACCTCGGCATGGTGACCCGCGGCATGATGGACCCGGCCTTTGAGCAGGCCGCCTTCGAACTGCAGCCTGGTATGGTCAGCGATCCGGTGCGCAGCCGCTTCGGCTACCACCTGATCGAAGTCACCGCCATCGAAGGCGGCGAGCCGAAGCCCTTCGCGGAGGTCCGCGAACAGCTCGCACGCGAGCTGGGCCGGGGTGATGCGGAAGCGACGTACTTCGAGCTCGCCGAGCAGCTCGCAANCCTCACTTACGAGGCTCCCGACAGCCTGATCCCCGCCGCCGAGACCCTGGGGCTCGAGGTGCAGACCAGCGACTGGATCGAGCGCGGCGGCGGTGAGGGTATCCTCGCCAACCCCAGGGTGATCACTGCGGCGTTCAGCGAGGAGGTGCTGGCGCGTGGCAACAACAGCGATCTCATCGAGCCGGACCGGGATCAGTTGCGGGCCATCGTGCTGCGGGTGGACAGGCATGAGCCCGCCGCCGTGCGACCGCTCGAAGCCGTGCGTGAGGAGATCGTGGCGGCGCTCCAGGCCGAGGAGGCATCGGCGGCTGCCCTCGCCGAGGCAGAGGCTCTGCTGGAACGATTACGGGCTGGGGCCGAGCTGGCCGCCGTGGCGCCGGAAGGCGACAGCGTGCCGCAACCGCAAACGCCGGGCCTGGTCTCTCGCAATCAGGCTGATGTGCCGCCGAAGGTGTTGGAGCTCGCCTTCTCTGCGCCGCGGCCTGATGCCGGTGCGATCAGCTACGTTGCGGGTCAGCAGCCCGACGGCGATGCCGTCGTGGTTGCGGTGAGCGCCGTGCAGGATGGTGATCCGGAGACCATGGAGCCTGCCACACGGGCGTCGGAACGGCGCCTGCTCGCCCGCATCCGCGGCGAGCACGGCTTCGAGCGAGTGCTGGACGATCTCGTTGCCCGGGCCGACATCGAGCGTCAGGCGCTGCGCGGGGAAAACCCCTGACCGGCGACGGCCAAGAGCCGGGCGGGCGGGCGAGCGCACGCCGGCGGCAGCCGGCGCCGCGTCGCACACCGTGTGCCCTCAACCGAGACCCAGAATATGGTAGCCTGTGTCCACGTAGAGGACGTCACCGGTAATCCCTGAGGCCAGATCCGAGCACAGGAAGGCCGCCGCGTTGCCGACTTCCTCGATGGTCACGTTGCGCTTGAGCGGCGTGCGCTCCTCGACTTGTTTCAGCATGCTGCGGAAGTCTGCGATACCAGCGGCGGCGAGGGTGCGGATCGGCCCCGCGGAGACGGCGTTCACGCGGGTGCCCTCGGGCCCCAGCGCCGCCGCCAGATAGCGCACATTGGCCTCCAGACTCGCCTTGGCGACGCCCATGACGTTGTAGTTGGGCACGGCGCGCACCGCGCCGAGGTAGCTCATGGTGACCAGTGCGCCGTCGCGTCCCGCCATCAGCGTACGCCCGGCCTTGGCCAGCGCGCCGAAACTGTAGGAACTGATATCGTGCGCCGTCGCGAAGCCCTTGCGGGTCAGCGCATCGACATAGTTGCCCTCCAGTTCCTCCTTCGGCGCATAGGCGATGGCGTGCACGATGCCGTCGAGACCGTCCCAATGCGAGGCGAGGGCCTCGAAGCAGGCGTCGATCTGCGCGTCACTGGCCACATCCAGGGGCAGCGCGATGTTGGAATCGACGGCGCTGGCCAGATCTTCCACTCGGCCCTGGAGCTTCTCGCCCTGGTAGGTGAGCGCGAGCTGCGCCCCTTCGCGGTGCATGGCCTGCGCAACGCCCCAGGCGATGGAACGGTTGCTCGCAACGCCGGTGATGAGAAAGCGCTTGTCAGTCAAAAACCCCATCAGATGGTCTCCATGGTCTGCCGGTGTCAGTCTGTCTTGAATTCTTGAATCGGGCGGTGCGCAGAGGACTGCGTCCGCGGCGCGGTCACATTACCGAAAGCCTCCCGATGGCGAAAGTGACAAGAACGCCGTTGCGCTCGGGCGCCGCCGGCCTGCGTCAAATCGCCATTGCGATGCTTGCGGCGGCGGCTGCGCTGTTGGTAGCAGGCTGTGGCGCCCCACCCTGGAACAATCCGTACCCCGAGAGTCAGGCCGGCGGGAACATCCTCTACGGCGCCTTCACCGAACGCCCGAAGCACCTGGACCCGGTGCGCTCCTACAGCTCCAACGAGTACGCGTTCATCGCCCAGATCTACGAGCCGCCGCTGCAGTATCACCTGCTGAAACGGCCCTACACCCTGGTGCCACTCACCGCAGCGGCGGTGCCGGAGCCCACTTACCTCGATGCCGATGGCAATCCGTTGCCGGCGGACGCCGATCCCGAACGCATTGCCGTTTCGGAATACCTGGTGCGTATCCGCCCGGGCATCCGCTACCAGCCTCACCCGGCCTTCGCCCGGGATGCGGACGGTGGCTACCTGTACCACAACCTTCCGCCGGGGCGGATCGCGGGCCTGAACAAGCTCTCGGACCTGCCCGAGACCGACACCCGGGAGCTCACGGCCGCAGACTACGTGTACCAGATCAAGCGTCTCGCCGTGCCCTGGCTGCATTCGCCCATCGCCGGCCTCATGGGTGAGCACATCCTGGGCTTCGAGGCGTTCTCGAACCGCATCCGCGAGGTGGCCCCCGAGCCGGTGGGCGGCGAGCGGCCCTTCTTTGATCTGCGCGAGCATGACTTCCCCGGCGCCGAGGTGGTGGACCGCTACAGCTACAAGGTACGCATCGACGGCCGTTATCCGCAGTTCGTCTACTGGCTGGCGATGCCCTTTTTCGCGCCCATGCCCTGGGAGGCGGAGGCCCTCACCGGTCAGCCTGGCATGGCGGCGAACAACATGACGCTGGACTGGTATCCGGTGGGCACGGGGCCCTTCATGCTCACCGAAAACAATCCAAACCTGCGCATGGTGTTGGCGCGGAACCCGAACTTCCACGGCGAAACCTATCCCACCACGGGCATGCCCGGCGACCGGGAGGCGGGACTGCTCGACGATGCCGGCCTGCCGCTGCCCTTCATCGACCGCGCCGTCTATAGCCTGGAGAAGGAAAGCATCCCTTACTGGAACAAGTTTCTGCAGGGCTACTACGACACCTCAGGGATCAGCTCGGACGCCTTCGACCAGGCCGTCAAGTTCGATGCCGCCGGCGAGGCGGGACTGACCGCCGACATGCGGGCGAAAGGCATCGGGCTCAGCACCGCGGTGCAGACGTCCGTCTGGTACATGGGCTTCAACATGGAGGACGATATCGTCGGCGGCGACTCCGAGCGTGCGCGCCTGCTGCGCCAGGCGATCAGCATCGCGGTGGACTTCGGCGAGTTCATCTCGATCTTCGCCAACGGTCGGGGTGTGCAGGGGCAGGGGCCGCTGCCGCCCGGCATCTTCGGCCACCGTGACGGCGAGACCGGCATCAACCCTTATGTGTTCGATTGGGCGCATGGCCGGGCGCAGCGCAAGTCCATCGCGGAGGCGCGGGCGCTGCTGGCGCAGGCGGGCTACCGCGACGGCCGCGACCCGCAGACCGGCCGACCCCTGAGTATCTACTACGAGGCCATGGACGCGGGCCCCGACGGCAAGGCCAGGCTCAACTGGATGCGCAAGCAGTTCGCCAAGCTCGGCATCGAGCTGATCGTTCGCGCCACCGACTACAATCGCTTCCAGGAGAAGATGCGCGAGGGCACCGGCCAGGTGTTCATGTGGGGCTGGAACGCGGACTACCCGGACCCGGAAAACTTCTTTTTCCTGTTGTATGGGCCAAACCGCAAGATCGACGGCGGCGAGAATGCCGCCAACTACAGCAATCCCAGGCTCGACCGGCTGTTCGAGCGGATGAAGAACATGCCGGACGGCCCCGAGCGGCAGGCCGTCATCGATGAGATGACCGAGATCGTCCGCCACGATGCGCCCTGGTCCTTCGGCTTCTACCCGGAGTCCTTCAGTCTGCATCATCAGTGGGTCGGCAACGTCAAGCCCAACCTGATGGCCAACAACACCCTGAAGTACATCAGCCTCGAGTCCGGCGTCCGTGAAACGCAGCGCACCGCCTGGAATCCGCCGGTGCTCTGGCCCCTCGGCGCCGTCCTGGTGGTGCTGGCGGCGGGAGCGCTGCCCGCCATCATGATCGCCCGCCGGCGCGAGCGGAGTGCCGCCCTGTGAGTGCGTATATCATCCGCCGGCTGTTGTACGCCATTCCCATCCTCATCGGCGTCAACCTCATTACCTTCGTTCTCTTCTTCGTCGTCAACTCGCCGGACGACATGGCCCGCATGCAGCTCGGCGACAAGCGCGTCACTCCGGAGGCCATCCAGGCCTGGAAAGCGGATCATGGCTACGACCGTCCGCTGCTCTACAACGCGCAGGCCGAGGGGACTGACAAGCTCACCGATACCATCTTCTTCGAGAAGTCGCTCAAGCTCTTCGCATTCGATTTCGGCACCTCGGACAGCGGCCGGGACATCGGCTACGATATCCGCCAGCGCATGTGGCCGAGCCTGGCCATTGCACTGCCGGTGCTGCTGGTGGGGCTCGCCATCAACATCAGTTATGCACTGATGATCGTCTTCTTCCGTGCCACCTACATCGACGTCGGCAGTGTCGTGCTGCTGGTGGCCATGATGTCCATTTCCGGGCTCTTCTACATCATCGGCGGGCAGTTCCTCGTCGGGAAGCTGTTCCACCTGGTGCCCATCTCCGGTTACGACACGGGGCTCGACGCATTCAAGTTCCTCATCCTTCCGGTCATCGTCGGCGTCGTCGGCGGCATCGGCACGGGCACGCGGTTGTACCGAACCTTCTTTCTGGAAGAGGCCAATCGTGACTATGTGCGCACGGCCCGCGCCAAAGGGCTGCGCGAGCGCATCGTGCTGTTCCGCCATGTGCTGAAGAATGCCCTGATCCCGATCCTGACCGGTGTCGTCGCCGTGCTGCCGCTGCTGTTCATGGGGGCGCTGATCACCGAATCCTTCTTCGGCATCCCGGGGCTCGGCAGCTACACCATCGACGCCATCAATCGCCAGGATTTCGCCATCGTGCGCGCCATGGTGTTCCTGGGCTCGGTGCTCTACATCCTCGGGCTCATCCTCACAGACATCTCCTACACCATGGTGGACCCGCGGGTGAGGTTGTCATGATCATGTTCGCGGGCGCGTGCGTGGCGCGCGAAAACCCAGCCTGGTGCGGCGGGAGGTCGCGCAGATGCCGGTGATTCTGACCACGGACGCGCTGATCTTTCTGCTGATCGCGGTGGCGCTCGGCTACGGCGTCTATGCCGCCCAGCACGAGCACCTGCGCGCGCCCTGGCGCAGCGTGGCGCGCTCGCGGGTCGGCGTGGCGGCGCTGGTGGTGATCGGCTGCTATGTGCTGATCGGGCTGTTGGATTCGATGCACTTCCATCCGCGTGTCGAGCCGGTGGCGGCGTCTTCGGCGGCGCCGGCGGCCACCGATGCCGCGCGTGCGGACGCCGGCGGGGCGGCCGCTGCGCCGATGGAGGCGCGCTATTCCACGCAGGTGCTGTCGGTGCTGGATGTGATCCTGAGCGGCCTGCGCGAGCGCCAGGAGAAGACGTTCTCAGCGCCCTTCGCCACCCATCTGTTCGTCAAAGAGCCCATCGAGCAGCCTGACGGCAGCATCGTCCGCGGCTATCCGCCGCTGGAGCACGGCGGCGCACACCTGAAAGACCCGTCGCGGCGCGGCTTCGATATCGCCGTGCGCACGGTGCTCGGCGCCATCAAAGGGCTGCTGGTCTGGATGGCGCTTACGGCGGGCCTGGTGTGGCTGGTGGCCCATGCCCGCGGTGAGACCTTCAATGACGGTGCCAGCGCCATCTGGCAGGCGCGCACCACGGTGCCCTGGCGCGTGCTGCTGCTGACGCTGGCGGTGATGCTGGTGCTCGGCTTCGTCGCCGCCGAGCTGGCCGCCGGCTATCACATTCTCGGCACCGACAAGGTGGGTGAGGACGTCTTCTACCAGAGCCTGAAGAGCATCCGCACCGGGCTCGTCATCGGCACCCTCACCACGCTGGTGATGCTGCCGGCGGCGGTGATCCTGGGCATCATGGCCGGCTATTTCCGCGGTCTCACCGACGACATCATCCAGTATCTCTACACCACGCTCAATTCCATTCCCGGTGTGCTGCTCATCGCCGCGGCCATCCTGATGCTGCAGGTGTACATGACCAACAACGCCGATCAGTTCGCCAGTCTGGTGGAGCGCGCCGACCTAAGGCTGCTGTTTTTGTGCATCATCCTCGGCGTCACCAGCTGGACCGGGCTCTGCCGGCTGTTGCGCGGCGAGTCACTGAAGCTGCGCGAGCAGGACTATGTGCAGGCGGCCTCGGCGCTGGGCGTTCGCCACGGCACCATCATCAGCCGCCACATTCTGCCCAATGTGCTGCATATCGTCATGATCACCGTGGTGCTGGACTTCAGCGGCCTGGTGCTCGCCGAGGCGGTGCTTTCCTACGTCAACATCGGCGTCGACCCCACCATGAACAGCTGGGGCAACATGATCAACAGCGCCCGCCTGGAGCTGGCGCGTGAGCCCATCGTTTGGTGGTCACTGGCCGCCGCTTTCGTCTTCATGTTCACGCTGGTGCTGGCGGCCAACCTGTTCGCAGACGTGGTGCGCGACGCCTTCGATCCGCGGCTCGCCCGCGTGCGGTGAGGCCCATGATTGAGGTGCGGCGTCGAGGGCGCCGCCGTGCAACGGGCGTCGGGCGCGCGACGGCGTCGGTCGCGCGAGCAGCCGCCGGGTAGCATCGGCGGCGGTGGCGAGACGGCCATCGACGGACGCCGCGCAACCGTACAGCCTACAAAGAGCCCATAAGACCACCATGACCAACGCGCTGTTGGAAGTCACCGGACTGACCACCGAGCTGCCGCCGAGCCGCGGCGGCGAGCGCCCGGTGCGCGTCTGCGACGACGTCGGCTTCAGCATCCGCCCGGGCGAGACCGTCGCCCTCCTCGGCGAGTCCGGCTGCGGTAAATCCATGACGGCGTTGTCACTGATGCGGCTGCTGCCCCTCGGCGGGCGCATCGCCGCGGGCTCGGTGTGCCTCGGCGATCAGGATTTGCTCAGGCTCACGGAGCGGGACATGCGGCGCATCCGGGGCGGACGCATGGGCATGATCTTCCAGGAGCCGCAGACTTCGCTGAACCCGGTGCTGACGGTGGGTGCGCAGATCGCCGAGGCGGTGCGGGTGCACGCGGGTATGCCGCGCGCCGGCATCGGTGCCCGGGTGGTGGAGTTGCTGCGCGCCGTGGGTATCCCGGATCCCGAGCGCCGGGCCGAGGAGTATCCGCACCAGCTTTCGGGCGGCATGAAGCAGCGCATCATGGTGGCCATGGCGCTCGCCGGTGACCCCGAGCTGCTGATCGCCGACGAGCCCACCACGGCGCTGGATGTGACCATCCAGGCCCAGGTGCTGCAGCTGCTGAAGGGCGTGCAGCGCGAGCGCGGCATGGCGGTGCTGCTCATCACCCACGACCTGGGCGTGGTGGCGGAGACGGCGGATCGCCTCGCGGTCATGTATGCCGGACAGATCGTCGAGCAGGCGAGTGTGGCGGCCTTCTTCGCTGGACCGGCCCATCCCTACAGCCGCAAGCTGCTGGAAAGTCTGCCCGCCGCGGACAAGCGCGCCGGCGCCCTCGCGGTCATCCCGGGCCGGGT
>PR_CR_10_Liq_3_inCRDRAFT_1000355_pt1 | contig 12603 bp, 10 predicted proteins | sample PRCRCaboRojoPR_2_FD_10240 | JGI IMG/M metagenome (IMG submission 10240)
CCGACGCTGTATGAGCAACTTGAGCTTATTCGTGATGAGATTCGAGCAAACCCTGATCAGGTTCAGCAGCTAAAGGATCTTTTCAGGTTGAAAAACACAATGGGCCTGTCAATGAATGCCTTCATTGACTATGAGCTACCAGTTGACATTCTGTTGCACCTGCTGGTCGGCGCCGAGGGCACTTTGGCATTTCTTGCTGAGGTTGAATTAGAAACTTTTGCCGTCAAGCAGCACAAGCTAGCAAGTCTTTTGATGTTTGATTCTCTGAATCAAGCCAATGAATCTCTGATTCAGATAATCAATCAAAACCCTGCTGCAATTGAGCTTATGGATGTAACAAGCCTCAGTGCACTGCAAAGTGAATCGATGCTGCCCAATGAAATCGAATCTAGGCTAGGCCCTCAGAGTGCTGCGATTTTGGTTGAGTTTGAATCAGATTCATTAGATGAGGCCAGAAAGCAAGCCAGTGACTTTCAAAAACTGTTTTCCGCAAACACAGTGTTCAGCGCTGAGAGCGGGGAGACCAGAAATAAATTGTGGTCTTTGCGCAAGGGGCTCTACGCNGTNGTTGCCAAATCAAGACCCGCAGGAACAACCGCGATGCTAGAAGACGTGGTTGTCCCCCCAGAAAAACTAACTGTGGCCTGTGATTCACTGGCTGAACTCTGTGATCAGTTTGGCTATGGAAGACCGGTTATTTTTGGTCATGTACGTGATGGCAACATCCACTTCATGATCTCTGATGATTTTTCAGACGAGGCACGAGTTGCCGTTTTTGAGGAATTCACCAAATCTATGGTTGAGCTAATCCTTTCTTTAGGTGGAAACCTCAAGGCGGAGCACGGAACTGGTCGAGCAATGGCTCCATTTGTTGTCGATCAATTTGGCGAAGATCTCTACCTGAAGATGAAAAGAGTGAAACTGGCGTTTGATCCAAATGGCATTTTGAACCCCGGGGTGATTTTTGCCGCAACCGATTCGGAATACCTAGAAAACTTGAAGCAGGTGGAGGCTGTCAGCGAGGTTGTTGATTCTTGCGTTGAGTGTGGTTATTGCGAGTCTTCTTGTCCATCAGCTGGATTAACACTCACCCCGAGAGAACGCATAGTGGCATTCAGAGAGCTAGAAAACACAACTGGGGCTGACAGAAAAGCACTACTCCAAGAACTTGATTACCAAGCAGACCAAACTTGTGCGGTGGATGGCATGTGTGCGGTGAACTGTCCGGTTGGAATCAATACCGGCACTTTTGTGAAGGAGATTCGGGCTGAAAAGACTTCTGCTACAGCTAAGGCGGTGGCCAATGCAGTTGAGTCCAAATGGGGAACAATCAGCAGGCTGGCTGGATCTGGACTGAAAGTTGCAAAGACAGTTCCATGGCTTTCAAGGAATGCGACCCAGCTTTTGAGAAAGATATTGCCGGATTCCACATTCCCACAGTGGGATGCCCACATCACCAGCACGGGCTTCAGGAGATCAAAACTGATATCCACCCCTGGTAATTTTGTGTTCTTACCCTCTTGCCTAAATGAAGTGTTTGGAGAAACCAAGCTTCCTGATCTAGTTGAACTTGCTAAGTCTGTTGGTGTTGGTTTGGAGATTCCAGATGGAATTGGTGATTTCTGTTGTGGGACACCGTTTAGTTCTAAAGGTTTCACAGATGCAAATCAGAAGCGTGAGCAGAAAAACAGATCACTGCTCTCCCACCTCGGCGACAAAACAGTGGTGATTGATGGAAGCTCTTGTCACCAGACCTGCTTGCCCAGAGTGATCAACCAGTTATCGAGCTGTCGGAATTTGTCGCAGAACAGTTGCTGGATCAATTTGAATACAAAAAATACAAAAAAATCGTGCTGCACCCAACCTGCAGTGGTGAAAAAACTGGAAGCAATAAATTTATGGTGAGGATTGCTCACGCCATTGCCGAGGAAGTGGTGATCCCTTCAGATTGGAAGTGCTGTGGTTTCGCTGGCGATAGAGGATTGTTGGTTCCAGAATTGACAAAGAATGCAACCATGTTGGAATCAGCAGAGATTGTAGATATGGACGCAGTGTTTGTTTCAAACAACCAGCCCTGCCAGATCGGAATGACCGGTGGCAGTGGAAAAGACTACATCTCAATTCTGAAAGCCTGGATTGAGGCTCAAAAGTGATCGTTAGACAGGTGGAGAATAAGCAGGCTGGCTCCGAACTGGCAGCAAAGTTGTTTGCCCAAACCAGCAATGAAAACCCTGATAAGCCAATTGGGCTCGCGACTGGCGAGACCATGCGTGGTGTTTATACCCAACTGTCAAAAACTGGCTACACCCCAGAAACATCGAATGCATTTGCGTTAGATGAGTACCTGGGAATTGAAAGAACAGATCCGAATTCTTACTTTTTTGAACTAACAAACAGTTTTTGTAAATTGCTCAATTGGGAGGGCAAGCTTCACGTCCCAGGACAAGAGGAATACAGCGGAGAGCAGGGGCTAGAAATCTTTGAACGGGCTCACGCTGACCTTGGCCCACTGAGTGTTCAGCTTTTGGGGTTTGGGGTCAATGGACACATTGCTTTCAATGAGCCAGGCTCAGAGCTTGATTCATTGACCAGGATTGTTGATTTGCATGAGGAGACTCGAATTGCCAATTCGAGGTTTTTCGATTCGCTGGGTGATGTCCCTCACCAGGCTTACAGCCAGGGGTTAGCAACCATCCACAGAGCGTCTTCAATACTGCTTTTGGTGTTTGGCGAACAAAAAAAGAAGGCGTTATTAGAGGCATTAAGTGAAGGAAATGAATCAAGCCCTCTGTCTGCTTTGAAAGACCATGGGAATCTAACGCTCATTACAGATCTACAGATTTAGCTTCCCCAGAGCCCGGAATCAAGGGAAATCATCCCATTTTCAACCACAAGTCCATTTGGCCTGTCTTTTTGTAGGTGTAAGAAGCCATCCAGGTCTGCATAATCTGCTAATTGACCTGCATAAAACGCTGGGGCAATGGCCATCGAGCTACTCACCATACAACCAACCATCACTCCTAGACCAAGCTCCCTGCACTGCCGCAGCTGTCTCAAAAGTTCTCTCAACCCACCACTTTTATCTAGCTTTAGGTTTATCACCTGATAGGTCTCACCAAGCTCCTCGACTTCCTTGCCTGGATAAACGCTTTCATCAGCACATAACAAAATTGGTGAGTCGAAGTCTCTGAGAAAGCCATCCTCCTTCTCAGCAATTGGTTGCTCAATCAGTTCAACACCCGTTTCAACCATGACGGGTAACAGTCGTTCAAACTGATCTGGGCTCCAGCCCTCATTCACATCAACGATCAGTCTGCACTCAGGTGCTGATTCTCTGATGCCAGCCATGCAGGCAGCATCATCATNTCCGCCAAGCTTTATTTTCAANATCGGTGAAGATGATTTTTGCTTCGCATCAGCAATCATTTTCTCAGTGGATTGCAAAGAGATGGTGGAGATGAACTCCAAAGGTTTCGGTTCCGGCAGATTTAGCATCTGCCAAACAGTTGTTTTCAGTTGTTTGGCTCTCAGATCCAATAAAGCAAGGTCAAAAGCGTTTCTAGTTGCACCGGGAGGCAGCAGATCAAGGAAATTGTCCTCATTTATGCCATCCGAGAGGCTTTCAAATTCAGCTTGAGATTTAGCAATTGATTCACCATAGCGGGGGTAGGGGGTGGCTTCGCCGGTGCCGATAAAGCCATCCTCGGCCAGTGTTACCTCAAGCAATTCAACCTCAGTTTTTTCACCACGAGCTATTCCAAACGGTTTTTCTAGCGGGTAATTGACAGTTTTTGTTGAAATCTTCAGAGAGGCCTCCAGTGCCAGTTTGATTACAATAATATAAAATTGTGACATTATTTGCTGAATTCATGTATTTTCATTACATAGTTCAAATCCGTTGAAATAGGCGGGCTATAAACAGAGAGGGCAACATGACTCGAAACAACGAGTGGCTCAAACTTCCAATAAAGTCAATCGCGCTTGCTTCGGCGGCGGGTTTGGTTTTGGCAGGATGCGCCGCAACAGAAACAGAAACAGACACTGGCACGGACGTCGAAGAGGAGCAAGAAACCACAGCTCCGGCGGAAACACCAGAAGCCGGCGGTGAGATGGTGGTTGGGATCACTGTTGATCCGGACACCATTTTCCCTTGGAAGGCAACACAGTTCCAGGCATTCAGAATTCTGGAAAATGTCTATGACACCCTTACAGCATTTGATGCAGACCTAAACGTGGTCCCAGCTCTGGCTGAATCATGGACTGTTTCAGAGGACGGTCTATCCATCGAGTTCGATCTTCGCGATGGAGTAGTTTTCGCGGATGGCTCAACCTTTGATTCCGAGGACGTCAAATACAGCTATGAGGCAATCCAAGACGAAGACAACGCAGCCGTTGCCAGTTCTACATTGGCCGGTGTTACATCAATTGAGACCCCAGATGCGGACACTGTTGTCCTGAACCTTGCTGCTCCTGATGTTGGGTTGCTAGCAAACCTCACAACAACGAACTTGGCTATTGTTTCATCTGAGGACAATGAAGAGACACTGAGCACTGCGACAAATGGAACCGGACCTTTCGTTCTGGAAAGCAGAACTGCAGGCCAGGATGTTGTCTTGGTTAGAAATGAAAATTACTGGGGAGATGCAACTCCGCTTGACAGACTGGAATTCCGTGTTTTGCCAGACGAGGCAGCCATCGCGGCAGCTATGTCAGCAGGTAACGTGCAGCTAGCTGTGCTCAGCGACCCACTCACAGCTCAGACAATTTCTGGTGATGTATCTATCGAAACAACTCCACAGCTGAGCTATCACGCACTGATGATGAATGCACGCAACGGTTCAGTGACTGACCAAAACGTTCGTCTCGCAGTTCAGTGTGCTATCGATCGTCAGGCAGTTTTGGACACCGCCCTGTTGGGTGAAGGTGAAGTTACAGGACCAATTACCTCTCCTGCTTTCAAATCAGACCCAACAGACAGGCCATGCCCTGAGCGTGATCTGGATGCAGCGGCTGAATATCTGGAGGCAAGTGGTAACGCTGGCGGTCTAGAACTTGACGCCATTGTTGCTCAGGATCTATATGCCGGTGCAGTCGACATCGCCCAGGCAGTAGCAGCCCAGCTAGCAGAGGCCAACATCACACTGAATCTAGAGGTTCTAGAGAGTGGTTCTTACATCGATCGCTGGATTGCTGGCGACTTTGAAACAGCAATTGCTTTGAATGGTGGTCGACCAGATCCAGATGGAATGTATGGTCGTTACTTCCCATCAACCGGAAACCTAAATCAGGTGGCTGGTTACTCCAGTGACAGCATGGATGCGCTATTTGCAGCCGGCAAGTCAGAGTCGGACCCAGAAGCACGTAAGCAGATTTACGCGGACGTCTCTTCTGAGCTAACTAACAACGCAGCTTGGGTATGGCTCTTCAGTGGCTACACCTACACCGCAGTTAGTGACTCAATCACTGGCTTCACTCCTATGGCCACCGGTTCTTGGCAGTACCTGAGAACTACGGGCATTAGATAGTCAAACTAGAGTGAAAGGGGCGCTCAAGCGAGTGCCCCTTTCATCTGGTGGAGAGACAAATGAAGCGCTTTTTCTACAACGGAGTGGTGAGGAAAATCCTCAGCGGATTCGCCACTCTTTTCGGTGTAGCGGTCTTTGTCTTTTTCATGCTGCGCGCCATTCCTGGTGACCAGATTTCAGCCTCTCTGGGAACTGAGGCTGCTGGCCTCACGGAGCAGCAGAGGCGTTCACTAGAGGCCTATTACGGTTTGGACCAACCCCTATTGGTTCAGTTCTTTTCCTGGCTCGGAAACCTCTTCCAAGGTGATCTTGGCTTTTCGGTTAGGGCCCAGCAATCAGTTGCAGACCTAACACTTCAGTCTTTACCTGTCACTTTCCAACTAGCCGTGCTGGCGATTATCTTGGCTCTAGCTATTGGAGTACCACTTGGAATGATGGCGGCTAGTGCCCCAGGAAAACTCAGAGACTTTATTGGCCAGAGTGTTTCGCTATTTGGCTTGTCAGTGCCGGTGTTTTTGCTGGGAACTACGCTATTGACATTCTTCGCGGTAAATTACGGGTTCAACCCAAATGGCCTTGGTTACAAAACCCTATTGGACGATCCATGGATAAACCTGCAGCAGATGCTTCTACCCGCTTTGGTATTGGGCTTCGGCATCTCTGCGCCGATTATTAGAACCACCAGAGCCGCAGTGATGGAGATTAAGGGACAAGACTTCATAAGGACCGCGCGTGCCAAGGGCGTTGCAATGAGACAGATTCAACTTCGGCATATTTTGAGAAACGCATTGATTCCAATTGTCACCATGACAGGTTTGCAATTTGGTTATTTGCTCGGGGGAGCAGTTGTTGTAGAGCAGATTTTTTCAATTCCTGGAATAGGTAGGCAGGTGCTGCTTGGAATACAGCAGAAAGAGTATGCGTTGGTGCAGTCCACGGTTTTGGTAATCGCAGCATCGTTTGTAATCATCAACCTACTCACGGATCTCTTATATAGAGCTATTGACCCGAGGGTGAGGGCAGACTAATGAGTCAGACTACGAAGACTAAGCGCTCGGACTCAGCATTTAGGAGATTGCTGAAATCACCAAGAGGCGCAGTCTCCTTGAGTATTTTGATCTTGCTTCTAGGGATGTCGATATTGATCAATTTGGGAATCATTGGTTACGACCCAACGGCACAGGCTCCGGAGGACAGGTTACTTGGCCCAAACGCCGCGTACTGGCTTGGGACTGACCAGTTTGGAAGAGATATTTTTTCAAGGGTGATGAGCGGGGTCGGCTCTTCCGCATTGATTTCGATTGTCGCAGTCGCCATATCAGCATTTTTTGGAACCCTGCTTGGTCTTTTCGGTGGTTTCTATCGNGGGGTTGCCGATCTATTCGGAAGTGGGATTACCAACGTTCTGTTTGCATTCCCCCCTCTTCTCTTGGCGCTAACCCTAGCCAGTGTTCTTGACAGGAATTGGTTCACCGTGGCCCTGGCGATCGGGGTTGTNTATATACCGATATTTGCTCGAGTCACCAGGGGTCCGGTTTTGAGCCTCAGAGAGGTCGAGTTTGTTAGGGCCGCCAAGTCAACGGGTATGAGTTCAATAAGAGTGATGTTGAAGCACGTACTTCCAAATATCTACTCAATAACCATCATTCAAATTGCCCTTTCTTTGTCTTGGGCGGTGTTGACAGAAGCAGCATTGAGCTTTTTGGGGCTTGGTTCTCCCCCACCCGCTCCATCACTTGGTTCAATGATTTATGAGGCTAGAACGTTGGTTGTTATTGCTCCATGGACTCTGGCAGCGCCTGGAGCGGTAATTGTTTTGTTCGTGGTGTCTTTGAATCTGCTGGGGGATTCGATTAGAGACATATTGGATCCCAGGTCAAAGGAGGTGGGTCGATGAGTAATTCAGCTAAGGCATCTCCGGTAACCGAGAGCCAGGACGCCAGATTTAGTCACCTCGACCGTATGGACACATCTGAACTAGTGACATTGATGAACCAGGTGGACCGTGAGGTCCCGGTGGCAATAGAAGAGGCAAGAGAGCAAATAACCTCCGCGATAGAAGCAATCTCCAACAACTACCTTCAGGGTGGCAGATTAATATACATCGGGGCCGGAACCTCTGGTCGCATCGCCACCCTGGATGCCTCAGAGGTGTTTCCAACCTTTGGAGTGAAAGACCGCGTTATTGCGGTGATGGCAGGCGGCCGGGACGCCCTTGTAAACCCTTCTGAAGGTGCTGAAGATGATTTCGAAATGGGAAAGAAAGCTGTACGGGAGCTAGGTCTAAGCGAGATTGACACTTTGGTTGGCGTTGCATCCAGCGGCACTACACCGTATGTTCTTGGGGCGGTGATGGAGGCAAAGGCAAACAAAGCCACCACAGTTGGAATCGCATGCAATTCCGGAAGTGAGTTGAGTAAAACAGTTGATTACCCGATTGAGGCCGTGGTGGGCCCGGAGCTAATCGCAGGTTCAACTCGTTTGAAGGCAGGAACTGCTCAGAAAATGATTTTGAACATGATCAGCACAATCACGATGATCAAAGCTGGAAAAACCTACGGGAATTTGATGGTAGATGTTGTCCCCAGTAATCAAAAGCTGCGCAAAAGGGCAATAAATATAGTTTCAGAAATTACAGGCGTAACCGCAGGGGAGGCTGAGTCTGAGCTAATAAGCCATCAATGGAATGTGAAAAGTGCGATTGTGGGAATCAAGCTCGGGCTAGACCACAAGAGTTCAGTGCAGCTCCTAAGTCAGAGCAGTGACTACCTGGCAATAGCTTTGGGAGAAATCAATTGAGAATTCTTGGGCTCATTTCTGGCACCAGTCACGATGGCATTGATGCGGCCACAGTTGACTTTGAGTTGGTTGATGATCACNTAAAGGCAAAGCTGGTTGCTGTTGATTCAGCAAAGTACAGCTCAGAGCTCAGATCNAGNTTGATTGATTCGCTCCCTCCAAACCAGACAAGCTTTGAAGAGGTCTGCAAACTGGACACTGAGATTGCGGAGCAATTCGCAGCACTTGCAAAAAAGCAATTTGATCACGGCCCCATCGACCTAATTGCCTCTCATGGACAGACAGTTTTTCACTGGGTCGAAAAAAACAAAGCACTTGGAACACTGCAATTGGGACAGCCCGCCTGGATTGCATCTTTGACAGACACTGCGGTTTTGAGTGATCTACGAATAGCGGATATAGCGGCTGGTGGTCAGGGAGCACCAGTTGTTCCGATCCTCGACCTTTTAGCTCTTGCCGAGTCAGGTCAAGTCGTTGCCTCCGTGAATCTCGGAGGGATTGCGAATGTGACGATTCTTGATGGCAAAGAGATCAGAGCCGCTTATGACACTGGGCCAGCAAGTGCGCTGATTGATGCTGTAGTTCACAAATACCAAATGCACGAGTCGGGCTATGACGAAAGCGGACTGATCGCGCAGGCNGGAACTATCGACCAAGGCTTGTTGAATGTTCTATTGGCTGANCCCTATTACAAATTGCAGGAACCAAAGAGCACAGGTAAAGAATTATTTCATCTTGAGTATCTGGAGCGCGCTGTNNGGCAGCTTGANCACCAGATCTCACCNGAAGACNTGGTTGCAACCGTTACCGAACTTACTGCCGTGACTCTCTCAGATGAGATTAATAAACACAAAGTCCAGAAAGCGGTTTTTGCAGGGGGTGGCGTTCATAATCAGACGCTGATGACCTCTATTCAAGAAAAAACTGAACTGCAAGCATTAAGAATCGATGACTACGGTATCTCTGCCGATTTGAAAGAGGCATTCGCTATGGCGTTGATTGGTTGGCTGAGCGCACACAATCTGCCAGCAACATTTCCAACTAGCACTGGTGCGAAAAGACCAGTGGTGCTTGGACAGCTGACACCATCTTCGAAAGGATTCCCAAGATTTGAAGATGTCGATTCCTTACCTCTGGGACTGGTGATTCAAAGTGAGGGCTAACAGCAGAAGCAGTTGGATTGGTTTCTTTGTTTTCATGGGCGCCACCGTCTCGCTAATTCCTGCGGTGATACCGTTTTTCGCAGCATCAATGTCAGTTGATGTTTACGTCTTGCTAAATGCTGTTCCAATTCTGTTTGCGGGGCTTTTCGTAGGAGTGCTGCTTGCACCCTTGGTTAGATCACGACTCTCTTTTAGGTCTTTGGTGAGATTAGCGGGACTTCTAATGCTGGCCGGGATATTTTTTGCAACAGCTGTTCTCAGCCTTGAATTATTTCTCATCGGCAGTCTTTTAGTGGGTCTTGGATTTGGGCTTTCAGAGGTAACAATTACAGCTCAGGTTAGAAAAGAAATTCAAAACCCAGCAACTGTGATGACCAAGCTCAACGCAGGCTTCGCAGTTGCTGCAATGATGGCACCAATATTGCTAGTTGTTGAACTCACAATGTTCCAAAGCTGGTGGGTATTTGCACTCATCGGAGCTGGCCTGACCCTGAATTCCTTCTTAATTCAAAAATCCTCAGAGCTAGCTCAGGAGTCTTCTGTCCATCAGGGCAGATCAGCCCCGGCAGCTTTATTTCTATTGATGGTTGGAATCTATGTTGGAGCTGAGTCGATTCTTGCCGGATGGTCTGCAGTCAGTTTTGACCAGTTGGCCGGACTAGGCAATGAATTCGCCCCGCTTGCATCTTCGGTTTTTTGGGGACTGATCGCCGCTGGAAGATTGATTTCAATAAGGATTGACAGAAGCACGAACACTTCAAACTCTTTGATTCTCTGGAGCGCGGTCTCCGCATCCTCATTGATTTTCGCGGTGGTGCTTTTTGATTCTGGCTCTGAGTTGTTGCTGATTGGCTTTGCTCTAGCAATCTTTGCTGCAGGGCCTATATATGGTCAGATTCTGGCCATTGCCCTCGANACCAAGACAGCATCAGAGGCAAGCAGAGCAACAATGACTTTGATTGTTTCTGGATCGGCNGGTGGATTTTTANTGCCAGCAGTAGTGCAAATCCAACCGAGTATCGAATTTGCACTACTGCTCTCGGGCGCAGCGCTTGCCTGCGTTGCCANCATGGGATTGATAGCGAAAAGCATGTTGACATCGAAAGGGGTCAAGGTAGTTCAATGAGCGAAAACGTTCTAGAGGTCAAAGACCTAACCGTTTCCTACACACTGGGTGGAAATGATTCTTTCGATGCGGTCACCGGAGCAAGCTTCAACATAAGCCAGGGAGCAACTCTAGCTCTGGTGGGAGAAAGCGGTAGCGGTAAATCTACTCTGGCAGCGGCAATCAACCTTCTATTGCCGGGTAACGGCAAGCCAACTAAGGGTCAGATTCTTTTGGAAGGCGAACCGATTCAATCTATGCCGGAGAATCAGATTAGATTGCTCAGAGGTTCAAAAATTGGTCTAGTTCCCCAAGACCCGATGTCAAATCTGAATCCAATGATGACAATCGGTGACCAGATTGCCGAAGCCCTTACAACTCACGGCAAGACCAGACAAGAGGCAGAGTCAAGGGCGCTGGAGTTGTTGGAACTGGTCGGAATCCCTGACCCAAAAGGTCGCTATGACCAATTTCCCCATGAGTTTTCAGGAGGCATGCGTCAGCGAGTTCTCATAGCAATGGGACTTGCCTGCAAACCAAAACTGCTAATCGCGGATGAGCCCACCTCAGCGCTTGATGTCACCGTTCAACAAAAGGTCTTAGATCAGCTGGAGGAACTGGCTGAGGAAATGGGTTCAGCTGTTCTGCTGATCACCCACGACATAGCACTGGCTGCAGAAAGAGCAGATCAAATCGCGGTTATGTATAAAGGGGAATTGGTCGAGATCGGACCTTCAAAAGAGATCCTCGAAAGTCCTAAGCACGAATACACCCAAAGGCTTTTGGCCGCGGTTCCCTCTCTGACTGACCAGTCAATGGTTGGCGAATCAATGGATCAAAAAGACGTCATTTTCTCAGTGAGCGATTTGTCGAAAACTTATAAGTTGCGATCTAAAAAGGGCATATCTAAGCATGTTGAAGCGCTAAAGAAAATTAACTTCGAAATCATCCGCGGAACCACTTTGTCACTGGTTGGTGAGAGCGGCAGCGGAAAGTCAACAGCTGCAAATATCCTGCTGGGTCTGGAGACCCCTGATTCAGGAGCAATTGAATTCGAGGGAGAAAAGCTAGACCTTCGATCCCAGAGAAATTCACTTGCTTTCCGCCGCCAGGTTCAACCAGTTTTTCAAAACCCCTTCGCTTCGCTGGACCCTAGATATTCTGTGTTGCAATCAGTTGTTGAGCCCCTGCGCGTGCACTCAATTGGCAATAGGGAAGAACAAAGAGAGCGGGCCAAAGAGCTGATGGATTCAGTGGCTTTGCCCCATAATCTCTTGGAACGACTACCTCATGAGCTTTCTGGCGGTCAGCGTCAGCGAGTTGCCATAGCTCGAGCATTGGCTTTGAAGCCGAAGGTAATTGTCCTAGATGAAGCGGTCAGTGCGTTGGACGTAATTGTTCAAAAGCAAATTCTTGATTTGTTGATTGAGCTGCAGAATGAACTTGGGCTTAGCTATTTGTTCATCAGTCACGATCTGGCTGTTGTCAAGGTGCTATCTCACTATGTTCATGTAATGAAAGCAGGAGAGATTGTTGAAAGTGGAACTCCACAGGAGTTATTCAATAATCCTAAAACTGAATACACAAAGCAGCTAATCAACTCAATTCCAGATCCAGACAGACACTAGGAACTGTTTCTATCGCCCCTTACGGCCAGATAGGTTCGCTCCAAGAGCACCTCGGCCGACTCGAGCCTGAGCTGCATGAGCCTCACAAAAAGGAAATCCACCAACGCTAACTGAGCGATACGACTGGACATGGCGCCGGATCGATAACGGGTTTCTTTTGCTGCGGTGACAAGTGAATAGTCTGCAGCTTTGGCAACCGGTGAGTCCGGAAAGTTCGTGATTGCAACCGTGTTTGCGCCGCTACGCTGCATTATTTGCAGAACCTCTAGGGTTTCCGGTGTCGTCCCAGAGTGAGAAAAGACTATGCCCAGGTCATCGGATGTCATAAGTGCAGCAGATGTAATGGCCTGGTGGTTGTCTGGAGACTCAGATGCAAAAAAACC
>PR_CR_10_Liq_3_inCRDRAFT_1000356_pt1 | contig 12602 bp, 10 predicted proteins | sample PRCRCaboRojoPR_2_FD_10240 | JGI IMG/M metagenome (IMG submission 10240)
CCCGCCATGCCGACGGCGGCCGCCCGCGATATCGGCGACCGGCTCATGGCGAGCTTCGGCTCCATGCTGCTTTATTGGTACCACTTTGCGCACAATGGCCGGCGCATCGAGGTGGAGACGGACGACGCCTCCATCGGCGGACACTTTCTGCACCTGCTGCACGGCACGGCGCCCGCCGCGGACTGGGAGCGGGCCATGCACACCTCGCTGATCCTCTACGCGGAGCATGAGTTCAACGCGTCCACCTTTACGGGGCGCGTCGTCGCCGGTACCAACTCGGACATGTACAGCGCCCTCACCGCCGCCATCGGCGCCCTGCGCGGGCCCAAGCATGGGGGCGCCAACGAGGCCGCCTGCGAGATCCAGCAACGCTACGCCAGCGCCGACGCGGCCGAGGCCGACATCACCGAGCGGGTGGGGCGCAAGGAAATCGTCATCGGCTTCGGGCACCCGGTCTACACCGTCGGCGACCCCCGCAACGAGGTGATCAAGTCCGTCGCCAAGCGCCTGTCCGAGGCCAACGGCGACATGCGCATGTTCGACGTCGCCGCGCGGCTGGAGCAGGTGATGTGGAACCTCAAGAAGATGTTCCCGAACCTGGACTGGTTCTCGGCGGTGTCCTATGCGCAGATGGGTGTGCCGACGGCGTTGTTCACGCCGCTGTTCGTGATTTCGCGCACCAGCGGCTGGGTGGCGCACGTCATCGAGCAGCGCATCGACAAGAAAATCATTCGCCCGAGCGCGAATTACGTGGGCCCCGAGAACCGTACCTGGGTCCCCATCGAGGATCGCTGAGGTTTCGACAACAGGCGCGCGCAACGCATGGCATGATGAACACCGCATACCGCAAGCCCCTGCCGGGCACCGACCTGGACTATTTCGATGCCCGCGAGGCCGTGGAGGCCATGGCGCCGGGCGCCTATGCCAAGCTGCCCTACACCGCGCGCGTGCTGGCGGAGCAGCTGGTGCGCCGCTGCAATCCGCAGGCGCTGCCCGAGGCACTCGCACAGATCGTCCACCATCAGCGGGAGCTGGATTTCCCCTGGTACCCGGCACGCGTGGTCTGCCACGACATCCTGGGACAGACTGCGCTGGTGGACCTGGCGGGCCTGCGCGACGCCATCGCCGAGCGCGGCGGCGATCCCGCCAAGGTGAACCCGGTGGTGCCGACCCAGCTCATCGTCGACCACTCCCTGGCGGTGGAGGCGCCCGGCTTCGATACCGACGCCTTCGCTAAGAATCGCGCCATCGAGGACCGCCGCAACGAAGACCGCTTCCACTTCATCGACTGGTGCAAGACGGCCTTCGACAACGTGGATGTGATCCCGGCGGGCAACGGCATCATGCACCAGATCAACCTGGAGAAGATGTCGCCGGTGATCCAGCGCCGGGACGGCGTGGCCTTTCCGGACACCTGCGTCGGCACCGACTCCCACACCCCGCACGTGGACTGCCTGGGTGTCATCGCCATCGGCGTCGGCGGCCTGGAGGCCGAGACGGTCATGCTCGGGCGCCCCACCATGATGCGGCTGCCGGAGATCGTCGGCGTGGAGCTGACCGGGTAAGCGCCAGCCGGGCATTACGGCGACGGACATCGTGCTGGCGCTCACCGAATTCCTGCGCAACGCCAAGGTGGTCTCGGCCTATCTGGAGTTCTTCGGCACCGGCGCCCGCTCGCTCACCATCGGCGACCGGGCGACCATCGCCAACATGACGCCCGAGTACGGCGCCTCCGCCGGCATGTTCGCCATCGACGAGCAGACCATCGCCTATCTCAAGCTCACCGGCCGCGACCCGGAGCAGGTCGCACTGGTGGAGACCTACGCCAAGACCGCGGGCCTTTGGGCCGATGATCTGGCCGCCGCCGAATACGACCGCGTGCTGACGTTCGATCTGTCCACCGTCGGCCGCACCATGGCCGGCCCCTCCAACCCTCACCGTCGGCTGCCCACGTCGGCCCTGGCCGAGCGGGGCATCGCCGGCGCCTGGACGGCGCAGCAGGGCGAGTTGCCCGACGGCGCCGTGATCATCGCCGCCATCACCTCCTGCACCAACACGTCGAATCCGCGCAATGTGGTGGCGGCCGGCCTCCTGGCGCGCAAGGCCAACCAGCTTGGCCTGACCCGCAAGCCCTGGGTGAAGAGCTCCTTCGCGCCGGGCTCCCGGGTGGCGCGGCTGTACCTGGAGGCCGCGGGCCTGCTGCCGGAGCTTACGGCGCTCGGCTTCGGCATCGTCGGCTACGCCTGCACCACCTGCAACGGCATGTCCGGGGCGCTGGACCCCAACATCCAGCAGGAGATCATCGACCGCGATCTCTATGCCACCGCGGTGCTCTCGGGCAATCGCAACTTCGACGGCCGCATCCACCCCTATGCCAAGCAGGCCTTCCTGGCCTCGCCGCCGCTGGTGGTGGCCTATGCCATCGCCGGCACCGTGCGCTTCGACATCGAGCGCGACGCGCTGGGCACCGACGCCGACGGCAACGCCATTACGCTCAATGACATCTGGCCGTCGGATGCGGAGATCGACGCCATCGTCGAGCAGTATGTCAAGCCGGAGCAGTTCCAGCAGATCTACACGCCCATGTTCGCGCAGGGCGCCCGCGAGCGGGCCGACAGCCCGCTCTACGACTGGCGCGCCACGAGCACCTACATCCGCCGGCCGCCGTATTGGGAAGGCGACTTGGCCGCGGCGCCCGCGCTACGGGGCATGCGCCCGCTGGCGATCCTCGGCGACAACATCACCACCGACCATCTGTCGCCGTCCAACGCCATCCTGGCCACCAGCGCCGCCGGTGAATACCTGGCGCGCATGGGCTTGGCCGAAGCGGACTTCAATTCCTACGCCACCCACCGCGGCGACCATCTCACCGCCCAGCGTGCCACCCTGGCCAACCCCAAGCTCTTCAACGAGATGGTCCGGGATGACAAGGGCGAGATCATCCAGGGCTCCCTGGCCCGGGTGGAGCCGGACGGCGAGCAGATGCGCATGTGGGAGGCCATCGAGACCTACATGAGCCGCGGCCAGCCGCTGTGCATCATCGCCGGCGCGGACTACGGCCAGGGCTCGTCCCGCGACTGGGCGGCCAAGGGCGTGCGCCTGGCGGGGGTCGAGGCCATCGTCGCCGAAGGCTTCGAGCGCATCCACCGCACCAACCTCGTCGGCATGGGGGTGCTGCCGTTGCAGTTCCGCGACGGCGAGGGCCGGTATACCTACGCCATCGATGGCACCGAGACCTTCGATGTGGTCGGCGCGCCGGCGCCCCGGGCCGAGCTGACGGTCGTCATGCACCGCCGCAACGGCGAGCAGGTGGCGATCCCGGTCACCTGCCGGCTGGATACGGCCGAGGAGAAGCGGGTCTATGCCGCCGGCGGCGTGCTGCAGCGGTTTGCGCAGGACTTTGTGGCCGCGGCCTGAGGTGGGATTCGATCCGCTGCAGTGACGCAGCGAAGCTTGCCCATAAGATTCATGAATGCGCCCAAGTCTGGAGAAGCTCGGGCAGCCCGCTCCGCAACCCAGACATCGCCTCCAAAAGAATACAGTCGATGCCCCACCCACCCCAGATCAGAATCCCTGCAACCTACATGCGCGGCGGCACCAGTAAGGGTATCTTCTTCAAGCTCGACGATCTCCCGGAGCCCGCCCAGGTGCCGGGTGAGGCACGGGACAAGCTCCTGCTGCGGGTCATCGGCAGCCCGGACCCCTATGGCAAGCACACCGACGGCATGGGCGGCGCCACGTCCAGCACCTCCAAGACGGTGATCCTGTCCAGGAGCGCGCGCCCGGACCATGACGTGGATTATCTGTTCGGACAGGTCTCCATCGACGCGCCCTTCGTGGACTGGTCCGGCAACTGCGGCAACTTAAGCGCCGCGGTCGGCGCCTTCGCCATCAGCCATGGCCTGGTGGACCCGGCGCGCATCCCCGACAACGGCGTCTGTGCGGTGCGGGTGTGGCAGCAGAACACGGCCAAGACCATCGTCAATCACGTGCCCATCACCAACGGCCAGGTGCAGGAGACCGGCGCCTTCGAGCTGGATGGCGTGGCCTTTCCGGCCGCCGAGGTGCCGGTGGAGTTCGTGCGTCCCATCGCCGACGGCGAGGCCGTGTTTCCCACCGGCAACCGGATGGATGCGCTGGATGTGCCGGGTGTCGGGCGCTTCGAGGTGACCATGATCAACGCCGGTATCCCCACGGTGTTCCTGCGGGCTGAGGATCTGGGCTATGACGGCACCGAGCTGCAGCCCGCCGTCAACGATGATCCGGCCGCCCTGGCGCGCTTCGAGACCCTCCGCGCCCACGCCGCCGTGCGCATGGGGCTGATCGGGCAAGTGACCGAGGCCGCCGCCCGTCAGCACACGCCGAAGGTGGCCTTCTGCGCGCCGCCGCAGGGTTACACCGCCGCCAGCGGCAAGACCGTCAAGGCCGCGGACATCCACCTCAATGTCCGCGCCCTGTCCATGGGTAAGCTGCACCACGCCATGATGGGCACGGCGGCGGTGGCCATCGCCGGCGCCGCGGCCATTCCCGGCACCCTGGTAAGCCGGACCGCCGGTGGCGCTGCGCGGGAAACCGTCACCTTTGGTCACCCGTCGGGCACGCTCAAGGTTGGCGCCGCCGCAGCCGAGCACGACGGCCACTGGCGCATCGACAAGGTCACCATGAGCCGCAGCGCGCGGGTGCTGATGGAGGGCTGGGTGCGGTTACCCGGCGACGCCTTCTGACCGAAACCGGACCACTGTCGGGCCGCTGCGGCCGATCGGGTCCGCTGCGCGGTCCGACGCGAACGATTTTGCGTCAGCGGCAGATCGGCGAGACGAGCAGTGCTTGTTGGCCCATGGCGGGGCGGGTAGGCTGCGACGAGGTCCGGACGGCGGCAGCCGTGTCGGTGGCCAAAACAGCCATGTAGCCATTGCGCTCATACCAGACGAGGAGTCCCCCTTATGTTCCGTCACACCGCCCTCACCGCGGCCGCCATGAGTCTGTTGCTCGTCGGTCCGCTCTCCGCCGAGGTGGATTTGCAAACCCAGCCCGTCGCCGCCAGTGTCATCGAGACCGCGGTCGACGGCGAGGTCATGGTGGTGAACACCGATACCCGTCTGATGACCCTCAAGCTCGCCGATGGCACCTACAAGGTGCTGCACGTGCCGCCGGAGGTGACGCGCCTGGACGAGATCAAGATCGGCGACAGGGTGAGCATCACCGAGACCACCACGGCGCTCATCGAGCTGCAGACCGGTCGCGACGCCGGCGCCATGGGCGCCGAAGGCGAGACCGAGGTCACGGCGAAGCCGGGCGACAAGCCTGCGGGCACCATCACCGACGAGCTGACGCTCTACGGCAAAGTGGTCGGCGTCGACAAGGCCGCCGGCACCGTCACCGTCAAGGGCGCCGAGACCACCCGCGTGTTTCCGGTACAGAGCCAGGCCCTGCTGGACGAGCTCAAGGTGGGTGACGGCGTCGTCGCCCGGTTCCGCAACGTCATCACCGGCGAAGTCACGGTCAAATAACCGCAACGCGCCGCCTGGGGGCTCGGCATCGGGCCCCGCGAGCAAGGCCACCGACGGGCGGCTTTTTCGTGCCGGGCCGCAGGACCGCCACGGCCCGTCGCGGTTGGGGTGATTCCAGGGCGCCGAATCGCGGCAGCGGATACCGATGATCGGGAAGCCGTTGATCTCGATTCACAGTCTTCCAAGGTCTGCCGCCGGATGCTGCGCAGCGCCCAGCGCAGGACTTGCGGCCGGCGATACGCCGCAACGATGATCGACTCCAGAGGAGCGGCTTGGATGCGCATTGAACTGCTCCCTCTCGGTTCGGCGACGCGATCTACGGCAACAGGCCCCGACCGAGATTTCGCGTTCGGGCACTACCGCGACGGTGGGTTCTTGACTCCGTACGCATCCATGTAGGCCGCGAGCACGGGCTCCACGTCATCTTCCATCCGGGTCACACCGTCCTCGATCCAAACCGCACGGTTGCACAGCCGGCGCACTGCCGGAATGCTGTGTGTCACCAGAACCACTGTCTTGTCGGACTTGAGCCGGTCCTCGATGAGCTTGCTCGATTTGGCCTGAAAAGCCGCATCGCCCACGCCGAGGGCCTCGTCGATGAGCAGGATCTCCGGCTCGAGGCGCGAGCTGACGGCAAAGCCGAGACGGGCACGCATGCCCAATGAGTAGGTCCCGAGGGGCTGATCAATGAAGTCGCCAAGCTCGGCGAAGGCAATGATGTCGTCCATTTGCCGAGCGATCTCGGCGCGGCTGAATCCCAGCAGCAGGGCGCTCAGCACGATGTTGTCGCGACCGGTGAGCTGCGGATCGAAGCCCACCTGGCGGGCCAACAGGGCGGCACGCGCGCCGGTGCTGTAGAGCCGGCCGCTGTCCGGGCGGAGGATGCCGCCGAGCAGCTTCAACAGCGTGCTCTTGCCGGCACCGTTGCGCCCGATCACGGCGAGGGATTCACCGTGGTACAGGTCGAAGCTGACGTCGGCCAGGGCGGTGTGGCTGGAGCGCCGCCCGAGTGGACTCGGCCGGCGATAGGTGACCCGGACGTTGCGCAGGGACAGCACCGGCGCCTGGCTCTGGTCGAAGGACATCAGCGGCTCAACAGGCGGGGATAGTCGTACTCGAAGCGGCGCAGCAGGGTCAGTCCGGCACCGAGCAGCAACAGCGCCGCCAAAACCACGCCTGTCAGGCCGGCCCACTGCGGCCAGACACCGTGAATCAGCACGTCGCGGTAGGCCTGGATGAGGTTGACCATGGGGTTCAGCCGGTACAGGTCCTGGTAGGCCGCAGGCACCATGCTGGCCGAGAACAGAATGCCCGAGCCGAAGAACCCGAGCCGCAGAGAGACTTCGGCCAAGTATTTCAGATCCGGGAACAGCGGCATTGCGGCGGCCAGCAGCAGCGCCAGCCCAGCGAGCAGGGCCAGCTCCAGCAGCATCAGCAGCGGCAGCGCCAGATAGGCCATGCTCGGTGGATAGCCCCAGCCCCAGACGAACAGCAGCAGCAGCGAGAAGACGATGGCGAACTTGACCGTGTCGACGGCCGTGGTGACGGCAGGGAAGAACAGCTTGGGGATCTGGATCAGGTTCATCAGCGCGCCGTTGCCGTTGATCGATGCCATCCCATGCAGTGCACTGCGCTCGAACCATTGCCAGACCACGATCCCGACCAGCAGGAAAGGGATGAAATCCGGTCCGCCGCGCTGCATCAGCAGGCCGAAGACCAGGTAATACACCATCATCGACAGGATCGGGTCGAGCACCCACCAGAAGATGCTCAGAAAGTACCGGGATGCCTCGGCACGCAGCTCGGCATAGGTCTTGAACGCAACCAGACTGACGAGCTGTCGGGGTCTCATGCAGCGTCCAGGGCGAGGCGATAGCCGGCGACGGTCTGCTCGGCGGTGCGCTGCCAGCTGAAGCGCGCGGCCTGGCGCAGGCCGGCATTGCGGTGGGCCTCGCGTAGGGCCGCATCGCCATGCAAGGCGTGCATCGCCGAGGCGATGGCGTCCTCGTCGGTAGGATCCACCAGTGTGGCGGCATTACCGACGATTTCCGGCAGCGATGACCGGTTCGAAGTCACCACCGGGGCCCCGCACTGCATGGCCTCCAGCGGCGGCAGGCCGAACCCCTCGTAGAGCGATGGGTAGACGAACATCAGCGCGCCGCTGTAGAGGCAGGCGAGCGTATCGTCGTCGACGAAGCCCGTAGTGATTACCCGGTGCGCCAGTCGCGGTGCCGCGGCGATGGTCTGGAACAGGCCGGCGAAGTCCCAGCCCTTCGGGCCGACCAGCACCAGGTTCAGGTCCCTGATGCCTTGCTGCTCCACCAGCGCAAAGAAAGCACGGACTACCCGCTCCAGGTTCTTACGCGGCTCCAGGGTACCCACCGCCAGCACATAGCCACTCTCCGGTATGCCGAGCCGGGCGCGCACCGCCGCAAGTCCGTCGGCGTCGGTACGCGGCGAGAAGGTCTCGGCGGCGGCCAGATGGGTGACCAGGATACGCTCGGGTGCGATGCGGCCATGGTTGCAGAGGTCGTCGCGCGTGCTGTGTGAGATCGCAAAGACCCAATCCTCGGGACCGATGGAGCGCAGCATGCGGTGCACGAGATGATCGCGCGCTCCCCGGAAGTACTCCGGGTGGAGGATCGGGATGAGGTCGTACAGGGTCATGCAGCGGCGCAGGCCCGCCAGCTGCGCGGTACTCGCCGGAAACGGGTAATAGGTGGCATGGAACAAATCGCAACCGACCAGCGCGGGGCCGCCCGGTTGCGGCAGCGGGCGACCAAGGCTGTGGACCGCCAGCTCCGCCGCACGACGCAGGACCTTGCCGCCTCCCGGCCGCGGATACCAAGGGGCAAGTGCCGCGGCGAGCCTGCCGGTGCTGCCCTGATCCGCAAGCAGGGCCGGGGCCTGCGGGCCAAGCGCATTCGCCGCCAGGTACTGCCGCAGCGTGATCAGCTCCCGCAGGCTTTGGCTTGCGCAGAGCCGCAGCGAGTCACCGAGGCGCAGCATCAGCGCTTCGGCCAGACAATGTACGACACGTGCAACACCGGTGCGGGCGCGGGCGATGTGCAGCGCCCGCCCCAGGACTGAAACGTCCAGCAGTACCCGTGGCTGGGGGGCGGAGGTCTTGGTCATCGGGAGTCTTCGGGACCACCCTCCGCGGCGACCATCGCCCGGGCGATGTCCGCAAGGGAGCGCTCGGCACGCCAGCCGAGCTCGGCCGCGGCCCTGGATGGGTCGCCGCGGCTCTCGCGGATATCGGTGGGCCGCAGCAGCGCTTGGTCCGTTTTCGTGTGCTTTTGCCAGTCCAGATCCAGCGCCGCGAAGACCTCCGCGATGAATGCCCGCAGCTGATGGGAGCTGCCGGTGGCGATGACATAATCGTCGGGCTGCTCCTGCTGAAGCATGCGCCACATGGCCTCCACATACTCCGGCGCCCAGCCCCAGTCCCGCACGATCTCGATATTGCCCAGCTGCAGCGGCTGCGGGTCGCCCGCCGCGATGCGGTGCGCTGCGGCAACGATCTTGCGCGTGACGAAGCGCGCCGGACGCAGCGGTGATTCGTGATTGAACAGGATGCCTGAGCAGGCGAACAGCCCATAGGCCTCGCGGTAGTTGGCCACCTGCCAGAAGGCGGCGGATTTGGCGACCGCGTAGGGACTCCGAGGACGGAATGGAGTTTGCTCGTTGGCTGCTCGGTCGCCGGTGTCTCCGAAACATTCGCTGGACGCTGCGTTGTAGAAGCGCACGGGCCGATCGAAGAAGCGCAGGCACTCAAGCAGGTTGAGCGTACCGACATTGATGCTCTCGTGGGTCTCCGCCGGTTGCTGGAAGGACAGGCCGACGGAGCTCTGACCGGACAGATTATAGATTTCGTCGGGCTGAGTCTGGTCGACGGCGGTCAGCACGCTGCGGAAATCATTGGTGGCCGCCGACAGACAACGGACCCGCTCGTAGATACCGAGCCGCCGCAGGTTATTGAAGCTGCACAGCTCCGCATCCCGCGAGGCGCCGAAGACCTCGTAACCCTTGTCCAGCAGAAGCTTTGCCAGGTAGGTGCCGTCCTGGCCGGATATCCCGAATATCAGTGCGCGCGGCATGGCTCAGCCCCCGGTCAAGATGGTTTCCAGTCGATCTGCCGAAGCGGTCCAGCCTGGCTCAACCCCGTAATCGCATCGGTCCATGGGCAGTGCAGCCCGCGCCTTCTCAAAGAAATCCTCCACGCTGGTCGGGCTGGCCAGCAGCGTTTGGTGGTCGCGCAGGACCCAGGCAGTACCAGGGACGTTGGCAGCAACCGCCGGTACGCGACATGCCATGGCCTCGTAGAGCTTTGATGGATAGCTGTAGTCACCATAGGTCGAACGGCGATTCAGTACGAAGACGAGGTTCAGGCTGTTCAAGATCAGCGGCACCTGCTCCGGCGGGCGATAGCCGAGCCAAATCCCGTCCTCCGGCAACTGAACATGTCGCTTGCGCCGGCCGGACAGCACCAGCCGCAGGTCTGGTGCCCAGGCCTTGAGCCTTGGCCAGAGCTTGAGCAGCAGCCCCATGTTCCGGCGCCGGTCTGCCGCGCCCATGTAGCCTAACAGGCGCCCCTCTGCGGGCAGACCAACGGCATGTCGGCAGGCGGCGCGGTCCCGCGGGCGGAAGCAGTCGTCCGCGGCCATGGGCACGACGTCGGTGCGCGCGCGTGCGGCAGTCTGCGTCATGAAGCTCGCGAGTTGGGGCCCTGCGGCGGTCACTGCGTCGGCTCGGTGCAGGGCTCGGCGCCAGAGGCGGCGCAGCGGCGGCACCATGGGGTGATAGGTCTCGTAGTTGTCATAGGCGTCGATCAAGACACGCGTGCCGCGCAGGCGCGCCAAGCGCTCGGCCATCAGCCCGAACCAGATGTCGGAGCAGCCGATCACCCAATCGTGCCGGCGCTCCTGCATTCGGCGTGCGGCGCAGCGGGCGTAGCTGAGCGGCGTGGCCGGCCATGCGGGAAGGGATTGAATACACAAGCGCCCTTCATCGCGTCGCAGCGGGCGCTCCCGACCGTAGTCGAGGAGCAGCAGATCCACCTCGTGCCCGCGCTCTGCGAGGAGCCGCGGCAAGTGGTAGAAGCGACCGAAGGGCTGGTGGAACAGGTCGCGCCCCTGGGGGCGGCGTTTGCTCAGAAACAGCAGTCGCATCAGTTGTTCTGTGCGTGTGCAGCGGGAGGAGTGCCGGCGGGGGCCGGGACGGGCTCGGACAGCACCGTGCGATAGACGGCCAGGGTTTCCCTGGCGCAGCGTTGCCAGGTGAAGTGGCGCACGCGCGCCAGTCCAAGTGCGCGCAGGCGCTCCCGGGTCCCGCCCGAGATGGCCAGGGTCTCGATCGCTCGGCGCTGCTCCTCGATGTCCGCGGGATCGAAGCTCAGCCCGGCGTCGCCGAGGACCTCCGGCAGCGCACCGCCGCGGCTCGCTGCGACCGGACAGCCATGTGCCATTGCCTCCAGCAGCGGCAGCCCGAATCCTTCGTAGCGCGAAGGGTAAACCAGCGCCATGGCGCGGCGGTAGGCGGCGGCGAGTAAGGCATCCGAGCCGCTGACGCGGCGCACGCGATCGGCGATGCCGAGCGCGGCGAGCTGGTCCCGCTCGGCGCGGGAGAGCGCGTCGCCGCCGACGCAAAGCAGCCGCACGGTGCCGCGCAATGCCGTGGAGCCGGCGTAAGCGTGCAACAGCGCACCGAAATTCTTGTAGCCGCCGCGCTGGCCGACATAGAGGAGGTAAGGCTCGTCTTCGGCGGCTGCGGCAACCACGGCCTCAGAGGCTGGGTGCGACGGCCGCGGCGGCGCCACCCCGAGGTGGACGACGCTCGTCCGTTCCGGCGGGATTGGATAGTACTTGAGTAGATCTTGCCGAGTACGCTCGGAAATGCAAACGACCCGCGCCGCTCGGGTGATGGCCCGCCGCTTTGCAGGGAGCAGTCGGTCGTAGGCCGGGAAATCGTCCGGAAAGCGCTCATGGATCAGATCGAAGACGGTCAGAACCACCGGAACCCGTGCCGGTGCTGTCGAGCGGGGCTGATAGTAGGTCTCGTGAACCAAGTCGGGTCCAAAGTGGCGAATGGCCCGGCGGGCGAGGACCTCGTTGAGCCGCCGCAGGACCGGCCGCAGCGGTCGCGGTGGCCGCGGGACGCGCTTGCCTTGCAACAGGTTTTCGGGCGCACCGTCAAGGAAGGCATTGACATGCAGCGGCGCGAAGACCCGCGTGTTGGCTGAGTCCGTGGTGTGGAGCTCCGCCGCGAGCCGCGTGAAGTAGCGCGAGATGCCCGTGTAGGGCCGACGGCAGAAGGCCTGATGATCGAAGGCGATACGCATTGCGGATCATGCGTCTGCTGCGAGCTGAAGCACGGCGCACGGCCATGCGTGCCCCCCCCAGCAGTCCCCGCGATCAAAGGGCTCCCGAGCGGAGATCTCGGTCCCGGCAGTGCGCGTCGTCAACATTCGCTCTGGGTCATTCATCGCCAAAATTCCGCAAGCGCTTCGAGACACCCGACGACGAAACGGTATGCTCTCGGGTGATGCGAGCGGCCAAGGGGGAATTCGCACGTCGATCCACATTCCAGAGCAAGATGGCGTCGCGGCTGTCGCTGCGTTCGAGCATGACCCGCAAAGAAGTGCCGGCGGTCTTGGGGATGTGCAGCATCACGAGTTGGGCCCGTCGGTGTCCTCGGCTCTTTGCGCGCTCCGGCGCTGGGCGTTCTGCTATCGGCAAGACCGGTCGCCGGACAACAGCCCATGTTGCGAGAACCAATAGTCGCCGATGCGAATCAGATCCAGGCGCCACTTCGAGTAATGGGGCTCGGTGGGGATATAGAAGTCAAGTTGCATCGACAGCTCTTCGCCCGCAGCCACGGGCCACGGCAGGGATTCCCAATTGCTGGTGAGGGGGCGGCCGTCGTCTGCTGTTGCGCAGAGTGCAATCGCAACACGCCCGGTTTCGAAGTTTTTGGGATACCAAGTTTCTTTGCCTGTATTGCGCAGACGGACGCTCGCGATGACGTGACTGCGGTCTGTTTTAGGCAAGCTGCCCGCGCGACTGTGCAGCGACAACAACGTGGCATGGACAG
>PR_CR_10_Liq_3_inCRDRAFT_1000363_pt1 | contig 12439 bp, 15 predicted proteins | sample PRCRCaboRojoPR_2_FD_10240 | JGI IMG/M metagenome (IMG submission 10240)
GATAGCGCCCGGAAGTTGACGTTGTTCTTCTTGTCGACGAAGTCCGTTTCTTCAATCAGGTAGTGGAGCATCTTCATGCGCTTGGCGTAGCCGATCACGTCACCGCGGTCGTTCTCAAAAGCTATCTGCGCATTGTAATACCTTGCCAGATTGAATAAGACTTCGTTGTAGTCGTCCTGCGTTGCTGGTCTGGCGATATAGCTGGCAACGATCATATCATCAGGCTTGGAAAATTTATTGGGCAGCTTGATAACGTAGGCAGCACCGGCAGAAGTAGAGTTAGTGCTCTTGTCAAAGGCGTAGGGGTCGTGCATGATGATATACAGCCCAAACGGTGTCTGATTGTTACTGTCCCGGTAAGGCGGCTGATAGACCGTTACGCACCCGTCATGGCTAACACCACGGCGTATGGGGAAGTCAAGCAAAGGCTTGGCGTTAGGGTCCGGAGTAAACCTGATACCTTCAGCTGTAGGTACAAGCTTGCCATGGACACCGATATTCATCAGTTTATCGTTGCGCAGTATCTGGTTCTTCCAATCGTTGAGTGCAGCAACAGGAAAGATATTGCCGGTTGTCCTGGCAAAGGATTCTTTAGGCTGGTCCGGGTACTCTGTTTTGTAAGAAGTGATCGTGTCTTCGGTCCGGCTGTTCTGCTCAATCTGCTCCCGCTTTTTCCTGGAAGCTTCCAGGGCTTCCTCTTTCTTGGTGTTGCCATGCTCGTCCATAAAAGGCTTCTTATTCTGCCAGTCGGCAAAAAAGAAACCGCAGGTGGTGCCCGATGCGCCCTCGTCCCATACGTTGTCAAAGGGCATGAAGTTCTCCGCTTCAGGACCGTAGAACAGCTGCTCCAGGTCGATGGTGCCGCCCTCCATATCGCCGCCTGTACCGAAAGCAATCATCAGCCCCGTTGCTTCGCCATCTTCCTCCACTGCCGGGCGGATAGCGCGCATCGATGCCAGGAAGTTGTCAAAGGCACCGCCTTCCTCAAAGATCACCAGGTCAGCGTCTTTACCCCGCCCGGCATCAGGGTTGTCCTTGAACGAGATTGCCCGTATCTCGCTCATATAACCTTCTTCGACCTTAGCACCGGAGCCGTCCAGTATCTTAAAGTAGCTGGACCGTTTGTGCTCCTTCTTGTTGATTGCCTGGCGGCGTTTCGACCAGGCAGTGTACTTATTGTAGAAGTCCAGGTTTTTGGAAGCCATGGACATAATCCCATCTGGGTAGAGGTACTTACTGTCGTAGGCGCAGAGCATCACATACGAGTTCCTGATCGTATTGTAGATGTTGGCAGCCATGCTGCTATTCTTGTAGGAGAAGCCTTTCCGGCGGGCTTTGACGACAACAAGGTGGTGACCGCCATCGAGCCAGAGAGGGACGTAGTCAAGGTTGAGTTGCTCCAGGCTTTGCTCATCAATGCCAAAGTGAGCGATATCCGCTGCCCAGAAGTAGTTATAGTCACCGTCCCAAAAAGAAGGGAAGTCAACGACCTTGTGCCGTGACCTCCGTTTCTTCTTTTCTTTCCTGCCCTCCGGTGTGTCGTCCTTCAGGCGGATTTGCGTAAAGTTGAGATAGTTGTAATGATGCCCCGTTATCCGCATTCCCCCAACGGAGTACCCTTCTTTGCAACGCCGTAGTTGCTCCGACCAGTACTCATAGTGCGCAAGTGTCCCCGGCGGGTCCGGGCAGTAATAGCCATACCGCTTGAAGTGCTGCGCTTCAGATGAGAAAAGTTGCGTGTTGATAAGCATGCTTACTTCCCTGCTGCGAATTTCTGTTCGATCTCGTGTACCTTCTGGATAGCTCTGAAAGCAAACTCCCATTTGCCCAGTGGGCAGCGGGCATTATCAGCAAGGGTCTTCTGCAGCAGCGCACAGCCGCAGCCTTTTTTCTTTTCTCCTGTGATAACGTGGGTGCCTTCGCGCCGGGGAGAGCATACTTTGTTGGAACGCATGTGGCAACTGTCACAAATAGACATACGCAGCTCTGAACGCTTCTGAACGTCCTCTGGCAAGCTTTGGAACTTTGCCTGGATAGACCGCCCCCATCCCTGGAAGATGTCGTGTATCTGGCTCATAAATCTCGCTTTGGTTACGATTCGAATAATCCTATCGAGCCGCCACCCTGGACACGGTCGCCAGTGGATGCCTCCTTGCGGATTTCCTCCTCCAGGTCCGATATCTTTTTGATGGTAGCGGGGATAGCGTTAGCGAGTTTTAGTAGCTCGTGAGCAGATTTCATAAGGTCTGGCAACGTCTCAAAGGGTATCTCTCCCTCCGCTGCCTGGGTCTCTATTTGCTGGCGAAGGCTGTCAATGACAAGCTCTACGCTGCGTAAAGCATTCTTAGTAGTTCTAAGCGATTTGCGGGAGATAGTATCTGAAAGCTCCCGTAGTACAGCTATGGCAGCTTCCAGCTCAGGGTCCGGCTGCCAGCCTTCTTTGAAAGCCAGCGACTGCACAACTCTTTCATGGCGCTCTTTATCGTTTGTGTACCGGTCAAAGGTAGAGCTGGGCGAAATCATGTGATAAGCATAGGTCATCTCAAGGACGAACTTCCGCTTATCCTTGGTCTTATCCCGGTCAACTAAGGCTTTGATCTCTTTGACTGCCAGTATTTGCGGGTCAACCTTTACCTTGAAGTTTTCTTCTCTTAGCAGCTGATGCATTAGCTTTTACTTTTTGCGCCTGATAAGGAGCCACTTCAAACTTGCCAAGGTAGTGGAGCCTGACAGTATGCAACTCCCCGGCTTCCATCACTTTCCTGACAAGCCTGCTCTGGCACTCGATGATCATGACAATCTCTTCAAAGCAACCGCCGTGTTCCTTGTGCAGCTCCTTTGCTATTTCCAGCTCGTCCTTTGTGATTTTTGGTAGCTTAAACTCATCAGCCATTGACAACGAAGTTTAGCATGATACCCTTAGTCCGTGGTACGACAACCGGATTGTAGGAGTAGGAAGCGTCTTCGTTTTTGACCAGGCAGCCTTTCTCTTCCAGCCGGGTAAGATAATTGTAAATGTTGCTCCGGCTAAAGGAGAGCTGCTCTCTGGCGTACATCCGTGAGCCCCGGTCTCCGGCGGATTCCTTGCTGTATTCCAGCAGTACAGACAGTACGCGGAGTTCTGTGTCCGTTAGCTTTAAAATGCCGTTGAGCGCCTCTAAATAGCTTTTCGTAAAGCTTTCTCCGCTAACAGCAATATCTAGCGGTAAGTAATCCATGCCCCTATATTTTGAAATTAAATTGCGCTTTGATACAAATATAGATTATTTTTTGACTTTATGTGAAATAATATTACATTTGCATCAACAGGGTTTTAGTGCATATAGCAGATAAGGGTCAACGGGGACGCATCACAGCATCCCCGTTTTTTTTATGCCTACCATTTATCGATAGACGATACGATCCCTTTAGTGAGCCTGCCGACATATGGTTTCATAGAAGAGTAGGAGGTCTTTCCGACCATTTGCATCACTTTTTGCAACTCGATTCCTTTCTCTAGGCTTACTGTAATGAAGGTTTTCCTGGCGATATGGCAGGTTATGCATTCCGAAAGCTTCTTGTGTAAGCCGAATTCAGCTTCGACTATGCGGTGAATTTCCAAGAGGGTAAAGAGCTCTTTGAGGTACTTATTCAGTTTTTGATTACTATACTTTGGTAGCTCATAGTTGTACTTCTCCAAAAGCTTCCTAGTCTTTGGCAGAACAAAAGGAGTAGCAAAGTTTTGAGTTTTTACCTGTCTATACTCGATGACATCTCCTTTAATATGGTCTTTACGGAAATTGTGGTAGTCACTCCAGCGCATTCCGGTATACATCATAAAAAGAAAGCAATCACGGACACGGTCAAGTTTTCCAACGAGGATTGCAGACTCTAGCTTCTCGATTTCTTCTTCGTTTAGATGGACAACTGATATTGCCTTTTCTTTTGACTTTATGTAGTTCCAGTTTTTTTCAGGGGCTACGAAGCGCAGGAAACTTTGAAGATGCCGGAAATGCTTATTCATGGTATTTGGTCCAAGCCCTGAATCTTTCATGAAGAGCTTGATACGCTGGATGCTATCTCGGGTAAACCAATTGACATACAGGGTTAGCTTCTCTCTTTCCTCGAATTTCTTCAGCTTGGTGTACGTTGTCCTGAGCGTACGCAAATAGTTTGGCGAGCATTCTATTTCTCGGTGTCTGTAAAATCTTGACCAATGGTCGAGCAAAGGGGTTTCGTCTTCCTGGTTATAGTTCGAGTCATGTTTCCCTGCTAAAAAATCACGCACTACCGAGGTAGTCAGCGGAGCACCTTTTCGTTGGAGTTCTCTTACAGCTACGCTGACTTCATAACGGAAGTCATAAATTCGGTCGTTGATTAGGGCGGCATCCGGATGGTTGTTTTTTACGCAAGCTTGCTTCTCATCCCAGTGCTGATCTTCCACCGTCACACCGGTGGAGAGCTTTACGACTTTTCGATTTTGCGTAAACATTGCGTAAACAATTCGACGGTATCTTCGTACCTTTACGATTATCATGGCAGATAGGGTTTGGTTACTTACCAGTGATTAATCGCTAATTTGTCAGGTAAAACCCCTGTAAAACAAGAGCTTACGTCTAATAAAGGTCCGGTAGTTCAGTTGGTTAGAATACATGCCTGTCACGCATGGGGTCGCGGGTTCGAGTCCCGTCCGGACCGCAAAAAGCCTCGGATTTAATACTCCGGGGCTTTTGCGTTTACCGCTACTCCAGGAGCCGGTCTTCAAATACCTCCAAAACTCCTCCCCATTCTACAGAGTAGTCAAAAAAACCATTGGCGTCAGCCTGATACGTTTTCGCCTGTGTGATGGCCTGACTGACCGCGTCTACAGAAAAAATATAGTCGAGAAAGCAGCTTCTCAGAAAATCAAATTGATAACAGATATGCTCTTTTACCTCAGCAATATGATGGCTGCCGGGTTCTTCGGCGTTCTCCCAATCGACGTTGGTGCCTTTTTCGATAATACGCAAATAGCTCAGGGCTGAGCACAAATCTCCCGTGCGGCAAGCTACTTCCATTTTTAGCTGGTAGGGTCCTATGATTTCCCGGTCGATGAGGTCCGTAAGCTCTGAACTGTACTCATCCGCTACAGGGTCCATCTCAAATAGAATATCCCAGGGGTAGTGCAGCGTCTTTTCCTGCATTTTGGCTATTTCGGCAGACAGCGCCTCGACTTCCACTATACTGCTTTGTGGTAGTGGGTTGATAAAAGCCCAAAAACTTGCACATAGGGAAGCGTCTCGTTCAAACAATTGCCGGAGGAACGATTCTTGTTGGTCTTTTTCTGCCCGAGCGAAGATTGTATCGTAAAATTGAGCAGTTGGGGAATGCGATGCCATGGTAAAGGTTTGAAGGGGCTGAAATGTAAATACAGTTAGGCTTGCCTGTAAGCGCCTTTCCAACCCCGCCTACTCCCCAGCCAAACCAACATAATAAATAAAGTCCGTTCTCGGCGGGTCTTGCAACCCTGCCTGCCGCCCCATCGTGATCAGCTGCCCCCGGTGGTAGGTGCTGTGGTTCATGCAGTGATGGATCATATCGGCAATGACCGTGTAGCCCTCTCCCCGCGACTTCGGGCGTTTGGCTTGCAGGTCTTCAAGAGACATGGTTTGCACGTGGTTGTTAAAGTTCTCGGAGGCCTGTAACCAGCCCTTGAGCAGGTCTTCTTTGCTGCCATTAAAATGCTTGGCAGGGTTGTTCTCCGCGGATTCATCTTTTACAATCTGCAGCCAGAGGTACTCAGCGCTCCAAATGTGCAGTACCGTTTCCTGCAGGCTGGAAAAACTGGATTCGATTTCCCGGTGCAGGTCTTCTTCTGAGGCGGTGTGCAACCACTCCGCAAGTTGCTGATTGGCCCAGTGGTTATAGGCGGTATAACGCCGCATCATGGTCGTGAGGTCATCTGTGGCAGCCTCCATTGATTCCGCTGCTGCGTGCGTTTTATTTTTCATATCTTCTCCGTTGATTCTTTCACTTGGTATCGCGAACATGGTCAGCAATACTTGTATGCCAAGCATAATATGTAGCAACATATTTTGTTTTTTTAGCGCTTTTTAATGGCTCTAAGCTAAAAAATAAAACCTGATGAAGGGTGGATAAAATGGGAAGCAGCCACTTTTTTGCCACTCTCTTATTCGGTATTGATACATTCAGCGATCTTGGAATTGTCGCATGAGTTTGTAAGACAGTCTGCCTGATCCGTTCTTTTTATACGTTGGTAAAGTTCGAAATCAGCCTTATCTTAAACCTTATTTTTGGGTAAGTGCAGCAGCTATGCCCGAAAAAGCACCGAACCGAATTATGAAGGGGTAAAAGGAAGCCCTACTAATTCAAACACCGGACAAGCATGAAAAGCAACAATCGCCTTGTATACTTCCTCCAGGAAATTGGTATCGTAGTCATTGGGGTGCTGATTGCCGTTTCCATCAACAATTACAAAGAGAAGCAGGACAATGAAGCCTACCTCGAAAAGACCCTGCTGGCCATCGAAAATGAGATTAATTCAAATAAAACGGCTTTGGATTCGGTGCTGAACCGCCACATTGAAATCTACGATTTTTTTGAGCGCGACAGCATGGATAAAAAGCAGTCCCTTGGGGAAATACTTTACAGCCTCGGGGGCTTTCAGGTTGCTACGGTTAAGAACATCAGTTTGCGGTTTTTTGTGGCGAATAAAGCAGAACTGCTCGACTTCGAGCTTATTTCATATTTACTGGAAATCGAGCAGGTCACTGATATCCTATCGGCTAAAATAAACCGGTTGGCTGATTTTGCCTATGGGCACGTCAATGACAGCAGTGCAGAAACAAGAACTCGTTTTACGTACCTGCTCATGGACATTATCGACAGCGAGAGCAACCTCCTGAAAGCCTACGCTGATTTCCTGGAGGGGAATGAAGCTTATTTGGAACAGATAGGAAAATGACTTGTAGCTTTCGCCAATCCTCATTACGCCCCATGGCTTTGCCTCTGTTCACAACGGTTAGCTTGCTACACTTCAAACGCCTTGGGGAATAGTATTTTCGCCTCCCCATTCAGTAACAGCTTGCCTCTGGAGTTGAAAGCCTGGCAGGAGAACACCCCCTGTTTTTTCTTATCCTCAAAGCTGGTCAGCGTTGCTTTGGCGGTAATCTCATCGCCTATGTAGGCGGGGCGGAGGAATTTAGCGCTTTGTGACATATAGATGCCACCCTGTCCCGGGTATATCGTGCCAAATATCTTAGAGAACATGCTAAGCAGCAGCACCCCGTGGACTACCCGGGCTTTGAAAACTGTATCTTTTGCGTAGGCTTCATCAAGGTGGATGGGGTTGTCGTCCTGGGAAAGCCCGGCAAATAGGGCAACGTCTTCGGCGTGGAAGGTTTTGGTGAATTCGTGGGTGCTGTTGAGCGTTACTTTTGGCATGTGGCGTATTGATTTGGCGGAAATATAATGGTTTTTCTCCTTGTCAGGCGGGGCTTTCGTAAGCTCTTTCCACAAATAGCCTGCTTCCAGGTGCATCGTACCGGTATGGAAACCACCGAATCGCACCCTTTTTTCGCCCTGGCATTGAAAAACCTACCCCGAAAAGGAATTAATCTCCATGTAAGTAGTTTTAAGCCAAGTTCTTAGCGTACTTTTGCCCCCAAATTTGAAAACCGAAGTTTTTGGATCGCAATACAGAACGCTACCAACGCTGGCTTTACGGGCTCATCCTTTTACTGGTACTGCCCGCCCTGCTCATCAACCTGGGCGTGCTTACCCTCATCGATGATGAGGCGCTTCGGGCCTGGGTGGCTTTGGAAATGCGGCTGTCCGACAACTATATCGTACCACAGCTGCACGGGGAGTTTTACTACAAAAAACCACCGGTCTACAACTGGATGCTGCTGGGTGTTTTCCAGCTGACCGGCAGTATGGACGAATGGTCTGTCCGCATCCCTACCGTGGCCTTCCTCCTGCTGTATTGTGGTACGATCTACTACTTTGTGCGTAAGCATTTTAGCCACGAGATGGCTTTCCTGAGCGCACTGGCGTTCCTGACCTGTGGCCGTATCCTCTTCTACGATTCCTTTCTTGGGCTAATCGACATCAGCTATTCCTGGGTGACTTTTCTGTCATTTATGGTCTTCTACCACCTGGCGGCGCGGGAACGGTGGCTGGCGGCATTTGCCGGTTCTTACTTTCTGGCCGCGGTGGGTTTCCTGATGAAAGGGCTCCCGTCGGTGGTTTTTCAGGGGTTTACAATCGTGGCATGGTTGGTGTACCAAAAGCAGTTCTGCCGCCTGTTTCAGTGGCAGCATATCCTGGGCGGGCTAGTCTTTTTGGCGGTGGTGGGCAGCTACTATGCGACTTATTTGCAGTATAATAGCCTGGAGGAATTAGCTTCGGTTTTGTTCAACGAGTCGGCCAAACGTACCGCCGGGCGTTATCCGCTCTGGTTCACGCTTTTTCACCTGTTCACCTACCCCTTTGAGCTGCTGGTTTACCACTTCATGCCGTGGGGCTTACTGGCGCTGTACCTGTTCCGCAGGCGGTCCTGGACACAGGTCTGGCAACACCCGTTTATCGCCTTTATTTTCCTGACCTTCCTGGTCAACATCACCGTGTACTGGACGGCGCCCAAGGTGCACCCCCGCTATGTTTTCATGATCATCCCCTTGCTGTTCATTACCCTGCTGTACCTGCACGAACAGCAGAAGGAAGACCGGCCCTGGCCCTACCGGGTGACGATGCAGCTGCTACTGTTTTGCTGTCTCATTTTACCTCCTGCAGCATTGGTGCCCCTCTTTCTGGAACGCCTGCAAGGCACCCCCTTGCTTTGGGCTAAAAGCCTGAGCCTGTTTGTGGTGCTGAGCGCGCTGGCCTACGGCGCATGGCGGTTCCGTGAAGCCCGGTTGCTGACCACAGCGGTTGTCTTGCTGGTGGTGCGCATCGCCTTCAACTGGTTTGCGCTGCCCGACCGGGATGCCAATGATTTTGGGGATGTGGTGCGAAAAGATGCCCTGCGGGTGGCGCAGGAATATCAATCGGCGGACTTACGCGTTTATAAAGATACCGAATGGCAGCCGATGACTTCCTTCTACATGACCCGTGAAGCAGGGCGGATTATTCCCATCGACCGGGAAATGCCCGACACCTCGGCTTACTACATCATTGACCCCAAAGCCTATCCCTTCGTGCCCTATGAAAAACAGGACGAGCTCCTGATGCGGCATGGTGGGAAAGTCTACGATATCGTGAAATTCTAGTTTTATGTCAATAAAAATATCAGCCGTCGTCACGGTCTACAACGAGGAACTGAACATCAAACCGCTGGTGGAGCGCATTACTGCTGCACTTGACGGGATGGACTACGAGATTGTCTATGTAGACGATGGCTCCACGGACAATACCCTGCGCGAGCTGTATAGTATTGACCACCCCCGGCTGAAGGTGGTCGAGTTCCGGAAAAACTACGGGCAAAGTGCCGCGCTCATGGCCGGCATTGAAGCCGCCGAGGGCGAGTACATCGCTACAATGGACGGGGACCTGCAAAATGACCCTTCTGATATTCCGGCTATGCTCAAACTTGCGGAAGAAGGCGACTACGATATGGTAGCCGGGGAACGCGCCAAGCGCAAGGACGGCTGGATCCTCCGCAAAATACCGAGCATGATTGCCAACTTTATCATCCGCAACTCTTCCGGGGTACACTTGAAAGACTATGGCTGTGCGCTACGGGTTTTCCGGTCTGAGATTGCCAAAGATATGGGCATTTACGGAGAGCTCCACCGTTTTATCCCGGTACTAGCACACCTGGAAGGCGCGCGCATCATTCAGATTCCCGTCAAGCACCACGCCCGGGAGTTTGGGGAGTCAAAGTATGGGCTAGGCCGGACTTTCAAAGTAGTGAGCGACTTGCTTCTGATGCTTTTTCTCAAGCAGTATATGCAGCGCCCCATGCACCTGTTCGGCAATACCGGTGTCCTCCTCCTCCTCGTTGGTCTGCTGATCAATGGTTATCTTGGGGTACTGAAAATCCTGGGGCAGGACATTTGGGGCAAGCCCCTGCTCATCCTGGGCTTGATGCTGGTCCTGGGCGGCATTCAGCTCATCACCATCGGTATTGTGGTGGAAATACAGATGCGGACCTACTACGAGTCCCAGCAAAAACGACCTTACAAAATCCGCCGCGTCACCAAAGGCGGCACAGAACAAAAAACAACGGCCAATGCCACAACCTGAATTCGACATCGGCGAGCTCGTGCTTTACAATAACAATCAGCTTATCGCCTTCAATAAACCTGCCGGCTTGCCGGTCACGACCGACAAAACCGGGGACAAAGCCATGGACCAACTGGGTGAAATCTACTGCAAGTCCAAGCTGGGGCTGGTACACCGTTTGGACCGCCCGGCAAGCGGGGTGGTTTTATTCGCCCGTTCTGAAAATGCCCTGGCCCACCTCAATGAGCAGTTCCGCGAACGGCAGGTGGAAAAAGTTTACCTCGCTGCCGTAGGCACCCGTCCGGAAGCGATGGAAGGCAAGCTCGTTCATTACCTCAGGCGTGACGGGCGAAAAAATAAAACCATTGCCTTCCCGGACCCTCAGAAAGGCGCTAAACGGGCGGAGCTTTCCTACCGCTACCTGGACAGCAGCGATCACTACCACCTGCTGGAAATCCGCCTGCACACCGGCCGCCACCACCAAATCCGGGCACAGCTGGCGGATATTGGCTGCCCCATCAAGGGCGATGTCAAGTACGGCTTTCGGCGGAGCAATCCCGACCGGTCTATACACCTGCACGCCTGGAAGCTGACTTTCCGCCACCCGGTATCCAATCAGGAAGAGACCATCACCGCTCCTCTGCCTCCGCAGGACCCGGTATGGAATGCTTTTAACCTCAACGATTAATATGGAAGCTTTACTCGAGCACTTTCCCAAACTGACGGAACAGCAGATCGCTCAGTTCGAACAACTCGGCCCGCTTTACCGGGAGTGGAATGACAAGATCAACGTCATTTCCCGTAAGGACATCGACCAACTGTACCCCCACCACATCCTGCACGCGCTGGCGATACCGCAGGTGGTGAAGTTCCGGACGGGCGCCAAAATCCTGGACCTGGGTACCGGGGGCGGGCTGCCGGGCATCCCCCTCGCCATTCTCTATCCTAATGTGCAATTCACCCTCATCGATGGCACGCGCAAGAAAATCAAAGTCGTGCAGGAAATCATCGACGCCATCGGGCTGGACAATGCCGAAGCCAAACACATCCGGGCAGAGGAACTTAAAGACCGCTTTGACTTTGTTGTTTGCCGGGCAGTTGCCAGCCTCGACAAGCTCGTGCCCTGGACGCAGCGCCTGCTCAAACGGGAAGAACGCCACGCCCTGCCCAATGGCTTGCTGACCCTCAAGGGGGGCGACCTCAAAAGCGAGATCAAAGCCCTCGGCAAAGGCCACTATGTGGAGCTGTTCCCGATTACGGATTACTTTAAGATGGATTATTACATCGAGAAGTATGTGGTATATGTTCAGGGGTAGGGGTTGATAAATCAGTAAGTAAACCTTATTTTTATAAAATGTCTGCAAAGGATATTTTTCACCAAGTTGTTATCGATGCACTTGAAAATGAGGAGTGGGAAATAACCCATGATCCTTTTAAAATTGGAATAGGAAGCATTGAATATAGAATTGACCTTGGTGCAGAGCGAGTCATTGGAGCCAGTAAAGGGAATGAAAAAATTGCTGTTGAAATAAAAAGCTTCATAGGCCAATCCAAGACCTATGAGTTGCATAACGCAATAGGGCAATTCAACAACTATGTCGTTGCTCTTGAAGAAATAGAGCCTGACCGAAAATTATATTTAGCTATACCATCCTATATTTTTGGTGGCTTATTCCAGGAACCAATTGTTCAAAAGACCGTTAACCGATACAAAATCAATCTTGTAGTAGTAGATGTTAATAAGAAAAAGATCAAAAAATGGATAAAATAGCCCGATACAGCCACTATATCACCACTCTGCTCAACCGTTACGCACAGGAACCAGTCGCTAATCAGGAAGGGGTTGGCTATCAGGTTGTTTGTGACCTGAAAAGCCATCATTATCTCCTACTTAGGCTTGGGTGGACTGAAGATGCTTACATTCATCATTGTACGATTCACCTGGATATAATTGATGAGAAAATCTGGCTCCAGCAGAATAACTCAGACTTGCTTATAGCTGATGAACTAGTCGGAATGGGAGTAGACAGGAATGATATTATTATGGGTACAGACCCAGCCTACATTCGCAATCCAACCGATTTTGCTGCGGCATAGCCCTCAATATTTCTTACCTTTACCCATCTATACTGACGATTAAGTGGTTTGCCACAGCAAACCTACTCAATGTCAGCATTTACGCTGGGAAGTGGCTTGCGCTTGTCCTGACGAAGCGAAGCTTGTCAGGACAAGCGCA
>PR_CR_10_Liq_3_inCRDRAFT_1000365_pt1 | contig 12411 bp, 12 predicted proteins | sample PRCRCaboRojoPR_2_FD_10240 | JGI IMG/M metagenome (IMG submission 10240)
GCTGAGAGAAAAAAGAGAAGGAACGGAAATGGCAGATCTAAAGATCAACCCCGATCAGATTCGCGACGCCCTAAAGGACTTCGTTGAGGGCTACCAGCCAGCAAACGGGGGCCGAGATGAGGTTGGATACGTAATCGACGCCGCCGACGGTATCGCTCACGTTGAAGGCCTTCCCTCAGCAATGGCTAACGAGCTACTAAAGTTCGCCGATGGAACACTGGGATTGGCACTAAACCTCGATGAGCGAGAGATTGGTGTGGTTGTCCTTGGTGAGTTCGGAGGAATTGAAGAGGGAATGGAAGTTCACCGAACAGGTGAGGTTTTGAGTGTTCCGGTCGGTGACAAGTTCCTCGGACGTGTGGTAGACCCGCTAGGTGAGCCAATCGATGGAATGGGCGATATTAAGAGTGACGCACGTCGAGCTCTTGAGCTTCAGGCTCCTGGTGTTATGGCCCGAAAGAGTGTTCATGAGCCGCTGCAGACCGGAATCAAGGCTATCGATGCGATGATTCCAATTGGTCGAGGACAGCGTCAGCTTATTATCGGTGACCGCCAGACCGGAAAGACAGCTATTGCAGTTGATGCCATTATCAACCAGAAGGCTAACTGGGAATCTGGGGACCCAACCAAGCAGGTTCGTTGTATTTACGTTGCGGTTGGCCAGAAGGGCTCAACCATTGCTGGAGTGAAGGCGGCCCTTGAGGAAGCCGGTGCCATGGAGTACACAACAATAGTGGCCTCTCCTGCCTCCGACCCAGCTGGATTCAAATACCTTGCCCCCTATACCGGAAGCGCTATTGGTCAGCACTGGATGTATGACGGCAAGCACGTCTTGATTGTTTTCGACGACCTCTCAAAGCAGGCCGAGGCCTACCGTGCGGTGTCCTTGTTGCTTCGTCGCCCACCGGGACGTGAGGCGTTCCCTGGAGATGTTTTCTACCTACACTCGAGGCTGTTGGAGCGTTGCGCGAAGTTGAACGACGACATGGGTGCAGGTTCGATGACCGGACTGCCGATCATCGAGACAAAAGCAAACGATGTATCTGCATTCATTCCAACTAACGTGATTTCAATCACCGATGGTCAGATCTTCTTGCAGTCTGACCTGTTCAACTCAAACCAGCGTCCAGCCATTGACGTAGGTATCTCGGTTAGCCGTGTTGGTGGAGCCGCGCAGGTGAAGGGAATCAAGAAGGTTTCCGGAACCCTGAAGCTAGAGCTAGCTCAGTACCGTTCGCTTGAAGCTTTTGCAATGTTTGCATCCGACCTTGATGCAGCCAGCCGCAGGCAGTTGGCCAGGGGAGCCAGGTTGACTGAGCTACTCAAGCAGCCGCAGTACACCCCGTACCCGGTTGAGGACCAAACAGTTTCGATTTGGGCGGGAACTAACGGTTTCTTGGATGAGGTTCCAGTCCCGGATGTTTTGCGATTCGAGCAGGAGTTTTTGGACTATCTGCGAAGGAACACCAAAATCCTTACCACCATCGGTGAAACTGAAAAGCTTGAGGACGACACAGTTGCAGAGCTCGAGAAGGAAATCGAGCACTTCAAGAAAATGTTCCAGTTGGGAACTGGTGAGCCGTTGACCAAGGTCGGCAACGAAAGCGTTGAGGCCATGGATGAAGAAGAGGTCGATCAGACCAAAATCGTCAAGGGTAAGAAGTAGAGGGAAAGTAAATGGGAGCGCAGCTTAGGGTCTACAGGCAGAGAATCAGCTCTGCCAAGACCACCAAGAAAATCACTCGTGCAATGGAGCTGATTTCTGCCTCGCGAATTGCCAAGGCGCAACAGCGAGTCGCTGCCTCTACCCCATATACCAGGGCTGTCACTCGAGCAGTTAGCGCTGTCGCAACCTACAGCGACGAGTCACATCCACTGACAACTCAACCCGAGCAGATTCGCAAGACGGCGGTTGTAATCTTCACCTCCGATCGTGGTCTGGCAGGAGCTTTTAGCTCAAACGTGCTCAAAGAGGCCGAGCAGCTAAGCACTCTTTTGCGGTCCGAAGGCAAAGAGGTTGAGTACTACCTTGTTGGAAGAAAGGCCGTGAATTACTTCAAATTCCGTAAACGCGCCTATAAACAAGAGTGGGTTGGCTCAACAGATTTGCCGAAATTTGAGACCGCTCAGGAGCTTGCATCCACCTTGACCGAATCCTTCCTGACCGAATTTGATGAGGGTGGAGTTGAAGAGATTATTTTGGTTGGTAATCATTTCGTATCCATGATCAGCCAGGAACCAAGAACCACAAGGCTTCTGCCCCTAGAGGTTGTTGAGGCCGAGGAAGAGACCGAGGCGGAGGTCTACCCGCTCTATGAGTTCGAGCCAGATGTTGAGGAAGTGCTGGATTCCCTGCTTCCGGTCTACATCGAAAACCGCATATTCAATGTCATGCTTCAGAGTGCTGCAAGTGAGCACGCTGCAAGACAGAAGGCAATGAAGTCTGCCACTGACAATGCAGACAAATTGATTTTAGATTTCACCAGATTGGCCAACCAGGCTCGTCAGGCTGAAATTACCCAGCAGATTTCAGAAATTGTTGGTGGTGCTGATGCACTCGGCAACACCGATCAGGACAACTAGGAAAGAGAAAGAAAATGGCGAACACCAAAAAAGCAACTAAAGGTCGCATCGCTCGAGTCACCGGACCGGTGGTGGACATTGAGTTCCCGCATGACTCTATTCCGGCCGTTTATAACGCACTCACAACGGAGCTAGAGGTCGCAGGTGAGAAAAGCACTCTAACCCTCGAGGTTGCACAGCACCTAGGCGACGATCTGGTTCGCGCAATTGCTTTGAAGCCAACCGATGGATTGGTTCGTGGTCAAGAGGTTAGTGACACCGGCGCACCAATTTCAGTTCCTGTCGGTGATGTCACCAAGGGCAAGGTGTTTGATGTAACTGGCGAGGTGCTCAATGCCGAGAAGGGTCAAAAGATTGAGGTAAAGGATCGCTGGCCAATTCACCGCACTCCACCAAGTTTCGACCAGCTTGAGAGTAAGACTCAGATGTTTGAGACAGGTATCAAGGTAATTGACCTTTTGACTCCCTATGTTCAGGGTGGAAAGATCGGTCTTTTCGGTGGTGCCGGTGTTGGTAAGACCGTTTTGATTCAGGAAATGATTTACCGTGTGGCCGAAAACCACGACGGTGTGAGTGTGTTTGCCGGAGTCGGCGAGCGTACTCGTGAAGGTAACGACCTGATTGATGAAATGACCGAGAGTGGTGTTATCGATAAAACCGCACTGGTCTTCGGCCAGATGGACGAGCCACCTGGAACACGTTTGCGTGTTGCACTTAGTGCATTGACCATGGCGGAATACTTCCGTGATGTTCAGCAGCAGGATGTTTTGTTGTTCATTGACAACATCTTCCGCTTCACTCAGGCAGGCTCTGAGGTGTCAACCCTTCTGGGTCGTATGCCATCTGCTGTGGGATACCAGCCAAACCTGGCAGACGAGATGGGTATTTTGCAGGAGCGCATCACCTCCACCAGGGGTCACTCGATTACTTCTTTGCAGGCCATTTACGTTCCAGCTGATGACTACACCGATCCAGCTCCGGCAACTACTTTCGCCCACTTGGATGCAACTACCGAGCTCAGTCGTGAGATTGCTTCAAAGGGTCTTTACCCTGCTGTAGACCCGCTGGCCTCTACCAGTCGTATCTTGGATCCTCGATACATTGCTCAGGATCACTACGACACTGCGGTGAAGGTGAAGCAGATCCTTCAGAAGAACAAAGAATTGCAGGAAATCATTGCGATTCTGGGTGTTGAGGAGCTTAGCGAAGAGGACAAAATTACTGTCTCTAGAGCGAGAAGAATTCAGCAGTTCCTGTCTCAGAACACCTACATGGCAACAAAGTTCACTGGTGTTGAAGGATCCACCGTTCCACTGAAGGAGACAATCGAAGGCTTCAGCAAGATTGCTGATGGTGAATTGGATAACGTCCCAGAGCAGGCCTTCTTCAACTGTGGTGGACTGGAAGACGTTATGAAGGCTGCTGAGAAGCTTGCGAAAGACGACTAATGAGCGATAACCAGATGCAGGTAAATATTGTCGCTGCCGACCATGAGGTTTGGTCAGGCGAGGCAAAGCTTGTGATTGCAAAGACCCTCGTTGGTGAGATTGGTCTTATGCCGGGTCACGAGCCAATGCTTGCAATTCTGGGCCCGGGCGAAATCAGGGTCAGCGGTGGCAACGGAGACGTTACCGCGACCACTGAAATGGGTGGTTTTCTGAGCATGGAGAACAACCAGGTGACTGTGGTTATGCGTGATGGCGGCATCGATAGCTAGTGAAAATACTGCTTCCACCATCTGAAACCAAAGCGGTTGGCGGAGAGCAGCCTTCACTTGCTGAAGCTCCTATCAATGACTCTCTTCAGCAGGCTCGAGAAATTATTATTGAGTCTTTGATTCAGCTTTGCTCCGATCCCGAATTGGCTGAAAAGGCGCTAAAGCTTGGACCGAAGCAGCTTGATGATATCCAGAGAAATCTGGAGCTGATTAATTCACCGACCATGCCGGCTATCAATCGGTATACAGGTGTTTTATATGACGCGCTAAAAGCGAATGGTGCCGTCAAGGGAAAAGATATTTATATCCAGTCAGCTCTTTTTGGACTGATCCCAGCAACAACGCCAATTCCTTACTACCGATTTAGCTGGGATAGCAAATTGCCTGGGATCAACTTGAAGCAGCACTGGAAACAGGCCCATCAGGATTTCTTTGAGCCTTCAGAGCAGGTTCTGGACATGCGGTCAAAAAGCTATCAAGAACTGGCACCAATTGACAGTTCTAATAGCTGGGTGGTCGAAGTTTTTGTGGAGTATGCGAACGGAGAGCGCAAACCGTTGAACCATTTCAATAAAAAAGCTAAGGGAGTTTTTGCGCGATTTGCAGAGACCGAAGGGCTTAAAGGAATTGATCAAGTCGAGCAATTGGCACTAAAGGCAGGTCAACGGGCGGAGATTGCCGATGGGGTAGTAACCCTAGTCGTTCCCGAGGGCTACTGAGCCCTGACTGGCTCTGGCGGCTGAATAACACCTTCCTCCAGCGCCACCACAGCCTCAAACCAGCCTTGATCGGTTTGCAAAAGATATCCGGGGACCAGCCATCCAGTTCCCTGGCTATCTTCGATCAGCAGTGTGGCCTCACGCTGAGATTCGACTGTTAGCTCTATCACCTCGAGGCCCCAGTCCGGCTCCGATGGCATGACGCCTATATCCTCCTCTGGCTCAACAGCCAATCCTGAGTCCGTGGCCATTTCATCCTGTTGGTCTAAGGGGTCAACTTCGATGTATGAATAATCGTAAAAACTCCTTGATGCGGCACCAAACCAGTAACCATCTGAAATTCTCTCCACTGCTGATAGTGGGCTAATAGTTGGATAGGAGCCACGCAGTTGAGGTTCCGCAAGGTGGCCGCTCACGTTTGCAATCTGCCCCGTTTGGTCCCAACCCACGTACCACTCAATCGCAGTCTGCTCTCCATTCACAAAAGTTGAAGCATATGCACTTGCTCCCCACTCATAACGCTCTACCTGAATGTCGCTCAATTGCCCTTGATAGCCTGCAGAGGAGATAAGTTCAAAAGCTTCAGCGGCAAGAATCTCGGCTTCAGGCATAGGCACCGTTGGAAGCGGCTGGCAATTCTCCCTCTGCGATAGCTCGCTTTCAAGCAAGTCATCTTCAGTCAAATAGCACTCTTCGGAGAGCCAATTTCGTTTAGAGGAGTAGTTGATCATGCCTGAACCGTGCCAGTAAAGGGAGAGATATGCTGTATCGGTCTCCAGGCGGTAGCTTGGAAAATATTCTGTTGACCACTCTTCAAGCTCGACAGTNCCGNTTTCTCCAAAAATAGCTGCGAATTCCTGCAATCTATCTCGAGGGTTACCTTCAATCACCAGTTCATAAACATCACCTGCTCCGGTCGAGTTGCTCAGTTCCGGACCAGCTTTGTACTCATAAGGGCTCATGACAGCCGGCAAAGAGTCTGCTGACATCGAACTCTCCATAGCCATATCGACCGAAGATCCCGGAGAGGCCAGGGTGATTAGCGGTTGAGTTGTTGTCTGCACACCAGTAGTTAGAAGCCCTATTGTTGCGATACCCGCAAGCGCAGTAAGGCCAAAGCGTCCCGCTCTTGGGTTTGGAAGTCTTTTTTTGGAAGCATTGGGAGCGCTTTCCAGAACCGACTCATCCAATTCATAGTTTTGAGCGTCGGCAGCCCTAAGTCGCCGATTGATTTCTTCAAAATCTTTTTCCATATTTTGTCTATGTTCCGTCGGCTAGCTTTCTTTCAGAAATTCGGCGAATTTTTTTCTGACTCTACTCAACCGAATGTTAACTGCATTCTCTGAGCTCTCAATGACCCGCGCAATCTCTTTTGAGTTGAGCCCCTCAAAGGCTGAGAGTGACAATAGCTCACGTTCTTTTTCATCCAGACTCGACCATGCTTTCTCAAGGCCCATTTCGGCCAATGCAAGATTTTCAGCACTTGGAGCTGCTACCGGATTTGTCAGGCTTGCGATTAATTTGGCCGAAATTCTATTTTTTCTTCTATGGTTTGCCACCACGAATCTTGCAGTCCTGTAAAGCCACGGAAGCTCAAAGTCTTTCGGAATCTGATCTCGCTTCTGCCAGGCAATTGCAAACACGTCGCTTGCTAGGTCTTCGATGAATTGCCCCTCAACTCTTCGTGCCAAAAATTTTGAAATTGGAGACAGATATTCGCGAAACACTGTCTGGAATTGTTCAGGGGTCATTTTTTCCTCCTGAAGAGCTTATGTCGTCAACGCCGAATTTCTTTCAAATCTATTTCAAATAACACTCGGGGTGATGGTCGTTGACCATCCCAATTGACTGCATCATCGCATAAACAGTGGTCGGGCCAACAAAGCTAAGCCCCAACTTCTTAAGCTCTTTAGACAATTCGATCGACTCCGGGGAAGTTGCTCGGGTGAAGTCGCTATTTGTTGTTGCCGGCTTGAAAGACCAAACAAAGTCACTAATCGACAGGTTTATTTTTGAGAGTAGTTTCGCGTTTTTGACTACTGATGAAATTTTTTGACGATTTCTTATTAATCTTGCATCTTTCATGAGCAAGTCAATTTCTTGCTCAGTCATCTGAGCGACTGACCCTATTTGGAAGTTTCTAAAGCTATTTCTCAAATGCTCTCTTCTTTTCAGAATCATCAGCCAGTTAAGCCCTGCCTGAAAACCTTCGAGGCTAATTCTTTCGAATATTGCATCATCGCCAGTAACTGTCCTGCCCCACTCGTTGTCGTGGTATTCGATATATAAATCATCTGCCGCGCACCAACCGCATCGCTTTCTGCCATCGGCGCCCCTGAAGCTATCCAACACCTTCTAGATCCAATAGCTGTCTTTTGGTGAAAACCCCTCTGCCGCCTGTGTAGCCCGTGATTGCTCCGCTAGTGGCCATTACTCGGTGACATGGGATTACCACTGCAATTGGGTTAGACCCAACTGCGCCTCCAACAGCCCTTGCGGCTTTTGGTTTTCCAATTAGGCGAGCAATCTCTCCATATGTTTTTGTTTGTCCGGCTGGGATTTTTAGCAATTCGGCCCAAACGCTTTTTTGAAACTCCGTGCCGCGCGCGTCGAGAGGAAGATCGAACTCCATGCGTTTTGATGAAAAGTACTCGTTTAGCTGCTTACATGCCTTTTCGGTCAGATGATTGCGATTTTCTTTTGCCGCTTTGCCAAAGCTGATGTTTGTCACGAATTCCTCGCTTGCTGTGACACATATTTCACCAGCAGGCGTCGAGATAGTTTGCGAGTAAATCATTCACCAATCCATTCATAGCTCTGTTTTTCTTCTTTTAGGTAAACGAAAGTTTCGGTGGTTTGCACACCTTCTACAGATCTGATGCTCTCGTTGATCAGCCGCACGAGGTGCTCGTCGTCTCTGCAAACGACTTCGAGCAGAACATCGAATTCTCCGGCTGTTACAACGACTTTTGAAACTTCGGGCAAATCCCTCATCTTTTCTGCCAATGGACCCATTGAACCTTGGTGACGAACTCCGATTAGGGCTTTCCGGTGAAAACCAAGGGATTTTGCATCTGGAATCGCAGTAATCTTTATCGCTTGAGAATTTACGAGTTTGTTGACGCGCTGACGAGCAGCAGCCTCACTTATACCTAGCATGGTCGCTAGTTCAGTGAAGCTTCTCCTACCGTTTTCGTTGAGCAGCTGGATAATTTTTCGATTGACTTGGTCGTCTATCTCTTTGGCCATGTCTTTATCTTTTCAGGAAAGTTATTGAAAAACCCACCTGATTTCCACAAAGTGGCGAAGAACTGATGAGAATACCGATTTTCAGAACAGTATCTGCTTATGAGCATCCTATTTTTGCTTCCAACAATGATTTATGGGCTATTCCTTGGAATCAGCCAAGGAATGTGGCATTTGACCATAATCGGAGGGTTAACTCTAGTTGTTTGGATAATCATCAAATCCAAAAAGGCTCCGCAGGAGAATCAGGAGCTTGAGATTGGACTGGCTGGTGTGGCAGTTGGCGGCAGAAAGATTTCCTCTCTGAGTATTTTTTGGCCAACTTGGCTGAACCTAAAGCTGTTGAGACTGCTAGAAAACCCTCCTGCAGCTTTTTATTTGGAGAGATTCTTAGATAACCCTGAGACCCTAAAAGCAGGCATTGATTACGAGGGTAAACCTGTTGTGCTGAAGCCCCTGCATACCTTGGTGATCGGCCCGACTGGAAGTGGCAAGACGGAATTCATGAGGAATTTGATCGAAAGCTGGCCTAATCGAGTGGTGGCAATTGATTTCAAGGGCGGTCTTGGATTTTCAAAGGCCTTTGGGATCGAGAGGTTGGTTACCAATCACTCTGAGGACTTAGATGAGTTTCTTGATTATGTGAGCTCAGAATTAGAAAACAGAGAAATCAATCTGGCTTCGGGCCAGAAACTGAAACCAATGATTTTTTTGATTGATGAGTTTGCAAGTGTGGTGAAACAATCCACCAAAGCAGCGCAAGTGGTTGAGCAGGTGGTAAGCAAAGGGAGAGCCTTAGAGCTGCATCTCTTCGCCTCAAGCCAAACTCTCAGCGGGGTGTCTCGAACAGTTCTTGCCAATTCCCTACAGAGAATCGGCATAGGTCAAATAGATCAGGTTGACGCGATGCAGATGGGGCTGAGTAAACATACAAGGCCAAGTTTTGGTCCAGGGTGGTCCAGTGCCCAGCTGGCTGAGAACAATCTTTATTTCAGTTTCCCACTCGGGCAATCACAAATTTCCAGGATCAGCCAGGCTAAGACCATGGGCCTCGGCGACTCCAGAGTTATAGACCTCTCCAGAGTGCGTGTTCAATCCAAGGCGCAATGATTCATCTGACTTTATGGCCTCTTTCCACCCAAGATTTGCAAGCTTGAGCACATACGGCATGGTTGCGTTCGTTAGAGCAAAAGTCGAGGTGTGGGGAACAGCTCCTGGCATATTTGTGACACAGTAAAAAACGCTTCCATGCACCCTAAAAGTCGGTTCGTGGTGAGTGGTTGGTCTTGAATCCTCAAAGCAACCACCCTGGTCAATTGCGATGTCAACCAGCACGCTGCCCTCACGCATTTTGCTAACCATTTCATTTGTGACCAGCTTCGGGGCCTTGGCTCCTGGGATCAAAACGGCTCCAATTACGAGATCGGCATCGATAACCGCTTTTTCCACCTCGAGCGAATTAGAAAAAATTGTGTTCAGCCTGCCACCATATTGAGCGTCGAGCTCTCTTAGGCGGGGGAGTGAGGTGTCTAGCACGGTTACCTGAGCACCCATACCCAGGGAGATTTCGATTGCACTTGTTCCGCTCACGCCTCCTCCCAAAACAACGACTTTGGCCGATCTCGTGCCTGGTACTCCACCCAGCAGCAAACCAAGCCCACCATTATTTTTTTGAAGGGTAGACGCTCCCATTTGTGGAGCTAGCCTCCCGGCAACCTCACTCATTGGTGCGAGAAGAGGCAACTGTCTTCCGAGCTGGACCGTTTCGTAGGCGATTGCGGTTGTCCCCGAATCAATAAGCGCCTGTGTAAGTTCTTTCTCTGCAGCCAGATGAAGGAAGGTGAAAAGAGTGAGATCCGACCTTAGGAAGCCATATTCGCTTGCAACCGGTTCCTTTACCTTCAGAATCATTTCAGCTGAAGACCAAGTGGATTCTGCATCTGGAAGCATTTCAGCCCCGACAGCTACATACTCATCATCTCGAATGCCCGAGAGGGTTCCAGCCCCTGATTGAACAAATACCTGGTGACCATTGTCGGCAAGGGCCTTGACGCCAGCTGGCGTAATGGCAATTCTTGCTTCGCTGTCTTTTACCTCTGTTGGAATCCCAATGCGCACGAGGCTCCTACTTTCAAAATGTGATTAACCGAGCTAAAGATAGCACCAATTAGCTAGTCGAAACTGAAAGTAATCCTCGGCTGGCTGCAATATCACTGCAAGCTGAATCAAGTACGTCCATCGCCTCCATCAACAGCGCGTTGGAAATCGCAAGAGGTGGCAGCATTCTTATGACATTGCCATACGTTCCTGCGCTAAGAGGTATCACACCACGCTCATAGCAAGCCTTCAAAATTTCTTCTGTCATGGGTGCATCTGGATTCAGAGTTCCAGGCTCAACAACCTCCAGTGACTGCATTGCACCTCTTCCTCGGCGCTCGGCCAGGAATGGGTATTTTGCGACCATGGCATCCAATTTTTCTTGCATGATCTCTCCGATTTCCATCGCGCGATTCAGCCAAGGTCCACTCTCGAACTGCTCCATTACTGCAACCGCTGCAGCTACCGCCGTTGGCGAACCACCGAACGTACCCCCAAGACCGCCTGGGTGGCTCATGTCCATGATTTCAGCCCTGCCAACCACGGCACTTACAGGCATCCCACCTGCAACACCCTTGGCAACGGTAACTAAGTCAGGCTGGAAGCCCTCTTCATACTCGTAGGCAAACCACTTTCCGGTCCTTGCCATACCAGACTGGACTTCATCGGCAACCATAACGATGCCATTTTCCTTGGCCCATTTACCCAGAGTTGCCAAGAAGCCTGGGGCAGGAATTATGAAACCGCCCTCACCCTGAATCGGTTCAATCACGACGCAGGCAAGCTGATCTGCGCCGACTCTTTTCTCCAAATAGTTGATTGCCCGCATAGCTGCCTGCTCGCCGGTCATGCCCTCTGGGTCTCTGAGTGGGTAGGACATGGGCGCGTGAGTAACAGATGACGCTAGTGGGCCATAGTTTGTTCCGTATGGGTGTCTCTTGAAATTCATTGCCATGGTCAGGTTGGTTCGACCGTGGTATGCGTGGTCAAAAACCGCAATTTCATTTCTGCCAGTTGCTCTTCTTGCAATCTTCACGACGTTTTCCAAAGCTTCGGCACCTGTTACGAAGAAAGCAGCCTTTTTTGGGAAGTCGCCCTTCATGTTCGAAGTCAAAAGTTCTGCGGCGCGAACGTAAGGCTCATAAGGCGTAACCGTAAACAGCGTATGCGTGTAGTGATTGGCTTGATTTGAAACCGCATCCACTACCTTTTGATTGGTGTGGCCAATTGTGACAACGCCTATTCCACTCCCAAGATCAATGAATTGGTTGCCATCAACATCTCTCATGATTGCGCCATCTGCGCCATCAATATAGACCGGCAACAACGCACCAACTCCAGCAGAGACAACTTGTTGACGTCGGGCGTGCAAATTCTGTGAGGCCGGACCAGGTATGTCTGTTCTGAGTATTCTGCGTTGCTCTAAATCCATGCGCCAATTGTAGGTCCAAACTGATGAATAATCCTTTTCTAAACGCCGAATGTTCAGCTAGCTCTAAGCTGGAGCAATGCAGTCAAAAAAGGTAATCGTCTTGGGTTCCACTGGTTCAATTGGAACTCAGGCCCTTGAGGTAATCGCAGATAACCCAGAGAGATTTGAGCTTATTGGGATTGCTGCGGGAACGAATAAAGATTTAGCTCTGGAGCAGGCGAGGAAGTTTGGCCTGGATGAGTCAATGATTGCCTTCGGATCGGATCAGGCAACCCAGCTGGCGCGCGAAGTTGATGCAGATGTTGTTTTGAATGGAATTACAGGGTCAGTTGGATTGGGTCCAACTGTTGCGACCCTTGAAAGTGGTAAGACTCTCGCCCTTGCCAACAAAGAATCACTAATTGTTGGTGGCGAGCTTGTGAAGTCAATTGCCAATCCAGGTCAGATTGTGCCGGTGGACAGTGAACATTCTGCTCTGGCCCAGTGTTTATGGGCGGGCGAGGCTAGGGAAGTCGAGAGGCTAATCCTGACCGCCAGTGGTGGACCCTTCAGGGGCTTTAGTCGTGGTGAGTTGGAATCAGTAACGCCCGCCCAGGCCTTGGCGCATCCAACATGGG
>PR_CR_10_Liq_3_inCRDRAFT_1000366_pt1 | contig 12407 bp, 10 predicted proteins | sample PRCRCaboRojoPR_2_FD_10240 | JGI IMG/M metagenome (IMG submission 10240)
GAGCGAGCAGCCCAGATCATAGATGTGGCTGTGGGGTCGGACAGCGCGTTTAATGATCAGAGGCGTCATCTCAATCAACAGCCGGTAGCCGGGCACTGAGCGTTCAATCATGTCAGGGAACACGCGGGCCACCGCCTCATTGAACTCAAATGGGCGAACCTTCGGTTGAGGTTTGTCAAACAATTGGTCTTTGCTCGTCATGGACACCACTTTAACCGCCCCAATTCTTCCAAGCGGTGATGGATACAAACAAAGCCGATATGATAGGGCCTTATCGCTTTGATCGGGCAGTTATACTTAGACAAATACGCCGAAGCCGTCAGGCTTGGCGTGTCCGGCAAGCTCAAAAAGGCAACGGCCATTGGATTTTCAAACTTTCATTCGAACCTTGGATGCGTACTGGGCTGAAAAAGGCTGCGTGCTGAGCGCACCCCTTGACAGCGAAATCGGCGCGGCCACCTTTCATCCAGCCACCTTCCTTCGCGCCCTCGGTCCGGAGCCTTGGTCAGCGGCTTATATTCAACCCTGTCGACGCCCTGGCGATGGCCGGTATGGCGACAATCCAAACAGGCTTCAGCATTACTACCAGTACCAAGTGGTGATGAAGCCCGTCCCGACCGATTTTCAAACGCTGTACTTGGGATCGCTTGAGGCCGTGGGCATTGACCCTTCGGTTCACGATATTCGCTTTGTTGAGGACAACTGGGAATCGCCCACTTTGGGTGCTTGGGGCTTGGGCTGGGAGGTTTGGCTCAATGGCATGGAGGTGACGCAGTTTACATACTTTCAACAGGCCGGCGGTTTGGAGTGCCGGCCGGTGATGGGTGAAATCACCTACGGTCTGGAGCGTTTGGCCATGTATCTGCAAGGCGTTGAGAGCGTTTATGACTTGGTCTGGACCGAGTCGGTCAATGGGGTGGTCACCTATGGCGACATTTTCCACCAAAACGAAGTTGAGCAGTCGGCCTACAACTTTGAAAAAGCCAACACCGATGACTTGTTCACGGCGTTCGATGCCCATGAGCGTCAAGCCAACACCTTGATTGAGGATGGCCTGCCCCTGCCTGCCTATGATCAGGTCCTCAAAGCCTCACATACTTTCAATTTACTCGACGCGCGCGGTGCGATTTCGGTGACTGAGCGCCAGCGTTACATATTGAGGATTCGTGATTTGTCGCGGCAAGTGGCGCAGGCGTATTACACCGCTCGTGAGGCACTTGGATTTCCCGTGGGCCGTGACGAGGCGGCATCATCATGAGCAAACAAACGCTGCTGATTGAGCTTGGTTGTGAAGAGCTGCCCGCTGCGGCACTGCCTGCGCAAAGCGAGGCCTTGGCACGAGGCATTTTTGATGCGCTTTTGGATGCGGGTTTGGTCGACTCAACGACCACGGCTCGCCCGTTGGCGACGCCAAGGCGGTTGGCTGTGCTCATCGATGGGGTCGCCGCCGCGCAGCCGAATCAAACCATCGAACGGAAAGGGCCCTCTGTGCAGGCCGCGTTCGACGATGCGGGCCAACCCACCCAAGCCGCGTTGGGGTTTGCGAACAGCGTGGGTCTCGACGTTGCAAAACTGACTCGATTAAAGACGGACCAAGGGGAATGGTTGGCGGCGCGGGTTGAAAAAGTGGGCCAAGACCTCACCACGCTGCTGCAAGAGGCTTTAGAGGTCGTTGTCAGGAAGATGTCCAGTGCCAAAAGCATGCGCTGGCAGACCACCGATGATCGATTCTTGCGACCGGTTCGATGGTTGGTCGTTATGCATGGATCGACCGTGTTGCCTGTGTCGCTGTTTGGGTTGGAAGCGCATAACGCCACCCATGGCCACCGCGTTCATGCCCCAGGACCATGGGCAATACCGCAAGCGAGTGACTATCCCACTGTCCTTGCAAACGCCTTTGTACTTGTTGATCCCAATCAGCGCAGGCAAGCGATTGCCGACCAAATTCATGCTTTGGTAAAAGAAAACAACGCCGAGTTTGATGAGCAAACGTTTGATGCACTCATCACAGAAAACACCCATCTGACCGAATGGCCCCAAGCCATCATGGGTCAGTTCGATCCGGCATTTTTGTCGGTCCCGGAAGCGGCGCTAATCAGCGCCATGCAACATCATCAGAAGTGTTTTGCGCTGCGCGATACCCAGTCGAAAGCGCTGCGCTCTGAGTTTATTGTCATTGCCAATATCGAAAGCGAAGATGTCGCTGCCATGCGCTCGGGATTTGAGCGAGTGATTCGACCGCGGCTGGCGGATGCCAAGTTTTTCTGGCTTCAAGATCAAAAAACGCCCCTTGATCAACGTCGCGAGCACCTTGATGCAGTGACCTTCCAGAAAGACTTGGGAAGCATCGGCGCTAAAGTCTCAAGACTGGCTGAAACTGCTCCAGGGCTGGCAGATGCCATTGGGGCTGAGCCTGAAAGGGTGAATCATTCGCTTCAGCTGTCTAAAAGTGACTTGCTGACGGAGATGGTGGGTGAGTTCCCAGAGCTTCAAGGCATTATGGGGGCACAATACGCTTTGGCGGCAGGCGAGGAACCAGCGACGGCACAAGCCATTGAGCAACATTATTGGCCGAAAGCGTCGACGGATCCTCTGCCCACGTCTAAAGAAGCCATTGCCATTGGCTTGGCTGATCGCGCCGATACCCTTATCGGCATCTTTGGCGTTGGGCTCAAACCGAAAGGCTCCAAAGATCCCTTCGCGCTCCGTCGGACCGCGATGGGATTGGTGCGTTTGCTTGAGCACCAGCCGACGCTCGAGTTGGCCGAGCTTTTAAAAATGGCATTGACACCCATTGCTCGACAGCTGTCTTGGGATGAAGCCCATCAGCAAGAAACGTTGGCGGATGTGCACTCATTTTGTCTCGATCGATGGCGCTCGTACGCCCTCGATCAAGGCATCTCCACCGCCACCGCCAATGCGGCTTTGGCAGTTCCGGTCTCCTCAATCAGTGATTTATCCGCCCGCGCAAATGCCATCTCCGGATTGTTATCGCACCCAGCGATTGAGCGACTGGTGGCAGCCAACAAACGCCTGGCCAATCTCCTCGGTCAAACCCATCACGGAGAGGATGTGGGTGTGGATGAGGCCCGGTTGGTTGAAACGCAGGAAAAAACGTTGTTTGCTCAGTGGAGAGACAAGCAGACCAGAATTGATCAGGCGATCGGTGAGCGCAACTATGATCAAGCGATGGGTGAGTTGGTTGAATTGGCTGATCCGCTGGATGCGTTTTTCGAACATGTGATGGTTATGAGTGATGATGCTCTGTTACAAACCAACCGGCTGGCTTTGCTGCGCGAAATGCGAGCGGCATTCTTAAGAATTGGTGATTTGGCGCAACTGGGTGTTTAGTGCCCGATCGTCACTTATTTAATCGAGCGGCTTTGGCCCGCGACGGGCGATGGGCGGATTGGCGCGCTGTTTTGGACGCGATACCTGAGGTTGAACCGGGTTGGGTCATCGAAAATGGTGTGGTGCACGTGGGCGCGCCTGCCGCTGATCCGTCCCCCGTTGAGCATGTCCTTGAGGCCTTGGTGCCGTGGCGCAAAGGGCCGTGGTGTGTCGCCGGTGTGGGTGTGGACGCAGAGTGGCGTTGTGAGCTGAAGTGGTCTCGTCTTGCTCATCATGTTGAATTAACGGATCGGCGTGTTTTAGATGTCGGCGCAGGCAATGGTTATTTCGGTTGGCGAATGCTCGAAGCTGGCGCTGAGTCCGTGGTCGGATGTGATCCCATGGGGTTATTTATCACTCAACACCATCTGATTGAATCACTGGCTGGGTGTGACCGAAACGCACTTTGGGCGACGCGCCTTGAAAGTTTGCCGATGACATTGGGAATGTTTGATGTGGTTTTTTCCATGGGCGTGTTGTCACACCGGCGGTACCAACAGGCACACCACATCGCTCATTTGGGAGGCCTCTTTCGACGCCTCACCCCAGGGGGATGGGTCGTTTTGGAGACTTTGGTGGCCCCGGAGGAATCAACATCAGCCGGCCATTGGGGCGATCAAGTTTTGACGATTCAAGATCGCTATGCGCGCATGCGAAATGTCTATGCGCTGCCCAGCATTGAAACGCTGGTGGATTGGTTAACCCAATCGGGGTTTTGTTGGGTTGAAGTGCTGGATCAAACTCAAACAACCACCCAAGAACAGCGTTCAACTGAATGGATGCCCTATCAATCATTGGTAGACGGCTTATCGTCCAACCATCCCGATCAAACGGTTGAGGGTCACCCCAGGCCGCTGCGTGCCATGGTCATGGCCCAGCGGCCGTGACACTAAAACAGATTTAAGATGCCGCCAAGCACGACCAAAATCAGAAGCGGTGTGACCACGCGGGTCAGCCACAACCAAGCCTCATAGGCCCAGGCGGGCATTTTCTCCCCCAGTTCTTCACGGGTAATTCGACTCGACAACACCCAACCGGCGAACAGTGCAATCAATAACCCACCCACCGGCAACATGATTTGTGTCGCCACATAATCGATGGCATCCATGGGTGATTTGCCAGCAATTTTGACTTCAGACCACAGATTGAATGAAAACACCGACGCCAGACCCAACAACCACCCCAGACCGGCCACGAGCAACGCAGCGACTTTTCGGGACAGATTTGTGGCCTCGACGATGTAGGCTGTGGCCGGCTCCATGAGGGAGATTGAACTGGTCCAGGCCGCAACAGACAGGAGGATAAAAAAGATCATGCCATAAAAGATGCCAAACGGCATTTCGGCAAACGCCAATGGCAGCGACGTGAAGATCAAACCAGCGCCGCCACTGCCTGGATCGATGTTGTTGGCGATGATAATGGGGAAAATGGCCAAACCGGCAACGATCGCCACAAAGGTATCTGCGCCAGCGACCGTGACCCCGACCCTAGGAATATTGACATCCGACGGCAAATAGGCGCCATAAGTCATGATGGCGCACATGCCGAGCGATAGGGTAAAAAAAGCTTGACCCAAAGCGGTGACAAACATGGATCCAGACACCTGTGACCAGTCGGGCTTGAACAAGAACCCAACTGCTTCATGAAAATATCCGGTGTTCATGCCATAACCCAAAAGAATCAACAGTAAGATCAAAAGCACAGGCATTAACACGCTGACCGCCCGCTCTAACCCCTTTTCAACGCCTAAGCCCACAACACCCATGGTCATGACCATAAAAAGGCCATGCCAAAACGTCAGCTCGCCGACATTTCCAAGCAGTGAATTGAAGGTGGCGCCGGGATCGGTGATCGATGCGCCTGTGCCAATGAGCTCTTGGAAATAGTGGAAGGCATAGTGCAAGGTCCAACCGGCCACGACCGAGTAAAAAGACAAAATCATAAACCCCGCCACAATGCCCATGACGCCAATAATGGCCCACTTATGGGAGGCACCGCTCGCCGTGGTCAACTCTCGAATGGAGTTAATCGGACTCATGCGCCCCCGCCGCCCAATGACAATTTCTGCAAACATTATGGGCAGTCCCACCAACGCAATGCATGCCAAATAAATCAGAACAAATGCGCCCCCGCCGTTTTCTGAGGTGATGTAGGGGAACCGCCATATGTTGCCTAAGCCAACAGCAGAACCCGTGGCCGCTGCAATGAAGGCAATCCTTGAAGACCACATGCCGTGAAGGGAGGATGTTTGCATTTGTAACCATTGCTGTGTTGTGTAATAAGCATGTCATTGTGCGACAAGCCAACCCTTTGCGCAATTGCCACAGGCACCAAAAGAGCCGGATTTGATCTTTGACCGAAAAATCGAAGAATCTGATATGCTCAAAGGCTCATTTTTATGGGTCAATCAACAATGCGTTTCGAGTCAACTCTACCGCCGCCAAGGAGGACAAGAGGCCATCTTCTGCCACCCTTCTGGATGGCCACTGCCTTTAGATTTAAGGCAGGCGTTTTGCTGATGCTGGCGCTGGCGGCCACCGCTGAGGCTCAAATTGAGCGCCAACACGGCGCCCATGTCCATGGTGAGGCAACCGGGTTTATGGCGGTGGATGGCCAACGCCTTCAGGTGCAGTTGTCTTTGCCTGGCCACAATCTGGTTGGTTTTGAGCATCCCCCACGCAATGAGCGCCAACAACAGGCTTTCGATCAGGCCATTGCTGTCTTAAATTCGGACGATTGGTTGCGTTTTACCCCAGCGGCGCGGTGTGTGGTGACGTCTGTCACGGCAACCTCGCAAGGGTTCGGCGTCGATGATCACACTGACTCAGAACACACCCATGATCACGACCATCATGACCACGACCAGAGTGATCACGACCATGGGGGGCATGCCCAAGTGGATGTCTCGGGACAGGTTGAGTGTGCACGCCCTGAGTTGCTCACTTGGGCAGAGCTTCGTTTGTTTGCCGCGTTTCCAAACAATGCGCAGCTCACAGTCGATGTGCTCACCGATCAAGCCGCGTTTCAAGCCAGATTGACTCCCAACATTCAACGCATCGACTGGCCTTGAGGGGTTGGCGGCTGTTGACATGAACTCGCTGCTCGAACTCACAGGCCTTCGCTACACTTGGCCCGGGGCAGAGGCGCCCATCGCGCTGCCTGATTTAAGTCTTTCGCCGGGTGAAAAGGTATTTCTTTACGGGCCAAGTGGCTCCGGGAAATCAACGTTGCTGGCATTGATTGGCGGCTTGATTGCCCCCGATGCCGGTGAGATTGTCTTTTCTGATACGCGCCTTGACACGCTCAAGCCCAGCCAGCGAGATCGGTTCAGGGCCGATCATTTGGGCATTATTTTCCAACAGTTCAACCTCTTGCCTTGGCTGGACGTGAAGGCCAATGTGGTCTTGCCGTGTCAATTCTCTCCGCGTCGGGCGCGTCAATGTGGCGATGTGGCTGATGCAGCAGTGCAGTTGCTTATGGGCATGGATCTTGAAAGTGAGCTGTGGTCGAGACGCGCCGATGCGCTCAGTGTGGGGCAACAGCAACGTGTGGCGGCGGCGCGTGCACTGATTGGTCGCCCCGATCTGATTTTGGCGGATGAACCCACGTCAGCGTTGGATGCAGACCGGCGTCAGATCTTTGTGGATTTGCTGTTTGAGCAAGTGGAACACAGCGCCAGCACCCTGCTGTTTGTCAGCCATGATCAGGCGCTGGCCAGCCGGTTCGATCGCCAGTTGAGCCTGGAGGATGTTGGCGAATGAGGCTGTTAACGCTGGCATGGCACTCTTTGGTCAACCGAAGCTTTGCGGTCATTTTGACGGTGATGACCATTGCCTTTTCTATTGGGCTTTTGGTCATGGTCGACCAACTCCGCCAAGAGGTGCGTGAAGGGTTCTATCGCTCTGTGTCGGGCGTGGATTTAATTGTGGGAGCCCGCACCGCCCCGATTCAGCTGCTGCTGTATTCGGTTTTTGGCGTCGGTAGCGCCACCAACAACATCGATTGGGAGACCTTTCAAGAGCTTCAGCGTCAACCTGAAGTTGATTGGGCAGTGCCGATGGCCTTAGGGGATTCCCATCAGGGCTATCGGGTGATGGGCACAACGCGAGCGTTTTTTGAGCAATTTAAAGTCGGTGATCAGGAGGGGCTGGTCATCCAGTATGGCCAACCTGCCACAGCGGTGTTTGAGGATTTATTTGAAGTGGTCATCGGCGCCCAGGTGGCCAAGCAGTTGGGGTACACCCTTGGTGATGAAATTGTGCTGTCGCATGGCACTGGTCGGGTCAGCTTGCAAAGCCATGACGCCTTACCGTTCAAGGTAACAGGAGTCTTGGCGCCCACGGGAACCCCCATCGATCAGCAGCTGTTTGTCTCGCTGCGAGCTCACCGAGCCCTTCATGTGGGTTGGGAAAGTGGTGTTCAGCGACCCGGTGCGGGTTTGGATCAAGAAAGCGCGCGTCAAAGCGCGGATGCCTTACAGCCCGAGACGCTGACAGCCATTTTCTTAGGCTTAAAGACCCGTGCGGCGGTGTTTGGTCTGCAGCGTCGGGTCAACGAGTACCGGGTCGAGCCATTGAGCGCCATCATTCCCGGCATCACACTCCAAGAGCTGTGGCGGATCTCCGGTGTGGCGGAGCAGATTTTGCGCGTGGTTGCAGCGTTGGTGGTGCTGACAGGATTGCTGGGCATGCTCACTGTGTTGCTGACAACCCTCAATGAGCGACGTCGAGAAATGGCGATTTTGAGAGCCAATGGCGCCAGACCCCATCACATCGCGATGCTCCTTGTGATGGAAGCGGGGCTGATTGCGTTGGCAGGCATCGTTTTGGGTGTGGCGCTGGCGCTGATGGCGCAATGGGCTTTAGCGCCGGTGCTGCTGGACCGGCTGGGCATTTATCTGTCCCTACAGTGGCCCGCGCTTTGGCAGTGGGGCGTGCTTGGGGGCATTTGGGTTGCAGGGCTGTTGGTGGCCTTGGTCCCGGCCAGCTTAGCGTATCGGCGCACCTTGGCCGATGGCATGCAGGTGCGAAGCTGAACGAAACTGTCGCTACAATGATAGGTCAATAGATTGAATTCAATTCTTTGAAAGGGACAGCAAGACGATGCAATTGAAACACAGCATAGGCGGTTTGGCGGCGTTGCTCCTGTCCAGTGCCGCATTGGCAAACGAAGAGGTCAGAGAACTTGAGTGGCTTGATTTGATGCCTGAAGATGAGGCTCAAGTGTGGATGGATGCCTCCAATCAAGTGGATCACACCAGCATGTCTGATCCTGAAGCGTTCCAGTCGTTTCGCACTGTGGGCGAGTTGGACGGCGAACAAGTCAAAATCCCAGGGTTTGTGGTGCCCATAGAAACCGATGGGGAAGGGAACTTAAAGGAGTTTTTCTTGGTGCCTTATTTTGGTGCCTGCATTCATGTGCCGCCCCCACCGGCCAACCAACTGATCTATGGGCGATTGGATGAGCCGATTCCGATGGTCAACATTTGGGATGCGTTTTGGATGGAAGGCCAGCTCAATATTGAAGATGTTTCTAATGAGACAGCTGCATCGGCTTACACCATGGATGTGACAGAGCTCACCCTGTATTAAGCTTTAATCTCAGACTTTACGAATCAAAAGGACAAGATCAATGAAAAAATGGGCGTTTGTGTTATTGCTGTGGCCCCTGGCAGTGCTGGCCGAGGACACTCGACCTTTATCGGCTGAGGTGTTGTGGGAACTTGACCGTGTTGGCTCACCTGTGATTTCACCGGCGGGCAACCAGGTGGTCGCGCCAGTGACCGAATACGATACAAGCGATGACAGCAGTGAGACGCGCTTGTACTTATTTTCGCCTGATGGGGGTGTCGAACGGCCGTTGACTGCAAAGGGCCACTCGGCCAGCAGCCCCGTTTTTTCCCCAGACGGTCGGTGGTTGGCGTTTGTCGCTCGCCGCAATGACGATGAAGCCGGTCAGATTTATGTCTTGCCGATGAACGCGCCAGGCGAAGCCAGGCGTTTGGCCGAGGTGCCGACAGGGGCATCGTCTCTTCGTTGGGTGGGTGAGCATATTTATTTCATCAGCCGGGTCTATCCAGAGCAAGATTGGGCAGACATGAAAGAGACCCTACAAGAAAACAAAGACAGCCACGTGTCCGCTCATCAGTGGAATGCGTTGCCCTATGCCATGTGGGACCATTGGATTGATGAGGAAACACAAGCCCATGTTTTCCGTGTTCATGTTGAAAGTGAACGCATCGAGCCGATCACCCAACGCTTTGGCATAGAGTTGCCTCGCTCGAGTCAAGGCTTGGGAAGTTACGATATCCATCCAGAAGAAACGCACATAGCGTTCACCTCAGCGGCCAATCCGGGTGATGTCGATCCCAACATCGATTTATTTTTGGCCCGCATCGATGGCGAGGACGCCACCAACATGACTCCGGACAATCCGGCCGGTGATGGTCAACCGATGTTCTCCCCCGACGGCCAAACCTTGGCTTACGTTCGTCGGGAGATCCCAGGCTTTTATGCTGACAATGCCAACATTGTTTTGGTGGATTTAGACAGTGGTCAGCACAATGAGATCACCACCGAGTGGGATCGATCGGCCAGTGGTTTGGTCTGGTTGCCCGACAGCAGTGGGTTTTTAGGCTCGATTGCAGATGAGGCGCATCGCCGGGTGTATCACATCGACCTGACCGGTCAACCGCGTGCGATCACAGGGCCGACCAGTTTCGGTGGGCTGAGCGTGGCCGACGATGGCACAGTGGTCGCGCACAATCAAAGCTTTTTGTATCCCCCGCGGCTGGTGACGCTCGATATCGAAAGCGGCGCGATTGAACGCATTGATACCATCAACGATGAGGTCTTGGCCAATGTTGATATGGGCACCTACGAATCGGTGACTTATCAAGGCCACGATGGCCAAGACATTCAGATGTGGGTTCATTACCCGCCAGGGTTTGACAAAGACAAAGAATACCCGCTGTTTTTGCTGATCCATGGAGGCCCGCATAACGCCATCCCAGATGGTTTCCATTTTCGGTGGAATGCCCAAACGTTCGCTTCTTGGGGATACGTCACGGCATGGCACAATTTTCATGGCTCCAACAGTTTCGGCCAAGACTTTGCTGATTCAATTAACCCCGATTGGATTACAGCGCCATACAACGACACCATCGCGGCGGCTGACTGGTTTGCAGACAAAGCCTGGATTGATGAGGATCGGATGGTGGCCGGTGGTGGCAGCTATGGAGGCTATCTGTCATCGATCTTGTTGGGCAAAGAGCACCCCTTCAACGCGCTGTTGATTCATGCGCCGGTCTACAACATGTACTCACAGATGGCCGCAGACTTCGCTGTCCACGGCACCCGTTTTGGTCAGTTTTGGGAAAACCCGGAGATCTATCAAGAGATCTCGCCCCATTACTATGCGGAGAACTTTGATACGCCGGCATTGATCATTCATGGTCAGAATGACTTGCGTGTGCCGGTGGGTCAAGCCTTTGAGCTGTTTAGAACGCTGCAAACCAAGGGCATTGAGTCACGGCTGATCTACTACCCTGATGAAAACCACTGGGTGCTTAAGCCCAACAACTCTTTGTATTGGTATTCAGAGGTCGAAAAGTGGATGGCGCAGTTCGCTGAGCCTGGGGCACGCTAAGCCCCAAGGCTCAGCCAAATGAACTAGTCAGCATACTTAATGCTGCAACCATATGGCCGCGTGATGGGTTCAGAGATGGGTTCATCCGCGGCCTTTTCGTTGAGTGCTTGAATCACATACTGCGTGGCGTCGGGAATGTCAGCGGGATCGGCGCTGGGGTTTGAGTCGATACCGCCCATGTAGATCAGCGTGCCTTGTTCATCAATGATGTACATGTGCGGCGTCACGCGCGCATCGTATGCACGTCCAATGGTGCCGTCCTCATCCAAAATCACCGCAGTGGGTGAGGCGTCTCTCGACTCGGTCAGCGCATTGGCTTTGTCCGGTGAAACATGGCCTTGGGTGCCCGGGCTCGAAGAGATGACGGTCAACCACACCACGCCATGATCGTTTTGCGCACGGCGTTGCTGCGTTTGCATGTTGCCTGATTCATAGTGCTTTTGAACAAAGGGGCAATCATGATTGGTCCACTCGAGCACCACGGTTTGACCTTGGAAGTCGTCGAGACGGTGGGCGTTGCCGTTGGTGTCCACCCCAACAAAATCTGGGGCAGCCTGGCCGATTCTTGGTGCAGCCTGTGCCAGTGTGGTGAGGCTGAACATCACCCAAAACAGCAGGATCAGCAGCGTGGGGGCGTATCTCAACTGAATGTCTCTTAGCATGGTGATCTCCTTAACTGATCAATTAAAGCGATTCTAAAACGCGGCTGACACCCTCTGGGGTCAACACTTGGGGCAACACGCGTGGCGGGTCGCCGTTTCTGGGATAAGCGACATAAAGCGGCACACCGTTGCGCTCAAATTCAGCGAGGTAGGCGGTGATGCGCTCATCGCGGCGGGTCCAGTCACCTTTGAGATAGACCACGTCATTGTCTTTGAGCGCGTTGGCAAACCGTTCACTGCTCAATGCCACCTGCTCATTAACCAAACAGGTCACGCACCAATCGGCTGTCATATTTACAAAAGCCGCTTGTTGAGGATTGTCGATGATCTGTTGAAGCCGAGATGCGCTGAAAGGCTCAGACAGATCCGCTTCGCGCGGCTCGCTCAAGTCTGAGCGTGCGGCACTGGCGAGCATGGCGACGGCCAAAATGAGCCCCAATGCCACCACCGCGTGGCGCACGCTGGTCAGTGTGGGGTTGCGCTCAGGCAGTCTGATCAACCACATGACAAAGGCCAGCGCCACCAATCCAATTAAGATGTAACCCACCGCCATCGCGTCGGTCTGTCGGGCCAGCACCCAAATCAACCAGACCGTGGCCAAGTACAGTGGAAACGCCATCAATTGTTTAAAGGTCACCATCCAAGGCCCCGGTTTGGGCAGCCACCGACCCCAGTGTGGCATGAAGCCAAGCACCAGAAGCGGCAGGG
>PR_CR_10_Liq_3_inCRDRAFT_1000367_pt1 | contig 12381 bp, 8 predicted proteins | sample PRCRCaboRojoPR_2_FD_10240 | JGI IMG/M metagenome (IMG submission 10240)
ATCATGGCGAGTAATCCCAAGCTCTGTCTGAGCTTTGCTGAGTGGGAAGAGACTTTCCGCGCCATGGTGGCAAGTGCCACGCCGGAACATCTGCTCAACTCCACCATTTACTTTGATTTCCGGCCGATCTGGGGCGATTTTGCTGCCGGAGAGGCACTGCATCGTCGTGTTGTTGAAATGGCGGCCAATAACAGTCTTTTCCTGCATACGCTCGCTGGCAACTGTATGGCGATTCGCCCGCCTCTGGGCGTCTTTCGGGATTTTGTCACCGAGCGGGGCTCGGATGGGACTCAGCGTCTGGATCTGAAAATCCGTGGTCTGACACCGTTTGTCGATGGCGCCCGTGTGCTTGCCCTGCAGGCCGGTATCAGCGAATCCAATACACCCATGCGGTTTCGTGGCCTGGTGGAAGCGGATGTGCTCAGTGAGGAGGATGCAGGTGCCTATGAGCGGTCATTTGCTTTCGTCCAGCTGCTGCGCATGCGGGAACACCAGCGCCAGGCAGCGGCGGGGGAGTCGATGCACAATCGTCTCGACCCGGATGATCTCAACCCGATGGACCGGCGTATTCTCAAGGAGGCCTTCCGCGAGGCACGGCGCCTGCAAAAGCGCCTGGAAGTCCGTTTCCAGCTCTAATGAAAAAACCCCGGGGCAAAGCCACCGGGGTTCTTGCTTGAGCGGCAAGAGCCCTGGGGGCCCTTGCCGCTGATCGCCTCAATCTTATGAGGCGCGTGGCACGCGGATGCTCTCGACGAGCTCCTGGATATGTGCCGGCGGCGGCTGCGTCGCCCGGGCAACCAGGGTTGCGACCACCACGTTGATGATGGCACCCACGGCACCGATCGACTGCGGGCCGATACCCAGCACCCAGTGCTCCGGCGTATCCGGCAGCATGTTGGTGCCCGGAATGAAGAGCCAACCCTTGTAGATGAACACATAAACGAGGGTGAAGCTCAGACCGGAGAGCATGCCCGCCATGGCACCGGCGCTGTTCATGCGGCGGTTGAAGATACCGAGCATGAGGACCGGGAAGAGCGAGGATGCCGCCAGGCCAAAGGCCAGAGCCACCACCTGTGCCGCAAACCCTGGTGGGTTCAGGCCCAGATAGCCGGCAACGACAATGGCGCCTGCCATCGCCAGTCGGGCAGAGAGCAGCTCACCTTTCTCACTGATATCGGGCTTGAAGACGCCCTTGATGAGATCGTGAGAGACCGCCGATGAAATGGCCATGAGCAGGCCTGCCGCAGTGGACAGTGCTGCTGCGAGACCACCGGCCACCGTCAGGGCAATCACCCAGTTCGGCAGCTGTGCGATCTCCGGGTTGGCCATCACCATGATGTCACGGTCGACGGTCAGCTCGTTGCCTTCCCAGCCATAGCTGGCAGCTGTCGCGGCGAATGCCTCATTGCCATCATTGTAGTACTGGATACGACCGTCACCGTTTTTGTCCTCAAAGCCGAGGAGACCGGTCTCCTCCCAGCGTGAGAACCATTCCGGTACGTTCTCGTAAGCCAGGTTGCCTTCTTCTGCGCCGATCTCGCCCGGCTGGACGGTATTGATCAGGTTGTAGAAGGACATGGCGCCCACAGCCGGTGCGGTGGTGTAGAGAATGGCGATGAACACCAGCGTCCAACCAGCGGACAGGCGGGCATCACGCACACGCGGCACCGTGAAGAAGCGGATGATGACGTGCGGCAGACCGGCCGTACCGATCATCAGCGACATGGTCAGGAAGAACATGTTCAGCGTCGTGCCTTTCATCACCGTGTACTGCGAGAACCCGAGGTCAACGAGGATGTTGTCCAGGGTGTCGAGCACATAGCCACCATTCTCAACGGTGCCACCCAGACCCAGCTGCGGCAGCGGGTTACCGGTAATGGCCAGCGAGATGAAGATGGCCGGGATCGTGTAGGCGAAGATCATGATGCAGTACTGAGCAATCTGGGTGTAGGTAATACCCTTCATGCCGCCAAACACCGCATAAATGAACACAATGCCCATGCCTGCGAACAGACCGATCTCGTAGCTCGTCTCCAGGAAGCGCGAGAAGGCCACGCCGATACCACGCATCTGACCGATGACGTAGGTGATCGAGGCAACCAGCAAGGCGATAACGGCGATCACGCGTGCCGGCTTCGAGTAGAAGCGGTCACCAATGAACTCCGGCACCGTGAACTTGCCGAACTTGCGCAGGTAAGGGGCAAGCAACAGCGCCAGGAGCACGTAACCACCGGTCCAGCCCATGAGGTAGACCGAGGCGTCGTATCCCAGGAAGGCGATGAGGCCAGCCATGGAAATAAAGGAGGCGGCGGACATCCAGTCGGCAGCCGTCGCCATACCGTTGGCAATCGGGTTGACGCCCTTGCCGGCGACGTAAAACTCACCGGTGCTACCGGCCTTCGCCCAGATGGCGATGCCGATATAAAGCGCAAACGTCGCGCCGACAATCAGATAGGTTGTCAGTGTAAGATCCATTTTGAATCCCTCGCCTTATTCTTCGTGGACGTCGTATTTACGGTCCAGCGCGTTCATTTTCACCACGTAGGTGAAGATGAGTGCGATGAACGCATAGATCGCGCCCTGCTGGGCAAACCAGAACCCGAGCGGGTATCCGGCGATCGCGACGCTGTTGAGAACGGGGGCAAGGATGATGCCCAGTCCGTAAGAGACGGCAAACCAGATGATCAGCAGCGTGATCATCAGCCTGACGTTCTCCTTCCAATAGGCCGATGCGGCCTCTTGCTGACTTGAAGCCATATTGAGCTCCTCCTGAATGGTCGAAACGGGGACATGACGTCAACGTCTGTCGCCTTGTTATTAACGAAACCGAAGCTTCGTCCTCTTTTAAGATGCAAAAAACGTGCAAATTTCGGTGAATGCCGAAACAGGCGCGACTGGCGGGATTGCAGCGGCAGAAGGTCGAGGAGGGTGATCTCGGAGTTACGGAAAGTAACAACCGGTGTAGAATAAGGTAACGGCGATGACCCGATGGGCCATCGCCGTTTGCAAATAGGACCGCCTTATTGGTTGGCCCGGTTGCTGATCAGCTCATCAACCACTGAGGGATCAGCCAGCGTGCTGGTATCACCAAGGCTGTCGAGCTCGTTGGTCGCGACCTTGCGCAGAATCCGGCGCATGATCTTGCCAGAGCGCGTCTTCGGCAGGCCCGGGGCCCACTGAATGACATCCGGCTTGGCAATCGGGCCGATTTCCTTACGCACCAGCTCGGTGAGCTCTTTGTGCAGGCCGTCATTGGGTTCAACGCCTGTGACCAGCGTGACATAGCAGTAGATACCCTGCCCCTTGAGGTCATGCGGGTAGCCCACTACTGCGGCCTCTGCAACTGCTTCATGCAGCACCAGCGCACTCTCGATTTCGGCCGTTCCCATGCGATGTCCCGAGACATTGAGAACGTCATCCACACGACCGGTGATCCAGAAGTAGCCATCCTCATCGCGACGCGCCCCATCCCCGGTGAAGTACTTGCCGGTGTAGGTCGTCAGATAGGTGTTCATGAACCGCTCATGATCGCCGTAAATGGTGCGCATCATGCTCGGCCAGGCGCGATTGATGCACAGATTGCCCTCGGTCGCCCCGTCCAGCACTTCACCTTCGTTGTCGACCAGTTGCGGCTCAACGCCGAAGAAGGGCAGTGTGGCGGAGCCGGGTTTAAGATCGATTGCCCCGGGCAGTGCGGAGATCATGATGGCGCCGGTCTCGGTCTGCCACCAGGTATCCACGATGCGACAGCGCTCATCGCCCACCACCCGGTAATACCACTCCCAGGCCTCCGGGTTGATGGGTTCGCCGACACTGCCGAGAATGCGCAGGCTCTTGCGGGAGTATTTCTTCACCAGCTCCTCGCCCTGGCCCATCAGCGAGCGGATGGCAGTGGGTGCGGTGTAGAAGATATTGACCTTGTGATCGTCGATCACCTGCCAGAAGCGGCCGGCATCCGGGTAGGTCGGTACACCTTCAAAAACCAGCGTGGTTGCCGCATTGGAGAGCGGGCCATAGACGATATAGCTGTGGCCTGTGACCCAGCCGACATCCGCGGTGCACCAGTAAACCTCACCGTCGTGGTAGTCAAAGATGTACTTGAAGGTCATTGAGGCCTGCAGCAGGTAGCCGCCGGTTGTATGCAAGACACCCTTCGGTTTGCCGGTCGACCCCGAGGTGTAGAGGATGAACAGTGGATCCTCGGCGTCCATCTCTTCCGGTTCGCATTCTGCGGATGCCTCGGCGATGGATTCCTGGTACCAGATGTCACGATCCGGATTCCACGGCACGGTGTTGCCGGTGTGGCGGACGGTCACCACCGTGTGAACGCTGTCGAGCCCGTCGATGGCTTTCTCGACATTCTCTTTCAGTGGCACCGGCTTGCCGCTGCGCAGTCCCTGGTCAGCGGTGATGATGGTGCGGCAATCCGCATCTTCAATGCGATCGCGCAGGGCATGCGGAGAGAAGCCGCCGAAGACGATGGAATGGACGGCACCGATGCGCGTGCAGGCCAGCATGGCGACGACCGCCTCAGGGATCATCGGCATGTAAATGGAGACCCGGTCGCCTTTTTTAACGCCGCGATCTTTCAGAACGTTGGCAAGCCGACAGACCTCAGCGTGCAGTTCGCGGTAGGTGATATGGCGAGTGTTGCCCGGTTCATCACCTTCCCAGATGACGGCAACCCGATCGCCATGCGTGTCCAGGTGGCGGTCCAGGCAGTTATAGCTGACGTTGAGCTTGCCACCCTCAAACCAGCGGATCTGACCTTTGGTGAGGTCATTATTCTGGACACGATCCCATTTCTTGAACCAGGTAAGAAACTTTTCGGCCTGCTCTGCCCAGAAGGACTCCGGCTCATCCAGAGACTGCCTGTACATGCGGTCATAGTCTTCACGCGTGAGCAATGCATGCTCGGCTGCTTCCCGAGGTACCGGGTAGATTTTGTCTTCGGCCATGCCGTTTCTCCTCCTTGGTTACCGAAACTCAATTAAATACGCGATATTCCTTTCACTATCCTGCTTGTCGCTGGCGTTGCAGGCCAAGTCGCTGGCGTCGCTCCCAGAGGGCCTTGCGACTGATGCCGAGCTTCTGAGCCAGTTCTGTCTCGGTCATCGTTGATTCGTTGACACGTACAAATTCGCAGAAATAGTCCTCCAATGAAAGGGTAAGGTCCAGTTTTGTGCCGGATTCGCGGGCTGCCGACAGCCCCAGAGACTCGCTGGTCACGATATCGGAGTCGGTCAGAATCACGGCCCGTTCGATGATGTTTTCCAGCTCACGGACATTGCCCGGCCAGTTGTAGGCGGCCATGACTTCCAGCGCATCGGCATCAAATCGCATCATGGGCCGGTTGAGCTGTTGGCAGGCTTTTTTCAGCAGGAATTCAGCGAGGCTCGGGATATCCTCGGTGCGCTCGCGCAGTGATGGCAAACGGATCTCCATGACGTTGATGCGGAAATAAAGATCCTCGCGGAAGGCGCCATTATCGACCAGGGCCGGAAGGTCACGGTGGGTTGCGGCCACCAGGCGAATATCGACCTGCCTTGAATGCGAGGCGCCAACGCGGCGAATTTCGGATTCCTGCAGCACCCGCAGCAGTCTCGCTTGTGCTGCCGCCGGCAGCTCAGCAATTTCATCAAGAAATAATGTCCCGCCATTGGCCGCTTCAACCAGCCCCTCGCGAGCCGTATCGGCACCGGTGAATGCGCCTTTTTCATGGCCGAAGAGTTCCGCCTCGATCAGTGACTCCGGAATGGCGGCACAATTCACGGCGATTAACGGTGCATCGCGGCGCGTGCTTTGTTCATGAAGCGCTCTGGCGACGAGCTCCTTGCCGGTGCCCGACTCACCCAGAATCAATACCGTGGTATCGGTGGGGGCCACTCGGTTGATACGCTCGAAGACCTTCTGCATCTGCGCCGACTCTCCGATGATGCCGTTGACCGGGTAGTCGGCATTGAGCTGTGCCTTCAGGGCACGGTTCTGGCGCTTGAGCGTGTGTTCGCGCAACGCCCGCTCAACGGTCAGCCGCAGATCGTCGTTATCGAAGGGCTTGGCGATGTAATCCACCGCGCCCTCTCGCATGGCCTCCACGGCCGAGCGGATGCTCGCATAGCTGGTCATGATCACAACGGGGACTTCACCGGCTTCCTTGATGACTTCCAGGCCGTTGCGGCCCGGTAAGCGCATGTCTGCCAGTATCAGATCAAAGCGCTCGAGTGTGTCCTCGCTAAGTGCCTGTTCCAGTGACTCTGCACCGGCAACACGCATCCCGTGTTTGCTCAGATGTCGCTGAATGGCCTCGCGAATAATGCTTTCGTCTTCAATGACGAGTATCTCAGGCATTAACAGGAATCTCCTCGCTGACTTCGGCTGCGGCCAGCCGGATGATGACTTCGGTGCCACTGCTTCGGCCGCGCCGTGGTTGCAGACGCAGGCTGCCGCCGTATTCGGTGATGATGTTGTGCGCCAGGGCGAGCCCCAGACCGGTTCCCTCGCCGGGTGTTTTGGTGGTGAAAAACGGCTCGAGGATTTTATCGCGAATGCTGGCGGAGACGCCTCGGCCGTTGTCGATAATACGAATCTGCACACCATCGCGGAGTGGCTTGGCAATGGTTGAGACCTTGCCAGCGCCATCACAGGCATCAACGGCGTTGCTGTAAATATTCACCAGAACCTGGACCAGCTTTTGATGGTCGGCCATGACCAGAAGGGCCGGGTCGATCGTGCGCTCAAAACTCATATCCCGCGCCTTGGGATTGAGCTGCAGCAGATGCTCAGCCTCTTCGGCAACGGCCAGCACGGAGGTGGGTTCCGGCAGCTGTGGGGCATCCTTGCGGCCGGCATGCGCGTAAGTCACCAGAGTCTGGACGATATGACTGATGCGCTTGGTCTGCTCGAGAATCTGTCGGATCTGTTGGTTCTCGGGGCTGTGATCCTCAAGCTCCTGCGCCAGACAGGCAATACCGGTGACAGGGTTGCCAATCTCATGTGCAACGCCGGCAGCCAGCCGGCCGATGGAAGCGAGCCTTTCGCTATGGGCAAGCTCGGTCTCAAGCCGCTCCATGTCGGTGACGTCCTCAACCAGCACCAGCCGGTCACCATTGGGGGTACCGGTGGCGTCACTGATCATGGCTTTGCGCAAATTCAGCCAGCGCGTCCCGTTACTCAGCGCAAGCGAGCGTTTGGCAGTCTGCTCATCAGTGGCTTCGACAAACTCGCCAAGCAGGCCAGCCCAGGGGGTGGAGAGTTCCCCGAGCGTGCGTCCGAGCGCCCGACTCGCGCTGATATCGGTAATCTTCTGCATGGCCGGGTTCCAGCGCGCGATCCGTCCGGCCGGGGTCACGGCGACAACGCCCAGCGGCAGGTCTTCGAGGATCTGCCGGTGATACCGTCGCAGAGCATCGAGCTCAGCGGCAATGCCCTTGAATCCGCTTCTGGATCGCTCCAGCCGCTCCTCGATGATGCGTACATTCTGGGCAATCGCCCCGCGGCTGTCGGCATCCAGACGCAGGCATTCATCCACGATATCGCGCGCCAGGACCGGCCCCATCATGCCGGAGAGATTGCGCTGTACCTGTTCGCGCAGCTGTTGCAGGCGGTCCGGTCGGTCCTCACTCCACTCAAGTCCGAGATCCTCCAGTCCCTTGGAGATTTCGGCGCGTGCGGCCGGCAGGCCGGTTACCGGCGCCAATTGCTCGACGAACTGCGCCGGTGACTCGGCAATCAACGCACCGGCAGGGACACGCATGCTGAGCTCGCGGCAGGCGGCTGCGGCCTCGGTTTCCCTGGGGTCCTGTCGGGTGATGAGCGAGACGGTGAGAAATGCGAGGGCATTGGCAGCCACTGACCAGAAGGCCAGCTCTCCGAACTCCAGCGGCGTGCTCGCGATATCGAGATCGATACCGATAAAACGCACCGCTCCCATGGTATTGAGTGCCGGTAACAGGGTTGCCATCCCCCAGATCGTGCCACCGGTGAGGAGCCCGGCGATAAATCCCTGGCGAGTGGCCCCGGGCCAGAACAGCACAGCCAGAACGCCCGGGATGAGCTGCGCCATGGCGAGGAATGAAATCAGTCCCCAGGAGACGAGCCCTTCGGTGCGCTCGAGGGAGAGATAGAAAAAATAGCCGGCTGCGATGATGGCTCCAATCAGCGCTCGCCTCGCCCAGCGCAGCGTCGTGTAGAGATCCGGTAGGCCGGCGAGTCGGGTGAGGGGTAAAACCAGATGATTCAGGCACATCGACGAGAGGGCCAATGTGGAGACGATAATCATCGCGCTTGCCGCTGAGATGCCGCCCAAATAAGTAAAAAGCACCATTGCCGGTGATTCGCTGAGGGCGGCGACAGAGAGTACGGTGTAGTCGACCGGCCCCGGCAGAGAGAGCGCCTGCCCGGCCCAGAGAATCGGGGGGATGGCGGCGGCCAGCAGCAATAAAAATAGCGGAAAGCCCCAGCTGGCCGTTCTCAGTCCGCGGTCATCGAGGTTTTCGGTAAACAGCATGTGAAACTGCCGCGGTAGCAGAAAGGCCGCTGCAAAGGCGAGAAAAAGCAGCCCTGCCCAGGCCTGTGAACTCGCACCTTCGCGCAGTTGTAGCAGCGCCTGAGGATTATCAAGCAGCCATTGATCGAGGCCGGCAAACCCGCCAAACCCGATCTCCAATGCCAGCCAGGCGACCGCCAGCAGGGCCACGATCTTGACCAATGACTCAAAGGCAATGGCCGCCACCAGTCCATTGTGCTTTTCCCGCAAAGTGACATGGCGAGCACCAAAGATAATCGCAAAGACGCTCACCATCAGGCAGAAGACAACGGCAATGACCTCCGGGGATGAGTCGCCGGTGAGAACCTGGGTTGACTCGGAGACGGCCCGGACCTGCAGCGCCAGATAGGGCAGGCTGCCGGTGAGCAGCATCAATGTTACGAGGATGCCTGACAGGCGGCTGTGAAAGCGGAAGGCAAAAAGATCAGCCACTGAGGTCAGCTGGTGACGGTGAATCAATCGCAGCAATGGCAGTAACAGAATGGGTGTCATCGCGAAGGCGAGCGTCACCCCGAGATAAATGGTTGTATACAAAAGCCCTGAGCTCGCCGCGAATCCAACGCTGCCGTAATAACTCCAGGTGGTCGCGTAGACACCGAGTGAGAGGACATAGACCGCCGGATGCCGGATTAATGCCGCCGGCACCCAGCCTTTTTCGCTGGCATGCGCGACCAGGAAGAGCAAAGACAGATAAGCAACCGCGCTGAAGAAAAGCGTGCCCAGGCTAAAGGTCATGACGTCTCCGGCGGCCAACGGCAATGCCGATTACGATGATGTACCCGAGCCAGATGAGAAACGGCGTATACCAGGGGAGATTCTGTTGGTTCCACCAGTGGGTGAACGGGGAGAGGAAAAGAAACAATCCCACCGCCAGCAATAACAAGCTGACCGGACCGTTGCCCGCAGCCGCTCTAGACATGGCGTCCCTCCTCCTGCAACTGTTACCGAAAGTATCACACTGGCATTGACGCGGAAAGCCGTTGCGGCTGCCAGTGGCTGACGGCCCAGGCCAGGAGCTCATCGGCGGGTGCTTTCTGCAGCTCGTCGGGTGGCGGGTGTTGCAGATGAATCAGCGCATTGCAGAGTAGTGTGTTAGCCGCATGCGGATCGATCGCGGGCGCATGATTGGTTTTGCTGAGCTTCCGACCCTCGTTATCCCGTGCCACGGGAATGTGCAGATACCCTGGTGTCGGCAGGTCCAGTGCCCGTTGTAGCAGGATCTGCGGCGCCGTCGCCGGCAGCAGATCGGCTCCCCGGACCACATCCGTGACACCGAGTGCAGCATCATCCAGCACCATGGCGAGGTGATAGGCATGCAGCCCATCGGCCCGGCGAATAATGAAATCGCCAATAGCATCCTTGGGGTTGATGGTCTGTTGCCCGGCGCAGCGGTCGCGGAAACCGAGCGTATGGTCATCAACGGCGAAGCGCCAGCTGCGGGCAGACCGGCCCGGGGGAAGTCCGTCACGACAATACCCCGGGTAAATCACGCCTGCAGGCCCGCGCCGCGCATCCTCCAGCTCGCGGCGAGTGCAACCGCAGGGGAATGCCTGCTCCGCTGCGATCAGCTTCTCAAGGGCCGTTTGATAGATCTCGCGTCGGTTATCCTGGCTTTGTATGGGGCCATCCCAGTGCAGGCCGAGGCCTTCCAGCGTTCTTGGGATCTCGGCGGCATATTCAGCCCGCGACCGCCCCGAATCCACATCATCGATTCTCAGATGCCAGCGACCACCGGCGGCGCGGGCATCAAGATAACTGGCCAGGGCCGCAACCAGAGAGCCAAAGTGCAGTGGCCCGGTGGGGCTGGGAGCAAACCGGCCGATGTAAGGGGGGTCGTCATGGCATCATGATAACCCCGCGTTTACCATGATCGCTTTACCCGGGAGTCAGGCTGTGTCCCCGACGTTGCTGACGGCGCGAAGCCGTCGAATTCAACCGTTTCATGTCATGGCGCTGCTGGCGCGTGCCCGAGAGCTGGAGTCGCAGGGCCGGGATATCGTGCACATGGAAATTGGCGAGCCGGATTTCGCCACCGCCGAGCCGGTGCGTGCTGCCGGACAGAAAGCCCTCGCCGACGGGCATACCGGCTACCTCCCGGCTGCCGGGCTGCCGGCCCTGCGCGAGGCGATCTCAGACTATTACGCAAGGCGATATTCAGCCGATGTGGCGCCGCAGCGCATTCTGATTACCCCCGGTGCCAGCGGTGCGCTGGTGATTGCGCTTGCCATGCTGGCTGACCCCGGGCGGCATGTGCTGTTACCGGATCCGGGCTATCCGTGTAATCGCAACTTTGTTGAGCTGGTGGATGCCATACCGCAGGCGGTGCGGGTCGGGGCGGATACCGATTATCAATTGACGGCAGCTTTGGCAGAAGCCGCCTGTGATGAGCGGACAGCCGCCATGCTGGTGGGCTCGCCGGGTAATCCCACCGGCACGCTGGCCAGCGCTGCTGATCTGCAGGGACTGGCAGCACTGGCGGATCAGCGCGGGATCGGGCTGATTGTTGATGAGATCTACCACGGACTGCATTACGGCGATGATCCGGCACAGGCGGTGGTACATGCGCCGAATGCCATTGTGGTGAACAGCTTCTCGAAATATTTCGGGATGACCGGCTGGCGCCTGGGCTGGATGGTCGTGCCGGCAGGTTGGACGGAAGTGGCTGAGAAGTTGATGCAGAATCTCTTCATCAACGCATCCACACCAGCGCAGTACGCGGCCATGGCCTGTTTTACCCCCGAGGCGGAGGCCATTTTTGAATCAAGGCGAGAAGCCTTTCGAGAGCGCCGTGATTTCCTGCTGCCGGCATTGCGGGAGCTTGGCTTTCATATCCCCGGCAATCCGGCTGGCGCCTTTTATCTGTATGCCGATGTCTCAGCGCTCTGCGATGACAGTGAGGATCTGGCGCGGGGTCTGCTGGAAGAGGCTGGCGTTGCGGTGACACCCGGTCTTGATTTTGAACGCACCGCCCCTGAGCGACATCTTCGCTTTGCCTACACAACCGATCAGAAAAGGCTTGCCGAGGCGGTGGAGCGAATACGCCAGTATCTTTAGTGTGAGCTGAGTGTGAGGAACATTTCCCAGCGGCCGTTAAACCGGGTATTTTTGGCGTTTTCCAGTCAGGATGACAGATCGCCGCAATGCGTCTTAGCAAGATACGGCTGAACGGCTTTAAATCATTTGTTGACCCGACACCCGTCCCGTTTCCTGGCGGTATTACCGCTATTGTCGGCCCCAATGGCTGCGGTAAATCGAACATTATTGATGCCGTGCGCTGGGTGATGGGCGAGAGCTCTGCAAAACATCTCCGCGGCGGCTCCATGGCGGATGTCATCTTCACTGGTTCGGGCAGCCGCAAACCGGTGGGCCAGGCGAGCATTGAGCTTGTATTCGACAACAGTGATGGCAGCCTCGGTGGGCAGTACGCGGCCTTCAGCGAGATATCCGTTCGCCGTCAGGTGAACCGGGATGGCCAATCCGCTTATTACCTCAACGGCACGCGCTGCCGTCGGCGGGATATNACCGATGTGTTCCTGGGCACCGGACTGGGGCCGCGCAGCTATTCNATTATTGAGCAGGGCACGATTTCTCGGCTGATTGAGGCCAAGCCTGAGGAGCTGCGCGGTTATCTNGAGGAAGCGGCCGGGATCAGCCTTTACAAAGAGCGTCGCCGTGAGACCGAACGGCGCATGCGGGATACCCATGAGAATCTCGAGCGCTTGGAAGATGTTCGCGATGAGGTAGGGCGACAGCTTGAGAAACTTGCCCGTCAGGCGGAGACGGCCGAGCGTTATCGCAAACTCAAAGCTGAGGAGCGGCAGCGTCGCGGTGAGCTT
>PR_CR_10_Liq_3_inCRDRAFT_1000368_pt1 | contig 12367 bp, 13 predicted proteins | sample PRCRCaboRojoPR_2_FD_10240 | JGI IMG/M metagenome (IMG submission 10240)
GTCCACTTCGCCGGTGCCGTGAGTATCGACATAGATCGATAGTGGCTTGGCGATGCCGATGGCATAGCTGAGCTGGATCGTGCAGCGCTCGGCCATGCCGGCGGCCACGACATTCTTGGCCAGGTAGCGCGCGGCGTAGGCGGCGGACCGGTCCACCTTGGTCGGGTCCTTGCCCGAGAAGGCACCGCCCCCGTGGGGCGCGGCACCGCCATAGGTGTCCACGATGATCTTGCGGCCGGTCAGCCCCGCATCGCCGTCGGGTCCGCCGATCACGAAACGCCCGGTGGGGTTCACCCACCACTCGGTGCGGTCACTGAACAGGTCGGCAGGAAGGATCTCGCGGATATAGGGTTCGACGATCGCGCGGATGTCGTCGCTGGTCTGGCCCTCGTCGGAATGCTGGGTCGACAGCACGATCTGGGTCACCTCGACCGGCTTACCGTTTTCGTAGCGCAGGCTGATCTGGCTTTTCGCGTCCGGACGCAAGGTCGGCTCGGTGCCATGTTTGCGCACCTCGGCCAGGCGTTTGAGGATCGCGTGGGAATAGAGGATCGGGGCCGGCATCAGCTCGGGGGTCTCGGTGCAGGCATAGCCGAACATGATGCCCTGGTCGCCGGCGCCTTCGTCCTTGTCATCCCCCGCATCGACACCTTGGGCGATATGGGCGGATTGCTCGTGCAGCAGGTTGGTGATTTCGCAGGTCTGCCAATGGAACTTGTCCTGCTCGTAGCCGATATCGCGAATGCAATCGCGGGCGATGTCCTCGATCGCCTCCATCTTCTCGGCCAGCTTGCTCTTGTCCGCCAACCCGATCTCGCCACCGATGACGACACGGTTGGTCGTCGCAAAGGTTTCGCAGGCCACACGTGCCTCGGGTTCTTCGGCGATCAGCGCATCCAGAACGGCATCCGAGATACGGTCGCACACCTTATCCGGGTGCCCTTCGGAAACAGACTCCGAGGTGAACGTGTAGTTGTTGCGTGTCATGAAAGTGCTCCATTCATTTTGCCGCGCCACGCCAGGAAGCCGTTGTGGCCGGAATTCATGTCAACATCGCCTAGCCGCCGGTCCCGGCGGCGTCAACGCGAAACCGCCGACCGCCGATCCAGGCCAACCCGAGTGTGGCAAGCAATGCTACGATCACGGGCCAGTCACCGGTCCGGGAATAGAGGGTCGGCGGCAGCGGCGCGCTGACCTGCACATCCAGAAAGCCCCCCTGCCCCAGCGCAAGGCGGTCACCGATGCGCCCGCGCCCGTCAATCACCGCCGAAATCCCCGTATTGGCCGCGCGCAGCACCGGCAGGCCCTGTTCGATCGCCCGGGCGCGTGCCTGGACAAGGTGCTGTCGCGGGCCCGGCCCGGTGCCGAACCAGGCGTCATTGGTCATGATGACCAACACATCGGGGCGCGGGCCGTCCTCGATGATCTCTTCGGGAAAGATGCCCTCGTAGCAGATCAGGATACGGGCACGGCCCAGCCCAGCCACGTCGATCGTGCCGGACCCCGTGCCGGGGGCGAAGCCCATCGCCATGTCGACGACGCCGGTCAGCCCGAGCTTGCCGAATATCCAGACAAGCGGCACGTATTCCCCGAAGGGCACGAGGTGCCGCTTGTCGTAGAGCGCGGCCACGCTCCCGTCCGTTTCAACCACGATGGCGCTGTTGTGATAGCCCGCCTGCGGGTTCCAGCGCTGGATACCGGCCAGGACCGGCGCGCCGCGCCCGGCCTCGCCCATCCTTTCCAGCCAAGGGTCAGCATTGCGCAAAAGGGTCGCCACGGAGGTTTCCGGCCAGATCACCACGTCGGGCGGGGGATCGGTAGCCGTGGCCTCGACCGCGCGTTGAAAGAAGACCGGGATCCATTCCAGATCCCATTTCAGGTGCTGGGGTGCATTCGGTTGCACCAGACGGACCGTAGGCGCGGCGGGATCGGTGGTCGGGGTCGGCATCCACAGGCTACCAACCGCCAGGGCAAGACTAGCAGCGGCCAAGCCGGGCCATAAGAGGAACCGACCCCGGCACACGCCAAAGGCCGCGAGCGCCGACACTGAGACCAGAACCGCGCTTGCGCCATGCGGACCGATCAGCGCGAAAAGATAGTCCACCGGCGCCCCGATCATGGAATAGGACAGCAACGCCCAGGGGAAGCCGCTGAGGACATGCGCGCGGGCAAATTCGGCGAGCAGAAGCGCCGCCCCGATCATGGCGAAACGGGGCCCCGGCGCCCGCGCGCCCCGCGTTCCGGCCCAGAACGCCGCCGCCCAGAACAGAGCCAGGCCGCCGGACATGCCAAGGATGGCAAACGGCGACATCCAGCCGTGCCGCCACGGTTCGACGAAAAAGGGTTCGACGATCCAGCGCAGGGTGATCCCGAAATAGGCGACACCGATAGTCCAGCCGAACCACGCGGCCTGTTTCGAGTTCAGATGCTGACTGGCGCCCAATGCCAGGACCAGACCGGCCGCGACCCACAGCAAGCGCGTCGCCGCATCGCCCATCTGCCCCAGCGACAGGATCGCCCCGATGGCAAGTGCCAAAGCGACCCGGCGCCAGCGCCCCCAGCCGGGGATCGCGGCCCAGAACGCCGACAAGCGCGCGTTTTCAGCCACCCTCGCGCCCGCGCAGCCGCACGCGCAACCGCTTGATGCGGCGCGGATCGGCCTCGACCACTTCGAATTCAGGTCCATCAGGATGAGGGATCACCTCGCCACGAGCCGGCACATGACCGGCCAGCATGAACACCAGACCGCCCAGAGTGTCGACCTCGTCCTCATCGATTTCTTCGTGCTCGGTCAGGACGCGGCCGATCTCGGCCTCGAACTCTTCCAGCGGCGCGCGGGCCTCGGCCATGTAGACACCGGGCTGCTCCAGCTTCCAGGGGACGGCCTCGGCGGTGTCGTGCTCATCCTCGATCTCGCCGACGACCTGTTCCAGCAAGTCTTCGATGGTCAGCAAACCATCGGTGCCGCCGTATTCGTCGATCACCAGCGCCATGTGGATTCGGTCGGACTGCATCTTCTGCAAAAGCACGCCCAGCGGCATCGAGGGCGGCACGTAAAGGAGCGACCGCAACAAGCCGCGCAGGTCGAAATGATCGCTGTCGCAGTCGAAACCGTAGGTCAGCGCCACGTCCTTGAGATTGGCAAAGCCGACCGGCGTGTCCAGCGTGCCGTCAAAGACCGGCAGCCGGGTATAGCCACTGTCCCGGAACACCTTGACCAGGTCCTCCTTCGAGATGTCGANCGGNACCGCGACGATCTCGGCCTTGGGGATCATGACATCCTCGACCCGCATTCNGCGCAGGTTCGCAAGACCCGGACGCGGGGCGGCGACCGGTTGCCCGTAGGCACCGGAGGCGTCGGTTTGGGATGTGTCGGAGGGGCTGAGCGCCTCGACGATACGGCCGAAAAAGCCGCGTTCACTATGGGGGGTCGATGTTCGATGCGCGCTTTGCGCTGCGTTAGAAGACCCGTCGGTGGTGTCGCCCATTTTCTCCTACCAGTCGCGGCCCTTGGAACAACGCCGGGCCAATGAGGCGTTTCCTACATATATGGGTCAGGCAGACCCAGTTTGCCAAGTATCTCGACCTCCAAAGCTTCCATGAGGGTGGCATCCCCGTCACGCTCATGGTCATAGCCCAGCAAATGCAGGGTTGCATGAACGATCAAATGCGTCACATGCGCGTCGAATGACTTGCCCTGNGCCACGGCTTCGCGCTGGCAGGTCTCATAGGCGATGGCGATATCGCCGAGTTCCGGATCATCGGGCGGTTCCGGACAGGTGCCTTCCTCGTCCGCCCCGCGCTCCTCGTTGGGCCAGCTCAGCACATTGGTTGCCTGTGGCTTGGCCCTGAAATCGCCGTTGAGCTCGGCAATCCGGGCATCGTCGCAAGCCAGGATCACTACCGACCATTCCCCCCCTCGAAGGCCCAGATGGGACAACGTGGCCGTNACGGCACGTTCGGCCAGCGCGGCAAGCGGCACCGNCTCCCATGGCGGCGCCTCGATCATCACATCCGCGATCATGACCGCTGACCCATGCCCCGCGCTGCGATCCAGCCCAGAAGGGCGCCCGGAACAAACAGGAACCCTTGCGGCAAAGCCAAGAACCCGGCCCCGGTCAGTGGTGCGGCGGCCAGCCCGGCGATCGCCAGCACTGCAGAGATGGCGGCCGCAACGATCATGGCGTCGCGCGCCCCTTTCACAGCCGCCCAAGCGAACAAAAGCGCCAGAAATAAGAGAAGCCCGGTAACCATGTGCCAGACCATCCAGGCCGGGGCCATGACCGACATCGGCAGATCAGAGGCGCGCAACGGCCCGGCCACCTCTGCCCCGCCGACGAATGTGTGCACAAGAAACCACGTGAATGTCAGCGCGGCCGCGATCCAGCCCAGTTGTCTAGCGCGCTTCATCGGCGTCATAAGCCTCGATGATCGCCGCAACAAGCGGGTGGCGCACCACGTCCTTTGCAGTGAAGTAGTCAAACGAGATCTTGTCGATACTCTTGAGCAAACGTTCCGCGTCCTGCAGCCCCGATTGCTGCCCGCGCGGCAGGTCCACCTGGGACCGGTCGCCGGTGATCACCATGCGGCTGCCCTCGCCCAGGCGGGTCAGGAACATCTTCATCTGCATGGTGGTGGCGTTCTGGGCCTCGTCCAGCACGACGAAAGCGTTGGACAGGGTGCGCCCGCGCATGAAGGCCAAGGGCGCGATCTCGATCTTCTTTTCCTCGATAAGCTTGGTAACCTGCTTGCCCGGAAGGAAATCGTTCAACGCGTCGTAGAGCGGCTGCATGTAAGGATCGACCTTTTCCTTCATGTCGCCGGGCAGATAGCCGAGCTTCTCGCCTGCCTCGACCGCCGGGCGGGACAGGATGATCCGATCCACATGACCGCCGATGAACATGTTCACACCCACGGCCACGGCCAGGTAGGTCTTGCCGGTGCCGGCCGGGCCGATCCCGAAGGCCAGTTCGTTCTCGAACAGCGACCGGACATAGGCCTTTTGCGCAGCGGTGCGGGGTTCGATGATCTTCTTGCGGGTCTTGATCTCGACCCGGGCGTCGGGCAGCAGGTCCAGCTGGTCGCCTGCCCGGGCGCCGGTTTCGCGGTCCGATCCGCCCATGCGGACCTCGCGGTCGATATCTGCGGCCTCGACGGACTTGCCGGCCTCCAGACGCTCGTAAAGCGCCGTCAAAATCTCTGCCGCCTCGCGCCGCGCGGCATCCTCGCCATGAATCTTCAGCTGATTTCCCCGACGCAGGATCTGCACGCCGGTCTTGAGCTCGATATCTGCCAGGTGCCTGTCATGCTCGCCGCACAGGTCGATCAGCAGAAAATTATCAGGAAATTCCAGAATCTCTGGCGCTTCCGCGACAGTCTCGGACGGGGGCAGCGTGGTTGTGGCCAAACAAGACTCCTGGCTGGTGTTTCATCAATGGTGGCAACTGGCGACGCCCAGCGCAAGGGACCTTGCTGCAATGTCACCGAATTGAAACGAAAAAGGGGCCGCAAACTGCATTGCGGCCCCGGTCGTGCTCGATTTTCCGCCAGTCACGGAAGAATGTCGATCAGTCCCGTTCTCTGAGGGTTGGAAATGACCGCGCCGGGCGGGATGCGATCAGTGCAGATGGGCTTGCCCGTCACCGGGTCATAGCGGGCGTTCGCATAGCCTTCGGCCCCGTCGTCGCCGAACCAGTGCATGCAGCCATCGGGATCAATGGCGATGGCCATCGGGCGGTCGGACAACAGGTCGGTGTTGTTGACGGCACTGTCCGTCGCGCGGGCCAGCATACGGGGGCCGTCCGCAGTTGTCTGACCCATTTCGCAGGCTGCGAGAACGGGCGTCATAGCAAGAAGGAAAAAGGAAATACGCATGACTTACCTCGGCATATGATAGCAGACGACCTCGACCCGGCGGTTCTGTTGCCAGGCGGTCTCGTTGTGGCCGGTCGCAATCGGGCGCGTCTCACCGAAGCCCTCCTCGACCTCGACAAAGGCCCCGACAGACCGGGCGACGCTCGCAACCGTGTTGGCTCGACGTTCCGAGAGCGCCTGGTTGTAGGCATGCGAGGCGCGTTCATCGGTATGGCCGTATACGGCATAGGAAAACGCCCCTTCGGAGCGGAAGAAGCGTTCCAGAACCTCGCGCTGACCGGGCTTCAGGTGGTGGCTGTCGGTGTGGAACAGCGTGTCGGTGGATTCCGTGAGGCAGCTTTCCTTCTGAAGGCAGAGCGGCCGGCCAGTTTCGGGGTTGAACCGCGTGGTCATGTAGCCTTCGAGGCCGCCATCGGCCCACCAATGCATGCAGCCGTCCCGATCGACGAAAATGCCCCACTCGACCATGCCCGATACGACGATCCTGTCCTGAGATTGCTGGGCGGCGACCGGCGCCACCAGCGCCGAAGATGCCGCGAAGGCCGCGGTCAGACCCGCTGCTAGGACTTTTCCGAATTTCATTCTGAACATTACCAAACCTCTATCCCCCAGATCTCTCCCAACCCACAGGGCCGGAGCCGGCACGCATGGTGGCCGTCGACACACAATCTTCTAAATGAAAACCAATTCTGGTCAAATTTAAACGCAAAAACGCCACATTTCGTGTCCGATAGCGCGACAGAGTTGGAAATCAGGCCGAATTGTCCATTACGCCGCGCGCATTGACCAAGATTCCTCAACCAAGGATTGCGCGCTCTTTCCGCGGCTGGTCAGGCAAGACTGCCGCCCAGTGAATTCGGCGCGCTTTGCTCGATCAGAACCTTGCGGATATCGCCGGGTGCGACATCGGCGCCCGACACATGAACCGCGTGCAGGTATTCCGACTTTCCGACCATCTGACCGTCAAGCCGACCCGGCTTTTCGAACAGCACCGACACCTCGCGCCCCACCATGGCATCCTGCAAGGCACGCTGCTGGGCGTTGATCTGGTCCTGTAGGCGTTGAAGACGTTCACTTGCGACATCCGGATCGACCATCTTTGCGGTCTTCTCGGCAGCCGGCGTGCCCGGACGCGGCGAATACTTGAAGGAAAACGCGGTGCCATAGCCCGCCTCGCGGGTGATGGTCAGAGTATCCTCGAAATCCGCATCGGTCTCGCCGGGGAAGCCGACGATGAAATCCCCTGACAGGTGCAGGTCGGGCCGCGCCGCGCGGATCCGCTCTATGAGGCGCAGGTATTCTTCGGCGGTATGCTTGCGGTTCATCGCCTTCAGAATCCGGTCCGACCCGGACTGCACGGGCAGATGCAGGTAGGGCATCAGTTTTTCGCAGGTGCCATGTGCCTCGATCAGCGCGTCGTCCATGTCATTGGGATGGCTGGTGGTGAAACGGATTCGGGCCAGCCCGTCGATCTTGTCCAGTTCCCAGATCAGGCCCGCCAGCCCCCTGTCATGGCCGTTATAGGCATTCACGTTCTGGCCCAGCAGCGTGATCTCGCGGACACCGGCTTCGACCAGCTCCTGCGCTTCGCGGATGATGCGGTCCGCCGGGCGGCTGACCTCGGCGCCGCGCGTATAGGGCACCACGCAGAAGGAACAGAACTTGTCACAGCCCTCTTGCACCGTGAGAAAGGCCGTCGGGCCGCGCCCGGACTTTGGGCGTTTCTTGAGGATTTCGAACTTGTCTTCCTCGGGAAAATCGGTGTCGAGCGCCTTTTGCCCTTGCACCAGCGCATCTTCCATTGCCGGAAGCCGATGATAGCTTTGCGGGCCGACCACCAGGTCGACCATGGGCTGGCGGCGCATGATCTCCTCACCCTCGGCCTGGGCCACGCAGCCGGCGACACCGATCTTGAGGTCGGGGTTCTCCGCCTTCAGCCCCTTGTAACGACCCAGCTCGGAATAGACCTTTTCCGCCGCCTTCTCGCGGATGTGGCAGGTGTTGAGCAGGATCATGTCCGCGTCATCAGGGCTTTGGGTCTCGACATAGCCCTTGCCGCCCAACGCCTCTACCATGCGTTCGCTGTCATAAACGTTCATCTGGCAGCCATAGGTCTTGATAAAGAGCTTCTTGGGCGCGGACATGGGGCACCTATCGCAAATGGGGGCAGCTTTGGCGGGCCTCTTAGCGTGCATCCGGAGCGCTTGCAATGAAAGGCGATTTGCCGGAGTTTAACCCCGATCGGGCAAGACCACGGGCAAGATGCACTATTCCTCGCTTTCAGATTTCCTGTCACAGGGCAAGGCGGCGCTGGCCAAGGGGCCGGTCGCGTTGATCATGGCCGAGGACGAGGTCGAGCTGGACAGCACGATCCGCCACCATATCGACACCGGTTTCAAGGCCGTCGTCGTCTTTGCCATGCCAGGGTTCACCCTGGCCGGGGACGTGGCGGACCTTGTGCACCGTGTGGATTATCAAACGACCGATGATGGCGCGCTGGAAACTGCGGTGAACGCGGTAATCGGGGCGGCTGGGCCGATCTGGCTGTTCTACTGTTACAACGCGGAATACCTGTTCTACCCGTTCTGCGAAAGCCGCACGGTGGGCGAGATGATCGCCTTCAACATCGAAGAACGGCGAGACACGATCCTGACCTACTTGATCGACCTTTACGCCGGGGATCTCGGCCAGCACCCGCTCGCGGTGGCCTTGGAAGACGCCCATCTGGACAAATCCGGTTACTATGCCTTGTCCCGCAAGGACCGTTGGAACAACGTTCTCGACCGGCAGATGGATTTCTTCGGTGGACTGCGCTGGCGGTTCGAGGAACACGTGCCCAAGCCCCGCCGGCGAATCGATAGGGTGTCGCTATTCCGGAACAAACCAGGGCTGGAACTGCTGCCCGGCCATCTTTTCAACGACCCTGAATACAACACCTATTCCTGCCCCTGGCATCACAACCTGACCGCGGCGGTCTGTTCCTTCCGCACGGCGAAGGCGCTCAAGCGGAATCCCGGCAGCACATTCGAAATCGAAACCTTCCGCTGGCACAATTCCGCCCCGTTCGAGTGGCATTCCCAGCAATTGCTGGACCTCGGGCTGATGGAACCGGGGCAGTGGTTCTGACCCAGCCGTCTTTCCGGTGACACCTCAGGCAACCACCAGATCGCGCCGATTTGCACCGCGGTGGTGCAGCGAGGAATAGGGCCAATCCGCCGCATCGCGCACCAGACCGGCCCGGATCGGAGCCGCGAGGATGAACCGGCGCCGCGCCTCGATCGCTGGCCCATGAACCCGCAAAACTGGATGTTCCGTATCCCAGGCCGGCCGCCCATCGGCCGCATGGCGGGCAAAACTGTCGCGGATCAGACGCAGGGCAGCCCCGGGCTCCTCCCCCGGCATCATTCGGCACAGAAGATGCATTTCCGCCGGCAGCACGGTGGCGGTGTCAATCTCGATGCCCGTATGCAACCGGGCCAGCGCCACGCAGTCGCGCAGGACCGGAATTCGGCGTATCAGGAGGTCGGAAGACGCATCGGCCAGGCGCAAGGTCACGGCGAAATACGCGAAGAAGCGGGAAGGGTCAGGCAAATCTGTCATGCGGACAGCTTTGCCCCGACAAGGTTAACGACCCATGAACGCCGTCAGATGCGGATCAGCTCTTGCGCAACCGGATCACCACGTCGACCGAGGCGATCTCGGCCCCGTCGGGCGCGTGAGGAAGGCTGGCGATGCTCAGCTCGTCGGATGGCGCATCGGAAAGATGGCCATCCTCTTCCCAGTAAAAATGCGGATGGTCGGACATGTTGGTGTCGAAATAGCTTTTGGACCCGTCCACGGTGATCTCGCGCAGCAGCCCCGCATCACAAAACGCCTTGAGCGTATTGTAGACAGTGGCCAGTGAGACCTTTTCACCTGCCCGGTCGGCAGCGGCGAACAGGCTTTCAGCGGTTACATGCCGGTCCTTGCCATCCCCCACCAGAAGCTCGGCAAGCGCAAGCCGTTGGCGCGTCGGACGTAGCCCTGCCCCCGCCAGCCAGTTACTGCTTCGCTCGGTTGTCATGTCAGCCATCAAAAGACCTGTCTTTGTTTCATTGGACAATATGGCCGATTGCGAACAGTTTTCAATACCAAAGCCANGCGGCGAAGCGCTCTGCCCAGCTTGCCCTTGCGCGTATCGGGGTGCTAGAGGGCAGGAAACCACTCAGACGGGGATTACACCGACATGACAGACTNTCCGCGCAGCTTCGACCGTGACGACCTTTTGAAATGCGCGCGCGGCGAGTTGTTCGGGCCGGGCAATGCCCAACTGCCCGAGCCGCCGATGCTGATGNTGGACCGGATTACCGATATCAGCGGCGACGAAGGGCTTCACGGCAAGGGTCACGTGGTCGCTGAGTTCGATATCACGCCGGACCTGTGGTTCTTCGAATGCCATTTCCCCGGAAACCCGATCATGCCGGGCTGCCTTGGTCTTGATGGCCTCTGGCAGCTCACCGGCTTCAACCTTGGCTGGCGTGGATGGCAGGGGCGCGGCTATGCGCTGGGCGTCGGCGAAGTAAAGCTCAAGGGCATGGTGCGGCCCGACCGCAAGATGCTGACCTACAAGGTGGATTTCACCAAGGCAGTCCAAACCCGCCGCCTGACCATGGGCGTCGCCGACGGCATCGTCGAGGCGGATGGCGAGGTGATCTACGAGGTCAAGGACATGAAAGTCGCGCTGAGCGAGAGCTGATCTGCGCGACCGGTGACACAGCGTCCCGTGGACGCGCCCCGCCCTAACCGCTTGCCCCCATCCCCTTGCATACCCTACACGGGAAAGCGGACAAGAAAGGGAGGCCGCGAATGCGCCGCGTCGTCGTTACCGGGCTGGGGATCGTCTCGCCCGTTGGAAACAACGCCCAAGAGGTCACTGCCGCGCTGAAGGCAGGCAAGTCGGGAATCGAGGCCGTCCCGGAGATGGCAGAACACGGGTTCCGCAGCCAGATTGCCGGGACGCTCAAGATCGATGTGGCCGAGCATGTGGACAAACGCACCCTGCGCTTCATGGGACCGGGCGCGGCCTATGCGCATATCGCCATGGGTCAGGCCATTGCCGATGCGGGGCTGGAAGAAAGCGACGTCGTCAACCCGCGCACAGGCCTTGTCGCCGGGTCCGGCGGGCCGTCGACCAGCGCCATGTTCGCCGCGCACCAGACGGTGCTGAAATCGGGCAGCCCCAAGCGGATCGGGCCCTTCGCCGTGCCCAAGTGCATGAGCAGCACGATCAGCGCGAACCTGTCCACGGCCTACAAGATCAAGGGCCTGAACTATTCCATCACCTCGGCCTGTTCGACCAGCCTGCATTGCATCGGCAATGCCGCCGAACAGATCATGATGGGCAAACAGGACGTTATGTTCGCCGGCGGCGGCGAGGAACTGGACTGGACCCTGTCCTGCCTCTTCGATGCCATGGGCGCGATGTCGTCCAAGTATAACGATGACCCCACCCGCGCCAGCCGCGCCTTCGATGCCGACCGCGACGGATTCGTCATCGCTGGCGGCGGCGCCATCGTGGTGCTGGAAGACCTCGAACACGCCAAGGCCCGCGGCGCCAAGATCTATGCCGAGGTCACGGGTTATGCCGCCACCTCGGACGGGCATGACATGGTCGCCCCATCGGGCGAAGGCGGCGAGCGCGCGATGCGCCTGGCGCTGGACAGCCTGCCCGAAGGCCGCAAGGTCAGCTATATCAATGCCCACGGCACCAGCACGCCGGTCGGCGATGTCGGTGAGGTCGAAGCGGTGCGCCGGGTCTTCGGCGAGGGCAGCACGCCGCCGATTTCTTCGACCAAGTCGATGACCGGGCACAGCCAGGGCGCGACCGGCGCGCAAGAGGCCGTCTATTGCCTGCTCATGCTGGAAAACGATTTCATCACCCCGTCGATCAACGTTGAAACGCTCGATCCGGCCATCCATGCCGGCGAGATCGCGACGGATTTGGTGGAACGTGCCGGGCTTGATACTGTAATGACCAATTCCTTCGGCTTCGGCGGCACCAACGGGTCGATGCTGCTTTCCAAATATCGGGACTGACCAAGATGACAATCGAACTGAACGGCAAGCGCGGTCTGATCATGGGGGTCGCGAATGACCGTTCCATCGCCTGGGGCATTGCCAAGGCCTGTCACGCCGCCGGGGCGGAACTGGCCTTTTCCTACCAGGGCGAGGGCCTGAAGAAACGCGTCGAGCCGTTGGCCGCCTCGGCAGACAGCGATTTCCTGATAGAAGCGGACGTGACCAACGACGAGTCGATGGATGCCTGTTTCGCTGCCCTCAAAGAGCGGTGGGGATCGCTGGATTTCGTTGTTCACGCCATCGCCTATTCCGACAAGAACGAGCTGACCGGCCGCTTCTCGGATACGACGCGGGACAACTTCACCAATTCCATGTTGATCAGCTGCTATTCCTTCGTCGACGTGGCACGCCGCGCCGCCGACCTGATGCCCGAAGG
>PR_CR_10_Liq_3_inCRDRAFT_1000369_pt1 | contig 12366 bp, 9 predicted proteins | sample PRCRCaboRojoPR_2_FD_10240 | JGI IMG/M metagenome (IMG submission 10240)
TCCCACAATCCAGCCTCGGTTGGTCGGATATCTACTTCCCGGCGCTGGGCGAACCTGGGTGGGCGTTCCGGGCTGCGGTTGTCCAGCTCTTCCTTCAGGAGGGCTTCATTGTCTAGTGCAGACAAGGCAATGACGGGCACATCCGACAAGGGCGAAGCACCCATTACAGGTGCATCGCTCTGTCCGATGAGCTCCAAACTGAACGTCAGGAGCAGCAAAAAAAGCAGACGGTTGTGCATGCTGTGTCTCTATGATTTTCCCATTGTATGCCGGGGTTATACCAATGTACTACAATTCCTCATGGCAGGCAATCTGTACCCTACATTTGGCTCAATGCCGACATTCTGCTATTACTGGCCCGCCAGGAACAGGGCATTGCAAAACAGTAGTTTGCCCTCTTCCCAGAAGCCCCGGAATAAAGGATTGTCAATGAGGTAAATAGCTGCACCCCGACCTTTGTTTTCGATACCAAACACCAAAGTACCGCCCTGCCGGCGAATCGCCTGACTACCGGCGAAGCCAATGGGGCTTACCGGGTCATCGAGATAGCCAATATTCCAGCCGCTATTCAGCAGATTATATGCTGCTCCGGATGTCTTAAGACTGTGATAAGTCTTGCCCAGGCCGAAGCCCAGCGGATGCGTGTGGTCTACCTTTGCCGGGAAAATCGCGCCCGGTATGTAGTTGGAAATGGACCGGCGGCTGCTGCCTGCGTAAGGCTCAGGGGCAGGCTTTTCTTCTGATTCGGGCTTGGCTTCCTTTGAGGAAAGGTTGAAGCCCGACTGCCCTGCGAGGCTCCGGTTGGCTTGCCCCAGGGCAATCAACCGGCCGCCCTGACGCATCCAGCGCTGCAGGGCCTGATTGCTGGCTTCGTCAATACTGTAACGCCCTTCTGCCAATACGATGACGTTGTACTCGTCCAGATCGGCAGAAGACAATTGGTCAGCTTCCAGCAGGAATAGCGGGTATTCCAATACCTGCTCAAAGAAGTGCCGAACTTCCCCGTAGTTGCCTGCATCCACGGAACTGCCGGCAAATAAGGCTACTTTGGGTGCTGCGAGGAAGTTGAGGTTGTCTGAGCCGAGGTCGAAACCTTCGTCTGAAAATCCGGTTTTCAGGGTCTTCAACTGTTGTGCGTGTGCTTCCGCAATCTGCCGGACTTTCTGGTCAAAACGGCTCATCTTGCGGTTATCTGCCTGGGTGATGACCAAAGTGCCGCCCTGATAGTCTTCGCCCTGAATGCCAAAAGAAGCCATTGCAGACCGGACTTTGATGCCTTCCCGTTGCAAAGCGGCTAAAAAGCGGGCATCAGCTACGGAAGTCCATGGAGCCACGTAGGCGTAAGGCTTGTCGGCCGTAACCGGTGTTACTTCCGGGAAGGTGTAGCCGGGGGCGGCATTGATTTTCTCGGCGCTGGCAAAAGCCTGCAGGCCGTAGGCATAAGGCAACGCCCAGGCGGTGATATCGTAGGTTAGGGAGTCTTCCAGCTTTGGGAAGGGTTCAAACAGCACTTGCGCCAGGATAGACTGCGGCTGGTAGGCACTCACGATCAGGTCTCCCTTTTGAATGGCTACGCTTGCCTTTTCGCCTTTTTGGTAATCAAAGGCGGAAAGCTTGCGGCTGTCTGTAGCTGTGCCGTATTGGATGTTATTGCGGTCCAGCAGCCGGGTGAGTGCCTTGAGCTTGCCCACCGGATTATCCTTGCTGATAACATAAGACCGGTATTCACCCATTGGGTCGCGCAGCGCTTTGTCGAAGTAGGCTTGAAATTTTTCCAGCATTTCTGATCGGGACCGGTAGGCCACCTCAATAGTGGAAAGGGCGGTCTTGGTATGGTGGGCAATACGGTCTTTCAGGGTCAGGGTGTCGCCGTTTTCCATCAGTATGGCCCTGCCGGAAATGCCGTGCCCGGCCTGCTCATAGGTCATACCCACAGCGCCATTGAAAGTAGGGTAGGTATCACCGTAGCTGGGGTAGAGCAGGTCGAATACCTCCCTTGTAAAGTACAACCAGCCCTGCTGATCAAAATGGCGGGCGTGGTTCTGCCCGATTTCGTACTGGAAATCTGATTGCCAGTCGGTAATGAATTCATGATAAGGTGCTGCAGCCGGGGCAAAGTAGTAGGGATTATCCGGATACTGCTCGTGGTAATCGACGTGGAGATGCGGCATCCATTGCTGATAAACCTCCATCCGATGCTGGCTTTCGGTTTGCGTTTGCCAGGCCCAGTCCCGGTTGAGGTCAAAGTGGTAGTGATTGACCCTGCCGCCCGGCCAGGGCTCCTGATGCTCAAGCGTCGCTCGTTCGGGCGTGTTGATAACTGGAGCCACCCGCCGGTACCAATCTGTATAGCGGGCGTAGCCATCGGGGTTGAGGGCGGGGTCCAGTAAAACCACGGTTTCTTTTAGCCACTCACTGGCCTGAGGGTTATCTGCCCGGGCCAGTTCGTACAGTACGCTCATACTACTTTCGGTGGCCCCGGCCTCGTTGCCATGCACGCCGAAGCTGAGCCAGACAATGGCTTTGTCGAGTTCAGGGGAAGTCTCCCCTTCGATTTGCCGGGCGCGGCGGAGGTTGTTTTTTCGGATGTCTTCAAGACGGTCCAGGTTGCCGGGGTCGGAAATGGTGAGCAACAGCAGCGGGCGCCCTTCGTAGGAAGTACCGTATTGCTGTATCTGAACCCTCGGGCTTTGGGCCGCCACATGCTCCATATAGTCAGCTACGATATGGTGCGGGGTAAATTGCTCACCGTGCTGATGAGGCAGAAACTCTGAAGGAGAAAGTAATTGGGCGTCTAGCAGAAGGGGCAGCCATAAAGCCGCGCAAATTAGCAGGAATCGGGAACTCATGCAGGATTGGATTTTCAATATTAGCCCGCAAAACTACTGATTTTTTGCTTTCCCTGCTGTTAATATACCGCTTCTGCAATCTGCTGTATGGTTTTCGAGTCGCCCATAGTGTAATAGTGGAGGCAGGGGGCACCGGCAGCTTTCAGTTCTTTGGACTGCTGAATGCACCACTCAATGCCTATCTGCCGGCGGGCTTCGGCGTCTTTGGCATCCCTTATGCCCCTGACAAGATCATCCGGCAGGTCAATGTGGAAAATGCGGGGCAGGGCATTGAGCTGATACTTCTTGGTCATCGGCTTCAGCCCCGGTACGATAGGGACGTTGATACCGTTGGCGCGGCATTTATCGACGTAGTCAAAGTATTTCTGGTTGTCGAAAAACATCTGCGTGACGATGTAGTCGGCACCGGCATCAATCTTAGCTTTGGTAAACTCCAGGTCCGCGTCCATATTGGGCGCTTCGAAGTGCTTTTCCGGATAGCCGGCAATGCCGATGCAAAAGTCGGACTTTGCGCCTTTTTCAATATTGGAGTCGAGGTACTTGCCCTCGTTCATCTCCGCAATTTGCTTTACCAGGTCAATGGCATAAGCGTGACCGTGCTCCTCCGCAACGAATTTCCCATCAAATTTCCGGGCATCGCCGCGCAGGGCCAGAACGTTGTTGATATTAAGGAAGTTGAGATCAATCAGGGCGTTCTCCGTATCTTCCTTTGTGAAACCTCCACAAATCAGGTGAGGCACAGCGTCTACACCATAACGGTGCATGATCGCTGCACAGATGCCCACCGTTCCCGGGCGCTTCCGGATGGCTGTCTTTTCGTAGTACCCGCTGGAACGCATCTTGTAAATGAACTCCTCCCGGTGGTACGTAACATCAATGAATGGAGGCTTGAATTCCATGAGGGGGTCAAGGGTATCAAAAATGGCCTGCATGCTGCCACCCTTGAGCGGGGGGAGCACCTCAAAGGAAATCAGGGTTTGCCCGTTGGCTTTCTCGAAGTATTCTGTGACTTTCATGCTTGGTTTTCAATAAAAACACGGCAAAGCTAAGCACTGCGTCTGTAAAATGCCACATATATCTGTCATAAGCTCAAAACTTGCATGGCTTTGACAAGAGTGGAAGGTGTTATGGTTGCTACACACTTTGTTTGATCGAAAAAATCGGACCGTTCGTCGGATAAAAAAAGGTTTGGCCGTGGATTTTTGGAGGACTACTCCTTTTAAACCAACTTTGACTGAACGGTTGGTCAATAATTGATTTTTCTTCCGGGTTAGTGAAAAACGCAATGAGAACTTATGTCGCCACGTAGCAAAAAACAGTTTGAAGCCATGCGGCACGAAAGCATGGAGAAAATCGCAAATGCAGCGTTACAACTCTTTGGGGAGAAAGGGTTCCACAGCACCTCCATTGCGCAGATTGCCCGGGCGGCAGGGGTTTCAAAAGGCCTGCTGTACAACTACTTTGAAAGCAAGGAAGCGTTGCTGCACTTCATCATCCTGCACGCAGTGGAGGTTGGGGAGGCCCTGCTGGAACAGGCACTGACTCAAAACGACAGCCCGCAGGAACAACTCCGGGCTTTCACGGAAGGCACACTGGCGCTGCTGCAAAAAGACCCGGCATTCTGGCGGTTGCTGACTGCACTGGCTTTTCAGCAAGACATCCTGGAGGGGATTATGCCCCAACTCATGGAAAAACAAGGCACGGTCATGGCGAAAGTCATTGCGGTATTTGCCCAATTGGGCGTACCTAACCCTCAGGAAGAAGCCATGTACTACAGTGCAGTCATGGACGGCATTGCCCTGCAGTTTGTACAAATGCCGGAGGGCTACCCGTTGGAACAAATGAAAGCAATGGTACTCAAGCGCTACCTTAAACCATAAAAGTAAAAACACAACCATATGAAACGCATACTGCTGCTGCTTTTCCTGCTGCCATTTATTAACGGCACACTGATCGCATACAATGATCCTACCGCAAAGGAAATCATCCAAAAAGCCGACGAAAAGATGCGGGGCGAGTCCAATATCGCAACCATCAAAATGACCATCATCCGGCCCACCTGGGAAAGGGAAATGACCCTCAAGAGCTGGGCCAAAGGCACGGAATATTCCCTGACTTTGGTGACCGCCCCTGCCCGCGACAAAGGCACCGCATTCCTCAAGCGCGAAAAGGAAATCTGGAACTGGCAACCAACCATCGACCGGACGATTAAGATGCCGCCTTCCATGATGATGCAGTCCTGGATGGGCTCCGATTTTACCAACGATGATCTGGTCAGGGAGTCCAGCATCGTCACCGACTACGAGCACGAATTACTGGGCACAGAAACTCTGGAAGACCGGGCCTGCTATAAGATTAAAATGATACCAAAGCCGGATGCGCCGGTCGTTTGGGGAGAGATTATCATCTGGGTTAGCAAAGACGAGTACCTGCAGTTGAAAAGCGAATTTTACGATGAGGACGGCTACCTTGTACAGACCATCTACGGTAAGCAGGTGAAGGAGATGGGCGGCCGGGTCATCCCTTCTGTACTGGAAGTAGTGCCTGCCGATGAAGAAGGGCATAAAACCCGCCTGGAGTACCTCAGCCTCGATTTCAATGAACCCATTCAGCCTTCATTTTTCTCCATACAGAACATGAAGCGCGTTAAATAATATCGATTATGCTATTCAAAATGGCCTGGCGCAACATCTGGCGCAACCGCAGGCGTACCTTTATCACGGCCGCATCCATCCTGTTCGCGGTGCTGTTCGCTTCCTTTATGGATTCCCTGCAGCGGGGCGCCTGGGACAATATGATCAACAACGTTGTCAACTACTATTTTGGCTACGTACAGGTTCATCAGGATGGATATTGGGAAGAACAATCGATTGATAAGGCTTTCCCTTTGGCTGATTCGCTGGAGCAGGTTAGTGCGGTGGAAGGCGTGGAAGCGGTACTGCCCCGCCTGGAATCCTTTGCCCTGGCTGCAGCTGGGGAAACGACCTCCGGTGTCCTGGTAGCAGGCATTCTGCCCAATGTGGAAAACAAGATGACTGATTTGGAAAACCGTCTGGTGGAAGGCGAATACCTTACGGAGGGCGACGAGGCCGTGCTGGTAGCCAGTGGAGTAGCGGAAAAACTCGGGCTGTCGCTTGGCGATACCCTGGTCCTGATCAGTCAGGGTTACCGAGGGGTGAATGCTGCCGGGAAGTACCCGATCAAAGGCATCGCGAAATTCGGCTCCCCTGACCTTAACAAGCAAATGGTTTACCTGCCATTGCCCGCAGCCCAGTATTTCTACGGTGCCCCCGGGCTCGCCACTTCTCTGGCGCTGAAACTGGGCGGCCAGGAGGATATCAAACCCGTAGTAGCTGCTCTGCGTACGCAGTTGGACACGAGCGCCTACGAAGTGATGGACTGGGAGGAACTGCTGCCTGATCTGGTGCAGGCCCGCGAGCTCGATACTGCCGGCAACGTCATCGTTTACTTCATCCTCTATATGATCATTGCTTTCGGCATATTCGGCACGATCCTGATGATGAGCAAGGAGCGGGAATATGAGTTTGGCGTGCTGATTTCCATCGGGCTTCAGCGCTGGCAACTGGCGCTCTCGGTGTGGGTGGAAGTCATCCTGCTTGGTGTACTTGGCGCTTTATTCGGTATTCTGCTGAGCATGCCCATCGTGTACTATTTCAAGGTCAACCCCATCCGGTTTGGTGGGGAAATGGCGAGCTCACTGGAGAAGTTTGGCTTTGAGCCCATCTTTCCGGCCACCTTTGATATGCAGATTTTTATGACTCAGGCGCTGTACGTCTTTATCCTTACGGCCGTGCTGGCGCTGTACCCCATTTTCAAAATCCGCAAGCTGCAGCCGGTGCAGGCCATGCGGGGTTAACCAAAAAACAACAAACGTATGATACCAATAATGGCATGGCGGAACGTCTGGCGGAGCCCCACAAGAAGCTGGGTCGTCATTTCCGCAATTGCATTGGGCATCTGGGCGGCACTTTCGCTCACCGGCTTTGCCACCGGTATGATGAAAAGCTACGTCAACAGCGCCATCGAAAACAGTGTGGGGCACCTGCAAATCCACGCACCAGGCTTCACAGAAGAGTACGACCTGCAAAAGCAACTGCCTCCCGCATCTGAACTAAGCACCCAATTGGAAGCGCTACCCCAACTTAAGGCCTACAGCATGCGCACAGTGGTCAGCGGCATGGCCTCCTCTAGTCAGGGGGCACGGGGCGTGATGGTGAAAGGCGTGGAGCCGGAGCAGGAAGCAGCGGTGAGCGCCATAGCCGAGAAACTGGTGGAGGGCGAGTTCTTTCCGGAAATGCGGGGCAATGCCGTGTTAATCGGGCAGGAACTGGCCGAAAAGCTTAACCTCAAGCTCCGTTCCAAAATGGTGCTGACCTTTCAGGGGCTCGACCGGGAGATCACTGCCGCAGCCTTCCGCGTAGTGGGTATTTTTGATACCGGTAATACGCCCTTCGATGGCGGCACCGTCTTTGTGGAGCGCGAGGACCTCAACCGCCTGGTTATCCCTCAAACAGATACGGCTACGGTGCAGTCCGACCTGGTCTACGAAGCCGCTCTGCTGCTGAATGATGTTAATCAGGTGGATACCGTTGCGGCACTATTGGAAACAGCCATGCCCGGGCAGGAGGTCAAAACCTACCGGGAAGTTTCCCCCGACCTGGAGCTGTACGAATCGCAAATTCAGAATGTCTCTATGATTTACCTGGTGGTGATTCTGCTGGCGCTGGTCTTCGGTATTATCAACACTATGCTGATGGCGGTACTGGAGCGTATCAAGGAGCTCGGTATGCTGATGGCTATTGGTATGAACAAGCTGCGTGTCTTCTCCATGATCGTGCTTGAGACCATATTATTAGGTGTGGTAGCTACGCCGATCGGGCTCCTGCTGGGGTATCTGACTATCAATTATGTACGGGAAAACGGCATCGACATGTCGGCCTACAGCGAGGGCATGGCGAGCTACGGATTGTCGCAAATCATCTATTTCGATGTAGAGCCCGGCGTATATACCCAAATGGCCGTTGGCGTTTTCCTAACGGCTATACTGGCAGCCATCTATCCGGCACTGAAGGCCATCCGCCTCAAGCCCATTGATGCCCTGCATAGCTTTTAACAACAAAAAAACAATAAAAATATGGCTGTCATCACCACCAAAGGCGTTGAAAAAGTCTACAACCCTGATAAAATACCGGTCAAGGCCCTCAAAGGCGTCGACCTTGAAATCGAAGCTGGTGAATTTACGGCTATTGTCGGGCCGTCGGGATCCGGTAAAACCACCCTGCTGAACATCATCGGCGGGCTGGACCGCCCCACTGCCGGATACGTGGAGGTAGGAGGAGAGGATATCTCCCAAATGTCGGACAATGCCCTGATCGACTTCCGTAAGGAACACATTGGCTTCGTCTTTCAGGCCTACAACCTCATTCCAGTGCTGACCGCCCGGGAAAATGTGGAGTTTGTGATGCTCTTGCAAAACCGTTCCAAAGCCGAGCGGCACGCCCGCGCTGATGAGCTTCTGAAAGCGGTAGGGCTGGAAGACAAAGTGCACAAACGCCCAGCTGAGCTCTCCGGCGGGCAGCAGCAGCGGGTGGCTGTGGCCCGGGCCTTAGCGCCCAAGCCCACCTTTATCCTCGCCGATGAGCCCACGGCAAACCTCGATTCTGAGTCAACGGCCAACCTGCTGGACATCATGGCGCGCCTGAATCAGGAAGAGGGCGTCACCTTTGTCTTCTCTACCCATGATCAGCGGGTCATCGACCGGGCCCGGCGGGTGGTCACACTGGTGGATGGAAAGGTGGATGAAGATTTGCGCCGGTAACCGAAATCTGCTTATACCATGAAACGCATACTGCTACTGCTATTGCTACTGCTGGGCATGAGCCTGGCCCAACTGCAGGCACAGGACGAGCCCCGCAACTGGACAGTCAACGGCTACCTGAAAAATATGCAGACCCTGCTGTTTTTCAATGACGCGTATCCGGATTTGTCGCAGGGCAAGCTGGTAGATACTTTCTTTCAGGATAACCTCATACATAACCGCCTCAACTTCCGTTGGTATCCAGATGACAACTGGACGGTCCGGGCCGACCTCCGCACCCGGGTTTTCTACGGCAGTTTTGTGCAGGCCAGTCCCGGCTACGGCGATCAGGTAGACGATGTTAATAACGACTACTTCGACCTATCCCACGTCATCCTCAATGAGCGGGCCTGGGTGATGCATACCATGCTAGACCGCCTGTACCTGGAGTACGTCAACGACAAGCTGGAAGTCCGGTTGGGGCGGCAGCGCATCAACTGGGGCATCAGTACGGTTTGGAACCCCAACGATATTTTTAATGCCTTTGCCTTTACCGACTTCGACTATGAAGAGCGGCCCGGCAGCGATGCGCTTCGGGTGAAGTACTATACCGGCTTCGCATCGAGTGTGGAGTTGGCCGTTAGCATGTTTGATGATATTGATGAAGCGACGATGGCCGGGCTTTGGCGGTTTAACAAATGGTCTTACGATTTCCAGGTGCTGGCGGGGTATACCCGGGGCGACTGGGCATTGGGCGGTGGCTGGGCCGGCAATCTGGGCAATGCAGGCCTAAAAGGAGAATTCACCTACTTTTTGCCAGTGCAGGATTCGGATGAAGATCCGGCTTTTGCCGCTACGCTGGGTCTGGATTACTCCTTTTCCAATTCTTTGTATGCCAGCCTGGGCTACCTGTACAACAGTGAAGGCGGCATCCGCAACAGCATCACCGGGCTCTTCGCCTTCGAGCTTTCCGCCCGCAATTTGTACCCCTACCGGCATGCCCTTTTTGCGCAAGCCACCTACCCGGTCACGCCCCTGTTTAATGCCGGTGCTGCAATCATCTACAGCCCGGTGCAAGTGCACGCCCTTTTTGTCAATCCCACCCTGACGTATTCCATACGAGCCAACTGGGACCTCGACCTGATTGGGCAACTGGCGTTTGATCAGGAGGCGGAAGGGTACAGGAGCCCGCTTCAGGCCGTATTTTTTCGCTTGAAATGGAGTTTCTAAGGGCTCCACAGCAGCGCGTTCTCGGGCGCGTGCAGGGCCATTCTCATAAGAAAGCGTTAAGTGGGCTTAAAAAGGCAGTGTAAGGCATTCCTGCATTAGAAAAAACGGCAAAATTTGCGTATTTTTGCAGGATGAGCACAGAAAATATGAGTGAACAAAAAAAGCCCCAAAACGGGGAGTACGGTGCCTCGAATATCACGGCACTGGAAGGATTGGAGGCGGTGCGCAAACGCCCGGGTATGTACATCGGAAGTACCGACACCAAAGGGCTTCACCATCTGGTCTGGGAGGTTATTGACAACTCCATCGATGAGCACCTGGCTGGCTACTGCAATCGCATTGAAACGATCATACACAAAGACAATTCCATCACGGTAAAGGACGATGGCCGGGGAATTCCGGTAGACATGCACACCAAGCTGAAGAAATCAGCACTGGAGGTGGTCATGACGGTCCTGCACGCTGGTGGTAAGTTTGATAAGGATACTTATAAAGTTTCCGGTGGCTTGCACGGTGTGGGTGTATCTTGTGTGAATGCCCTGTCCATGGACCTCCGTGCCGAAGTACACCGCGATAGAAAGGTGTACGAGCAGATGTATAAGCAGGGCAAGCCTCAGGGTGATGTCAGCGAAATTGGCACGACGGACCGTACCGGCACCTTTATCACTTTCAAGCCGGACCCGGAGATTTTCAGCATGCTGGAGTACAACTACGATACGTTGGCAAACCGCATGCGGGAACTGTCTTACCTCAACAGCGGGCTTACCCTTACGCTTACCGATGAGCGTGTGACCAATGAGAAGGGCGCGCACCCCACGGAAAATTTCTATTCGGAAGGTGGATTGAAGGAATTTGTCAAAAATCTGGACAAGTCCCGTACGGCGCTCATTGATGCGCCTATCCATGTGATTGGCAAGGAGGAGAACGTTGAGGTGGAAGTCGCACTGCACTACAATACGTCTTTCACAGAGACGATCTATTCCTACGTCAATAATATCAACACCCGGGAGGGCGGTACCCATGTTAATGGCTTCCGCCGCGCCGTCAACCGCCTATTCAAGCAGTACGGTGAAGATAACGGGATGTTTAAAAAGCTGAAGTTTGCCATTTCAGGAGAGGACTTCCGGGAAGGCCTGACTGCTGTCGTGTCGGTAAAAGTGCCGGAGCCACAGTTTAAAGGGCAGACCAAAGGCGAACTGGGCAACTCTGAGGTGACCGGTATCGTTTCCCGCTGTGTGGGCGAAGTGCTGGGCCATTACCTGGAAGAGCACCCGCAGGCGGCTAAGAAGATTGTCGATAAGGTCATTTTGGCAGCCACCGCCCGCCACGCGGCCCGCAAAGCCCGCGAAATGGTGCAGCGCAAGAACGTGCTGACAGGTAGCGGTCTGCCGGGCAAACTGGCGGACTGTTCTTCCCGCAACCCGGATGAGTCCGAGCTGTTCCTGGTGGAGGGTGACTCGGCAGGTGGAACGGCCAAGCAGGGGCGTGACCGCCGGTTCCAGGCTATCCTGCCACTGCGGGGTAAAATTCTCAATGTGGAAAAGGCGCTGGAGCACAAGATTTATGAGAACGAGGAAATCAAGAATATGTTTACGGCTCTAGGCGTCTCCATTGAGGAAGCCGAAGACGGGGAGCGTAAACTAAATATGGAAAAGTTGCGCTACCATAAGATCATCATCATGTGTGATGCCGACGTGGATGGTAGTCACATTGTAACCTTAATTCTGACCTTCTTCTTCCGCTACATGCGCCCATTGGTGGAAAATGGCAATATCTATATCGCCACACCACCGCTTTACCTGGTGAAGAAAGGCAAGCAGTTCCGCTATTGCTGGACAGAAGACGAGCGTAAGGAAGCCGTTGCGGCTTACGCCAAAGGAGAGAATGACAGTGGCGTAAAAGTACAGCGCTACAAGGGTCTTGGCGAGATGAATGCGGAGCAGCTCTGGGAAACCACGATGGACCCGGATACGCGTATCCTTCAGCAGGTTTCCATTGATGACGCACAGGTCGCCAATGATATTTTCTCTATGCTGATGGGGGATGAGGTGCCGCCGCGCCGCGCCTTCATCGAGGCAAACGCGAAATATGCGAATGTGGATGTGTAAAGGATTCCGGCGCAAGGTGCGCGCCTTCATCGAATCAAATGCGAAATACGCTAACGTAGACGTGTAAGCTATCTCTTTTACAAAAGCGTACAATAATAACTGCCGGTTCCGAGACTTTGTGTATTGGAGCTGGCAGTTATTTTTCAGGAGGGGGGGCTTGCCTTTTGGAATTGATCCCGGGAGAAGACTTAAGGCCGCTATTCCCCAAGTACCTTTCCATATTTAGGCCAATTCAATGGAAGGCTTCACGGTGCTATCAGTAGGAGTCTAGTGGTCTGTCAAGGCTAAAACTAGGGGTTGCCTGCGGCGACTTTTGAGGCTACTCTTCGTTGGATAACCCCTTACGTAGCGCTGCTATGCG
>PR_CR_10_Liq_3_inCRDRAFT_1000370_pt1 | contig 12366 bp, 8 predicted proteins | sample PRCRCaboRojoPR_2_FD_10240 | JGI IMG/M metagenome (IMG submission 10240)
CCCCACTGGGGCGCGCCCTGCCACCGGAGCTGCTCTCCTTCCGGGAGATTCTCCGGCAAGCCGGGGACCGGCTCGAAGTCGAACTCACTCACAGATAGGGCTCCACCCGGTCCGGCGTGGCGTACAGCTTACCGGCACCGAGGTAGGCGACCACCTTGTCCTCCTCCGCGAGGGTGATCTGGTCGTAGCTCTTGAGCGTCGGCGCATCCTTGAATTGCGCGCCGGTGATGCTGTCCACCTCGATGACGCCCTTCTTGGTGCGGACGTTGCAGAGCGGCGTCGGTGCGAGCACCCGCTTGCCGCCGGCGTCGATCTCGAAGTAGCGCACGCAGGGCTCGGCCGTGTCCACCCAGATCTCCTTGCAGACACCGCCCTGGGCGCCGTCGCAGCCGAGCACGGGCCAGCCGCGCGGGTCCGGGTCGCCCTTGGCGACGCTGAAGTGCTTGGCGACGCGCATGGGCCGCACGCGCGGCTCACCGGTCTCAGTCAGATCGGGCTCTTCGGCACGGACGGCATAGGAGCCTGGGCCGACGCCGGCGAGCATCGGGTTGCCGGTGGGGGTCAGCGCGGCGCCGGGGAAGTCGGCGATGGGAACGGCGTTCAGCCTCGGCTGCGCGCGGTCCGGGCTCGGCTTCTGCACGATGGTGCCGGTGTGCGGCATCTTGAAGGTCTTGGGCTTGGGCAGCGGCGGGAAGCCTTCCATCATCTTCATCTTGCCGCCCATGCGCTGAGACTGCACCGGGTAGCCTTCCCGCTTGTCCTCGGTGCGGATATAGAAGATCAGCGCGAAGAAGAAGAACCAGAAGACGTACAGCACGAGCTGTGCGACATCGATGTAATTGGTAATGGCACCGACAGGCATTGCATACCTCCATTGGCCGGATGACTAGGGCAGCTCGGCGATGCCGAACTGCGAGGAAGACCGCGCACCATTGCCGCCGCCGTGGGTCACCAGCGGCCCGATTGCGATCAGGGTAGCGAACAGTAAGAGGATCTCCAGGTGGTAGACCACGGCATAGCCCACGGCGGGGCCCATGAGCACCGGCCCAAAAGCCCCGTCGGCGGCGAACATCCCGATGATGTCGCGCATCGCGCCGCCGAAGGCGATGGCAACCCCGTAGGCAGTGGCCTGCACGGCCCCCCAGGCGCCGAGGGCAAGGCCGCTGTGGGTGCCGTCGCCGGCCATATTCATGGCCGCCGTCAGCGTGCCGACGGCGAACAGGCCACCGCCGAAGCCGATCAGGAGCGCCCCCGCCCGGAACAGCCACGGCGAGTGGAGCGGATCCGAGAAGACCACCGCGGTGAAAGCGATGATCCCGACCAGTACCCCGGTCGCCGAAAGCCGGTGGGCATCCGCACCCCGGGTGAGTGACCTCGCCGCGAGCGCGAACGCAGCCAAGGTNCCAAAGGCCCAGATGGCNGTGAGTCGGGTGGTTTCAGCGACGGTGAGCCCGAGCACTTCCGCGCCGTANGGCTCCAGCAGAATCTCCTGCATGGTGAAACCGGCGGTGCCGAGCCCGAGCGCCACCAANANCCGNANGGTGCGCCCGGACNCGACGAAACGCCGCCAGGTNGNGCGAAACGGCGGCAGCGGCACACCNGCCTCGCGCTCGCGNCGNCAGCGCGCNGCNCGCTCACGGTTCACGGCNTCNTGCTTCCANAGNGCCACGACATTGAGCACCATGGCCGCCACGGCGGCGCCCTGGATCACCTGGATCAGCCGCAGCTGACTGAAGTCCGTGAGCAGCAGACCAAAGAGCAAGGCNCTGCCGAGCATGCTGAGCTGNAGGGCGACGAACAGCAGCGCCACCACCCGCGGCCGGCTCGCCTTAGGCGCGATGTCCGTCGCCAGGGCGAGCCCNGCGGTCTGCGTGGTATGCAGGCCGGCGCCCGCCAGCAAGAACGCCACCGCCGCACCGAGCTGGCCGACGATGGGATGGACATTGCCACCCTCGGCGAGCAGCAGCAGCGCAAAGGGCATGATGGCGAGGCCGCCGAACTGCAGCAGACTGCCGAGCCAGATATAGGGCACCCGGCGCAGGCCAAAGGCCGAGCGGTGCACGTCCGAGCGGAAGCCGATCAGCGCCCGCAGCGGCGCGAACAGCACCGGCAGCGCCACCATCAGCGACACCAGCCAGGCCGGCACCGCCATCTCCACCACCATGACTCGGTTCAGGGTGCCGTAGAGCAGCACCATGGTCATGCCGACGGAGCCCTGGAACAGGGCCAGACGCAGCAGCCGTGGCAGTGGCAGCTCGGTGGTGGCGGCGTCGGAGAACGGCAGGATGCGCGGCAGGATATCCCGCAGGAGCCAACTGCGCAGCGATGCCGGCTGCAGCGTCATGAGGCCGTGAGCTCCATCGCCTGGGAGGTGTAGAAGCCACGCCGGATCACACGCGTGCGCCCGATGTGCCAGCCGGCCAGCGCCGGATCAGCGTCGATGCCATGACGCAATCGGCGCTCGGCCACCGGGACGATGGCCGGCGAGCGATCGCTGCGCGGGAAGAACTGGCCAACGCCGTGCATCAACGACAGCAGCGGCGTCCGCGGCGCGAAGGTGAACAGCAGACGATCGCGTGCACGCCCGGCGAGCCCGGCGATGACGCCGAGGGCATCCTCGCGCTCGTAGTGGATCACGCTGTCCATGGACACAACATAGTCGAAACGCCTGGTTTCGCCATGTCGATCGTCTGGCTGGGCCGGCGCCAGCATGTCACCGACGCTGAACTCGATGCGCTGCGCGAGCTCCGCCGGCACCCGTTCGCGGGCGTTGTCGATCAGTGTCGGCGACAGGTCCACCGCATGCACCTGCGCGCCGCGGCGTGCGGCCTCGAGCGCCAGCATGCCCGTGCCACAGCCGGCATCCAGCAGGGTCTTGCCCGTCAGATCGGCCGGCAGCCAGCCGAGCAGCGTCGCCCGCATCTCATCGCGACCCGCACGCACGGTGGCACGGATGCCGCTGACCGGGGCGTCCGAGGTGAGGCGCTTCCAGGTGTCGGCCGCGGTGCGGTCGAAGTAGGCCTCAACCTGACTGCGGCGCGCTTGGTAGGACGGGCTGGGCATCGGTTGATTGCTCGCTGCGGATGGTGACTGGGGGGACCGGCTCGACGTGCGCGGCCGTCAGTCGAAGCCCAGGAAATCGAACAGGTCGCGATCCCGCATGGGGGTCACCTGGAGCGGATCGGTGCCCGCCAGCAGCGCCGCGGCCAGATCCAGGTAGCGTTGCTGCGCCAGCTCCACCTCCGGGCAGGGGTCCATTTCGAACAGGGTCGCCTTCTTCAGGCGCGAACGACGGATCACGTCCAGGTTCGGGAGATGGGCCATGGTCTTGAGACCGACGGCCTCGTTGAAGCGGTCGATCTGATCGGTCTCGGCGCTGCGGTTGGCGATGACGCCGCCGATGCGGACCTTATAGTTCTTCGCCTTCGCCAGGATGGCCGTGGCGATGCGGTTCATGGCGAAGATCGAGTCGAAATCATTGGCGGTGACGACCAGCGCCCGCTCGGCATGCTGTAGCGGCGCCGCGAAGCCACCGCAGACGACATCACCCAGGACATCGAAGATCACCACATCCGTGTCATCGAGCAGGTGATGCTGTTTCAAGAGCTTCACCGTCTGGCCGACCACATAGCCGCCGCAGCCGGTACCAGCCGGCGGCCCGCCCGCCTCGACGCACATGACGCCGTTGGTGCCCTCGTAGACGAAGTCGTCGAGGCGCAGTTCCTCAGGGTGGAAGTCCACGGACTCCAGCACGTCGATGACCGTCGGCACCAGGCACTTGGTGAGGGTGAAGGTGCTGTCGTGCTTGGGGTCGCAGCCGATCTGCACCACCCGCTTGCCGAGCTTGGAGAAGGCCACGGACAGGTTGGAGCTGGTGGTGCTCTTGCCGATGCCACCCTTGCCGTAGACGGCGAAGACCTGGGCCTTGCCGATCTTCACGTCCGGGTCCAGCTGCACCTGCAGGCTGCCCTCACCGTCCAGACGCGGGTCTGGCTTCGCGGGCCGTGCGTCGCCGACGGCGGAGCCGCCGCCACCGCCGCCACCGAAAATCGTCGTTGGTAGATCGTCCAGGCTCATGCCGCCACCCCCTCAGTGATACCTTCTAGTCGGTCTTCCAGCTCTTCGCCGGCGCGGCGCAGGGCATCCAGCGTCGCATCGTCGGGCTGCCAGTAATTGCGTTCGTGCGCCTCCAGGAGGCGGTTGGCGACCTTGGCGGACGCCGTCGGGTTCAGTGCCGCGAGACGCTCGCGCATGGCCTCGTCGAGCACAAAGGTTTCGGTCATGCGCTGGTACACCCAGGGCGCCACCTGGCCCGTGGTCGCCGACCAGCCCATGGTGTTGGTGATGTGCACTTCGATCTCGCGCACCCCCTCATAGCCGTGCTTGAGCATGCCCTCGTACCACTTGGGATTGAGCATGCGGGTGCGGGTCTCCAGCGCCACCTGCTCGGCCAGGGTACGCACCTTGCCGTCGCCGCGGGTCTGGTCACCGATGTAGACCGGCACGTCCTTACCCTGGGAACTGCTCACCGCGCGGCTGATGCCACCCAGGGTGTCGAAATAGTGATCCACCGTGGTGACACCGAGCTCCACGGAGTCGAGGTTCTGGTAGGCCAGCTGGACGTCACCGAGCACGGACTTGAGCAGCTCGGACTGTTTCACCGGCACGCCGGCGCGCCCATAGGCGAAGCATTTACGCCGGGTGTAGGTCTCGGCGAGCTCGTCCTCGTCGTCCCAGCCGCTGTTGTCGATGAGGTGATTGACGTTGGAGCCGTAGGCGCCATCGGCGTTACTGAAGACGCGCAGTGCGGCGGTCTCCATGTCACAGCCGTTGGTCGCCTGGTAAGCCAGCGCGTGCTTGCGGACATAGTTCTGCTCGATGGGCTCGTCAGCCGTCGCCGCCAGGTACGCCGCCTCCGCCAGCAGCTTGGTCTGCAGGGGCAGCAGGTCGCGGAAGATGCCGGAGAGGGTCATCACTACGTCGATGCGCGGATGGTCCAGCTCGGCGAGCGGCTGCAGCTCGGCGCCACAAACCCGCCCATAGCTGTCGAGCCTGGGCTTGGCGCCGATGAGCGCCAGGGCTTGCGCGATGGGTCCCCCCTCGGTCTTCAGGTTGTCGGTCCCCCAGAGCACCATGGCCACCGATTCGGGCAACGGGTTGCCGTCGCAGGTGTGACGATCCAGCAGGGTCTGCGCCTGCTTGAGGCCATCCTTGACCGCATAGACGCTCGGCAGCCGGAAGGGATCGAAGCCGTGCAGATTCCGCCCCGTCGGCAGAATCTCTGGCGTGCGCAGCAGGTCACCGCCGGGCGCGGGCCGCACGAAGCGACCCTCCAGGGCGCGCAGGATGGCCGGCAGCTCGTGGTCCTGGGACATGAGCTCGTTGCAGCCGGCGAGATCGGTCATGAGCTGGATGTTGTCCTCGGTGACGGCCATGCCGCCCTTCTGCAGTGCGAGCGCCGGGGCACCGCCGTCGATGAGGGCGGACAGGGCCGCGCGGCTGACCTCGGTGGCCCCGCTGCCGTCGGTCTTGGCCTCAGCGACGGCCATGAGCAGATCCAGGCGTTCCTCGGCGTTCGGCGGCTCGCCCACCACGTGGAGGCCATGGGGGATCAGGGTGTACTCCAGTTCCAGCAGTGCGTCGGTCAGCTTGGCGATGCGATCTTCGGCGCCCGCATCCCACTCGGGCTCGCCATCGGCGACCGTCGGGTCGGCGGCCGCCGGCGCCAGATCCACCTCGGCGGCCTGGGCCTGGATCAGTGCGGCCAGCTCGTTGCGCTCCGTCACGGGCGCAGCCGGGTCCAGCTTGCGCCAGCGCTCAAGCGACGCCTTGAGATCGGCCAGTCCGCGGTAGAGGCCGGCGTTGGCGATGGGTGGCGTCAGGTAGCTCACCAGGGTGGCCGCCGCACGACGCTTGGCGATGGTCCCCTCGGATGGGTTGTTGGAGGCGTAGAGATACATGTTCGGCAGGTCGCCGATGAGCCGGTCCGGCCAGCAGGCCCCGGACAGGCCCGCCTGCTTGCCCGGCATGAATTCCAATGCCCCATGGGTGCCGAAGTGCAGCACCGCATTGGCGCCGAAATCATCGCGCAGGAAGCGGTAGAAGGCGCTGAAGGCGTGGGTTGGCGTGAAGCCCTTGTCGAAGAGCAGACGCATCGGGTCGCCCTCGTAACCGAAGCTCGGCTGCACGCCGACGAAGACGTTGCCGAATTGCTCGCCGAGCACGAACAGCGACGCCCCATCGGACAACTGCTTACCCGGTGCCGGTCCCCATTGGCCCTCGATTTCGGCGAGATAGGGCTCGCGGTGCACATGGTCGTCCGTCGGGATGCGCGTGAAGACATTGGCGTGGGCGCCGAACTGGGCGCCATTACCGTTGACGATGCGCTCGCGGAGCTCGTCCACGTCCTTGGGCAGGTCCACGTGATACCCCTCGCGTCGCATGGCCTTCAGCGTGTTGAACACCGAGGCGAACACGGCCAGGTAGGCCGCGGTGCCGGTGTTGCCGGCATTCGGCGGGAAATTGAACAGCACCAGCGCCACTTTGCGCTCGCCGATGTCCGTCTGCCGCAGGGTGATGAGCCGCTCGACGCGGGCGGCCAGCGCATTGGCGCGCTCGGGATGCGGCTGCATATCGCGGGAATGATCCGCCGGTGCTTCGGCGGAACGGCCGCCGAACACCATGGGGCCGGTGGAGCCGTCGAGCTCCGGAATGGCGACCATCATGGTCGCCTCCACCGGCATCAGCCCGCGCTCGGAGGCCTGCCACTGCTCCAGGGTCTGGAATTCCACGGGATGGGCGGCGAGATAGGGCACGTCCAGATCCGCAAGCACCTCCTGCGCCGCGGCCGCGTCATTGTAAGCAGGCCCGCCCACCAGCGAAAACCCGGTCAGGGAGACGACCGCATCCACACAAGGCTTGCCATTGTTGAAGAAGAACGCCTCGACCGCCGGCCGGGCATCGAGCCCGCTTGCAAAGGCCGGGATGACCCGAAGTCCACGCGACTCCAGCGCATCGATGACACCGTCGTAGTGTCCGGTATTACCGGCGAGCACATAGGAACGCATCACCAACAGCCCGACGGTGCCACTGCCGTTCTTTTTGCCCGGCAGGCGGTGCGGCTGGTCGGTGATGCGGCCCTTCATGCGCGGATGGAAGACGCCGACATCCGGGTATTCCACCGGCGACTCGGCCTTGATCCGCCCGCGCAGCCCGGCACGGGGCCCATCGGCGAAGCGCGTCACCAAGTGACGCACCAGGCCGGCGATATTCTCATCCGAGCCCGCAAGCCAGTATTGGAGCACCAGAAAGTAGCTGCGGACGTCTTGGGCCGTGCCCGGAATGAAGCGCAGGATCTTCGGAATCCGGCGCAGCATGGCCATCTGCCGGGCACCGTCGCTGGCGTTCTTTTCCTTGTTGCTCTTGTTCCCGCGCAGGCGTTTCAGGATGGCCATCGGCCCGCTCTGAGAGCCGTCCATGGTGAACTTACCCATGCGCGTGAGGCGCATGACCTCACCCGCAGACATGCAGCCGATCATGGCGTCACACAGGTCGCGGCGGGCTTGGAGGGCCGGCAGCACCGCTTTGATGTGATCCTCCATGAACAGCATGCTGGCGATGATGATGTCGCCCTGGGCGATATCCGCCTTGCATTCCTCCAGCAGCTTCGGATCGTCATCCCATTCCGCTGCGGCATGCAGCGTGAAATTCAGACCGGGCATCTCTTTGCGCAGCACCGGGCGCGCACGCTCCACGGCGCCCGCCAAATGACTGTCAAGCGTGACGATGACGACGTTGACGGGTGTGGTGTCAGCGGCCGTAGTGGGCTTTGGCATCGTACAGGGTCTCGATCGTTATCGTCGCCATGCCCCGCTCCCGGGCATAGCGCTCTGTGTTTCTACGGGCCTTTCCGCGCACGAAAAACGGAATCTTGCGCAGCTCCTGCTCCGCATCCGTCGCCCAGGAGGGCTGGTCGTCGCGGGCGTCCGCCGGCGCATCATCGGCGGACGCTTCGACCCTAGCTTCGGCACCGCCCCGCGTTGCCGCGGGCCCCAGATGCGACGGTGCCGCCTCGTCGTGAAATTCACTGTCCTCGCGGAACATCGTGATCAGGTGCTCTTCCAGCCCCATCATCAAAGGATGGACCCAGGTGTCGAACAGCACATTGGCGCCCTCGAATCCCATTTGCGGGGCATAGCGCGCCGGAAAGTCCTGGACATGCACCGGCGCCGAGATGACGGCGCAGGGGATGCCCGCCCGCTTGGCGATGTGACGCTCCATCTGCGTGCCGAGCACCAGCTCCGGCGCCAGTTCCAGTACCTTCGCCTCGACTTCCAGATAGTCGTCGCTGATCAGGGGCTCGACGTCGTACCTCTCGGCAGCCGCCCGGATCTCGCGGGCGTGCTCGCGGGAGTAGGTGCCGAGCCCGACGACGTCGAAGCCGAGCTCTTCGGTGGCCACGCGTGCTGCGGCGATGGCGTGCGTCGCATCACCGAAAATGAACACCCGCTTACCCGTGAGGTAGGTCGAATCCACCGAGCGCGAGTACCACGGCATGCGGGTCTGCACGGCGGCCATGGCGGGCGCGATGTCGACGCCGGCGACCTCGCCCACCTCGCGCAGGAAGTCCACGCTGGCCCCCACACCGATCGGCACGGTGCGGATGAAGGGCTGCTTGAACATCCGCTCCAGCCAGGCGCAGGTCTCTTGAGCGATCTCCGGATACAGGCAGACGTTGAAATCCGCCTCGGGGATGCGCAGCAGGTCCGCGGGCGACGCACCGGCGGGGGCGACGACATTGACGTCGACGCCGGCCGCGGCGAGCAGCTTGGTCACCTCGGTGACGTCATCGCGGCAGCGGAAGCCGAGGGCGGTGGGCCCAAGCAGGTTGGCCTTGGGCTTGTTGTGGTCGCGCGTCGGCAGCGGGCGCCCGCGCAGCAGCGCACGCACCAGGGTGAAGAAGGTCTCGGCGGCGCCCCAGTTCTCTTTGCGGGTGTAGGCGGGCAGCTCCAGCGGCACCACGGGGATATCGAAGCCCATGCCCTCCGCCAGCGCACCCGGCTGGTCCTGGATGAGCTCCGCCGTGCAGGCTTCGCCCACCAGCAGCGCCTGGGGCCGGAAACGCTCCACCGTGTCACGCAGGGTTCGTTGCACAAGTTCCGCCGTATCGCCGCCGAGGTCGCGCGCCTGGAACGTGGTATAGGTCACCGGCGGGCGCTTTGCGTTGCGCGCGATCATCGTAAACAGCAAATCCGCATAGGTATCGCCCTGGGGTGCATGCAGCACGCAGTGCACATCACGCATGGAGGCGGCGATGCGCATGGCGCCCATGTGCGGCGGGCCTTCGTAGGTCCAGACGGTGAGCTGCATGGCCTGGGCCTCAGAATGCCAGCCGCGTGCGGCGGCTGAGTGGACGGGCGAACAGCTCGGCGAGGTCAGGCGCCTGGTCGAAGCCGTGCACCGGCGAGAACACCAGCTCGATGGACCACTTGGTCGTCAGGCCCTCGGCCTCGAGCGGATTCGCAAGGCCGAGCCCACAGACCGTGAGATCGGGACGATCGGCGCGCAGGCGCTCGAGCTGCACTTCCAGGTCCTGCCCCTCGCTGAGGCGCTCGGGGGTTGGCAGCAGGGCGAGCTCTGCGGCCATCATGCGGCGGTCCAGGTAGGGCACGCCGATTTCCACCAGCCGCATGCCGCATTCCCGGGCCAAAAAGCGTCCCAATGGCACCTCCAGCTGGGAGTCGGGCAGAAAGCTGATGCGCTTGCCGGCGAGCTGCTCGCGGTAACGCTCGAGCCCGCGCTCGGCCCGCGCCATGGGGCCAGCACAGGCGGCGTCCACCTGCGACGCGGGAATCCCGAAGGCCGCGGCGGCGGCGCCGAGCCAGGCCCGGGTACCCTGGACGCCGAACGGGTAGGGTGCCTCGATCAGCTCGGCCCCGCGCGCCACCAGCGCCGCGGCGGTGTCACCGACGAACGGCTGCGCGGCCAGAATTTTGGTCCCGGCACCGACGCAAGGCAGCTCGGCGGCGTTGCGCGCGGGCAGGAACTGCACCGACACACCATTGGCGCCGAAGCCGATGGCATCGAACAAGCGCCGGAACTGGTCCTCGACGATGTCGGGCAGGGTGCCCACCACCAGTAATGTCGGCCCGTCGGCACTCGGCATTTCCCGCACCAGGGCGGTGAGACACGTGTCCTCGCCCTGGGTGAAGGTGGTCTCGATACCGCTGCCGCTGTAGGCCAGGATACGCACCCGTCCTTGCTGCGCCCGGGTCAGGCGCTCGGCGGCGATGTCCAGGTCGAGCTTGATGACCTCCGACGGGCAGGAGCCCACCAGGAACAACGTGCCGATGTCCGGACGGCGAGCCAACAGCTCGCTGACGACGCGATCGAGCTCGTCGTTACAGTCTGCGGTGCCCGCCAGATCCTGATCCTGCAAGATGGCGGTGGCGAAGCGTGGCTCAGCAAAGATCATGACCCCCGCCGCCGACTGCAGCAGATGCGCACAGGTCCGCGAGCCGACCACCAGGAAGAACGCATCCTGAATCTTGCGATGCAGCCAGACGATACCGGTCAGCCCGCAAAAGACCTCCCGTTGCCCGCGCTCACGCAGGATCGGCAGGGGATCGTCCACACGCGTGGCGGCGGGCGACACCTCGCAGTGCCCGGCGTTGGCGGTCATGGCCTCTGGATTGGTCACTCGGCACCCCCAAAGGCCGTGGCGGCGGTATCGCCGTCGGCGATGTCCGGGCGTGCCTGCTGCAGCCGGGCGGCACGCAGCTTGAGCAGGAACTGCGTGGCATTGATGACATAGGCGGCGTAGGCGGCGAGCGCCAGGAGCATCTGCCCGCGGATGTCCAGCCATCCGGTGAAGAGCACCACCAGGTAGGCGGTGTGCAGCGCCAGCACCAGCATGCTGAACACGTCCTCCCAGAAGAAGGGACGCGCGAACAGCCATTTGCCGAAGACCACCTTCTCCCAGACGGAGCCGGTGATCATGATGGCGTACAGGATCAACGTCTTGATGACGACGGACACCGTCGCCGCCAGTTCGCCGCCGCCGGTGAGCAGGTAACGCAGCACCAGCGCCAGGCTCACCAAAAAGACGAGGAACTGAAGCGGGGCCAGGACACCCTGCACGAGCGTCCATTTTGTTTTATCGCGGCGCTTCCGCTCCGCTGGCGTATACAGCGGTTGATTGCGGTCATGCCGCGCCGGGCGCTGGCGCATTACCCTCCCCTCTCAATGACTGAGCGTGCCTCGGTGTAGTCAGGAATCTAGTCCCCTTCCCCGGCTCTGTCAACTCGGCTTAACGTAAACCGAACTTGACATTCCCCTGCATCACGTCTAACTAATAGAGGGTGTCGCCGCACCCGAGCGCTTCTGCGCCCGCACTGTCCGCGCATGGCCCGATGCCAAGCCGTCGGGCACCCAGGCCCTTGGATGAAAGCTGCGGCTCTTTTACCTTAAAAAATACGTGGTTATGGATGCCGCGCACGCGCCGCCCCGAAGGCCCACTGACGAAGGAAACGGCCGACCGGCGGTAACCTGCCTCCGGGGGCTGTGGGCCAGCATGCTCGACAGCGATCCGCCGGCGACCAGTACGGGGACGAGAGTACTCGTGAAGCCCTTCGACGCGCCGCAGGCGGCCCTTGGCGACATCGGCAGTGACACGGTGGCGGCGCTGCTCGCCGCGGCCTCGGACATCGCCATCATCCTCGACGGTGAAGGCACGATCCGCGACCTCGCCTACGGCAGCGACGAGTTGTCCTACGACTTGGGGGAGGACTGGATCGGTAAACCCTGGACCGATACCGTCACCGCCGAGAGCCGGCCGCGGATCAAGACATTACTGGCGCAGGCGAGCACGGATGTGAGCGCCTGCGCCTGGGAGCAAGTCGGCCACATCAGCCACTCCGGCGCCGAGCTGCCCGTGCGCTACCTGGTCGCGCGCCTCGATGCCCGCCACCTCATCGCCGTGGGTCGCAACCTGCAGGGCATCGCCACGCTGCAGCAGCGGCTGGTGGATGCGCAGCAATCACTGGAGCGTGACTATTGGCGCCTGCGCCAACTGGAGACACGCTATCGGCTGCTGTTCCGCTCCGCCAGCGACGCCATCCTGATCATGGATCCGGACACGGGTAAGGTGGTCGAAGCCAATCCGGCGGCCTCGTTACTGCTGGCCGCGGACTCGCGCCGCCTGGTGGGACGGGCATTCCCCGAGGGCTTCGACGAGGAGGGCACGCGCGCGATCCAATCGCTGGTCGCGGGTATCCGCGCCGCCGGGCGCGCCAATGACGTGCGCGCACGCCTGCGCGCCGGCACGGAGTTCCAGGTCAGCGGTGCGCCGGTGCGCCAGGAGAGCGC
>PR_CR_10_Liq_3_inCRDRAFT_1000372_pt1 | contig 12354 bp, 6 predicted proteins | sample PRCRCaboRojoPR_2_FD_10240 | JGI IMG/M metagenome (IMG submission 10240)
ATGAAAGCCCAGCTTTTAGACTCGATGGACATCGAGCGTGAGCGAGGCATCACGATCAAACTCAACGCCGTGCAATTAAACTATCAAAAAGGCGATGACACCTACATTTTTCATTTGATTGATACGCCGGGCCACGTCGATTTTACCTATGAAGTCTCCCGGTCACTGGCTGCCTGTGAAGGCGCCATTTTAGTCGTGGACGCGGCCCAAGGCATTGAAGCCCAAACGCTGGCCAACGTCTATTTGGCCTACGATAACAACTTAGAAATCATCCCCGTCATTAATAAGATTGATCTTCCTTCCGCCAACATTGAAGGCGTCAAAGCCGACATCGAAAATATGTTGGCCCTGGATGCGTCCGAGGCGCCCTTGGTATCCGCCAAAGAAGGCATTGGGATTGAATCCATTTTAGACGCCATCATCGAACACGTCCCTTCCCCTGAAGGAGATCCTGAGGCCAGTTTACGCGCCCTCATATTTGATTCGTACTACGATCCATATCGGGGCGTCATCCCCTCCATTCGCGTGGTGGATGGCACCTTGAAAAAAGGCGATCAGATTAAAATGGTCGCCTCCGGTGCCACCTTTGAAGTCTTAGAAGTGGGCGTGAACACCCCCACCGCCAAACCGGTGGAACTGCTCGTTCCAGGGGATGTCGGCTATTGCATTGCCAACATCAAAGACCCCGACGATGTGCGCGTGGGCGATACGATTACCTCCAAAACGCAGCCAACCCCCACGCCACTCCCCGGGTACCGGCCGTTAAACCCGATGGTCTATTGTGGGCTGTACCCATTAGACTCCAACGATTACACCGCGCTCAAAGATGCGCTCGGAAAACTTCATCTGAACGATGCCTCGCTCATTTTCGAACCGGAAACGTCCGGTGCACTCGGCTTTGGCTTCCGTGTCGGCTTTTTGGGCATGCTGCACTTGGAAATTGTCCAAGAACGCTTAGAACGCGAATTTAATTTAGGAATCTTAGCCACCGCACCCTCGGTGTCGTATCATGTCTATTTGAACGATGGCACGATGGAAACGGTGGATAACCCCTCGCTCTTGCCGGACCCATCGAAAATTGCTCGCATCGAAGAACCGCTGATGAAAGCGACCTTGATGACGCCCAAAGATTACGTCGGAAACGTGATGGAACTCTGCCAGAAAAAACGCGGCACCTACGTGAAAATGGATTATTTATCCGATGCACGCGTTGAGATTACCTATGAGCTCCCGCTCTTAGAAATTGTTTATGATTTTTTTGATAAGTTGAAATCAACCTCCAAAGGCTATGCCTCGTTCGATTACGTGTTTGAGCGGTACATCCCCTCCCANCTTGTGAAAATGGACATCCTCATTAANGGNGAGATCGTCGATGCCTTATCGTCCATTGTCCACCGCGATTTCGCCTACACCCGCGGGAAGAAGATGGCCGATAAACTCAAAGAACTGATTCCCAGACAAATGTTTGAAGTCCCCATTCAAGCCGCCATTGGAGGTAAAATCATTGCCCGTTCCACCATCAAAGCGATGCGTAAAAACGTCATCGCGAAATGTTATGGCGGGGACATCTCACGGAAGAAAAAACTGTTAGAAAAACAAAAAGAAGGCAAGAAACGGATGAAAACGGTCGGAAAAGTGGACGTGCCGCAAGAGGCATTCTTAAGCGTGCTTTCCTTGGAAGATTAACGGATTCTTCATCTAATTTTTGAAAGAAACATGCTATAATTTATGAAACATCGCTTTAGGAGACCGAGCATGCGCTATCGATTCCGCCATCGCGTGACCTTTGCCATTTTCAGAAAAGTGTTCGAATGGTATGCACGCCTCAAATATCATTACACCTTCGATCGATTTGAAGAAACGGACGAACCGTATCTCATTTTGGGCAATCACACGCAAGCCCTCGATCCGGTGTTCATGGCGTTTAGTTTCAAGCGCCCCATTTATTATGTCGCCTCCACGATGATTTACAATCTCCGGGTGTGGTCAAAAGTGCTCGATTACCTCGTGGCACCCATTCCCATCAATAANTTNCGCAGTGATTTAAGAAGCACCAAAGCGATTTTAAAAACCTTGAGGGAAGGCCAACATGTGGCCCTTTATCCCGAAGGCAACACCAGTTTTTCGGGCGGCCAAATGCCGATTGACATCGCCATCGCGAAACTCGTCAAAAAAGCCAAAGTCAAGGTCGTATTTCATACGATTGAAGGCGGGCATTTATCGCACCCACGGTGGGCGAAACACGGGCGCAAAGGCTTCATGCATGGGTCGGTCAAACGCATCATGACCGTGGAAGAAATTGCTCAGCTGGACCTCGACAGTCTCTACGGTGAAATCATGTCGACGCTTTATGTCAACGACTTTGAACGATTCACCGATACGCCTTTTAAAGGAAAAAATAAAGCCATCAATTTCGAAAGTGCGTATGTGGTGTGCCCGCATTGTCATAAGCTTGAAACCTTATTTTCAAAAGGCGACCACATCACCTGTACGCAATGTGCGTTTGATGTCAGTGTCAATGATTATGGCCGCTTTGAGGCTCACTTTGAAGGCCGGTACTTCACCACGACGCTGCCCTGGTTTGACGATCAAATTGCCGTTTTTAAAAGTTTGGTGGCCTCTCGAAGCGACACCGATGAATTGTTTCATGACGCCGGGGAATCCTTGTATGAAATCCGGGATTTAAAGCCCAAGAAAAAATTGGACGTGGTGTCGATCCATCTGTCAAAATCCGCCCTCATACTCAAGGGTTCTAAGGTGAATGAAACGTTTGATCCTTTAGACGTGGATCCCGCCGTTCAACACCGCAATGGGTTGATCATTTATCACCGCCCGACGGCGAAAACCTATTACCTACTCAGCGATGAAAAACGCAGTGCCTTGAAATACGTATCGATGATTAAGATTTTACAAAAGGAGACGTCCTATGTTTGATTTCACCCGCCCCGATTCATGGACCGCCATCTTTTATTTCGGCATCATCGCGGTGCTTTTACTCCTCGGCAATACCTTACGCCGAAAAGTGCCCTTTTTAAGACGCTCACTCCTCCCCACCGCCGTCATTGCGGGCTTTATTGGGTTGCTGTTAAAAGAGTTTGTGTGGGCCCCTTTCGTGGATGAAAGTGAGGTCACGTCACTGAATCTTTATTTTTCCATGATTACTTATCATGCGATTGCCTTAGGGTTTATTGCGCTTGGACTGAAAGTCAGTGAAAAAGCGCGTTTTCAATTGAAACGGGGTCAAAGTCTTTTTTCGGGCCTCTTGATTGTCTCGACCTATCTCATTCAAGGCTTGGTCGGCCTTTCCATCACGCTGGCACTATCGTATACCTTCATGCCCGATTTATTCAGAAGCAGTGGCATCTTATTCCCCATGGGCTTTGGGCAAGGACCGGGTCAAGCCCTCAACATCGGCACCGTCTATGAAAATTCGTATGGCTTTGCTGGCGGCGCCAGCTTCGGGCTTGCGATCGCTTCATTTGGCTTTTTATGGGCCGCCATATTTGGGGTGGTCTATTTGAACTATTTGGCCAAAAAAGGCCATGTCAAACGTCAGGAAGTGGCGGTGGATACGTTTAAATCGCCGCAACTGAATTCTTCCCCCGATGAAATCCCCCTGGCGGAAAGCATTGATAAATTCACCATTCAAGTGGTCATTGTCTTGTTTGTGTATTTGGTCACCTACGGCGTCATCCGCGGCGTGACGAATTGGCTCGGGACCGGCGTGGCCGGTGATTTTGGCATTAATACCGTGGCCCCACTGCTTTGGGGGTTTAACTTCATCATCGGGATGCTCTTTGCCTTATTGCTCAAACAAATATTCTTACTCTTTAGAAAAAATAAACTGATGACCCGTCAATACCCCAACAACTTTTTACTCAACCGCATCAGCGGGTTTGTCTTTGACATTATGATCGTGGCGTCCATCGTGGCCATCCGCTTGGAAGATGTCGCGCGTTACTGGGCGTTACTCCTTTCTTTGGGCCTCATTGTGGGGATGGTCACCGCGCTTTATATGACCTTTATGGCCCACCGGATTTATCCGGAATACAAAAACGAAGCCACCCTCGGCATGTTTGGCATGCTCACAGGCACGGCGTCCACGGGGGTCATCCTCATTCGGGAACTCGACCCAGAATTTAAAACCCCCGCCGCCTCCGATTTGGTTGTGGGGTCGTCAACGGCCATTTTGTTTGGCTTCCCCGTCATCTTATTGGTCGGTCTAGCGCCGGTTTCGGATGCGTCGACCTGGATGGTCTTAGGCATCATCGCCGTCTTATTCAGTCTGTTTGCAGGCATCCTTTTATACTTTAATCCGAAGGTGAAATTATAGTGTTTGGCACCTACATCCACATTCCTTTTTGCGACAAACTATGCACCTACTGTGACTTTGCGAAAGAAATCGCGAAACCCGAAAAAAAACGCGCCTATTTAAAGGCGCTTTTTTACGAAATGCTGTTGTCTGAGGCGTTACTGAAAACCACCGACACCGTTTATATCGGAGGCGGCACGCCCACGGCCCTGGCCGATGAGGATTTTGAGACACTGCTTAAAACCATCCATAGCTACGTGCCCGTGTCGGACCTAAAAGAATTTACCATCGAAGCCAATCCGATGAGCTTAACCCGAGAAAAAGCCCGTTTGATGAAAGCCTACGGCGTCACCCGGGTAAGCTTGGGCGTACAAACGTTTAACGATGCTTTACTCACCCTCATTAACCGCGATCACCGCCATAAAGATGTCATTCAGGCGTTGCAAATTTTAGACGCGACCGGCCTCAACCATTACAGCCTCGATATCATGTTTGGCCTGCCCACGCAAACCATGGAAAGTTTTAAAAAGGATTTGGAACGGTTCATTGCGGTGAAGGCCGCACATTACTCCATCTACGCGCTCATATTAGAAGACAACACCCGACTCAAACATCAGATCAAACAAGGGTTGCTGCAACTGCCCGATGATGACACGGTGGCTGATATGTATGGCCACATCATCCAGCGAATGCAAGAAGAAGGGTATGATCACTATGAGATTTCCAGTTTCGCACGGCCAGGGATGCGCTCGGTGCATAATCCCATCTACTGGCGCAACGAAGCCTATTTAGGCCTCGGTGCCGGCGCCCATGGCCGGTTGGGGGATACGCGCTATGAAAACATTCGCTCGGTCAAAAAATACACCGAAGCGATGCTTGAAAAAGGCTTGGATGCTCGTCTTCCATATCCCTATGAACCCATTCATGATACACTGTTAATGGGGCTGAGAATGAAAGAAGGCATCAGCGTCCAGAGCTTTATTCAACGCTTTGGCGTGCACCCTTTAACTCGCTTTAAAGGGCTCAATGATCGCTTAGAAGAAGGCCTCATTACGATCGAAAACGATCGCTTACAACTGACCGATAAAGGCTTGTTTTTTGCCAATAATGTGTGGATGGATTGTTTGGATGATGAAGACGCTCCTCAAAGAATTTGAATACGACCTTAAAGCATCTTCAGGGCTTTCAGCCAATACGCTGAACGCTTATTTACGGGATTGTCAGGCGTATGTGACGTACTTAGAAACCATCCGTGGCATTGATGATCCCGAAGACATCACCCGCAAAGACGTATCCAATTACATCATGACGTTACGCAAAAAGCATTACCAAGCCTCCACGTTATCGCGAAAGCTCTCGTCCATGAGTCAGTTTCATCAGTACTTGGTGCGAGAAAAAATATTGAAAGAAAATCTCATCGCCCGCATCGCCAAGCCCAAACAAAGATCGCATCTCCCGAGTGTCTTATCAATGCGTGATATTCAAGCCATTTTAGCGGCCACCGACGGGGAATCTCCCCTCGATGAACGCAATAAAGCGATGGTCGAGTTGCTGTATGGATCGGGCCTTAGAATCAGTGAACTGTGTGAACTCACCACCAATCAACTGCATCTCAATGACGCCCGCGTGGATGTCATCGGTAAAGGCCAAAAACGCCGTGTCGTGCCCCTTTCGGCGTATGCCATTGAAGCTTTAAAACGCTATTTATCGCACGGGCGATTGGCCCTGGCTAAAGCGCCCAGTGCCTATGTCTTTTTAAACCGACATGGCCGGCCGATCTCGCGCGTGGGATTTTTTAAAGTGCTTAAAGCCCTCGCCCTGAAAGCGGGCGTGACGCAGACCGTGAGTCCGCACACCTTAAGACATTCATTTGCCACGCACCTCTTAGAACGCGGCGTGGATCTGCGCTACGTCCAAGAGATGTTGGGGCATGCGGATGTCTCAACCACCGAAATATATACCCATATTTCCAGCACCCATATCCAAGCCATTTACGATCAATATCATCCCACCCGATTAAAGGAGACCCAATGATTTTTCCCCGCACCTTCCTCATTGTCATGGATTCAGTGGGCATCGGCGAAGCCCCCGATGCCGCCCAATTTAACGATTCAGGCACGCATACCTTAAGACACAGTGCTGAAGCCAAAGGCACCATCCATTTACCGCATCTATCACGCCTTGGACTGGGCCATCTCAGTGCCATTCCCGGCGTTGAAAAAAATGCGGTGCAAGCCGCTTACGGCCGGATGGAAGAAACCAGCGCCGGCAAGGATACGATGACTGGCCACTGGGAACTGATGGGCCTGCAAATTGATGTCCCTTTTCAAACCTTCACAGAAACCGGATTTCCCGATGATCTCATCCGCACGTTAGAAGCGAAGTGGGGCCGTAAGATCATCGGCAATAAAGCCGCCTCGGGCACGGAAATCATCAAAGAACTCGGGCCCGCGCATGTGAAAACCGGCGATTTGATCGTCTACACAAGCGCCGACAGTGTCTTACAAATTGCCGCCCACGAAGACGTGGTCCCCCTCAAAGAACTCTATCAAGCGTGTGAAATCGCACGAGAGCTGACGCTTGAAGGCCCTTATAAACTGGGGCGGATCATCGCAAGGCCTTTCATCGGTTCGGAAGCCGAGGGCTTTACACGAACGGCCAACCGACATGATTATGCGCTCAAACCCTTCGCCAAAACCACCCTTGATTTTCTTAAAGACGCGGGGCATGATGTCTTAGCCTTTGGGAAAATTTCCGACATTTATGATGGCGAAGGCATCACCGAAAGCCAGCGGCAAGCCTCCAACGATGAAGGCATGGCCAATTTTACGGACGCACTTAAACGTGAGTTTCACGGCCTTGCGTTTTTGAATCTGGTCGATTTTGACGCTTTGTATGGCCACCGGCGCGATCCTCTCGGGTATCATCAAGCCTTAGAAACCTTTGACCGGCAACTGGGTGCCTTCATCGAAGGGATGCGTGAGGATGATTTACTCATCATCACCGCCGATCACGGCAACGATCCCACCCACACCGGTACCGATCATACCCGTGAATACGTGCCGTTACTCATCCACTCAAAAGCCTTTAAGTCGTCGAAAGCGCTCGGCGATATTCGCTCTTTCAGTTCACTAGGCGCCACGATCAGCGATCTTTATGGGGTCGCAAAAACCGCCCATGGGTCGTCCTTTTTCAGCCAAATAAAAGCCCTCATCTGAGGGCTTTTTTTACAGGGCTTTACGATCTTTTTTAAACTGCTTGTGAAGGGCCGCATACGATTCTGAGATGGCTTTGTTTTGGAGGTTTTCGATCTTTTCCACTTTCATGCGGGTTTTCACAGACGTATCAATCAACCGGTTTTTGATGGCGGTTTGCGTCCGGTTGAGCGCGTTGAGCCGTTCATTTTTCTTCATTAAGCGTTCCGACCGCCACTGTTCATGGGCTACTTCCAAGGCGTTTTCTTGACGTTCAATGGAAGCTTGAAGTGCTTGATGCGACGCTTTATCAGCTTCAATGGGGGCTTCCAGCTCACGGTCGATGGCTTCAATGATGGTCACGGATTTCGCTTTGGCTTCTTCATGATGCGTATACAGCAAGTCTTTTTGCTGCGAAGCGTTTTGGGATACGGTTTGAATGCGTTCTCGGTAGGATTCGTTGAGGTTTTGTTCTTGCCGCGTCAGTTCTTGGATGGTGGCCGCATTCACATCGCCTTTTTCCAGCTCCAATATCCGAGGCTTGATGGTTTCCAACCTGGCTTTCGGCTCGGCGATTTTTTCGTGTAAGAAATCTTCCGCCGTCTTGAGCATGGTTTGCAGGCGCTCGTTGGCTTGATCGTTCGGGTTTCCGTCTTGATAGGCGAGGAGTTCAGGGCCGGCCATCATTTTTTCAACGTTGGCCAGACGGGCCAAGGATTCCTCTTTAAGCGCGGTGAAACTTTCGATGTCTTTATCGCGCAAGTTTAGCGCATCTTGACGCGCTTTTTCCGCATGATCGTGGGCTTTTTGAATTTGGGCACGGTAGCGTTTGATGTTGATGTCTTCGGCGAGTTGAGCTTCAAAGGCGGCCACCCGCTCGGCATAGGCCTCATCGATTTCTTTTTCTTCAATCAGGACTTTTTTCAACAGGGGCGAATGTTCAAACAATTTTTTCTTTTGGGCGATGGAGTGTTTTTGCGATTCGTATTCTTGTTCCATCTCCGCTTTTTTCGTCGCGTAGTTTTTCTCGTGGTAGCCGAGGGTCTCTTCGGCATAGGAAAGTTCTTGTTTGAGCGTGTAATCGATGTGTTCCATGCGCGCCGCGTATTCGGCTTCGGCGAACTTGATTTGCTGTTCGGCAAAGTTGACTTGGCGCTTAACGGTCGCTTGCACCATCGCTTTATTGACGCGAACGCCCGCGTCAATGCGTTCGGATTGCACCTTGTTGATGGCTTTTTCATGGTCGTGAAGCGATTGCGCCTTCAACACTTGAATGTCATATTCTTTTTCTGCCAGCGCAATGTCGGCTTCGTCTTGGAATAATTGGAATTTGAGCTCTTTCAGCTCGTCCATCCGTTTGACTTTACTCTTGCCGAGGAAATGCACGCGCTGCGAAAGGATTTTGTGCAGGCCATAGAGCCGGTTGATTTCCAACCGTTCTTTTTCCAACGCGGTATTAAGGGAAATTTCAGTCGCTTTGAAATGCACATGCTGGGCTTCCAATTGATCGAGCGATTCCACTTCTAAACGCTGGATGATCCGAGCGTAGCGGTCTAACACTTCCGTTTTTTGAAGACGGAGTTCTTGGTCGCGTTTTTCAGCTTGGAAGCGCGCCATTTGAATGGTATGGTCCAAATCAATGAGGGCCATTTCCAAATCATACCCTGTGTTTAAAAGCTCTTCCATATAGGCAAACGTGGAAAGCAGGGTTTCTTCTTGGTTTTCAAGATAGGTCAGAAGGGTGCGCATTTTCAGTGAACTGATGTCAATGAGCGCTTGAATGTCACGCTCTTTTTGTTGCATGCGGATTTCATAAGATTGTTCGAGGTGTTCCGCTTCTTTTTGGTGTTTGTCGCTTTCAACGGTTTTGGCGGCTTTGATGAATGCCTTGTCAATCTTTTTGGCCACTTTACCAGCCGGAGAACGCCGCCAGGATTTGAGCGCTTTTTTGAGCGCTTGCGCGTTGGGTTTAAAGGCTGCATCCTGTGGCCGCGTGGCGATAAAGGCCGCTTTTAAAGGTTTCAAAGCATCCAATGTGGCTTGATCGGTGTCTGAAAGCGTGACAGCAGCCGCGCTGAATGCGTCATTTAAAGCTGCATCCCAGTCGGCCACATACGCCTCATTGAGCCGGTCAAATTCATCGGCCAAGGCCTCATCGATGGCTTTTTTCTGATCGGTGAGGGCGCCTTGATCGGCGGTTTTGGTCGCTTGAATGTCATCGATTAAATCGTCAAGCTCAGACGTATCAAAAAAGCTCAGCAAGGTTTCGAGTTTGTCTTTAAAAGTTTTAAATACATCATCGGCAAAGGGCGTCAGAGGATCTAGTGCGTCTTGAATGCTATCGGTGGCGCGACCCAGTTGCTGATGCGATTCATCCAACACCACTTGCGAGATATTTTGATCGGACTCAAGCAACGCATCCAGCGCATCAAAATAGCGTTCAACCGGAGCTTCAAGGTGTTTGAGATTGGCCGGCGTGTCTTTGAAGGCTTGTGCAAAAGACCGCTTGAGGTCGGCTAAGTGCTTCCTCAGCGGATTGGCAAAATGCTCTTTGGCATCGGAAAGCCGCATGTCTGAGAGGGCCTCAAAGTATTCTTGTTTCGTTTCGGCAAGAAGTTCTAAGCGCTTTTTGGTCACCGTATCGTCTTGTTTTTTGATGGTGCGACGAATGCGTCGGACTTCGGCGTTTAAAACTTTGAGTTTTTCTTCGGTGTCTTGAACCCGCTCAAAATGCGCATTCTTAATTTTCTCGTTCGCCTCAAGAATTTCTTTAATGAGGGATTTGAGGAGTTCTTGTTCTTGCTTGAGATCTTCATCGATGAGCGTGGTCAATTCTTGATTGATTTCGGTTTGTTTGGCAATCGCGTTTTTCATCGGGTCCCTCCTACCTTAAAGACTTTCTTGGAAGCTACGTTTTTTTTCATCAATCCAACGGCTGATTTCATCGCGATGGGCCGCGAAGGCTTTGACCGCTTCGGAGGCATTCGCTTTCACCTGAATGGCGTCATCCAATGAGGGCACGGTGGCCAGATCATCTTTGAACGCATCCAGATAGTCTTCTTTACTGTGGATGAGTTTCTTCCGTAAACTCTCAAGCCGTTCGTTGAGGTGTTGCATCCGAGTTTGTTTATCGAAGTAGAGGGTGTCGTATTCGCGGTTCACTTTTTCCAAGGCGGCATCGAGCTGCGTTTCTTTCGAAGCGATTTCTTTTTGGATGGTATCGATGCTTGCATTGAGCGTGCGTTCAATTTCAATTTTCTTACGGGCTTGTTCGCGTTTGGCTTCTTCAATGCCTTCATCCAATTTCCGGACTTTATCCTCGTAAGCGCGCTCGGCCGTGGCCGCTTGGTACTCATACACTTGTTTGTGATGGTCGATCGTATCGTTTTCGGTGGATTTAATGGCCGCTAGGATTTGCTTAGCTTGTTCAAGTTTGGCCTCGATCCGTTCCGCCTCTTGCTGCATTTCGGCGGAAAGATCATCGAGGCGCCTGACTTCTTCAAACTGAATTTGATCGAGCTTTTGCTGATAATCATTATCGAGTGTTTTTTGATCGGTTTTAAAACGCTCTACGATTTGTAAGCGTTCATGCTCTAACGCTTGGATGCGCTCTTGTTGGGCATTAATCTGTTCATCGCGTTCAGAAAGGCTGGCCTGTTGCGCTTCATCCAATTGGCGCGTGGGCGCATTTTTTAAAGCCGATATCCGCGCATCAACATCCGCGGTTTGGTCCAAATAAACGGCCCGTTTTTCATCGTATTTCGCTTTGATGGAGGCCCGGGCATATTCTGCACCGTGTTCGATTTCTTGAATGAATGCCTCATCCTGTTCACGGATATAGTCGAATAAGGACTGAATTTCATTCAGGACCGAATTGGTTTGGCTTTCCACCAAGGCCAAGGCATCATCATAAAGCTGTTTCGCATGTCGAATCAACTCTTTAGGTTTGAGTAAAGACCGGCTGTCAATTTTGCTGTGGAAGCGTTCAAAAATCCCGGAGACTTCGAGTTTCGTATCTTTTAAGTAGACGTCTAAACTTTCAAGGTATTTTTGCTCGGATTGTTCATGTCTGCGGATTTCCGCGGTTTGCTTGCGCTGGCTGATGCCTGAGCGTTTAATTCTCGAGACTTCGAGTTCGCTGTAATATTCCCGGGTCCAACGAAGCGTTTCATAATCCCCTTCAAGCGTGGCAGCGATGGCATCTTTAAATTCCGGCGAGGCGACCGCCACGACTTTGTCGTAAGAAATCGCGGGATCTTCCAAGAGCATGCTTAATTGATCGAAGGTTTTAAGTAAGGCTTTGTACGGTTTATTGATGGATTGATAGCGACGCTTCAATGCTTTATCAAATTCTTTGAGCCGGTTTTTAGGGACCATGATTTCGTTATTCTTGGCGGTTTCAATGTCCCTGAATTCGGTGTCTTCTTCAAAATCAATGCGTTTAATCTCAAGGTCAATCGCATCTTTTTCTTGCTTAAGTTTGAGCAAGGCTGCTTGTTGATCGGCCGCGTTCGCTTGATGGAAATCTTGTTCGAGTTGCCGTTTCGCTTCTTTGCGTTGGGAAAGTTCGTTTTGGGCCTTGCGAATCCGCATGTCATGGGCATCCAGTTCCGCAGCCTGTTGCACTTTCATCGCATGCAGCGCATTGTCTTTGGCTTTTTCGTTTTCTAAGCGTTTCAGTTCATAAGCTTCTTTTTCACGTGCTTCTAAGTAGGCGTGCTTATCTTTAAGCAAGGATTTTTCGGTGGCGTAATAAGTTTTTTTCAGGTCAAATTCAGCCTTGGCTTCATCGATTATCTTTTGGGACGCTTTTTTCTTGGCGTCAAAATCCGCTTTGTGGCGGGAAAG
>PR_CR_10_Liq_3_inCRDRAFT_1000373_pt1 | contig 12297 bp, 10 predicted proteins | sample PRCRCaboRojoPR_2_FD_10240 | JGI IMG/M metagenome (IMG submission 10240)
TGTTATGGCTGGTTTATGGCATCTTGCCTCTCACCTTTTTGCCCGGCGAGCGCCTCAGTACGGCCCACCTAACCCTGCTCAGTTTGGGCTGTAATACCGCCCTGTGCGTGGTGTTAAGTTGGCTACTGCGCCCCAGCGCCGCCGATAGCCGTCAAGCCGATGTCTTTTTAAACGGAGAGTCAGCGGCTCAGCCTCTGGATGTCACCTTAAGCCCCATTCCTGTTATCCAGCTCGATCATCTAGTCGCTCCATTACTCACCGATATGGGCTTGCGCCGATTTTGGCGGGAACTCGAGACCGCTTACGGTCAGCGCCTGTTACCCGGTGACAGAGCACCTCAGTTTGTGGTGGCAGCGGCCGAGGCGGTGCTGGCCAATGCGGTGGGTGCTACCTCCGCCAGGCAAATTGTTAGGCGCCTGGCATCCGAGCGCCAATTAGAGCTGCGCGATCTAACCGGGCTTCTGGGCAATACCCAGCAGGGCTACGGCTTTAATCGTGAGTCCCTCGAGGCGGCGGTAGAGAACCTGTCCCACGGGGTCTCGGTCATTGATGCGGACCTGCGCTTGCTGGCCTGGAATAGCCGCTATGAACTGATGTTCGATTATCCGCCACGATTTTTATTTGTGGGATGTCCCATCGAGCGGGTGTACCGATTCAATGCTGAGCGGGGCATTCTGGCAAGCAGTAGCGATAACCCCGATGATGACGTGGAGCGCCGCCTGCAGTTCATGCGCGATGGCTCACCTCATCAGGTTGAGCGGGTTATGCCCGATGGGCGTGTGCTTGATATCCGCGGTAAGCCGATCCCCGGCGGGGGATTTGTGACCACCTATGTGGACATTACCGAGTACCGGGAGATGACCCAGCGTCTCACGGAAACCCAGCAAGAGCTGACTCAGCGCTTAGTGACCGGTGAGCAAACCCTAAGCGAGCGTAATGCGCGCCTGCGCGATGAAGTGCGTCGTCGATCGGAGGCAGAGAGCCAGTTGCGTACAGCTTTTACCAGTAAAGCGGAATTCATGGCGGCCACCAGCCACGATTTGTTACAGCCCATTAACGCCGCCAGATTATTGGCAGCAACACTGCGCCATCGCTTGCCGGAGATCGCCAACGATAATGCCGAGCTTGGCGCGCTCTGGCAGCAGTTGGAGGTGGCGCTCGGGCGCAGTGAATCGATGATTGCCGAGCTGCGTGAAATGGCGCGGCTCGATGCGGGCAAACAAGCCTTTAACCCCGAGGTGTTCTCGGTGGCATCGCTGTTTCAAGAGTTAGAGGCCGAGTTCCAAAGCTTGGCGGCAAAACGGGGTTTGAGTTTCCGGGTTATGCGCACCCAAGCGTGGGTTTACGGGGATAGAAAGCTGACATTGCGCCTGCTCGAAAACCTACTCAGTAATGCGGTGAAGTACACCGATAGTGGTCGTGTGCTATTGGGGGTACGCCGACGGGCAGGGCGAGTGCAGTTCGTGGTGTGCGACACCGGACCCGGCATTGCAGAGGCCGATCAGGCGCGCATATTCCGCGAGTTCGAGCGTCTCGACCGCTCGCGGCACAACGATGCCGATGGTTTGGGTCTGGGTCTTTCCTTGGTGAATCGCTACGCTGGCCTGCTAGGCACCCACATCAGCCTGCACTCGGTCATCAACCGCGGTTCGGTGTTTGCCTTTGAGCTTGATCGAGCCAAGCCCCCTGTGGGTGCGGATGTCACCACCCCAGAGGCGAGAGAGGGTAGCCAGTCAGCGGGGCTCAAGGTTGCGGTGCTCGATAACGACCCGTCCCTGTTGGCGGGTATCACCGAAGTGTTGGTGGGTATGGGTATGAGCGCCCACGGCTACCGAACCCCCGAAGACTTGCTGGCAGCCATTGATAATGGGCTAGGCGCCCAATGCTTGGTCATTGATCAGCAGTTAGATGATGGTGCAACGGGCCTAGAAACAGCCCGTGCCTGCTCCGCCCGCGGCTGGCAACTTCCGGTGGTCATCATTAGCGCCGATGACAGTGCCCAGCTGCGCGCGGCGGTGCGCGATGAGGGCTTCCGCTTTATGGCGAAGCCACTGGAGTCCCATCGGCTGCGGGCGCTAATAGAGGCGTTGGTGAACCATGGGCATTAACCTGGCGGCGCATCATGATCTTCACTGGTCTCGGGCATTAGCTTGTTCAAAATAAGCACCGCTTGGGTTCTTGAGTTCACCCCTAGCTTTCGAAAGATCTCGGTGAGATGAGCTTTAATGGTGGCTTCTTTTACGCCCAGCTCCCAGGCAATCTGCTTGTTAAGCTGACCTTCAACCAGCATCGATGCCACACGGAATTGCTGGGCCGTCATGCTGGCGATGGCTTCGGCGGCGTCGAGCCCCGCTAAGGTTTCCCCTTTGCTCGCCACCGTTAAGTGGGGGTGCAGTCCACGCTCCCCCGAGAGCACTTGGCGTACGGTGGTTTCTATGTCATCGGCATCGGTCGATTTACTTAGGAAGGCCGCCGCACCGTGGTCGAGGGCGCGGCGCACGGTTTCTGGGTGGGTGTTGGCCGATACCACCACTACCGGTAGTCGTGGCCGCTGGGCGCGTACCCAGCTGAGGCTTGAGAACCCCACCGCACCGGGCATGTGTAAATCGAGTAGTAATAAATCGAGAGGAGCGTCGCGGCTAATCCGTGACTGTAAATCACTGACCGTGGCCAAGCGCTCAATAACAAAGTCACTGCTGCGGCTATTCAGCACACCCGCTAACGCTTGCCCAAACAGTGGGTGGTCATCGGCAATGCAGACGTTTAAAGCCATAGCAACGGGCATCCTACGTTCATTATTGTTGTGTTGCGCTAAGCGCTTTTACGCACTCGACTTTAGTCGAAATTAGCCCCAGATTTGACCAAAGTCTAGTGTGCCCCGGGTTTTTCACGCCGTATAACGAACCCCGGATAACACCATAAGCATATTTTTTGGGGGCACAATGATGAAACAACGAACCACTGCGTCACATCGCTCGGCACTGGCATTAGCTGTTGCGCTGACGCCTATTGCCGGCGCCTACGCCGACAATCACACCGACGATCGCATTGCCGCGCTCGAGCAACAGGTGCAAATGTTGAAAGAGATGCTGCAGTCGCAGCAGAATCAAATTCAGGTGACCACCGAGCGCCTGGATATCGATGAGAAAAAAATTGCCAGTAACACCGCCTCAGCCGATGAAGCGCACATGACCGCTGCTGGTACCAAACTGAGCTACGGCGGTTTTATTAAGGTCGACTCCATTGCCACCAGCTACAGCGAAGGCAAACCCAAGAATGGTCTGATTGAGGATTTCATGGTGCCCTCGCTCATACCCGTATCCGATGGCTCGGGCGAGAGCTATCAGGCCTATAACCTGCATGCCAAAACCTCGCGCTTCTTCTTAAAAACCGCCACCCAAACCGATGTGGGTACTATCTCGACCAATTTCGAGATGGACTTCGCCGTAGGCGGTCAGGGTAACGAGCGGGTATCGAATAGCTGGGCTAACCGTATGCGCCACGCTTACGTGAAGTGGCAGTACTCTGAAGACTCATCACTATTGGCAGGACAAACCTGGTCCACATTTTTTAACGTGGGTACGCTACCTGCAAACCTCGACTTCGTCGGTCCCGTAGGCACGATCTTCAACCGCCAGCCTATGATTCGTATCACCACGGGGCCTTGGATGTTCGCGGTTGAAAATCCACGCACGCGTTTGAATGGCGAGCCCCACGACGATTTCTCTGAGGGTATTCCCGATTTGGTGGCCCGCTACAACGGCAAAAACGGCGGCTTGGCTTGGTCATTGGCGGGTATTGCCCGTCAGCTTACCTACGATAACGGCACCACCGACGACTCGGTGGCGGGCTATGGTCTGAGCTTGTCGGGTAAGTACGTCATGGGCGCTGCGGATATCCGCTTCGGTGCCAACTACGGTGATGCGCTGGGCCGTTACTTGGGTATTAACGCCTTCAACGATGGCTACATTGCGAACGACGGTAGCATTGAAACCTTCGATCAGATGGGTGCCTTTGTGGCCTATCGTCGCAGCTTTACCGATCAGTGGAGTGGCGGTGTGACCCTATCTATGGCCGAAGCCGATAACCCTTCCATCGCGGAATACGCGGAGGCGCCAACCTTGGCTAAGAGTTACCAAACCGGGCATGTCAATTTAATTTGGAGCCCCACGAAAAAGATGAGCATCGGCGGTGAGTTGGTTTACGGTACCAAAGAGCTCGAGAACGGCAACGACGGCTCGATGACACGTCTGCAAATGACGGTGAAGTACGGCATCTAATAGCGTTAATGTCATAAACAAAGGAGGACAGTTATGTCTCACCTGTCAGAAAAAAGCGCCCAGGAATACTGGCGTCGCAATAAGGCCTTAATGGTCAAACTCGGCATTATCTGGTTCATCGTCAGTTACGGCTGCGGCATCTTGCTGGTCGATGTGCTCAACCAGATTCAGATTGGGGGTTATAAGTTGGGCTTTTGGTTTGCCCAGCAGGGTGCCATCTACACCTTCATCGGGCTGATTTTTTATTACACCCGTGCCATGCACAAACTCGATAAAGAGTTCAATGTAGAGGAGCAGGACTAATGGATCTGGCGTTCATCACCTACATTGTGGTTGGCTTTACCTTCGCNATCTACATTGGCATTGCCATTTGGGCGCGCGCAGGCTCGACCAAAGAGTTCTATGTGGCGGGTGGCGGTGTTCACCCGGTAGCAAACGGTATGGCCACTGCGGCCGACTGGATGTCGGCGGCATCCTTCATCGGCATGGCCGGTCTCATTGCTTTTATGGGCTATGGCGGTTCGGTCTTCCTTATGGGTTGGACCGGCGGCTACGTGATTTTGGCTATGTTGTTGGCCCCTTATCTGCGTAAGTACGGCAAGTTCACGGTGCCCGAGTTCATCGGTGACCGGTTTTACTCCGATACCGCGCGCATCGTGGCGGTTATTTGCCTCATCATTTGCTCGGTCACCTACGTGATTGGTCAGATGAAAGGGATTGGCGTGGCGTTCTCGCGCTTTTTAGAGACCGACTACGAGACGGGTCTCTATACCGGCATGATCATCGTGTTCTTCTACGCGGTGCTTGGGGGTATGAAAGGCATTACCTACACCCAGATTGCCCAGTACTGCGTGTTGATTTTGGCCTACACCATTCCGGCAATTTTCATTAGCTTGCAGTTAACGGGTAACCCACTGCCACAACTTGGCTTGGGCAGTACCCTGGTAGGCACCGATACCTACCTGCTCGACAAACTGGACCAAACCGTACAGATGTTGGGTTTTGCCGAGTACACCACCAACACGCGTATCAGCACACTGAACATGTTTGCTTACACCGCGTCGTTGATGATTGGTACGGCGGGTTTGCCCCACGTCATCATCCGCTTCTTCACCGTACCCAAGGTGAAAGATGCCCGCAGCTCGGCAGGCTGGGCACTGGTGTTCATTGCTATTTTGTACACCACGGCACCTGCGGTCGCCGGCATGGCACGACTCAACATTATGCAGACCATCGAGCCTAGCCCTGGTGAGTACCTGAAGATCGATGAGCGTCCAGAATGGTTCCGTAACTGGGAAACCACCGGTCTTCTAGAAATTGAAGACAAGAACGGTGACGGTCGTATTCAGTACAGCGCCGATCCTGAAACCAACGAGTTGGTGAAGTTAGACCGAGATATTCTGGTGCTGGCTAACCCTGAAATTGCCCAACTGCCTAATTGGGTGATTGCACTCGTGGCAGCGGGTGGTTTGGCGGCGGCATTGTCCACTGCAGCAGGCTTATTGTTGGCGATCTCATCGGCGATCTCCCACGATCTGCTCAAGAGCACCTTTATGCCAAACATCAGCGAGAAAGCCGAGCTCAATGCGTCCCGGGGCGCTATGGCCCTGGCCATTGCCGGGGCGGGTTATTTGGGCCTGCATCCCCCGGGCTTCGCAGCAGGTACTGTGGCACTGGCCTTTGGTCTGGCGGCATCGTCGATCTTCCCGGCACTGATGATGGGTATCTTCTCTCAGAAAGTGACCCGTGAAGGTGCCGTGGCGGGCATGCTGTGTGGTATCGGCATGACCCTGTTCTACGTGTTCCAGCATAAGGGCATTATGTTCGTTGCCGATTGGACCTACCTAGAGGGTCTGGGCAGCAACTGGTTCCTGGGTATTGAGCCCAATGCCTTCGGTGTGGTGGGTGCGATTGTGAACTTTGCGGTAGCCCTTGCCGTGAGCAAAGTGACCGCAGAGCCCCCAGAGCGCATTCAGGATCTGGTGGAGGACATCCGTGTTCCCATGGGTTCCGATGTGGCACACGCTCACCACTGAGTGATAGAGATGGGCTCCAGCTGGAGCCCTGTATTTTGGGGGCGATAGCCCCCTTTTTTGTGGGTGCTGTGCAGTTGCCCATTGAGTCCATTGGGGTGACTTCGTCGATGCCAGTTCCCACTGTTCGTGCAGTGTCTGTGTATCGACCCCAACCCTTTGGGTTTTTTGGTACTGGTAGTTAGAGAGTAGTTCAACACCACCGTTGTTGCAGGTTCTGTTGTTGTGGGTTTTATTATAGTAAGCGCTGTCGGATTACACTGCTCAACGCCAATTCAAGGATGTTAAAACTATGTCGTTAGTCACTGCGATGAAGAGCCGTCATGTGGTGGTGGCGTTATTGGTGGCTCCATTATTGGCGGTATTTGCCTGGTTTGCGGTGGGCTGGATGGCGGGCGATACCCCGGAAACCGCTCAGCCGGCTCAAGCGGGCGCCGACTACCCGCTTATTGAGCGCTCCGGTTGCCGATACGCTGGAGGCGAATGTCGTCTGGAAAATGCCGATGTGAAATGGGTGGTATCGGTTGACCATAACCATGTGGTCACGGTGCGGTCAGTAATACCCCTCGATGCCCTGATGGTAGGTCTGCGCTCACAGCCATCGGTGCCGCCGGTAGCGGCTGCTGTTGGGGAAGATCAGGCTGGTCAGAGTCAGACCAGTGCAGCACAAATTTGGCGTGTGCGTTTGACCCAGGCACCCGATAGTAGTGATGCCCTGCGTCTGGTGGCTACCGCCGGCGGTGCGCGCTATTACGGGGAAGCCTCGTTAACCTTCACAGATCCAGCTGAAGATTATCAATAAGCCGGGTTTTACCCAGTTTCGCTGCAGCAAAAATCGCCAACTGTTGAGTGTCGACACCCGCGAGCGCAAGGGTAGAGCGGCAGCGAATCTCTAAATAGTCAGGATCGAAGCCGTGGCTTTTCAGTTGTGCGCTGTGATGCTGGCAGAGGTCGCTATAGCGGCGCTCGCCGTTGGTAATAGCGTTACCCATAGCAATCAGGGTCTGACGTAAGCCCGGTGCAATGGCGCGCTCTTCACTCGTTAAGTAGCCATTTCGTGAACTAAGCGCTAATCCGTCATCGGCTCTTGCTGTGGCTACCCCTTCAATGGCCACCGGCAAGGCCAAATCGCGCACCATTTTTTTGATGATGAGCAGCTGTTGCAGGTCTTTCTCGCCAAACACTGCCACCGTGGGTGCCACTAAGTTGAATAACTTACACACCACCGATGTGACCCCATCGAAGTGACCGGGCCGGCTAGCACCGCACAGGACATTGGTCAGTCCGGGCACCGACACCTTGGTGTGTGCCGCAACACCCTCGGGATAAATGTGCTCGGGCTGGGGGGTAAAGACCAGCGCAACCCCCGCCGCCTTCAGTCGCGCTAGGTCGGCATCGAGGGTTCGTGGGTAGGCGTCGAGATCTTCGTTTGGACCAAACTGCATGGGGTTCACAAAAATCGATACCACCACTCGATCGGCAAGGGCCGCCGCTCGGTGCACCAGCGACAGATGCCCTGCGTGTAAATTGCCCATGGTGGGCACAAACCCAATGGTTTGTCCGGCGTTGCGATAGCCCTGCAGGGTTTCTCGCAGGCTAGTAGGGTCGGTGACAATATCCATGGCGGTCAGTCTCGGAAGAGGGCGGTGCGGAGTCCAGCTCTACACAGTCTGTCTGCACTTAGTCTGCTTGTGCGCAGCCTACGTCTGGTTGCGCGTGGGCTAGTTATAGGTGTGCTCGTCTCGGGGGTAGCGTCCACTCTTCACCGCATCAACAAAGGCGCTGAGTGATTCCTGTACCGAGCCGTTGTTCTCCATAAAGTTTTCGACAAACTTGGCCGGATGCTCACTTAAGCCAAGCAAATCGTGCAGTACCAGTACTTGCGCATCGGTACCGCCGCCGGCACCAATGCCAATCACTGGGATATCGAGCTTGCGGGTAATGTCGGCGGCTAATGGCGCAGGGATACACTCAAGCACCAACAGACTGGCGCCGGCATCTTGAATTTCCACCGCATCGGCCAAAATCGATTTGGCCTCTTTCGGGGTACGACCCTGTACCCGATAACCCCCAAACACGTTCACCGATTGCGGGGTTAGACCTAAGTGGGCACAGACGGGTACGCCGCGCTCAACCAGCATTTCTATGGTGTCGCTAAGCCAAATGCCGCCCTCGAGCTTTACCATTTGAGCACCGGCCTGCATCAGCGCCATGCCCGAACGCAGAGCGTTTTCAGGGGTGTCGTAGCTCATAAAAGGCATGTCGGCCACAATAAGCGAGTGGGGTTTGGCGCGGCTTACACAGGCGGTGTGATAAGCCATATCGTCAATGGACACCGGTACTGTGGTGTCATGACCCTGTAACACCATACCCAGAGAATCACCCACAAGAATCGTCTCGGCGCCCGCTTCACTGACTAGGCGCGCAAACGTGGCGTCGTAGGCGGTGATCATCACAAACTTCTCGCCCGCGGCTTTCATCTTGTTTAGCGTGCTAATTGTTACGCGTTTACTCATGCCCGCCCCTAATGTTGGTCGTTAGGTAACAAATTGCCTCAAGGGCGCGAAGGTTAACCGAAGAAGGTGGGGTTGAAATAGTGTTTTCCGTTTTTGATGTCTAGCAGGTAGTCCACCAAGGCGTAGAAATCTCCGTCACCGTTAGCCAAGTCCAAGTCATTTGCATTCACAATAAGCAACGGTGCGGCGTCATAGTAAAGGAAAAATTCACTGTACACCTCATTCAGTTGTTCAAGATAGCCGCGCTGAATACCCTGTTCTGGGGCCAGTCCACGACGCTCTATACGCTCTAACAACCGCTCGGGTGCGGCCTGCAAATAAATCACCAAGTCGGGTGTCGGGCTGTCGACAATGGTTTGCTTGTACACCTTTTGGTAGAGCGAGTATTCATCGGCATCGAGATTGATACGCGCGAACAGCGGATCCTTCTCAATCATAAAGTCCGAGACCCAGGCACTGGCAAACAGGTCGTTTTGCCGCAAAGACGCCAGCTTCTGCGCCCGTTGAAACAAAAAGAACAGCTGCGTCGCCAGCGCCACCTGACGCGGGTTCTCGTAGAACTTGGTGAGAAATGGGTTGTCGTAGGCCTCTTCCAGCATCACCTCGTGACCAAATGCCTCGGCCAAGCGATGGGTCAAGGTGGTTTTGCCGACGCCGATGGGCCCCTCCACAGCAATGTGGTGAGGTGGCCGGCGTCCCTTCAAGGGTAGTTCAGAGGTCATTGGATGTTCAGAGCTAAATGGAGGTTCAGGGGCCATAGGGTTTTCGCTCATGCTATGACAGCAGGCGATGTTGTACCCGTTGCACTGAGTTTTTGTCACACTGCTGCCACAGCCTAGCCAGCGGCGTCCCGTTGGGTAGTGTGAAGTGCTCGGGGGTGATATCCATGAGGGGGCCAAGCACGAAGGCCCGTTGCTCAAGACCCTTGTGGGGCACGGTTAACGCGTCTTCGCTAATGCACTCATCCCCAAATAGCAAAATATCTAAATCGATTAGGCGCTCGCCCCAGCGCCGTGTGGTGACTCGGCCCATGTCGGCTTCAATGCCTTTCAGTGCTGTTAGTAAAGCGTGGGCGCTGAGCTCTGTCCTTAGGTGCGCACAGGCATTCAGATAGTCCGGTTGATCTTGGGGCCCCAGTGGCCTCGAGCCATACACCCCCGATGTGGCCACTAGCTGGCATTGGGGCAGGGCAGCCATGGCGTTCGCGGCCTGAGTCAGTTGCGCAAGGGGCTCACCTAAATTAGCCCCCAGACCTATCCAGCAATCGATCATGGATTGCGGCGCCGCCGGGGCCGTCGGTTACGCGCAGGCTTATCGTCTTTTACCGGCGCAGAGCCCACTAGTTCGGGGAATAAGGTTTGTTGTTCGGTCCAGAATGCCCCAGTGCCATCGAGCTTTTCCCCGGACTGCTCGCGCAGCAGTAATAAGTCGTAGGCCGCTCGAAAGCGCCGGTTGGCCAGTAACTCTTTGACCCGCTTCGGCTGACGTCTTTCTAATTTCGGTTGCAGCTCCCATATTTCCCGCATGGGAATGGAGAAACGCTTGGGAATGGCGGTGTGTAAACAGGCCGCCGCAGCCACCTGCTGACCGGCGCTGTTCATGGCCTGGGTGGGCGCATCACCTTGTCGAATCAGCGCGTTGCTTCGATCTTGGGCTGCAGGCCACAAAATAGCCGCTAACAGAAAAGCCGGGGTCACCGGGCGATTATCGCGCACCCGTTTATCGGTACTGCTCATAGCTAAAGACACCAATGCCTTGTAACGCTCCTGGGTCTCGATGAGTGGCGTGGGCTCGGGGAATAGGTACTGAAACAACTTGTGATGTAGTAGCAGCAGGAAGGTGCTGCGTGCGTACCCCGCCATAAACAACTTAAGGCTCTCATCGAACAAGCGGGCTGCTGGTATTTCCCCTAACAGTGGCGCACAGGTTTCGATGGCGTATTCGGTCTGGGTTTCGATATCAAACTGTAACTTGGCGGAAAAACGCACCACTCGAAGCATACGTACCGGGTCTTCACGGTAGCGGGTCGCCGGGTCACCGATAATACGCACAAGCCTTGCGGCAATGTCATCGGCCCCGTTCATTTGATCGAGCACACTTTCGGTGTCGGGGTCGTAGTACATGGCGTTAACGGTTAGGTCACGCCGAGCAGCATCTTCCTCGAGAGTGCCGTAGACATTGTCGCGCAGCAGTAGGCCTTTATCCGACTGTTTGCTGGTCGTGGGCTTTGCGTCATCGCTCTCGTGGTGACCCCTGAAGGTAGTAACCTCGATGATCTCTCGCCCTTGTCGTACGTGCACAATCTGAAAGCGGCGACCGATAATGCGTGCACTACGAAAAATGCCGCGCACCTGCTCGGGAGTGGCGTTAGTGGCAACGTCGAAATCTTTNGGGTGTCCCCCAAGCATNAGNTCNCGCACCGCNCCGCCGACNACGTAGGCNTCNAAGCCGGCTTTTTTTANCTGGGANACNATGNTCACGGCNGANCTGTGAACAGATTTCGGATCGATCTGATGGGCGTCTTTGGCGATGACCCTCAAGGGGGAGCCTCTACTGTGGTCTCGGTGTNNAGAGTTTACTACCGCNGGCAAGGGTTGTGGGNATTTCNAGNATTANTCGANCCCACAAATAAATATGGGGAAGTCTCCTTCCCCACCCAGGTCCGTTATGACAATTTTTATTGTTCTTTGGCCACTTATTATTATTGCGACTCTGATTACATAGTTGCATGCACTGTGCCATCTATACTAAACCCATTTAAATCAATAATTTATGACTTTTCAGCGGCCAGCCAGCGGGTTTTGAGTGGCTATTTTGTTACCTTTTTTCCCTGCAAAGTGTTACCTGCATCACACTTTTCAAGCCTGTTTACGTTTCCCGGTTTTTTTTCTGGGCAAATTGAAGCGCTGACGTCGCTCCCACAGACATTTACGGCTAATGCCTAGCTTGTGGGCCAGCTCTGTTTCACTCATGGCGTCCTGGTGTTCCAGTACGAAGCGCTGGAAGTAGTCCTCTAGGGATAATTCATCGTCGAAGTCGATACCCGCTGATTTATCGACGACTGCGCTTGCCTCATTGCTGCTTGCCAGGGACAAGGGCTGGGCGGATTTGGTGGGTAAGCCAAGATCGGCAACGTCTATTTCAGAGCCCTCTGCCATGACCACTCCGCGCTCAATGGCGTGCTCTAACTCGCGCACATTACCGGGCCAGGGGTAGCGGGTAATGGTGTCTAGCGCTCGGTCGCTAAGAGGCCTATAAGGCTGCCCTAAGCGTTCGGCAACGCTTGCGGTAAACCATTCGGCCAAGCCGCGAATATCGGCGCCACGCTCTCGTAAAGGTGGAATTTCCAGGCGCAAGACGTTAATGCGATAAAACAAGTCTTGGCGGAACTCGTTGCGTGCCGCCAGGGCACCTAGCTCTCGGTGGGTTGCGCAGATCAGTCGTACATCGACTCGCCGGCTCGATACC
>PR_CR_10_Liq_3_inCRDRAFT_1000375_pt1 | contig 12286 bp, 10 predicted proteins | sample PRCRCaboRojoPR_2_FD_10240 | JGI IMG/M metagenome (IMG submission 10240)
GCCCGCCACGGCCAGCGTCGCGGCGAGATAGCCGTCATGGCCGGCGGGAACTTCCATCGTGCTCTTGTCGGTCTCGACCTCGAAGAGCACGTCGTCGGCCGCGACCGCGTCGCCGGGCGCTTTCTGCCAGCTGACGATCAGCCCGCTGTCCTGGGCCATGCCGAGCGCCGGCATGATGACGGATTGCCCGTCAGGCAGGGCATCGCCCGCGCCATCTTCCGCGGTTTCCGCCGCTGGCGCGCTGTCTGCCGCGGGCGGGCCGCTGTCCTCGGCCGTGTCGGAGATCCGCGCGATCACGCGGCCCACCGGCACGTCGTCGCCGGCCGCGGCCGCGACGTCCGTCAGGAAGCCGCCACCCTGGGCCTCGACCTCCATCGTGGCCTTGTCGGTCTCGACCTCGAAGAGCGCGTCGCCCTCCTTGACCGGGTCGCCCGCCGATTTCAGCCAGCGCACGATCACGCCGCTGTCCTGCGCCATGCCGAGCGCCGGCATGATCACCTCATGCGGCATGGATCATCTCCCCGGCGCAGAGCTTGCGCGCGTTCTCCACCACACCTTCGGGCGTCGGCACGGTCAGGTCCTCGAGCGCCGGGCTGAAGGGCACCGGCACGTCCATCGCACCCATCCGCAGGACCGGCGCGTCGAGGTGGTAGAAGGCCTTCTCGGTCAGGCGGCTCGCGATCTCGGCGGTGACGCCGTAGCTCTGGTGGCCCTCGTCGATGACGATGGCGCGCGAGGTCTTCTTCACGCTGTCCAGNAGCGTCGCCTCGTCCAGCGGCACGATGGTGCGCGGGTCGATCACCTCGGCCTCGATGCCCTCGGCGGCGAGCGTCTCGGCGGCCTTCTCGGCCACCTGCACCATCGAGGAGGTCGCGATCAGCGTGATGTCACCGCCCTCGCGCTTGACGTTGGCCTCGCCGAAGGGGATCAGGAATTCCCCTTCGGGCACGGGGGCCTTGTCCTGGTACATCAGCTTGTCCTCGAAGATGACGACCGGGTTGTTGTCGCGGATCGCCGTCTTCATCAGGCCCTTGGCCTCGTAGGCCGAGGAGGGCAGCGCCACCTTCAGCCCCGGGATATGCGCCACGAGCGCCTGCAGCGACTGCGAGTGCTGCGCGGCCGAGCGGCGCGTCGCGCCGAGATTCGTGCGCAGCACCATCGGCACCTTGAGCTTGCCGCCGGACATGTAGTGCTGCTTGGCCGCCTGGTTGCAGAGCTGATCCATCACCAGGTAGATGAAATCGCCGAACATCAGGTCGACGATTGGCCGCGCCCCGGTCATGGCGGCGCCGACGGCCAGCCCGACGAAGCCCGGCTCGGCGATGGGCGTGTCGATGACGCGGTCGGTGCCGAACTCGTCGACGAGGCCCGAGAGCACCTTGAAGGGGGTGCCGGCCTCGGCCACGTCCTCGCCGATCAGGAAGACCGTTTCGTCGCGACGCATTTCCTCGGCGATGGCTTCGTTCACGGCCTGGGACAGGGTAATCTCTCGCATCTTATCTCTCCTCAGTCCGCGTAAACATGCATGTCGACCTCGGACGCCTCGGGGTACTTGGCGGCCTCGGCATAGGCGACGGCATCNCTCGCGTCCTTCTTGATCTCGGCGTTCATCGCCTCGATCTCGTCCTCGCTGGCGATGCCCTGTTCGACCAGCCAGCCGCGGAAGCGGACGATCGGGTCGCGGTTTTCCTTCCAGTCCTTTTCCTCGTCCTTGGACCGGTAGTACTCGCGGTTGATGTCGCCGACGTGGTGGCCNTGGTAGCGGTAGGTCATCAACTCGATGAAAAACGGGCCTTCGCCCTTGCGCGCGCGGTCGACCAGTTTCCGCGTCAACGCGTTCACGGCGAGCACGTCCTGCCCGTCGACCTGGTGCGCCTCGATGCCGAAGGCCTCGGCCCGCGCGGTGATCGAGCCGGCGGCGATTTCCTCGGTCTTGGTGTACTCGGAATAGCCGTTGTTCTCGCAGGCGTAGATGACCGGCAGCTTCCAGAGCGCGGCCATGTTCATGACCTCGTACCAAAGCCCCTGCGCGGTGGCACCGTCGCCGAAGAAGCAGACCGTGACGTCGTCCGAGCCCTGCAGCTTGGCGCGCAGGGCCGAGCCCGTCGCGATCCCCATCGAGCCGCCGACGATGGCGTTGGCGCCCAGGTTGCCGTGGCTCTGGTCGGCGATGTGCATCGACCCGCCCTTGCCGCGGCAATAGCCCTCTTCCTTGCCGAGCAACTCGCAGAACATCTCCTTGAACTCGGCGCCCTTGGCGACGCAGTGCCCGTGGCCGCGATGGGTCGAGGTGATGCGGTCGTCGTCGGTCAGCGCCTCGCAGATGCCCACCGCGACGGCTTCCTCGCCCGAATACATATGCGTAAGCCCCGGCATCTTGGCCGAGAGGTAAAGCTGGTTCGCGTTGTCCTCGAAGGTGCGGATGCGCACCATCTGGCGGTACATCCGCAGGTAATCCTCGGAGTTGTGCTTGGCGTCGCTCATCGGGGTCTCCCTGGTCTCTGCTTGGTCCCTCCCCCGGACGGGGGGGAGGGCCGGCAGGGACGCTCTCAGTAACGGTTGGCGATCGGCAGTTCCTCGGCCGGGAAGAGCGAGATCACCTCGCAGCCGGTGTCGGTCACGACGACCTCTTCCTCAATCCGCGCGGCCGAGTAGCCGTCCGTGGCCGGGCAGTAGGTCTCCAGCGCGAAGACCATGCCGGTCTGGATCTCCATCGGGTGATCGAGGCTGACCGCGCGGCTGATGATCGGCCGCTCGTGCAGCGCGAGGCCGAGCCCGTGGCCGAACTGCAGGCCGAAGGCCGCGTCTTCAGACGGGAAGCCGAATTCCTCGGCCGTCGGCCAGGCCTGCGCCACGACATCGGTCGTCACGCCGGGGCGGATCAGGTCGATCGAGGCGTCGATCCATTCCCGCGCCTTTACGTAGGCGTCGGTCTGGGCGCTGGTCGCGCGGCCGATGTTGAAGGTCCGGTAGTAGCAGGTCCGGTAGCCCTGGTAGGACTGCAGGATGTCGAAGAACGCCTGGTCGCCGGGGCGGAAATACCGGTCGGTGAAGTTATGCGGATGCGGGTTGCACCGCTCGCCCGAGATCGCGTTGATCGCCTCGACGTCGTCCGAGCCCATCTCGTAGAGCATCTTGTTGGACAGCGCGACGATGTCGTTCTCGCGAACGCCCGGCTTCAGCTCCTCGTAGATCATGTGGTAGACGCCGTCGACCATGCTGGCCGCCTGGGTCAGAAGCTGGATCTCGTCCCAGTTCTTGATCTCGCGCGCCGCCAGCATGATCTGCTGGCCGTCGACCACGTGCAGGCCTTCCTCCTGCAGCGCGTGGAACATGGCGGTTTCCGCGTAGTCCACGCCCACCGGCATGTCGGCCATGCCGGCATCCTTGATCAGCTGGGCGATCTGCTTGGCATATTTCCGCATCAGGCCGAATTCCGGCGGGATCGTGCCGCGCATGCCGACGACGCCGGCGAGGCAGTGATCGGGTTCCAGCCAGTCGGAATACTTCTGGTGGTGCACCGCGGCCGAGCCGAAGTCCCAGACGTAAGGCGAGTCATCGCCCGTCAGCAGGCAGAAGCGGCACATCTTGTCCCGTTCCCACTCGCCGATCTTGGTGGCCGAGACGTAGCGAATGTTGTTCACGTCGAATAGCAGCAGCGTGCCCGCGTTCGACGCCTTGAGCGCCTCGCGGGTCCGGGCAAGCCGGTAGCGGCGCAGGCGGTCATGGTCGATGCGGCGCTCGAAATCGACCGAGGTGTGGCCCCAGGCCGGCAGCCGCCCTTCCCAGCGCCAGTTCGGCTCGAGGTCCTGCGGGGTGAGCATATTGGGCATGAGTGCGCGAGACATGGCAAAACTCCGTTTGGTGCGCGGAAGGCGCACCGTTTCAAGGTGGGTAGGGGCGGGCGCGCGGCTTGGGCGCGCCCGGTGGCGTCACTGGATGCACCAGCCGCCGTCGATATGGATCATCTGGCCGGTCATGTAGTCGCTGTCGTTGCTGGCCAGGAACGACGCCGTGCCGGTGATGTCGTCGGGGTAGGAAACCCGCTTGATCTGGAGCGCGTCGCGGACGATGTCTTCGTAGGCCTGGCCGGCCTTCTGCTTGAAGCCGATATCCACGAGATCCTTGTCGAGCTGTTCCCAGAGCGGCGTGACCACCACGCCCGGCGCGTAGCCGTTGACGGTGATGTTGTGCTCGGCCAGCGCGACGGCGCCGCAATGGGTCAGGGCGAGGCAGCCGTATTTGGAGGTGCAGTAGACGGTCACGTCCACCAGCGGCTTGCGCGACGCGATGGAGCCGACATTGATGATCTTGTAGGGATGATCTTCCATCGGGCCCTGCGCGATCATCTGCTTGGCCGTCTCCTGCATGCCGAGCCACATCGCCTTGGTATTGACGTTCATGATCATGTCCCAGTTGTCTTCATCGATATCCATGAAGAACCGGGGCTTGTTCAGGCCCGCGTTGAAGAGCCCGACATTGATCGAGCCGAAGGCGTCGACGGTGGCCGCGACGGCGGCGGCGTTGTCCTCGCGCTTGGTGACGTCCATCTTGACCGCAATCGCCTTGCCGTTGCCGGCCGCGTTGATGCGGTCGGCCACCTTCTGGGCCTCGTCGAGGTCCAGGTCCCCGATGCACACGTTGCCGCCCTGGGCGGCGAAGCTCTCGGCGTTGGCCGCGCCCATGCCGCGGGCGGCGCCGGTGATCAGGATGTTTTTTCCGTTCAGGCGATTGGGGTCCATGGTTTCCTCCCTAAGTGACCGGTTTTGTCATGGCTTCCTCGGCGCGGGCCTGGGCCCGCGCGAGGGCGTCCTCGGGCGCGACGACGCCGCGCAGCATGTCGTGCAGCTCGTGGCCGCAGATCCGGATGATCTCGGAAATCTGCGGGATCGGCGGGCGCGGCCAGAACTGCAGCTCGTCGCGCCAGGACATCTGGTCGACCATCTCGAAGATGGGCGAGAGCCGCCGCACCTCGGGATCGGCCCCGACCGAGTACCGCGGGGCGGTGCGGCTGCCGTTCTGGGCATAGAGTTTCTGTGCGGCCGGCGAGGTGAAGGCGATCAGCGCCTCGACCGCGTCCTCCAGGCGGTCTTCCGACAGGTTCGCCGGCAGGCAGAGCACGTAGCCGCCGACGGGCGCGATGGGCGCGCCTTCCGGGCCGTGCGGATGCGGAACGTATCCGGTGTTGCCATGCGCCGGGCAGCCGGTGTCCAGCTCGAAATAGGGGGCCAGCAGGGTATAGCCGTAGGCCATCGCCACCTTGCCGGCGGCATAGGGGCGAACCCGCTCGTACCAGGACATCGACAGGATGTCGGGCGGCGAGAACTCCATCAGCTGCATCAGGTATTCCGCCGCCGCGCGGCCGCGCGGGGTGTCGATGGTCGGGCGGATGTCCGGCCGCTCGAGATGGTCGGCGTCGAAGCCGCCCGCGATGCGGGGGATGTCGATGACCGGCTGGCCGAAATCGGCGCAGGTCATGATGAAGGTATGGCCGAGCGCCGTGCCCCGCGCGGCGTTCCAGGCGATGCCGTAGCGCCCCTTGCGCGGAGCGTGGAAGCGGCGCGCGGCCTCGATGACCGCGTCCGTGGTCGCGGGAGGCTCCAGGCCCTCGGTGGCGAACCAGTCGCGGCGGTAGAACATCAGCTCCGGCGTGGTCTGGCTCGGCACGCCGTAGGGCACGCCGTTCCAGTGCGCGGCGCGCCAGCCGGCGGTGTGGAAATCGCTGGGGTCGAGCCGCCCGGTATCCATGACCTCGGTCAGCGGGCGCACGACCCCGCGCTTCACGAACTCACCGATCCAGGGCAGGTCGACGGCGATCAGGTCATAGCGGCTCTTGGCCCGGGTGGCGTTGCGCAGCGCTTCCTCGCGCAGCCGGTCGATCGAGAAGGCGCGCTGGTGGATCGAGGTGCCGACGATCTGCTCGAACTGGCGCTTCAGGTTTTCCATGACCATGAAGGTCGGGTCGCCATGGACGAGGATCCGGACCCCGCCCGACAGGCGCAGCGGCTGGGGCAGGGCGCGCGGCGGCGGGATCAGGGCCTGGCCCGGCTGGTAGGAATCGCCGAAATAGTATTCCGCCTGGCCACGGCCGCCGGAGGCGTCGCCGAAGGATTCGGTCGCGATCCGCTCGATCCGGTCGGCGATCTGCTGCCAGTCCTCCAGTAGCTGCGCGCTGGGATGCAGCGAAAAGCTCTTGCCGGTCTTGGTGCGCGGTCGCTGCTCGACGAGGCCCGCTTTCTGGATGTCGCCCAGCTTGCGCATCGCCGTCGCGTAGGGCACGCCCGAGGCCGCCACCAGCGACGAGGCCGAGACGAGCCGCCCCTCAACATGGCTGCGCAGGAGGTGCAGGATCATGTTGAGATGCGGATTGGGCGTCGTCGGCTCCAGCGCGGTGTCGAGCTCGACACAGAGCTCTTCGAGGAACCGGACGACACGATCCAGGTCCGCGCCGCCGCCCGAGGGCGCGGAGGCCTCGGATGACCCACCAACCGGATATCCATTTCGGACAATTTGTGTCGTTTCCTGGTTCATGTAAGCTGTGTTCTCTTGGGCGGTTCCGCCCCGGTGCCCACGTGCCGTCATGGCGCGCCCCCCAAATTGTTCAGATTGATATCCAGCCAGTATCTCAAAAATGTCCGTTACGGATAGTAAATTATCCATATCGGATAAGATGCCCGGCCGCGCCGTCCGTGCGAAACATGCTGGATGGGAGTCGATTGCACCGGGCTGATTCCCGGGCTGGGAGGACAGCGGCAATCGGGTTAGAACGTCTCAAGGGAGGACCCCGCAATGAAACACTCGATCACGGCGACTCTTTTCGCCTCTACCGCGCTGCTCGGCACCGCTGCCGTCGCGCAGGAAATGACCATCGGCATCACCCAGAACAACGTCGGTGTCGACAGCTACCAGACGACCTATGAAAAGGCCTTCATCGCCGCGGCCGAGGCGAACCCCGACGTCGAGACCGTGGTGCTCGACGCCGGCGGCGACGTCGCCCGCCAGATCGCGCAGATGGAAGACCTGATCCAGCAGCAAGTCGACGCGATCATCATCTGGCCGACCAACGGCGAGGCCGTCATCCCGGCCGTCCGCAAGGCGCACCAGGCCGACATCCCGGTGATCGTCACCAACTCGAACATCGCCGAGCAGGGCTTCGACTTCGTCGCCTCCTTCTCGGGCCCCGACAACATCACCCAGGGCCGGCGCTCCGCCGAGATCATGTGCGACAAGTTCAAGGACATGGGCATCGAGGACGAGGCCAAGGTCGTGCACATCACCGGTCAGCCCGGCTACACCACCGCCATCGAGCGCGCCAAGGGCTTCAACGACCGCCTGCCCGAAGTCTGCCCGAACGTGGAGCAGATCGACCAGCAGCCGGGCGACTGGAACCGCGAGAAGTCGCAGCAGGTCATGGAAGCCTTCCTCGTCAAGTATGACGACATCGACGGCGTCTATTCTGGCGACGACAACATGGGCGTCGGCGCGCTGAACGCCGCCAAGGCCGCCGGCCGCGAGGGCATCATCTTCGTGGGCGCGACCAACTTCGCCGTCGGCTACGAGGCGATGGCCGCGGGCGATTACTGGGGCTCGATCTACCAGTCGCCGGTGGACGACGCCGAGGCCGCGCTGCAGACCGCGATCGACGTGCTCAACGGCGAAGAGGTTCCGTTCCTGAACTACTTCGACACGCCGAAGATCACCCAGGACAACATGGATCAGTTCGACAAGCCCGTCTTCTGATCTCCTCCCGGAATGCGCGGGGTGTGCACGGTCGCGTGCCCCGCGCGTTTTCCGGCCTCACAAGACCACGACACGAGGGGGAGACGAGATGGGTCGAGTCTCGGGCCGGTCCTGTATTGTCACGGGGGCCGCACAGGGCATCGGGCGTGCCATCGGCGAGGCCTTGCTCGACGCGGGCGCCGATGTCTGTTTCGCCGACATAAACGGCGAGAAGGTCGCCGGGGTCGCGGAAGCCAGCCGCCAGCGCGCCGAAGCGGGCGGCGGCCGTGTCACGAGCGCGGCGGTCGACGTCACCGACCGCGCCCAGGTGCAGGCGATGATCGCCCACGCGGTCGAGATGTTCGGCAAGCTCGACGTCAAGTTCAACAATGCCGGCGTCAACAAGCCGATGAACTTCCTCGACGTCACCGAGGACAACTGGAATTTCATCATGGGCGTGAACGGGCTGGGCTGCATGATCGGCATGCAGGAAGCCGCGCGGCAGATGATCGCGCAGGGCGGCGGCGGCAAGATCGTCAACACCGCCTCGATCGCCAGCCGGCAGGGGTTCGACAACGTCGCGCCCTACTGCGCGTCCAAATGGGCGGTGGTGTCGCTGACCCAGTCGGGCGCGCGGGATCTCGCGAAACATGATATCACGGTCACGGGGTTCGCCCCCGGGGTCGTCGCCACCGAGATGTGGGAAGAGGTCGACCGTGACCTGATGGCCATCGGCGCGTCGGAGCGCCCGGGCCAGGCGATGGAAGAGTTCTCGGCCGATATCCTGAAAGGGCGCGTCGCGACGCCCGAGGACATTACCGGTACCACGACGTTCCTGGCCTCGCGGGACAGCGACTACATGACCGGGCAAATCGTCATGATCGACGGCGGTATGACCCTGGTCTGACAATCGAGGCGGCAGCCGGAAGGGGAGGAATTCATGGCGGCGCTGACAACGAAAAACATAGGCGGCTTCCTGGCACGCCAGGGGATCATCGTGGCCTTCGTTCTCTTTATGATCGGGTTCGCGCTGGCCAATGATCGCTTCATCACGATGGACAACATCTTCGGCGTGATCCGGTCCTCGGCGATCCTCGGCGTCATGGCGCTCGGGGTGACCTTCGTGGTGATCGGCGGCAATCTCGATCTTTCGGTCGGCTCGATGATGTCCTTCTCGACCATCGTGGTGCTGGACCTTCACGACAAGCTCGGCCCGGCGCTCGGCATTCCCGCGATGTACGGGATGACGCTGGCGCTGGGCGCGTTCATCGGCTTTTTGGTGGGCTACCTGAAGCTCAACTCGCTGATCGTGACGCTCGGCATGCTCTCGGCCATCCATGGGCTGACCCTGACCTATTCGGGCGGCAAGAACATGGACATCGCCGACAAGGAAGGCACCTGGTTCGGCATCTTCGGGCAGGGCAGCATCCTGGGCGTGCCGGTGCCGATCCTGATCTTCGCGCTGCTCGCCGTGGTGCTGAGCATGGTGCTGGCCAAGACGCCGTTCGGGCGCAAAGTCTACGCCGTGGGCGGCAACGGCATGGCGGCCACCTTCTCGGGCGTGCCGCGGGCGCGGGTGGTCTTCATGACCTACTTGATCTCGGCCTTCTGCGTCGCCACGGCGGGGCTAATACAGGCAAGCCGCTCGCTCGGCAGCCAGAACACGGTGGGCCAGGGCATGGAACTCGAGGTGCTGGCCGCGGTCATTCTCGGCGGCGCGTCGCTTCTGGGGGGGTCGGGCACGGTCTTCAAGACGGTGATCGGGGTGCTGATCCTCGGCTTCATCCAGAACGGCCTGCTTCTCGTCGGGCTGGAATTCTACGTCCAGTACGTCGTGACCTGGGTCATCATCATCCTGGCGGTCTGGCTGGATATCGCGGCCAAGCGCGGCCGGCTCCTGTCGCCGATCGCCTGAGGGAGGGGACCATGACCAAGGACACCCGCGCAAATCTCGTCAAGCAGGGGGCGATCTGGGCCTTCATCGTGGTGGAGCTGATCTTCTTCACCGTGGCCGGAAACTTCATGTCGGTCTCCGAGCAGTCCTTCATCGACTTCGACAACATGCTTCTTCTGCTGAAGCAGTCGGCGCCGATCGGGATTATCGCGCTNGGCATGACGATCATCATGATCAACGGCAATATCGACCTGAGCGTCGGCGCGACCTTCGCGCTCAGCGCCATCGTGCTGCTCGACTCGATGACCTGGCCGATCTTCGCCGGCCTCGGCGACTGGGTGATCCCGGTGTCGTGGACCCTGGCGCTGCTGACCGGCGTCGTGCTGGGGGCGATCAACGGCTTGATCGTCTGGAAGACCGGTGTCGATGCCTTCATCGTGACGCTGGGGGCGATGCTGGGCTATCGCGGGCTCGTCTTCATGTATAACGGCGAGCAGCCCACGAGCCATCTGAACTGGACGCTGGTCGATTTCGCCGAGGCGCAATTCCTCGGGCTTCACACCGCGACCTGGTTCCTGCTGGGCACGGCGCTGGTGCTCTGGCTGGTTATGACCAAGACCGTCCATGGCCGCAACGCCTATGCCATCGGCAACAACCGCGAGGCGGCGGTGAATGCCGGCATCCGGGTCGGGCCGCATTTCCTGCTGAACTTCATGCTGATCGGGTTTCTCGCCGCGCTCTCGGCCGTTGTGTTTTACTCCGAGTCCGGCTCGGTGAACCCGAATGACGGGATGCTCTACGAACTCTGGGCGATCACGGCCGTCGTGCTGGGCGGCACCAAGCTGACGGGCGGCTACGGCTCGATCGTCTCGACGCTGGGTGGCGTCATCGCGATCCAGCTGCTGCGCAAGGGGCTCGGTCATATCGGGGCGGACACCGAGACGGTGAACCTCGTGATCGGCCTGATCCTGATCGCGGTGCTGTTCCTCGATCGCCAGCTCAATCGCAAGGGCAAGGAGGAGTTGAAGATATGACCGATGAGAAACCGGCCCTGCGGCTCGAGAACATCGTCAAGACCTTCCCCGGCGTGCGGGCGCTCGACGACGTGTCCTTCGCGGTCATGCCCGGCGAGGTCCATGCCCTGATGGGCGAGAACGGCGCCGGCAAGTCCACCCTGATGAAGGTGCTGGGCGGAATCCTTCAGCCCAACGAGGGGCGGATCTTCATCGAGGAAGAGTCGACGATCATGACGACCCCCCTCGATGCCAAGGCCAAGGGGGTCGTCTTCATCCACCAGGAACTCAGCCTCGCGGACGAGCTGAGCGTGGCCGAGAACATCTTTCTGGGTGAACTGCCGCGCAAGTCCTTCGGCCGCGTCGACTGGGGCAAGCTCTACGAGCAGACGGATGCCATTCTCAAGACGCTGAACGTGGGCTTCAACGCCCGGACCCGCGTCGGCGACCTGTCGATCGCCAACCAGCAGATGGTGGAAATCGCGCGCGCGCTGACCGTCGATCCGCGCGCGGTGATCTTCGACGAGCCGACGGCCTCGCTGACCGATGCCGAGAAGGTCGTGCTCTTCGACGTGATCGCGGATCTCAAGTCCCGCGGGGTGGGGATCGTCTACATCTCGCACCGGATGGAGGAGATCTTCAAGATCACCGACCGTATCAGCGTGCTGCGCGACGGGCAGTATCGCGGCACGCTCGAGACGGCGAAGACCGATGAGGACGAGGTGACCCAGCTGATGATCGGGCGCAGCCTCGACCTGTCGCGCAACGAGGAGCATCGCGAGCATGGAGAGGTCGCGCTGGAGGTGCGCGGGCTTTCCTGCGGGGATCTCTACCGCGATGTCAGCTTCAAGGTGCACCGGGGCGAGGTCGTCGGCTTCTACGGGCTCGTGGGCGCCGGACGGACCGAGATCGCCGAGACGATCTTCGGCCTGCGCGATCCGTCCGAGGGGCAGATCCTGCTCGACGGGCAGGAACTGCGCATCCATTCGCCGGTCGACGCGATCCGTCACGGCATCAGCCTCGTGCCGGAGGACCGCAAGGGCCAGGGGCTCGTGCTGGGGATGAACTGCCGGGACAACATGACCTTGCCGCAGGTGGACGACCTGACCGCGGGGCCCTTCGTGTCGGACGGCGCGGAGATCGCGATCTTCGACCAGTACCGCGACAAGCTCGACATCCGCACGCCCGGCTGGCGGCAGACCGTGGGCAACCTTTCGGGCGGCAACCAGCAGAAGATCGTCATCGGCAAGTGGCTCTCGATGCATCCGAACGTGCTGATCGTGGACGAGCCCACGCGCGGCATCGACGTCGGCTCCAAGTCCGAGATCCACAACCTGATCCGGGATCTGGCCGGGCAGGGCTACGCGGTCATCGTCATCAGCTCGGAAATGCCCGAGGTGCTGCATGTCTCCGACCGGATCGTGGCGATGTATCACGGCCGGATCATGCGCGAGTTCAGTGCCGAGGAGGTGACGGAGGACAGCCTGATCCAGGCGATCTCGGGGATCGAATCCGAAAAGGTGGCCTGATGCGGGTGGGCTTCGCCGGGCTGGGGCGCATGGGCGCCCACATGGCGCGGAACCTCGCGGCGGCGGGCCATGACGTGACCCTCTGGAACCGCTCGGCCGGCAAGGCCACGGGGCTCGCGGCGGAGCTTGGC
>PR_CR_10_Liq_3_inCRDRAFT_1000377_pt1 | contig 12237 bp, 10 predicted proteins | sample PRCRCaboRojoPR_2_FD_10240 | JGI IMG/M metagenome (IMG submission 10240)
GCTGCCTGCAGCCCTGACGGCGCCGTCAGGTCGCCGCCACGCCGGCTCGGATGTGGCCGGGTCAGCAACACTGGCGACCCGCGTCATGGGACTGGACTTCCCGAATCCACTCGGCCTCGCCGCCGGCGTCGACAAGGACGCCGAAGCGCTCGGCTTTTGGCAGGCATTGGGCTTCGGCTTCGTTGAGGTGGGCACGGTAACCGCGCTGCGCCAGCCCGGCAATCCGCGCCCGCGGGTGTTCCGTCTGCCGCCGGACGGCGCGCTCATCAACCGCATGGGCTTTCCGAACGATGGCGCCGACGTGGTGGCGACGCGTATCGAGCGCCTGCGCCAGCAGGAGACGCTGCGGGTGCCGCTCGCCATCAACATTGGCAAATCCAAAGCCACGCCGGCGGCGGACGCCGCCGCCGACTATCGGCGCAGCTTCGAGCGCCTGGGCGAGCTGGCGGATTTCGTGGTGGTCAACGTCTCCAGTCCCAACACGCCGGGGCTGCGGGATCTGCAATCGGTGGATCAGCTGCGGGGCATCGTCGATGCGGTGCAGACGCCGAACCAAACGCTCGCGCGACCGCGGCCGCTGTTGGTGAAGCTCGCACCCGATCTCGCCGATGCCGATGCCCTCGCCTGTGCCCGGGCGGCACTGCAGGCGGGCTGCGCCGGGCTGGTGGTCAGCAATACGACCGTGGACTTCAGCACCGCCACCACGGCTACCGCGGGCATGAGCGGCGGGCTCTCCGGGGCACCACTGTTCGCGCGCAGCACCGCTTTGCTGCGGCTGCTACGGGAGTCCCTCGGCAGCAGCCCGGTCCTCATCGGCGTCGGCGGCGTCATGGACGCCGCCAGCGCCAACGCCAAGCTCGCGGCCGGCGCCGACCTGATTCAACTGTATACCGGGCTGATCTACGGCGGGCCCGCGCTCCCGCGGACCCTGTTGAGGGGACTGGCAACCGCGCGATAGGTGCGCCCGGATGGCGAGTCCGTACGGCCGCTCGTGGTGTCGCCGGTGGCGGCGGGGCTACAGCTGTATCCGCGGGCGCCGGCCCCATATCCAGCCGCGCAGCGGCGCCGTCGCCGCATCGCAGCGAGGCTGTCGGCGCTGCCCCGGGGCGCCGCGCCGCACAACAACGAGAAGACGCTATGCAGACCGTAACCACCGACTACGCCACAGCGCACCTCGACGAGCTCATCGAGCGCGTGCGCCGGGGAGAGGTCATTACGCTGAGTCAGGATGGGCACCCTGTTGCACGACTGGTGCGGATCGAACGAGACTCAGATCAGGAAGTGCCGGCGGCAGAGGTCGAAGAGGCGTTCTACGGCGATTGAGCGCCGGTCGCGCCCGGGCATCGCCGGAGTCATTCATTCTCCCGCCGCAGGTCCACCCGCGGCGACACCGGGTCCGCCCCGGTAAAACGTATTGTCACTTCGATGGGCGCGCAGCAGACACTACAGTCCTCAACATAGACGTGATCGCCGTAGCTGCAATCGACGGTGAGCTCGATGAGCTCGCCGCACCAGGGGCATTGCTGCACGCACACTTGCAAGGCTTCCATGAAGCATCCGCCAAAGTGGCCCGGCCACCGTCGTTCGGGGCCACGGCTCGCTGAATTCAGTGGTTTGCAGACAACGGCGCGGAGCGCCCCGGGGAGGGCGTCGTCGGTGTTGTACGCTCAGGTGCAAAACATGTCATGCCCGCCGCAGGTAGACGTCGGCCAACAGATACACCATCAACAGAGCTGGCACGAGGACAAGCCAGCCTTCCACGATACGGACGTCGATGGATGCGCGTAGCAAAACACCCATCGCGACATGCAGGCCAAGGATACGCAATCCCAGCCGATCAGCCAGTGATTGGGGCACCAGGGCGGCGACGACTCCATACAGGGCGTAGAGCGCCACCCCGATGCCGAAAGGCAGTGCCAGCAGACGGTGGGCTGAGTCGAAGTGGGGCACAACGGCTGAGCCGAAGGCGAAAGCGACGCCGGCGAGCACGACGCCGAGGGGCACGACTCCTTGCGGTATGTCTGATGTGTTCACTGACGGTGCGGCTCCTAATCCGTGCTGGGCGGTAGGTATTGCTTTCGTAGATTGGAATCAATGCCCGCGGGCCGGCGATGGGATGCGGGCGCGCGCACAGCGGGGATTTCCGTCGCACGATGAGCACATGTGGTGCTCTGACAACAGGCCGCTGGCAGCTGCTGCTTGGGTGGATCCTGGAGACTTCGCGGGGTGAGCGCTTACGCAGAATCCGGTATTTACCAATGGTGCGTCCGCAACCATCGACTATGCTGATGTTGTAGCCTGAAAACGACGGTGTTGCTCAGCGCGATACCATATCGGCGGGGGACGGCCGACAACCGCTAACGCGCGCGACGGTCCTGCCGCTCGTGCCAACGCCGTCGGGCATCGCGTCGGGGTTGTCGAGGCCCTGACAGCGGCGCATGGCAACCAGCGGCGGCGGAACCGGTGGTGGCGCAACCTGGGGCACACACAAAATTTTCATACACAATGGCTACGCTAAGGCCGTACCGGTAAGGCTCGGCGGCTGTTCGCATTCGGTAATCCGCCGAGCCCTGGGAATTGCATCGATGAGGGGGCAGCAACATGACGACGTATCAAGACAAAGCCGTTTGGGAGCTTTGCCGACAGGGCTTTCACGGCATGGCCGCAGAGGCGGAGGAGGCCTGGTCCCAGGGCCAAGGTTATGTCCCCACGGAACCCCTGCCGCTGGCCCGCGAGGTGATGGAACTGATTCACATCGCCAACCGGGAATGCCAGGCTCGACTGGCGTAGGCGACACCCAGGTTTTGCAAGACAGCGACGGGCCTCATGCGAGCCGGTTATCTCTATATCGCGCCCTGCGGGAGCACACCCAGGGTCATTTGCCTGGAAGAGGCGGACATCATGGCCGAGGCGCCCGAAGGCGTCGCGATTGTCGCGTATTTTTGGGACTTGGATGCGGCGATGATGCATTTTCACGCGGATCTTCGCCGCCACCTGCTGGATGCGAACCGGCGCGCGTACCGCGCCGACATGGTGGAGGCCGCCGCTGCGCTGGATGCCATCGAGCTACAGCACCAGCGCACCTACCTCGCCCCAGCGCTGGCGGCGAGTCCGGCGTGGCGTGCGGCCACTGCTCGCTTGCACCACAAGCATCGACGCTGGCAACGACTCTTCGACTGGCTTGGCATCGTCGGCCTGCTGCTACTTGTGTTGACGAGCTTGCTCCCCCTCTGAGCCGCACACCACACGAAAAGGGCGCAACGACGGATACCGCGAGGCCGCCCAAAGCCGGGCAGCCACCCGACATTGCACGCCATCGGCGCATTGACCTGCGCCGCTGCCAGTGGCGGCTCATCGGTGCAGGTCGACCCGGGGTGGCGGATCAGGCGTGCCGACGCGCATGGGCATGACATGCGATGCGAGATGGCGACCAGACGATCCGGCGACGGGGCATGGCCACGAGCATGGTCTCAGCCCGGGCATTGATCGGCCCCACAGGGACTCCGGCGCCACACCGCGGGACGTCCATATTGATGACGCGCTGCGGCGGCTTCCCCGGCGACCGGGACACGGGCCTCGGCGCCCGAGCCGGTCAGGTCAGCCACCAAATCTCAGGCGCCCTGCCCGTGCGCGCCCATCTGCGACTGGAGATAGTTTTGAACACCCATCAGCTGGATGCGTCGCAGTTGCTGCTCCAGCCACCAGGCATGGTCCATCTCGGTGTCGTCGAGGAGCTGGATGAGGATCGTGCGGGTTTCATAGTCCTGCTCGGCTTCGCAGGTGGCGATGGCCTCCTTCAGCGCACCCGCGACCCGGTACTCGACGTCCAGGTCCAGCCGCAGCATCTCCGCGACGTTGTTACCGATGTTGACCTTGTCCCGCTGGTTGAAATCCGGCTCCGCTTCCAGGAATAGCATGCGCTCGATGAGCTTGTCGGCGTGCTCGGCCTCTTCCTGGAGCTCGTGCTCCAAGTGCTCGGCGAGCTTGAATAAGCCCCAATCGCGGAATTTGCGGGCATGACCCAGGTACTGATCCCGGGCGGCGAGCTCGCAGTTGAGCAAGGCCTGCAGGTGTGCGAGCACATGTTGACTACCTTGCATGATCACGCCCCCTCCATCATGGCCTGCAGATAATTCTCAAGCCCGGTATTGTCGATCAGCCACTGCTGGGACTCGATCCAGTCGATGTGCTCCTCCACCTCTTCCAGAATCTCGGTGAGCTCATCGCGGCTCACATAATCTCTGCGGTCTTCGCACAGCTTCACGGCATCCAGTAGATTGCCGCGCATGACGCTCAGCATGGAGAGATCGCCCCCCAACATCTCCGGTACGTTCTCGCCGATGAGGAGCTTGCCCAAATCCTGCAGGTTTGGCAAACCCTCCAGGAAGAGGATGCGCTCGATCAGGTCATCGGCCATCTTCATGGCTTTGATCGAGCGCTTGTACTCGTAGTCGTTGAGTCCGTTCAGACCCCAGTTCTTAGCCATCCGCGCATGCAGAAAGAGCTGGTTGATTGCCGTCAGCTGATCTTTGAGGCACCCATTGAGGGCTTGCAGAATCGGATTGTCGCCTTGCACTGCGCGGTTCTCCGGTCGTTGTCATGACGTTGATGTTGTGTTGATCAAGTGCTCAGGATGCCAGCGGGGCGGACCTGATGCATCCGCCGCCGACATGATCCCCGCCTTGGCACGCGACATGCTGCTGTCCCAACAGTAATCAAGAGCATCACCAGGTTTGCCAGGCCGTCGCGGTACCCTGCGCAGGGTGATCGAGGTCTCGCGCGCACAACCACCTGTTTTCAAAAGCATTGACCAAAATCATAAAAACATTATTGCGAATCATTCTTTTTTCTGTTACCGTCGGTGTGTCATCAATCATCCACTAGTATTGCCCTGCCATGTACGTTTGTGTCTGCAATAAGGTCACCGACAGCCAAATCCGTACGGCCTGCGAGAACGGCGCGCACTCCATGGAGTGCCTGCAGCGCAGGCTCAAGGTCGCCACCTGCTGCGGGCGCTGCGCCGAGTGTGCCCAGCGGATGCTCAACGACGCCACGGCCGCGCGCCCCGACCAGCAGTTGCATCGCGTCGCCGCCTGAGCCCGACCGGCGGTGTCGCGTTGCGGCGCCCGGCCCGGGGGGACCGCAGAACGACATGGCCGAGCCTAATGGTGCCAGCGCCGTACCGCAATCATCCAACCAAAAAAAGCGGCCAAAGGCCGCTTTTTTCATACCGGATCCCCCAAGAGGGGTCACCATCTTCCGAGCTCATCGCGGTAGGTCGGTCGTCCCCATCAGCCACTCGTCCACGGCACGCGCGCACTGTCTGCCCTCGCGGATGGCCCAGACCACCAGCGACTGTCCGCGGCGCATATCGCCCGCCGTGAAGACACCGTCGACGTTGGTGTAGTAAGCCTTCGGGCCCTCGGTGCTGCCCTTGACGTTGCCACGGCCGTCCAGCTCCAGTCCTTTTGCCGCTCGCAGCTCCGCCAGCATGCCCTCGTGCACCGGGTGGACGAAGCCCATGGCGAGCAGCACCAGGTCGGCCTCGAAGTGACCCTCGCTGCCCGGGACCTCGGTCATCTGCCAGCGTCCGTGCGTGTCCTTATCCCAGCGTACCAACACATAGTTCAGGGCTTTGACGTTGCCATCGCCATCGTGATCGAAGGACTTGGTGAGCACGTTCCAATGCCGCTCGCAGCCTTCTTCCTGGCTGCTGGAGGTGCGCAGCTTGTGCGGCCAGTCGGGCCAGGTAAGGCCCTTGTCCTCCTTCTCCGGCGGCTTGTCCAGGATCTCGATCTGGGTGATGGATCTGGCGCCATGGCGGTTGCTGGTGCCGATGCAGTCGGAGCCGGTATCACCGCCGCCGATGACGATGACATGCTTGTCGTTGGCGCTGATGAAGTCCTCGTCCGGCACATGCACGCCCTGCACGCGCTTGGAGTTGGCGCGCAGGAAATCCATGGCGAAGTGGATGCCGTCGTAGCTGCGCCCGGGGACGTCCAGGTCGCGGGGCTTCTCGGAGCCACCGGCGAGCACCACGGCGTCGTGCTCTGCCATGAGCTGTTCTATGGGGATGTCGACACCGATGTGGCAATGGGTGTGGAACTCCACGCCCTCGGTGCGCATCTGTGCCATGCGCCGATCGATCATCTTCTTGGCGAGCTTGAAGTCCGGGATGCCGTAGCGCAGCAGGCCGCCGATGCGGTCTTCCTTTTCGTACAAGGACACGGCGTGCCCGGCGCGTGCCAGCTGCTGGGCACAGGCGAGTCCGGCGGGACCGGAGCCCACCACGGCGATGTGCTTACCGGTGCGGTGCTCAGGCACCTGCGGGCGCACCCAGCCTTCGTCCCAGGCCTTGTCGGCAATGGCGCGCTCGATGGCCTTGATGGCCACCGGCTTGTCGTCGATGTTGAGGGTGCAGGCCGCCTCGCAGGGTGCCGGACAGATGCGCCCGGTGAACTCCGGGAAGTTGTTGGTGCTGTGCAGCACCTCGATGGCCGACGCCCAGTCGTTCTGATACACCAGGTCGTTCCAGTCCGGAATGATGTTGTTCACCGGACAGCCCTGGTGGCAATAGGGAATGCCGCAGTCCATACAGCGCGCACCCTGGATGGCCATCGCTTCGTCGGACGGCGGCAACACGAACTCGTTGTAGTGCACGACTCGATCCGCCGCCGGCTCGTAGGCCATCTCGGCGCGCTCGTATTCCATGAATCCGGTTGGCTTACCCATGGCTCATGCCCTCCTTCAGGATTGCCGCGAAGGCTTGGTTAGGGTCGGCTTGGACAGATTCGGCGTGGCCGCACCCGGCGGGCGACTCTGCTGGGCCTGCATGGCCTCCAGCGCCCGGCGGTAGTCCACCGGCATGACTTTGACGAACTGGGTACGCCTGCGCTCCCAGTCATCGAGGATGGTCTTGGCCACGTCCGAGTTGGTGTAGTGCTTGTGCTTGACGATCAGCTGTTTCAGGCGGATCTCGTCGAAGCGCGTCATGTCGTGGCTCACGTCCACGAAGCCGTGGGATTCCAGATCGCCACGCTGGTGGTCGAGATGCTCGAGCGCTGCGTCCTCGGCGGGGACGGGCTCCAGATTCACCATGGCCTGGTTACAGTGCTCGGCGAAGGTGCCGTCCGCGTCCAGCACATAGGCGACGCCACCCGACATGCCGGCGGCGAAGTTGCGGCCGGTGGGGCCCAGACAAACCATGACGCCGCCGGTCATGTACTCGCAGCCGTGGTCGCCAACGCCCTCGACCACCGCGGTGGCGCCGGAGTTACGCACGCAGAAGCGCTCGCCGGCGACGCCGCGGAAGTAGACCTCACCGCCGATGGCGCCGTAGAGCACAGTGTTGCCGACGATGATGTTGTCCTCGGCCTTGTCGATACCCGAGTCCGCGGGTGGATAGATGATCAGCCGCCCGCCGGAAAGTCCCTTGCCGACATAGTCGTTGGCTTCTCCCGTCAGCTCGATGGTCACACCGTGCGCGAGCCAGGCACCGAAGGACTGGCCGCCGATGCCACGGGCCTTGATGTAGATGGTGTCGTCCGGCAGACCGACGTGGCCGTAACGCTCCGCCACACGGCCCGAAAGCATGGTACCGACGGTGCGGTTGAAATTCTTGACCTCGGTCTCGATGCGCACCGGCTCGCCGCGCTCGAGGGCCGGCTCGGCCGCCTGGATGAGCTTGTGATCCAGCGCCTTGTCGAGCCCGTGGTCTTGGGTCTCGCAGTTGTAGTGCGCGACGTCGTCCGGCACGTGCGGTTTGGTGAGGATGCGCGAGAAGTCGAGCCCCTTGGCCTTCCAGTGCGCGATGGCATGGCGCATCTCCAGGCGGTCCATCTGGCCAACGGCCTCGTTCAGGGTTCGGAAGCCGAGCCTGGCGAGGAGCTGGCGCACCTCTTCGGCGACGAAGAAGAAGAAATTCACCACGTGCTCCGGCTGGCCGGTGAACTTCTTGCGTAGCTCCGGATCCTGCGTGGCCACACCCACCGGGCAGGTGTTCAAGTGGCACTTGCGCATCATGATGCAGCCCTCGACGATCAGCGGCGCCGTCGCAAAGCCGAACTCATCGGCGCCCAGCAATGCGCCGATGACCACGTCGCGGCCGGTGCGCATGCCACCGTCCACCTGCACCGCGATACGCCCGCGCAGGCGGTTGAGCACCAGGGTCTGGTGGGTCTCGGCGAGGCCGATCTCCCACGGGCTGCCGGCGTGCTTGATGGACGTGAGCGGACTGGCGCCGGTGCCGCCGTCGTAGCCGGCGATGGTCACGTGGTCTGCGTGGGCCTTGGAGACGCCGGCGGCGACGGTGCCGACGCCGACCTCGGAGACCAGCTTGACGGAAATCCGCGCCTTGGGATTGGCGTTCTTGAGGTCGTGGATCAGCTGCGCCAGGTCTTCGATGGAATAGATGTCGTGGTGCGGCGGCGGTGAGATGAGGCCCACGCCCGGCGTGGAATGTCTCACGCGCGCGATCTGCGCGTTGACCTTGTGGCCCGGCAGCTGGCCGCCCTCGCCGGGCTTGGCGCCCTGGGCGATCTTGATCTGGATGTCGTCGGCATTGACCAGGTATTCCACGGTCACGCCAAAACGCCCGGAGGCCACCTGCTTGATGGCGGAGCGCTCGGGGTTGCGGGAGCCGTCCGGCAGCGGCAGGAAGCGCTCGGGCTCCTCACCCCCTTCGCCGGTGTTGGACTTGCCCCCGATCCGGTTCATGGCCTTGGCCAGTGTCGAGTGCGCCTCGTAGCTGATGGAGCCGAAGGACATGGCGCCGGTGGCGAAACGCTTGACGATCTCCGATGCCGGCTCGACCTCCGCCAGCGGTACGGGTTCATCGGCCCACTTGAGCTCCATCAGCCCGCGGAAAGTCAGCAGCTTCTCACTCTGCTCGTTGATGAGCTTGGAGTATTCGGCGAAGGTCTTGGCGTCGTTGGCGCGCGTCGCGTGCTGGAGCTTGGAGATGGTCTCGGGGGACCAGACGTGGTCCTCGCCGCGCAGGCGGTAGGCGTAGTCACCACCCACGTCCAAGTGCTTGCGCAGAATCTGCTCGTTGCCATAGCCGCGCTGGTGCCAGCGTACGGCTTCCTCGGCCACCTCGGCCAGGCCGATGCCCTCCACCATGCTGGCGGTACCGGTGAAGTACTTGGCCACGAACTCGCGGTTGAGTCCCACCGCGTCGAAGATCTGCGCGCCGCAGTAGCTCTGGAAGGTGCTGATGCCCATCTTCGACATGACCTTCTTCAGGCCCTTGCCGACAGCCTTGATGTAGCGTGACTGAACTTCCTCGAACCGAGGCTTGCCGCCATCGTGTGGCAGCCTGTCCAGGAGCGAGGCGATGGTGTCGAAGGCGAGATAAGGATTGATGGCCTCGGCGCCGTAGCCCGCCAGCGTGGCGAAGTGGTGCACTTCCAGCGCGGCCCCGGTCTCCACCACCAGCCCCGAGCTGGTGCGCAGCCCCTGGCGAATCAGATGATGATGCACGGCGGAGGTGGCCAGCAGCGCCGGGATGGGCACGTAATCGGCGTTGGTGTGGCGATCGGACAAGATCAGGATGTTATGCCCCTCCAGCACCGCCTGCTCCGCCTCTTGGCAGAGTCGATCCAACGCCGGCCCCATGCCCACGGCCCCCTCACCGGCCGGATAGACCATGTGCAGGGTCTCGGTGCGGAAGGCNCCGCCGGAGTTGTCCTGGATATGGCGGATGCGCTCCAGATCCTCGTTCGTGAGGATGGGCTGGTTGACCTCCAGGCGCCAGTGTTGGCCCGCTTCATTGAGGCCCAGCAGATTCGGGCGCGGACCGATGAGCGACACCAGCGACATCACCAGCTCTTCGCGGATGGGGTCGATGGGCGGATTCGTGACCTGGGCGAAATTCTGCTTGAAGTAGGTGGACAGGTGCTTGGAGCGCGACGAGAGCACCGATGGCGGGTTGTCGGCGCCCATGGAGCCGATCGCCTCCTGTCCTGAGACCACCATGGGCGTCAGCAGGAACTTGATGTCCTCCTGGCTGTAGCCGAAGGCCTGCTGGGCATCCAGCAGCACATTCGCCTCGGGCGCCATGGGGGCCACGTCCGTCGGCAGGGAGTCGAGGTGGATCTGGGTCCGGTGCAGCCACTCGCGGTAGGGCTTGGCATCGGCGAGCTCGGCTTTCAGCTCGTCGTCATCGATGATGCGGCCCTGCTCCAGATCGATCAGGAACATGCGACCGGGCTGCAGGCGCCACTTCTTGGCGATACGCTCCTCGGCGATGTCCAGCACGCCCATCTCCGAGCCCATGACCACCATGCCATCGTGTGTCACCAGGTATCGCGCCGGGCGCAGTCCGTTTCGGTCCAGCGTGGCGCCGATCTGGCGACCGTCGGTGAAGGCCACGGCGGCGGGGCCATCCCAGGGCTCCATCAGCGCCGCGTGATACTCGTAGAACGCGCGGCGCTTCTCGTCCATGAGATGGTTGCCGGACCACGCCTCCGGAACCAGCAGCATCATGGCGTGGGCCAACGAATAGCCCCCCATCACGAGCAGCTCCAGGGCGTTGTCGAAGCAGGCGGAATCGGACTGGCCCTCGGGGATCAGCGGCCAAATGCTGTCCAGATCCTCCCCCAGCACTTCCGAGCGCATGGTGTGGCGGCGTGCCGCCATCCAATTGACGTTGCCGCGCAGGGTGTTGATCTCGCCGTTGTGGCAGATCATACGGAATGGCTGGGCCAGATCCCAGGTCGGGAAGGTGTTGGTGGAGAAACGCTGGTGCACCAGCGCCAGGGCCGAGGCGAAGCGCTCGTCCTGCAGGTCGAGGTAGTAGTTACCCACCTGGGTCGCCAGCAGCATGCCCTTGTAGTTGATGGTGCGCGACGACATGGAGGCGACGTAGTACGCCGTCTTGTCATAGCCCGCGGCGCGGATTTCGTTGTCCATGTGCTTACGGATGACGAAAAGCTTGCGCTCGAAGGCGTCCTGATCCGGACAGTTGTCGCCGCAGGCGACGAAGATCTGGCGCACCACGGGCTCGGAGGGCAGGACGCTCTCGCCGAGGTCTGAGTTGTCCACCGGCACGTCGCGCCAGCCGAGCACGGTTTGACCGCCCTCTTCGAGTCGGCGCTGGACCGTCTCCTCCATGTCTGCCCGGGCGCTCGCATCCTGCGGCAGGAAGACCATGCCGACGCCGTAGTGACCGGCTGCTGGCAGCTCGAAGCCCGCCTTGGCCCGGAAGAACTCATCCGGGATCTGGACCAGGATGCCGGCGCCGTCGCCGGCCTTGGGGTCGGCGCCCACGGCACCGCGATGCGTCAGGCGTTCCAGGATCTCGAGGCCCTGCCGGACGATGCGATGGCTCTTGCGATTGTGGATATCGCAGACGAAGCCGACGCCGCAGGCGTCGCGCTCGTTGGCGGGGTCGTAGAGCCCCTGCGCCGCTGGATAGGCACGAAGGTTCATGACGGAGGACCTCGTAGTCGCCTGGTGATCGGTTAACGGACCCGACGGGTGGTGTGTGATTCGCAGATCAGTCGGCTTGCGCGCCGGGAAGTTCCGCTCGCGGGTGAAATACCGTCCGCAGCGTCCGCGGTTTTGACTGGCCGGCTGTGCTCGGCGCCTGACGAAGGCCGCCCGGGCAATGGCTCGCTGACGCAGACCCTGGGGCGGCGTCGGCTGCGGCCATCGGTGGGGTCGGAGGCGGCGAGCGGCCCGGCATCTGCCATCACCGCAAGTCACGACCGAGCGCCGGGCCGAGCATCATAACGTCGAAGCAGGGACTATGCCAGTACGCCGCCGGCGACCGGCGCCCCTCGGCGGCGAGCATGGCACTCGGGCGGGGCAGTCTTGTGTCTCGATGCACGGCTTTGGTGCTAGCGCGACTGCCCGCTGCCAAAGGACTGCGCATGCGCCCGGATGCACCACTGCCCGTCGACACTTGGTCGTGTCCCCGGCCATCTAGAGCATGCCAGAAGCCTTAGGCGCCGCCACCGCAGCCAGCAGTGCCCGCAACGCATCAGGGTCGAAATCGGCCGTGACGACAGCCGCACCGATACCTCGCAGCAGCACCAGGCGCAGCCGACCGCCCTGAACTTTTTTGTCCACAGCCATCAGCGCGAGCCAGCGCTCGACGCTCAGGCTGGTGGGCGGGTCCACCGGCAGGCCGAAGCCGGCGAGCAAATCGCGTGTGCGCGCAACCTCGGCGGCGGCGAGCCAACCCAGGCGCGCGGACAGCTCGGCGGCCAGCACCATGCCCGCCGCCACCGCCTC
>PR_CR_10_Liq_3_inCRDRAFT_1000378_pt1 | contig 12197 bp, 10 predicted proteins | sample PRCRCaboRojoPR_2_FD_10240 | JGI IMG/M metagenome (IMG submission 10240)
CTTGATAGATCGGCCCGCTCATCTGCACCCCGAATGAGCCCGAGCGTGAATTGTCACTGTCTTTGAGGGATTCACCGACACTCAGCCCCGCCGTCAAACCGATGGTCGGCTTCATAGCCGCCGCAGCCGCCTTCACCGTCAGTTCCGCAGAAGACACCTCGTGGCGGACCTGCAAAGCATCCGGGTGGTTGCGCAGGGTCACGTTCTTGGCTGATTCAACACCGCCTTGAAGGGCAGGAAGTCGTTGAGGCGCACGCAACTGGCCCGGGTCGCGCCCGACGGCGGCCCGGAATTCCTCTACAGCCTGCGCAAGGTTGCCACGGGCCGTGGCCAACCCACTACGCGCCAAGGCCAAGGCGGCTTCGGCTTGCGCAACGTCTGTGCGGGTCACCTCACCCACTTCAAAACGATCACGCGCCGCGCGAAGTTCCTGCCGAAGCAAGCGCAGATTGTTCTCCCGCAAGGAAACAAACTGGCTGTTCCGGCGCAGGTTCATATAGGCTTGAACCGCCCGGAAAAGAACCTGCTGCTCCACACTGCGCAGGCCTTCTCGCGTGGCCAAAACGGTTTCCTTGGCCGCTTCGATACGCAGAGGCGTCCGCCCGAAATCGTACAAAAGAAGATCAAGCGATACGCCCAGATTCAGGCTCGTTGACGACACCGGAGTTGAGACACCGTTGGTGCGGTTCTTGCCGAAGTTGCGCGTGGCATCTGCCGTCCAATTGATAATCGGGCGCAGCTCGGAAACGATCGAGGCCACATCCTCGTCCGCAGCGCGCAAAAGCGCCCGGTTCTGGTCGATCAGGCCACTATTGTTGTAAGCATCCGCAAGGGTGTCAGCCAAATTCTCGGCCTTGGCCACCACTGGAATGACCATCGCAAGTCCAATTGCCATGACCGCCGTTCTGAAAATTCGAGCCTTTGACTTGCGCAATGGACTGTCTCCGTATTCCTGCAAAAAGCTGTTATAGGGTGAACGCTGCGTGCCTTTCGAACCCCGGTAGTACCGGCGCGCCCGCGTTGAATGCGAACCGCCATGTGATATGGCCATCAATCTTGTACCCGACGCGCACAGCGCCCAAGGCACCCTCCATGAACAAGCAGGCGATACGCCCACCTTCTTTCAACTGTCCGATCAGGCCCTCGGGCAAATGCTCGACGGCCCCCTGCAACAAGATCACGTCATAAGGGCCATGTTCTGCTGCGCCATCGGCCAACGGGCCTTCGTGCAGGATCACGTTGTCGGCACCATGTTCGACCAGAAGACCCTGCGCCTCGCCTTGCATCGCGCTGTCTTCTTCCACGGCCACCACGGCCTCAGCCATCCGCGCGATCACTGCCGCAGAATAGCCCAGCGCAGATCCGATATCCAGCACCAGTTCATCGCCATGAATATCCAGCGCATCCAGCATCTTGGCCAGCGTACGCGGCTCAAGAACCACGCGCCCGCCGCCCAGATCAACGTTTTCACCAATATAGGCCGCCTCGCGTAGTTCGCGCGGCACGAAGGCTTCGCGCGGCACCGAAAGCATCGCGTCAATGATCGGGAATTTGGTCACATCGGAGGGGCGGACTTGAGTATCCACCATCATCGTGCGACGGGCGGCATAGTTTGTCATTGGCTAAACTCGTCTGTCAGTATCCTATGGCTTTATAGTGGCACAATCGCCCACCGGGAACAATGCCGATAGCACCGTTTCGGAACGGGCCCCGCCAACCATCCACGCGTATCTCCTTCCTTCAGAAAGCATGGCGTTGTCTGGCAGATGAGCATTGACGGCAGACAATTGCGAAAACGGCCCTGACTGGCTTCGGTTACGGTCTCCGGTCAGCGGCGAAACAATCACCGAAGGTCGCTCAAAAAGTCGACAACCGGCGCTCCAGGGATTACGGGAAACTCCCAGCCGATAATGCCTTGACGCCCCCCATTTAAGCCCTTAGACGGAACTTCACTTCGGCGAGTTGGCGGAGTGGTGACGCAGCGGATTGCAAATCCGTGTACACCGGTTCGATTCCGGTACTCGCCTCCAAATTCCCCTTATTGTCATATTTTTCAAGGATATCTAGGGTTAGAACAACTCTAGGGCACTAACTTGGGCAATACCATGGGCACTAAATCGAACTATCTACCCACTACACTGGTGCAAATCCCAAGCAAAGGGAGCAAGTGGTTTGTCGTTGCAACCAAGCCTGTAGAACTACAGACGGGCAAGAATATCCAACGCCGCGTATCCACCAAAACAACTGACAGACGCGAAGCCGGGCGTAGGTGGCACCAAATCGAAGCTGAGATATGGGCTGACTTTGACAAACAGATAGCAGGTTTATCCGACAGTCAGGGTAAGCAGTGGGCAGAAGACTTTGCCGCTGTTATGGGCTACGAAAGTGCTGACCCACAAGACCGTTTTGCATGGCGTAAAATGGAAAATGCTGCACAGTTCATCTTGGACAACCCATCAACCCACACTGAAGAACGCCACAACGCTGCTTTAAATTTCGTGTCCTTTGAGGTGGAAGACTACGCCAAACGCGCCCAAGGCAAGCGAATCGACAGCAGATGCCTTCCCGACCCTTCTTCGGAACCCGATGCCACGCCTGTTGATCTTACGAACAGAACCTCTTGCCCAAGGATACTTGAGTGGTTGCCGGTATACATGAGGGACAAGAAGTGGTCCGGCGTAAGGGAAAAAACCAAAAAATCAGCAGAGAACCGAATCAGAGCCTGCGCTACCATCATTGGGAACCTGCCCCTAGACCGGATAATGCTTACACACGGCCACCAGTTAGCAGAGAAGCTGGATGAACAAGCTAAGGCTAATCGCACAATCCACACCTACACGAACAACCTCTCACTCCTGCTTGACCATGCTGTAGCCAAGGCCATCAACACAACCACCACACCAAATCAGCACTTCCTGTCGGTAAACCCGATTAAAGGTCTTTCACTGCGCGGCTATGGCTCTGAGAAACGCTCTTGGGAAGCCTTAGAGGAAGACCAGCTACACGACCTATTTGCTCAAGATATGCCTTCATCTGATAGGTTGTTGTTGTCGATATTGCTCACGACAGGAATGCGAGAAGATGAAGCTGCACTCTTGACGTGGGAACAGCTGAAGACTGACAGGAATGGTATCAGATACTTTGATTTGTCAGTTGGTGCAGTGGTCAAGAACGATAAGTTTTCTGCCCGTACTGTAGCCCTGCCCGATTGCCTTAAACTCCCAAAAAAGGGAACTGGCCGGATATTTCCTCAGTGGCAGACAGATGCCGATGGGAAAGCCTCCAACAAGGTGAGTAAGCATCTTAACGCAAACTACTTCCACCCCATCCGCTATGGTCCAGAAGACGACAGAAAGGTTGTCCACTCACTACGCCACAACCTTACAGGGCTTATGCTGAACTTAACCAACCCTGCCCCATCGTCTGAACATATGGATTGGATCACTGGTCACGGCATGGAAGGAAACAAATCTGAGAGTGAGAGACAGCGCACATATCGGAAAGACCCAGACGTGTTGGTAAAGTATTCGATAGTCAATCGCATCGATCACCCTTGGTTGAACTAGAAAAAAACCCTCCATCGAGCGTACGACAGAGGGCTATAGTGGGGATAGTAATCTAGGCATAGCATGCAGTGCTACAAACTAAACGATAACGTCACTGATAAGCACCGTCGATTACTCTTATGCGCTTACTTAGCTATCTAAAGAAAAAGACCCCCAGCTATTGCTGAGGGCCAAGTCCGAAGGAACAGTTCACGTCATGAACTACAAGAGGTAATTGGCGCGTTTGTACTGACTGTCAATGATGGGAATGTAGATTGCCACCCAACCATCAGCCCTGTGGCTTTTCCCATCGTAGTACCTAGAGCAGAAAAGGCATCCCAGCAACCCACACAGCACAACGTAAGGTCTTTTGGCCGCCGCAAAGTAGCCATACACCAAAAGGGGCACTCAGCGGGTCGCACAGAGCCTCTCATGGGCGCCTACTAATCGTCATCGGCAACCTATCCGCAACTCCGACCTTCCCCCGCTCTTGAGTGACTGACGGCCTTATGAACAGCGGCCACCCCATCTGGTCACAATAGCCTTCAAAGGTCACCTGCAGTTGATGCGCTACCGCTGCAGCTTCACTCTCCGGCACAATGACTCCATCATGCAGAATATAGGTTGGCTGACCCAGATACATACGGGCGTGAGCTAACCGTGTCATGATCTCGCTTTCGTGGTAGCTGAGAGTATTGCTGTCGCGCACGCCCCTCTTTAGGTCATTAAGGCCCGGTAACATTTCTCGCAGGTGTTTCAGCAGTGCCTTGTATTGGTCAGACCCCTTATATCGGTTTGTCGAAGACACCTCTGCCAGCCCCAATTGATAATCAGCGAAACCAGCCCTCTTCTTTGCGTTACCAGCACCTATCAGGCGAACAATAACGTCTTTGATCTCGGCTTTTTTGAAGCCTTCGGCAATCAAGTTTTCGTAAGGGTTCAGCACCTCACAACCAAGCCAACTTGGATGAACTTTACCGGTCATTGCGGTCAGAATTGTTGGGTTACAGGCACTAATATCAACCTCGACAATTGCTTCCCCGTTCAAGGTATACTTGGCTCGCTCTGTTGGTGGCTCATTCGTGTAGGCGCACTGGTATCGCCCACCCACGTCAAGGTCATAAGCGTTGAACAAACGTGTCCCATAACCAAGTTTAGCGCCTTCAGGGGTAACCAAAGGCATAGCTGTATGCCAATCGCGTAATTTGATAAAATCTTGGTAGACTTGGGAACTTTCACTGATCGAAATAGTTTGCGTGTCTTTGCTCTTGTCGCGTCGAACCGTGGCCGTCACCGGGTTGAGGTAGCTGCAATTCGTGAATGATAACTCTGTTGACGCAACCTTGCTCCAGAGGCTGTGAGAGATTTCAAAAAGCTCAGCCTTGCTATCAAACCCGTAACCGTCAGTGTCATTGTAGTGACCCCGCACCTTGATGATCACACCACTTTTGATTAGCGCCTTTCGAAACGCCTCGATGACTTTCGTCCCGATCTTTGTTCTATTATGCCAGTGATTTCTGTTGCCTCTGAAGATGAAATTCCTCCTGCCCTTCTTCTGCATCCGTCGAACAGCACTCAGGAAGTTTGCAGCCAAGCACGCCCGCTTCCTGTTGAGAGTTGCCGCCTTATCTTTCCCAAGAGGGAGACCGCCATCACGATGCAGTATTTCTAGCAGTTCCCAGACTAAATCATTGGTGGCTACATGGTCAGGATTGGCGTCCTGAGAGATGAAAAAGAACTCTGGATTGTCCATGAACATCGCCTCACAAAAAAGTGCTTAATAGAGCCTGATGAATTCCGCTAAAGTGAGAGACTTGGTAAGAGTATTATATTCATAATTATAGATATACCTTACAGTGGGTAGCTTGAGTCCGTCCCTATTGGTCGTACTATAAGCTTGATGCAGCCGGGTTATGTCTGAATACATTCAATCAAGAACGCTACAGAGCTGAATTCCCGCAATAATATCAGCAACTTAAGGGGTTTGTTTTGCTGTTAGATCATGGGGTTAAGCCCTCTTTGTTGCAGTGGCGCTTTGCCCTCGCCATAGGTGACGAAGTGTAATGATGCCAAGGGGTTACCAATGGTTCGCTCTCTATTTTTTGGGGCTTTATTTCTATCTCGGGGATGGCTTTCCACCGCTGGGCAGTTCAACAGGGCCTTGGCTCAAAGGTCGATTTGATAGACGTAAAGTTGTTTCAGGCAGGGTCACCCCTCTGAGCAGCTTTAACCCGACTAAAGCGCACGATTGTCACATCCAAGTGTAGTCTAGTGACGCTACTGTGACTGTTACCAAAAAGCGGTAACATTAGACTTAAATTTGCTTTCTGTTGTTACCGAATCACTGTAGTCTAGTGTCAGATGTTACCAATGGAGAATGTCATGGCTACTATCGGATACCGTCGCGTCAGTTCAGAAGGCCAGAACCTAGATCGCCAAGACTTGGGTGAACTGGATAAAGTGTTTGAGGAAAAGCTCTCAGGTAAGTCCGCCAAGGATCGCCCAGCGCTGCAAGCCATGATCGACTATGCCCGTGAAGGTGATAGCGTGGTTGTCTACTCCATCGATCGACTTGCCCGTGACCTCAGAGACCTTCAGGACATTATTAGCACCCTAAACGACAAAGGCGTTGATATTAGCTTCTTGTCTGAGAGTCTGACCTTCAGCGCCGACGCTGATGATGCATTCGCCAAGCTACAATTGCAGATGATGGGTGCCTTTGCTGAGTTTGAACGCAACATCATCCGTAAACGCCAAGCTGAAGGGATTGCCAAAGCCAAGGCCGCTGGGAAGTTCAAGGGCGGCAAGAAACGGATCGACCGCGATCAAGTCCACAAGCTACGCTCTGACGGCCTCAGCACCTACAAGATTGCAGAACAGATGGGCATCTCTCGAATGTCAGTTCATCGCATTCTAAACGAGTAAATATTACTGACATAATATGTGAGGGGTTCTGCTTAGGCGCGTAGGGAACCCTTAGTTTCACACAGCTAGGGATTGCGTTGGTCTAGTAACGCCCCCAATTTTTAAGAGAAAGTTTTTACTTTTGCGCTTAGACCCAAACAGAGTGTCACTGGCGCTGTGCCCAAGACTCAAACTCAGCAATTGAATCGAAGGTAATACGACGCACAACCAACTTTCCGCCATCTTGCCGCAGCTTGATACCATTGACCTCCGCGACGACGGATTCGTTATCATCGCCAGAGTCCAAGCGCGTAGTACTCCGATTTTCGGGAGTAGGCGTTAGCACTTTGCGGTTTTTTTCACCTCCACCACAACTGCATCAAAGGCGAGGAGTTGTATACCAGGGACTAACAGCCCCAATGTGGGTACAAAATATAGCCATCCCTCAGAAAAAGAGATGATCAACCCAACCACAGAAAGAGCAATTGCCACATACCCAACCATTCGCAGTGTCAACATAGGTAATCCACGCTATCTATTTTTAGCCTCAAGCATAGCCTCAACCAATTTACCAACTACACCTGCCACGGAATTGTTCCGCTCCTTTGACTTATTTTTTTTGCCACAAATGAGAAACATCATGCCACAGAACCCACCCCCTGAATTCCGCGCCGAAGCAGTGCGTGTCGCGTTGACGAGCGGGCTGCCACGCAAGCAGGTAGCAGCAGATTTTGGCGCCGGCTTCTCAACGTTGAGCCGCTGGATAAAGCAGGACCGGCGTAATCCTGAGAAACCAGTCGCCCAATCTGATCTCAAGCGCGAGGTCGCAATCTTCGAATACATCAACGGCTTCTACAATCCACGTCGAAGGCACTCAGCATTGGGATGGAAAAGGCCATTGGCTTTCGAAAGAAAGGTCGCTTAAGTGAGCAACCGGAGCGGCACGAAAGCGTGACGGGTCCGTGAAGCCCTCTTTTCCCACGAAAAGTCTCTGACGGCAGCGCATATGGGACAGATTTAAGGTTTTTTAACGGAGGATTTCTGGTTCATCATAAAAAAATCAGCACAACTCAATGGGTAGGCAAAGATAAAGACTCTTCCAGCTCCATAAGCTTGGCTCGCAACAATCTAGCACTTTCCGCGATGCCCCCCACGTCAGAAGTAAGCGCGGTGGCTTCAACGTCGCTTGCCCAGTTTTCCACTTCCCGAAAACCAACTGTCCTCGCCGAGCCCTTTAACGTATGCACCTGTAAAGCGACTTCAGCGTAGTCACCGTCGGTCTCCGCTTCTATGATACTGCCAAGGCGCCGGTTAGCGTCCTTCAAGAACTTGCGCGCAAGGTCTAATAGCCCCTGTGTGCCAAAATCAGGTAAAAGCTTTTTATGGACCTCCGGTGCTATCACCTGTTGCAGCGTTTCCAACGCCGTAGCTGAGTTGTTCGAAAGTGGTAGGTCCGCTGCGTTACTCTCCATGCGTCGTACCGCCGGCCTCGGCTCAAGATTCAGCGCGTCTTCCAATTCTCGTTTGAGCGTTTCATATTCAACAGGCTTGGCAAGGATACGCTCGACACCCAGAAGCACTGCTTGTTTCTCAATGAAGTCTGCTGTGTGTGCGGTAAGTGCCAGAATGGGTGGCAGTTTTTCCTTACCATATTTTGACTGGATGAAGGATATGGCCTCGAAGCCATCCATCTCAGGCATTGAGACATCCATCAGAACGAGGTCATATTTGCCTGGTTCAAATTGCTCAGTGGCGCTGCGGCCGGTTTCTGCAAGGTCGGTTTTTAGGCCCATGCGCCGCGCAAAGGTCAGGAACAACTTTTGGTTAATGATATTGTCTTCTGCCACGAGGATGCGTCGCCCCTCTAGTTCCAAGACGGGCGGCTCATCTGTTTCAAAAGCATCCACATCTGACCCCTCTTTAGAGGTGACATCCAGCTCGAACCAGAACGTTGTTCCCTCACCCAACCGGCTCTCGACACCGATATCACCATCTAATCCTTCGATGATACGCTTACAAATTGCCAAGCCTAGCCCTGTTCCTTTGGCCGCAGCACTCAAAGGGTTGTCAATCTGTGAGAAATCCCTGAACAGGTTCGTCTTGTCCTTCTCGGAGATCCCCACCCCGAAATCTTCTACTTCAACCCGCAAGCGCCATTTCGCACCCTTTTGATCCGCATTTGCGCGGATAATAATTGGTCCGTCCTGCGAATAGCGAATTGCGTTGCTGACGAAATTGGAAATCAATTGTCGAAGACGGTTCGCGTCGCCGATGAAATAGTTTGGTACGCTGTTACTAATTTTGGTGACAATCGAGCGGTCCTGTCCACTATCTGAAGACCCGAAGATCACCTTGGCGGTATCAAGGACATCGCGAATACTGACAGGCTCCTGCTCGAACACCAGAACGCCCGCTTCCATCTTGGAAAAGTCGAGTACGTCATCGACAATCCTGTTCAGGCTTTTGCCCGCCAATTTGGCGTATTGTAGGAGTTCCTTTTTTTCGGGGTCAGTTTCGTCAAGCGCCATCAGATCAATAATACCTAACATCCCGCCAAGGGGGGTGCGTATTTCGTGGTTCATCGTTGAGATAAACCGACTGCGTGCGAGTGATGCCGCTTCTGCTCTTTCAAGCGCCTTTTGCATAGCGGCCGTTGCCATCTTGCGATCTTGGATGTCGCGCCCAATCCCCAACATGCCTTGTAAGTCTTGCGCGGCATCAAACAGAGGTGCGGCATTCGTATCATGCCATCGCCATGTGCCATCCGCATGACGCACGCGGTATTCCAATCCCGCTTCAGCTTGTTGATTGGTGACTATTCGTTCGAAAAAATTCTGACAATGAGGCAGATCGTCAGGATGGATGACGTTCGCGAAGTGCTGTCCTACCAGCTCGTCCTGCTGGTAGCCGAGTACATCGAGGATACGGGGCGACAGAAACTTGAACGTCCCATCTAGCGATAAAATATAAACGACGTCATTGGCTGTATCGAGGAATGACCGAAACTTTTGCTCACTCTCGTGCAGTTTTTCACGTGTCTCCGCTAGCGCTTTGAGTGTTTGTTCTAGTTGTTTTTGCGTATCCAATTGAAAGCCCACTTTTCTTCACGCACCGCCGGAATTTTGCCGCACCTTGGCTGTTCGCGCTTCCCTTGGCCAACTAGCCTGGTAACGTCAAGATTTATTGCATCAAAGATTCAAATTCTGTATTCAAGGCATCGCCTTTCCAGAGCCACCCACGAAAGTAATAACGAACGATACTCGCACTGTGCTTTTGCAGTCACTACGGCGCAATTTTGGCATTGATGATTCATTCATCCGCAATCAACTCTGCGTTCGCAGCGGCAAATTCATCGTCGGATAAAGCACCAGAAGCATGCAGTTTTTGTAGCTTCCCGTTTTCCTCACTCAAGCTGGCTTTTGGGGGAGCCTGAGGCTTATGTGTTTCTTTCGTTTTAGCTTCGATGAAACTCTTTATTTCTGCTGCTAGCTTATTCTTGGCATCATTGCCGCCTTCAAGCGCACCTCCGAAGGTAACTGTGTTTTCATCGCTATATGCGCTTGTTAGCCCTCCCCGAAGTTCATTACCTCCCCCGAGAGTGAATTGAATGTAACCGACAGCAACCCCAGCTTCCTTAACCTCGATGCCTGTGATTGAGCGAAAAGGAATCTCTTTTTTCNNGTCGTTCCTTTGCTGAGGAAGCCCATGACGCCTTTAGGGGCAATTACACCTTCGTATCGTAGACCTCTAGGTTCATTCCGGTTGCTTCGAGCAGAAAAGTCGGTTCCGTAAGCCACCTTGCTGAAATCAGTCTGACAGCCGAGCACATCAATCGTAGACTGACATGGAACCATAGAGTAATGCCCACTCAGTTCGAGCTGTAGCCCAAGGTGATTGTTGGTGATGCTGGCAAGTCTAGTCACTGGCTACAACCGTCCATTTGCTTTGAGGGTCTGAGTAAGCCTTATCAGTCCTTACTGACTTTAAGGTTGAATGTCCTATGTGTGCCCTGCGGGTCGATAAACGCAGCACAAGATTTAAAGGAGAACTACCTTGGACGGACAAGCAATTTACGATCGCAAACAGGCTGAAGCGTTGCGTCAAGAGCAAGTTTTTGAGCGTGCTTTGGCCGAACTTGAGATTGAGAAGCGCCGGAAGCTCGCAGGTGGGTACGCTGTCATGGCTGCCGCCTACACATTTGAACCGGCTGTCACAAAAAATGGATGGCTTGCAAAATCCGTTAGACTTTCAAAACTTTTGCTAGTTACGATTGTTGGTGTTGTTCCAAACTACTACGTGGCGATGCAGCTTTTGAACTGACGCTTGGGCTTATGCTTACGTTTTTATCTGAGTTGATTTTCGTCAATGCCCAGACCATCGACCCGTGTTGTCAGTCTTTTGGGTCTCGCTCGTTGGTTTGCTCATTCCTGACGAAATAGACCTAACAGGTGAGCGGGTCGATGGCATTACTGTCCCTTGCTATTTTGCGAATAAATTATCCCCAAGCAATTTATCGTGGCCCGCTCACTATCGATTCAAAGTAGAATTGGGTACTAAATCAAACAGCATGGTGGGCACTAAGCAAAAATAATTATCATTATTTTTCAGTTATTTAGGAGATAAAGGGCGAGTCCGGTACTCGCCTCCAATTACTTCCAAATCATGGGATTATCGGCTGGATAGCCGGGTCTGACACAAAATGGGCGCGCGGCCTGTTAACCACGGTCATCGGCTCTTGTGACACCGACGCGATACCGACAGAATACCGACGTGATGCCGATAGGGATTTATTCTGTATTTCAGGCAGTTAACTCTGATTCAATGCGCTGCGGCGCAGTCACCGCCTTGCGCACCATGTGCCAGTATATCTCTTCAACCTCAGGCAGGCTCAGCCGTCCACCTTCGCGGAACCATGTGTTGACCCCGGTCAGCATGGCGATCACCGCCATTGTGGCGATCTTCGGCTCGGCCACATCGAAGGCGCCGCTGGCCACGCCGCGCCGCAGGATGTCTTCCAGCTGATCCTCGTAATTCCGTCTAAGCCCTTCAATTACCTCGAAGTTTTCCGGCGTCAAATTGCGCAACTCCATGTAGGAGATGAAAACAGCCTCGGGCCTTTCATGGTGAAACCGGATATGAAACCGGGTGAATTGCTCCAAGGCACGCGCCGGGCACCCCGGCACCGGTGTTTCGGCACGGGCTTCCAACAACTCTTCCATGTGACCTTTGAGCAGATCGAACAACAGCGTCTGCTTGTCAGGTGTGTAGTTATACAGCGCCCCCGCCTGCACTCCGACCTCTGCCGCAATTTGTCTCATGGAAACAGCGGCATAGCCATCTTTCGCGAAAAGGCACAACGCCGCTTCGCGCACCTTCGGGCCGGTGATTCCAGAGTGGGAGCCTTGCGTCCTTGCCATGACGATACATTATCTGAACAGATGTTCAGCTCAAAGCCCCGCTTGCCCATCCCGCCCAAAGAATGGCAATAGGGTTACACCCGCCCCGAAAGGCCCCGTGTTTCATGCGATACCTTGCCCTCTCTTGCCTCGTCGCCACCATCACCCTCGCGGCCTGCAGCCAGTTTCCCGAACTGGAGGAGGATGCAGCACTTGGCGCACGCGATGCCCGCTACCCCGAGCTGGTGCCGGCGGAATCCCTTCGCGCGCAGGCTCCCGGCGCGCGGATCACCGACGAAAGCCAATCCGCCTTGGATGCCCGGATCGCCCGCCTGCGCAGCCGCGCCGCGCG
>PR_CR_10_Liq_3_inCRDRAFT_1000379_pt1 | contig 12154 bp, 13 predicted proteins | sample PRCRCaboRojoPR_2_FD_10240 | JGI IMG/M metagenome (IMG submission 10240)
CCGCGAAAATCCAAACGTCAGTTTTCCCAAGACAATTCCACTTGAAACACTAGCAGAGTATGATGTGTATCCACTGAAGGATACACCTCAACCAGAGTATTCGCCACAAACTCATCGCCTTGAAGAGCAAATTGAACTCTATAACGGCGAGTATTATAGAACTTGGAATCTAGCAGAGCGCCCAGCGGAAGAAGTCATGCCAGAACTTCTCGCAAAAGTTGCACAAGATAGATATGCAAAAGAAACGGTTGGGATCTATTGGGAAGACGCACTCGGAGATTCTTGGTATATTGATACGAGTGCCGAGGGACAAAACAGAATTACTTCGGCGTACACTTCAGCTAAAAATGGGTTGCGCACAAATGGATCGGTTTGGAAAACGGCAAAAGTTGTTAATGGAGAACCACAACTGACTTATCGCCCCACAAATAACACAGAAATTTTAGAGTGGGCTAGCATGGTCCACGCTCATGTCCAGAAGTGTTTTGAAGCAGAAGCTCTGGCATCTAATAAGATTATGGCTGGCGATTTAACTGCGACGTTCGATCAAGAGTTTTCGCTACTATAAATATTATAAATAGATTTATTACTTAATTAGGAGATTCCCATGGACGTTAAGGACCTAATCAGAAGCGCTCTTCAAGGAGAAGCTAGCGATTTTAAAGATACATTTTCTAGCATTATGGCTGGCAAGTTAGAAGACGCGATTGATAGCAAGTATAGCTCAATGTTTGGCTCAGTTGATATGGAGTCTGACTTCGGCGATCAATACGAAGAAGCTGAAGATATCGAAGAGACTGTCAACCCTCCCAAGTCTGAAGACGAAAAGCGATTTATGGATAAGCATGTGGCTGATAAGAAAGATCATCCGGAAGCTGAAGAGTCGCAGTTTACGAGCAAAGCCAAAAAAGCAAAGCGTTCCGCTGACTATGAAGAAGGCGAAGACGAAGAAGTTTACGAAGAAACTGAGTTAGAAGAAGCGACATTCAAGCCTGGCATTATGAAACTCAAAGATGGTTCTTCTGTGAAAGTTTCACGAGAAGACGTCAAAGCGCTTTCTGCTATGTTCGACGAACTGTCTGGTTCTAATAAGAAAAAGATGGAAGAGAAAATGATGGAAGACGAAGAAGGGTTCGAGGAAATTCTTCAATTCGCTAAGGAAGCGATGTAACGCTTGTTATGTTCTTTCATAGCATTAACACATAAGGAGAATAATAATGTCACTTCTCATCAAAGAAATAGTCGAGGACGTTCAGTATATAACTGAAGCCAAAGAAGATGGCGGTAAGAACTATTTCGTTGAAGGTATTATCATGCAAGGTAATATCAAAAATAGAAACGGACGAGTCTACCCTTCCGAGGTTCTGTTTAACGAAACAAAGCGATACGTAGAGAACTACGTTAGTAAAAATCGAGCATACGGCGAGTTGGGTCACCCAGCTGGTCCTACGATCAATCTCGATAGAGTCTCTCATTTGTTTACCGAACTAAAGACTGACGGCGATAACGTTATCGGTCGCGCTAAAGTTATGGAAACGCCTATGGGTAAAATTGTTAAGAGCCTAATCGACGAAGGCGCTGTCATCGGCATCTCGTCTCGAGGAATGGGTTCTCTTAAGCAAAACAAGCAAGGCATCATGGAAGTTCAAAAAGACTTTATGTTAGCCACTGCTGGTGATATTGTCGCAGACCCTTCTGCCCCTGACGCATTTGTGAAAGGTGTAATGGAAGGCGTTGAATGGGTATATGACGTTGCGTCATCTACTTGGGTTACGGCAAATACGTTTGATGAAATAGAGCAAGAAATTAAAGAAACAGCGAAAGTTTCAACCGAAGAACTCGAATCCAAAGCTGGTGACTTGTTCGAAAAGTTTGTTTCTTCTTTGCTAAAGTCATAAATATATAAATAACTTAAAATTCTTAATTTTAAAGGAGAATTAACATGAGTGAAGAAAATCAAATCGACGAAAAGGTAGTCAACCAGCAGTATCAGGTTGCCGATCCGGTCACTCCTGCTGGCGGTGAAGGCACTTCTCGCCCTCAAGACAAAAAGCAAGGTGACGCAAAGGCGGATGAAATTGAGGACGATGTAAAGACTCCTCAAGGCACTGCTGATAAAAAAGCACCCGCTCGTCACGCTGACAAAAACATGAAAGAATCTATCGAAATGCTATTCGATGGTTCAGATCTGTCTGAAGACTTCAAACAGCGAACTGTTGCTGTATTTGAAGCTGCTGTACACGAAAAGACAGTTCAAATTCAAGAAGAACTCGAAGCCAAGTTCGAAGAAGATCTTGCTGAGCAAGTTGAACTCGCCGTTGAAGACATCGTAGAAAAAGTAGACTCTTATCTTGACTACGTTGTTGAAGAGTGGGTCAAAGAAAACGAACTGGCGATTGAAAGCGGCATTAAAGTTTCTGTTGCAGAATCTATCATGGAAGACCTAACCAAGCTCGTTTCTTCTCACAATCTAGAAATTGACGAAGAAGAGATTTCTATCCATGAAGAGCTAGCCTCTCAACTAGAAGAAGCTAACCAGAAATATAACGAAATTTTCGAAGAACTACTTGAAATGCGAGCCGAGCGTCATGCGCTTGAGCTAGAAGTTGCATTCCAAGAAGTGGTCGAAGATCTGACAGATACACAGGCTGATAAGCTGCGTGTTCTTTCAGAAGGATTGTCTTATGAGACTGTTGAAGAGTTTGCAGAAAAGCTGGTAACTATTCGAGATAGCTACTTTGCGGAATCTGCTCCGGCTCCTGTTTCAGAAGATGAAACTGAAGTTCTGCAAGAAGAAAGCGAAGAGCAAAGCACAAAGTACACTGATCCCAGTGTTGCTGCCTACGTCGACGCTTTAAGCCGCTTTGCAGCTAAGAAATAATTTTTATAAATAGTAATAGACAAATATCTCAATAAGGAGAACTAATATGAGAAATGAAGAATTACTTCAAAAGTGGCAACCAGTTCTGGAGCACGAAGATCTTCCAGCAATTGGTAGCTCACACAGAGCGGCTGTAACTGCTACTCTTCTGGAGAACACAGAAGCCGCTATCCGTTCAGGCGAGTCTTATGCGCCTGCTTCACTGATGGAAACCCCCACTAACGCCGCTGGCACTGGTGGTTTTGGTGGTAGCGCAACTGCTGCTGGTCCTGTTGCTGGTTACGATCCTGTGCTGATCTCACTCGTTCGTCGCGCTATGCCTAACTTGGTAGCATACGACATCGCTGGTGTTCAGCCCATGACTGGTCCTACTGGTCTGATCTTCGCTATGCGTTCACGCTACGGCGCTCAAGACGGCACAGAAGCTATGTACAATGAAGCTGATACTGACTTCTCAGGTGCTGGTACTCACGCTAACAATTTAGGCGATGGTGCAGAAACAACTGGTACTGGCATGGATACAGCTACGGCTGAAGCGCTCGGTTCTATTCCAGGTACTAACGACTTTGCAGAAATGTCTTTCTCAATCGAGAAAGTTGCTGTAACTGCTCAGTCACGTGCTCTGAAAGCTGAGTACACTTCTGAGCTGGCGCAAGATCTTAAGGCAATTCATGGTCTTGACGCTGAGCAAGAACTGGCTAACATGCTTTCTGCTGAGTTGCTCTCTGAAATCAACCGCGAAGTTGTACGTACTGTATACACTTCTGCTGTTGCTGGTTCACCTGACACTGCCACTGCCGGTACTTTCAACCTTGACGTTGACGCTAACGGTCGTTGGTCAGTAGAGAAGTTCAAGGGCTTGATGTTCCAAATCGAGAAAGAAGCTAACGCAATCGCAAAAGCTACTCGTCGCGGTAAGGGTAACATCATCATGTGTTCTTCTGACGTAGCCTCTGCTCTTCAGATGGCTGGCGTTCTGGACTACACTCCTGCTCTTAACGCTAACAACTTGAACCCCGACGACACTGGTAACACGTTCGCTGGTGTTCTGAATGGTCGTTATCGCGTATACGTAGATCCCTATGCTGGCGCTAACTACTTGGTAGTTGGTTACAAGGGTTCTAGCACTTTCGATGCTGGCTTGTTCTACTGCCCATACGTACCGCTGCAAATGGTACGTGCTGTTGGCGAGAACAGCTTCCAGTCAAAACTGGGCTTCAAGACTCGCTATGGCATGGTCATGAACCCCTTCTCGAAAGGTGCTACTGCATCTGACGGTTCTATCGAAGCAAACGCTAACGTTTACTACCGTCGCACTGGTATCATCAACCTGCTATAATATTATAGATAATAATGCAGGTTTTGGGCTCCTTTGGGAGCCCTTTTTTTAACTAGAGGAAAACTATCATGGACTTATCAATCGCACAAGAGTATATAATGTACGTATATGAATTCATGAATGTGGTTACCGCTGTTGTAGCAATTTCTAGTGCAATCGCCGCTATTACTCCGACAAAAAGAGACGACACTTTTATGGCTAAATACGTTTTGCCTGTTATCAACGCCTTTGCTTTGAATGTCGGTAACGCAAAAAATCAGAAATAACACGCTATAAATATATCATGTAACCAACTTGGAGTGAGCTATGTCTACATCGAATTTTCTTTCGCCGATTGAGTTTCGGTTAAGTATTGTTAGATTACCCGAAACGGTTTATTACGTTCAAGAGGCGAATATTCCTGGGCTGAGTGCATCATTCGCACAACAGCCCACGCCCTTTCTTACCCTGCCTAAAGCAGCAACAAAAATTGAGTACGAAGATCTAGAGCTATCTCTTATAGCAGACGAAGACTTAAAAGCCTATCGTGAAATAAGTGACTGGATTACGCAGCTACATTTCACAGAATCATACGATCAATATAGGGCGCTAGACGAGTCTGAGTACGGAATTGATTCCGACATGACGCTGACAATACTCAATAGCCATAAAAACGCAAACGTTAGAGTTAAATTCAAAAACGCGTTTCCTGTTTCCATCTCAAGCATTCAATTAGATACAAAGGAGAGTGACGTTATAGCACCGACATTTAATGTGTCGTTCAAATACGATTCATATGATATTGAAGTTTAATTTATTACATGGAGAAGTGAATGAAGCTCGAAGATATTATTCGCGAGTGGGAGAGCGATTGTGATATTGATATGTCAAATATTTCTGGGGAAAGCGCAAACATCCCCGCTCTTCACAACAAGTATTACAAGATCTATATGGGAGAAGGATATCTGCTGAAGAAGATGCGAGCAGACTATAAAATCCTTCACAAACTTAAAACAGAGTACTACAAAGGCGAGTTAAGCGACGAAGAACTCAAAGAGAACGGTTGGAAACCGCAGCCTCTCAAGATTTTACGTCAAGATATTCCTACCTATATTGACTCAGATAAAGACATTATTGACGCCTCTTTGAAGATTGGAGCGCAAGAGCAAAAGCTAGAGTATCTAGAGTCAATCGTGAAAATGATTAACAATCGAGGGTATCAGCTGAAAACCATTGTAGATTACGAAAAGTTTAGACAAGGCGTTACCTAATCAATGGAAAAAGTCATCGTAGAGAAAATCAACGACGTGAATGTTAGAGTCGTCGCTGAGCCAGGAATCAAAATGGAGATGTCGCAGTACTTCACCTTTGACGTTCCTGGCGCTAAGTTCATGCCTGCGTACAAGAATCGTACCTGGGATGGAAAGATACGCTTACTCAATACGATGACGGGTATTATATACACTGGGCTAGTTCCTTATATCGCTAAGTTTTGTAAGGAGAGGGATTACGAATGTGAGATAGACGAAGCGCTGATACCTGAAGGCAACGTTGATCCTCAAGAAGGATATAATATAGCAAAGCTCGTTAAAGCAAAGTTTAGCCCAAGAGATTACCAAAACGATGCTGTAGTCTACGCGTTGAATAACGATAGAGGGCTTTTACTATCGCCTACTGCTTCCGGTAAGTCTTACATCATTTACTTGCTCACTCGGTACCATATGCTAGATGATCATAAGACGTTGATTATTGTACCAACAACTTCTCTGGTAGATCAAATGGCGTCAGACTTTCTAGACTATAATAACGGTAAGCCTCTTGATATGCACAAGATCCGAGGTGGCGTTGATAAAAACGTTGACGCACAAATTGTTATATCAACTTGGCAATCGGTATACAAGCTAAAGAAAGACTGGTTTGATCGATTCGATATGATCATAGGAGACGAGGCGCATTTATTTAAGGCAAAGTCTTTGACAAAAATACTTGAAAAGATGCCGGAATGTCGTTATCGTTACGGGTTTACTGGCACGCTTGATGGGACGCAAACGCACAAGCTGGTGCTTGAAGGAGTATTCGGTAAGGTATATCAAGTCACCAAGACAAAAACGCTGATTGATGATAAGACGCTAGCAGATTTTAAAATTACGGCACTTATACTAAAGTATCCCCAAGAAGTTCGACAACTCAATAAGGGTAGAAGTTACCAAGAGGAAATCGACTGGATAGTCTCTAATGAAGCGCGTAATAAGTATATTAGGAACCTTGCCCATTCACTTAAGGGTAACACCCTAATACTATTTCAATATGTAGAGAAGCATGGTAAGGTTCTCCTACCTTTACTTGAAAGCGATCAACACAACGTCCACTTTGTCCATGGAGGAGTTGACGCCGATGAGCGAGAAGCTATACGAAAGGGTGTAGAGAATTCAGATAACAATATTATTCTTGCTTCGTATGGGACGTTTTCAGCGGGTATAAATATCAAAAAGCTAGACAATATTATTTTCGCATCACCATCCAAATCAAAAATACGAAACCTACAATCTATTGGACGAGTATTGAGAAGAGGTAACGGAAAGGAGAAAGCTGTACTATATGACATTGTTGATGATTTAAGCCACAAGAATCATTATAACTTTGCCATGCGTCATTTTGGCGAAAGAGTAAAAATATACGATGATGAAGGTTTCATTTTTAAGATATACAATATCGAAATAAAGGAGTAAACCTATGGATAACGTGTACAATGTCAAACTAAGATCTGGTGAAGAACTCATCGCGGCTGTTGTCGATGAGGTTGAAAAAGATGATAGAATGTATATCTTATTCGAGGGTCCAATACAAGTCTCTAGTACGCCTGATGGCGTGTTTGCTCGCGACTGGCTTTACTTTTCCAAGACAGATAAAATCTGGATTGCGGCTGCCGAGATTATGTTCTTGAATGAAGGAAGTGATTACGCTATAGAGTATTACACAAATTTCCAAAAGCGATTAAGAGAAAAAGACGAAGATGAGGCGTATTCTTATCTGAATTATACAGATGAAGAGATAGAAGAAGCTAATGATCTAATCTCTGCTTACCTTGATTCCTATAATATTACAAAGCATTAATAGTTGTTTTAGCGCGTTAAAACGATTATACCTGTTTAACGCTCTCTTGTCAAGAGACTTTACAAAACAATTTAAATGGTGTATAATGGTGAAAATTTAGTTGGAGTATGTTATGTCTAAAAATTATGTGAATAATGCGGAGTTCCTAAAGTCTATTATAGAGTATAAAGACAGGTGTAGGCAAGCTGAAGAAAGTGGATTGCCCAGACCTAGAATGCCCGATTATATTGGAGAGTGTTTACTACAGATATCTCAACGATTAGCTACTAAACCTAACTTTGCGGGGTACTCATATAAAGACGAAATGATTGCTGACGGCATCGAGAATGCTATAAAAGCGTTTGATAACTTTGATCCTACAAAATCGCAAACACCAAACCCATTTGCTTACTTCACTCAAATCATATGGTACGCTTTTCTGCGTAGAATCGACAAAGAGAAGAAGCAGTTATATGTCAAACATAAAGTCGCAGAAAACTCTGTTGTTTCGGATGAGATCACCGACCGTGGCGAAGATGACCAGTTTGATAGCGCTAACATAGAGTTCTCGAACGATTACATGGACACTTTTGTTAAGAACTACGAACAAAAAATGTCCGATAAAAAGAAATCTCAAGCGAAAAGTAAAACGCCAGCAGGTCTAGAATCTTTCTTTGAGGACGCCGAATGAAGATTGCTATACTTAATGACACACATTTTGGGGCGAGATCGGATAACAAGATATTTGCCGATTACTTCCACAGATTCTACAACGAAATTTTCTTTCCTTATCTGAGAGAAAACGATATCAAGACTATCTTCCACCTAGGCGACGTGTTTGATAGAAGAAAGTATATCAATTTTGTTACCGCGAAAAACTTCGAAGATAATTTCATGAAGCATTGCGTCAATGACGGCATCACTCTATATATGATTGCTGGCAACCATGACGTTTACTATAAGAACACAAACGAGGTGAATAGTATACGTCAGCTGTACGAGAATACTTCTTATCCGAACGTTCATCTTTACTGGAACGAACCAGTGACGCTGAACTTAGACGGATGTGAAATCGTCTTGTCTCCTTGGATCTGCGCTGAAAATGAAGAAGCTACCATGAAGCACTTCAAAGAAACCTCTGCACAAATCGTTATGGGTCACTTTGAGATTCAAGGTTACGAAATGCAGTTAGGTCAACTATGTGATCATGGTTTAGACAAAGACATTTTTAAGAAGTTTGACGCTGTATACTCTGGGCATTTTCATCATCCGTCAACTTACGGCAACATCACTTATCTCGGCGCTCAGTATGAGATGACTTGGGCTGACTATGATCAGACGCGAGGATTCTCCGTGTTTGATACAGCAACGCGAGACATTACTTACGTTAAGAATCCGCTGAAGATGTTTCATAAGCTGTTCTATGACGACGCGGATATGACGATAGAAGATGTAGCAAATCTTGATGTAAATCACTTGACAAATTGCTACGTAAAGATTATCATTACAAATAAGAGCAACCCTTATATCTTCGACTTGTATATGGACAGAGTCCAGAGTGCAACTCCCGCTGAAATTAAGGTTGTTGAAGATCACCAAAACTTGGATGTCATCGATGAAACTGAATTGGTAGACGAAGCGCAAGATACGCTTACTATACTGAAGAGCTATATCGATAACATCGAGTTCAACGGCGACAAGAAAAAGATCGAAGGATTTTTAAATGAACTTTACCATGAGGCAATTAGTGTAGAATGATCCGCTTTAGAACAGTTCGATGGAAGAATTTTCTTTCGACTGGAAATGCGTTTACTGAAGTCAAGCTAGATGAGCATAAATCTACTCTTATAGTCGGAGAGAATGGTGCTGGTAAGTCAACCATTCTTGACGCTATTTGCTTCGCTTTATATGGTAAACCGTTCCGAAAGATTAACAAGCCTCAGCTACTCAATAGCCTGAATAAGAAAGGGCTAGAAGTTGAAATAGAGTTTAGGTCTAACAACAAGGAGTACCTTGTTCGCAGAGGCATCAAGCCTGCGATCTTTGAAATTCATTGTAATGGTGAGTTACTCAATCAAGACGCTGCTGCTCGTGATTATCAAGAATACCTCGAAGACTCTATTCTGAAGCTGAGTTATAAGTCATTCGGTCAAGTTGTGGTGCTTGGCTCCTCAACTTTCGTCCCCTTTATGCAGTTGAGCGCTAAAGATAGGCGAGAGGTGATTGAAGACCTGCTTGACATAGAAATCTTCACGACCATGAACTCACTATTAAAAGAACACGTATCGGAAAACAAGGAGAATGTTCAAAATAGTAAATACCAGATAGAGTTGTACGAAAGTCAAATTCAATCCGCCGAAGAACACAATGAATCTATTCGACAGTTGCGGGAAGAAGAAGTCGCAAAGTTAAAGGAGAAGATTCGTGTTAAAGTCCAATATGCTGAAGAACAAAAGGCTTTGGCGGAAAGTGTTGATGCTGAAATCACTGAACTCATTAATCAGATCAGCGATAAAGCATCCGTCAAAAAGAAGCATACAGATGCACAAACGCTTGATCGAGATTTTGAAAATAAGCTCAAGGCTCTCGAAAAGGAAGTCGCATTCTATCACGATAATGATAACTGCCCTACATGTAAGCAAGAGATTGACCCAGATTTTAAACACTCTCATGTAACTGATTATGAAGAGCGAAAGGCGAAGATACTCAACGCAAAAGCTCAGCTAGCCGAAAAGCTAGAGGAGTACAGCGGTAGAATAGACGAGATATCTGATATCGAAGATGATATAGCGGCGAAAACGTTGGTTAGAGGTGAGTATAACGCAAACGTCAAGCTGACCGTTGGTTCGCTGAAGGAAATTAAGAAAGAGCTAGAAGACGCCGAGAAGGTCGCTAAAGCGGTCGACACAACGCACATTGAACAGCTACAGGCTACGCTAGCCGAAGAAAAGGAAACGTATCAGGAGCTCCTCGCACGGCGGGAGATGCTATCTGTCGTAGCTACTATGCTAAAAGACGGCGGTATTAAGACGCGAATCATTAAGCAGTATGTTCCTATTATGAATACGCTAGTGAATAAGTATCTCGCAGCTATGGACTTCTTTGTTCAGTTTGAGCTAGACGAAAATTTCAACGAAACGATTAAGAGCCGATTCCGAGATGTGTTCTCCTACGCTTCGTTCTCTGAAGGCGAAAAACTGCGTATTGACTTAGCCTTGATGTTTACTTGGCGCGCAGTATCTAAACTAAGAAACTCTGTGACGACTAATCTGTTGATTATGGACGAGATCATGGACTCGTCCCTTGATAATGCTGGTACAGAAGAGTTTCTGAGAATCATAAACGACCTGACCGAAGACTCTAATGTCTTTATTATCAGTCATAAAGGCGATCAGTTGTTGGAGAAGTTTGAAAACACTATCAAGTTTGAAAAATACAAAAACTTTAGTAGAATGGCAGCATAGTTATGAGAATCAAAGCAAACAGTTATAAAAACACCCTCGCTCTTTTTGATGACGATATTGAAGAAGAGTATATCGACCTCGAAATTCAAGAGAAGAATGGACTTAAGGCCTATGTAAGACCAGAGACTTCTGATCCATTTGTCTTGAAAGAAATTGCTTCTGGCGAATATAGAAAGTTGGTGATTACTCCAGAAGACGTGATTGTTGACTTTGGTTTGAATATAGGTATGTTTACTTCATACGCGCTTAAGCGAGGAGCAAAAGAAGTCCATGCGTATGAAGCAGAAAAAGAAAACTTCGACCTTGCGACTATGAATGTTGAGTTAAATGGAGTTGCAGATAGAGCGCACCTACATAACTTAGCGGTTATCGGTAATGACGATGAGGAGAGATTCTTCTCCATCAACGTGAAAAAGAATAAAGGAGCGCACTCTCTTATCGAAAAGAAAGGTCGAGATAGCACTACCGTCAAATGTATCAACGTAAATAAAATACTTGAAGAGATTCAGCCGACTATCATAAAAATGGATATTGAAGGCGGTGAGTACGAGGTATTGAAATCCATCAAAAACTATGATAATATACAGCAACTCATATTTGAATTTCATCATGCGCACCTTAATGATATTCCTGAGCACAAAAAATACAATGAAATTCTTGACTTACTGCGTGGACATTTTCCTAATGTTTCCGCTAGAGAAGATACTAAGGGCGCATGGGTTTGTGTAGTTTATTGTTGGAGATAAGATGACTGATATACCTAAACCTGCTGTTGAAGAAAGTGGTGAATACGACAACTATCTTGATATTCAGAAAAGAGTAGAAGATCAATATAGCGTCAGTTTAGAGAAATTTTTTGAAGAAGATGTGCCCGATGCGCTGTTTGACCAGACAAAGGCTAAGCGTAAGAATGATGCTTGGAAAGTAGTATATGTTCACTTCAGAAATCTAGATGATCTTGAGGATTTTTGTAAGCGCATCAATCAGATGTTAGATTATAAGAAAAAAGAAACGTGGTATCCTCTTACTGAAAAGCGGTCTGCTCTGTTCGACGATGAGGAAACTCCAATTTTCATCGATAGATCACTCTTATCTCCTAGAAAAAGAGAAACCGAAAAGTTACCAACTCCCGGAGAGTTGAAGTGGAAAAAATACTGGCATGGCATGCCGGAATATGTTCAAGAAACAAAAGAGACTTTTCGGACTATTCACGTAAAGTTTCGCAACGAAGAAGATTATAAAGAATTTGCGAAAGCTATTGATCAAGATTTGACTGAGAAGTCTAAAGCAATTTGGCATCCTAAGCTAGAGATTACTGCTAACCGATTGCTTCGCTGGGTAGAAGACGGTGAAAGAACGTTGCCTGAACATCCGATGTATATTATATCGAAGGGTAGA
>PR_CR_10_Liq_3_inCRDRAFT_1000383_pt1 | contig 12069 bp, 10 predicted proteins | sample PRCRCaboRojoPR_2_FD_10240 | JGI IMG/M metagenome (IMG submission 10240)
CTTATCGATGTCGGCTGTGATTGGGTTTGATGCCATTCCCGATGCCTTGCAATCGATCCAAGACGGTGAATTATCCGCCACCGTTCAACAACAACCCGTTGAAATTGGTCGTTTAGCGGCTCAAGCAGCACTCGACTACTTAGCGGGAGAATCCGTGGAAGCCAACATCCCTGTCCCACTGGCACTCATCACTGAATAAAACGTAGACGAATTAACGTTTTGTTAACGATTTAGGCTCAATACATGCCCATCCAAGGAGGAAGGTATGATGACATTTTCGACATCCATGATGGTGGCGAACCCTTTCCGTTTAGAATCGGACATCCAAACCATCGATACGCATACCGATATGTATCATATTGACATCATGGATGGGCACTATGTGCCTAACATCGCTCAATCTTTAGACTTTGTGAGTCAACTCAAGCCTTATTCCACCAAACCCATCGAGGTGCATTTGATGGTGGAAAAGGCAGAAAAATACATCGATCAATTCATAGAATCTGGCGTTCATACGCTGGTATTCCACCCCGAAACGCTCGCATCACCGATTTCTGACGTTCGTGCGAGGTGTGCCCGACACGGAGTACGCTTTGGCCTGGCCATCAACCCCGATCAATCCATCGAGGATATTAAGCCCTATCTTTCCCATTTAGATGTGGTCACGGTGATGATGGTGTATCCCGGGTTTGCCGGTCAAGCCATGGTCGAAGACGCATTAAGTACCATTGAAGCTGTGGCGGAATATAAACGCTCGCACCGCGCCCCTTTTACCATCGAAATTGATGGATCCAATAATTTTGACACATTCAAGCACTATGTCCGTGCAGGGGCCGAGCGCCTCATTCTTGGCAGTGGCCTTTTTAAGTATGAGAATTTAGAAGCAGGCTACACCGCCATCAAGTCACACGTCGAAGCGCTCATCCGATGATTTGTGGCATCGATATTGGGGGCACATTCACCCGCATTGGGGCCGTGGATGAAACCTTCACGGTGCATGATTTACAGCGGGTCAAAACCTCTGAAATTGCCGATGATTTTTCTGCCTTTTTAAAGGCATATGTAAAGACACATCCATCCATTCACCGCATCGTCATGGGATTTCCTGGTGTGGTGAACCCCCAGACCCACGCCATCGTAAAAATTCCCAATCAGCCGGCGCTTGAACGACTCGACATCCAAGCGCTTGGGCGCGCTTTAAATCTTCCTATAGATATCGACAAAGATACCTATCATTTATTCCGGTACGATCAGCGCAANGGGGATCTCCTTAATCACCTAAATCTNTTGGGATTTTATCTCGGCACCGGTCTGGGGCATGTGATGTATCTGAATGGNCAGATNCATTANGGCGATGATTTTGCGGCCGCTGAACTCGGCCATCAAGCATTAAAACACGGCGAGAAACCCTGCCCGTGTGGGCTTAAAGGATGTTTTGAAACGGTGGTTTCGGGCCATTATTTGGCCCATTTGCATGAAACCTATTTTAAGACGGTTCCCTTTGATGATTTGTTTCGTCAAACCGTGGATTCGGACCACCGTGATGTGATCGATACATTTGTGGATGATTTCGCATTCATCATCGCATCTCAAATGCATATTTTGGACGTGAGACATATAATCATAGGGGGAGGCATTCCGGTCATGAAAGACTTTCCGAAAGTGCAGCTCGTCGACCGCATTCATGTCCACCTCAGAAAATCTCATCTCATCCCTGCGANCATTTACTTCAGTGAAAACCCGACCGAACAAGGGGTCATCGGGGCCGCCATCGCAGGCTACGAAAAGGAGTAAACTTATATGACGTATTCCATCGGGTGTGATCACACCGCTGTGGCTTTAAAAGAAACCGTCAAAGCCCATTTAGAATCGCGGGGTGTCACCGTGATTGATCACGGGACGCATTCCAGCGAACGCACCGATTATCCACTATTTGCGAAAGACGTGGCCACATCCATCCAGTCGGGCCAAGCCGAACGGGGCATCTTAATTTGTGGCACCGGCATCGGCATGAGCATCGCCGCCAATAAATTTGACGGCATCCGCGCCGCCGCGGTCTCTGAGCCATTCTCAGCCCAGGCTTCCAGAGAACATAACGACGCCAATGTTTTATGTTTTGGGGCGCGTGTGGTGGGACCCAGTTTGGCCAACATGATTGTCGATGCTTTCTTAGACGCTTCGTATGAAGGCGGGCGCCACCAAAAACGCGTCGATCTCATCCAATCTTATGAATAAAAAAAGCCTTGAACGGCATGTTCAAGGCTTATTTTTTTTAGTGTTCTAAGCTGGTGGTGGCGATGATGTCCACCCCGGTATCTAACACATTTTTGAGTAAGACATCGCCCGCTTTCACCGGGACTTTCGCTTCAATGTCATTGAGCACGTCCATGATCGCAAAAATCTTACCTTTGGGGATTTCATCGCTGGTTTTGATGGAAATCCGGCGTTGGATTTTTGCGTTGGTTTTGACGGTGGATGTCAACATCCTCGTGGGATTGGTGAGTTCTTTTTTGCCGTATTTTTCGCCTCGTGGGCAGCGGTTGCCGGTCACTTCAAGCGTCTTTTCATCGACGCTTAAATGACACCCCACGGGGCAGACAATACAAATCATTTCACGCGTGGCCATTAGCTCACCTCCAAACTGATGGTGACGGGCTCATCCGAGACCCATTTGTCTTTCGGCACAATCAAGTGTTCCATTTCAGCCGGGGCAATGTGGCGCATTTTTTTATGCATGATCAGCGTATCGCCCTGCATGATTTTAAAGGTGCCTTTATCGGCTTTGATCGTGCTTCTTAACGAGAAGCGGGTGCTTTCATCTTGGCCGCTAAAATCGAGTTTTTGCGGCAGCACATACCGGACATGATCGCCGGGGATGACATCTTTCGCTTCATGCGCATGCAGCGTGCCTGTCACGTAAGCTTTGGCGTATTGACCCGCGCGTTCGCTTTCTTCCGAGACCCAGTCCACCAAATCATGCACGTGCAAGGCATTGCCACAGGCAAACAGCCCTTCCACACTGGTTTGTAAGTGTTGGTCGACGATGGCCCCTTTGGTGATGGGCGAGATCGCAAATTTCAAGGATTCAAACATTTGAATGTCAGGCACTAAGCCCACCGACAGCAGTAAAGTATCGACCTCAAACGTTTTTTCCGTGCCTTCGATGGGGGTGAAATGGGGGTCCACCTCCTGAATGACAATTTTTTCTAAGCGTTCTTTGCCGATGATATCGGTAATGGTATGAGACAGGTAAAGCGGAATGTCATAATCATCGAGGCACTGGGCAATGTTTCGGGTCAACCCATTGGAATAAGGCATCAGTTCAGCGACGCCTAAGACTTCGGCGCCTTCTAGTGTCATCCTTCGGGCCATAATCAGGCCAATGTCGCCCGAGCCTAAAATGAAGACTTTTTTGCCAACCATGTAGCCATCAAGGTTGAGATAGCGTTGCGCACTGCCCGCGGTAAGTATCCCCGCGGGCCGGTCGCCCGGCAAGAGAATTTGCGAGCGGGTTTTTTCATAACACCCCGAAGCGATGATGACCGATTTGGCTTCCACGTGGAATTCACCGTCGGTTTCATTCATCACGGTTAAATCAAAGGTTTTGAATTTGATGATGTCCGTCACCGTCGTTTTTAACAGCACATCAATGTCTAAATCTTCGATCGCTTCGGCGGTTTTTTCGGCGTATTCGGGTCCAGTGAGTTCGAGATTGAACTTATGAATGCCAAAGCCATTGTGGATGCATTGTCTTAAGATGCCGCCGAGCCTCGCTTCGCGTTCAATGACCAAAATCTTCAAGGCAGGATCGTAAGCTTCTTTGGCGGCCGAAAGTCCCGCGGCGCCGCCGCCAATGATGATAATGTCATACATCATGACGTGCCTCCTTGGTTTCTCGCACTAAGATGTTGGTGTGTTTGTTGTAATAATTGACTTCCGTTTTGGGAATCGAGAGTTCACGGGCGATGATGTTGATGACATTGTGCTGACAATAACCGCCCTGGCAAATGCCGGCGCCGGCGCGTGTGCGTTTTTTGACCGCTTTCACGCTGTCGGCCGGAATCGGCCGGTGGATGGCATTCACCACGTCCGCTTCCGTGACGCGTTCACACTTACAGATCAGTTTTCCGTAGCGGGCATCGGCTTGGAATGCGGCCCGTTTTTCATCATCGCTCATGCTTCTAAAGGGCGTGATTTTCTCACGGGTGGCTGTAAAATGCGTTTTCAGCGCAAACGCTTCTTTGGATAAGACCCAATCCCGGGCCATTTCCGCAATCGCGGGCGCACTGGTCAGCCCTGGAGAGTCGATGCCTCCGAGGTGATAAAAGTTCGGGACTTCGGTGGATTCTTGAATGTAAAAATCATATTGTTCAATCGATGGGCGTATGCCCGCAAAGGTCCGGATGGTCTTGTGATAAGGAATGTTTTGAGCGATTTTTTTCGCCTCGTTTTTAATCCAATTCAGGCCACCCGCAGTGGTATTATTGCCCGTTTTATCTTCAATTGTCAGCGAGGTGGGCCCAATTAAGGTTTCCCCGTGCACTTGGGGAGTCACTAAGACCCCTTTCCCAGCTTTTGAAGGAATCGGGTAAATGACGTGATTCATATAGCCTTTTTCGCGCCGGTCGATGACAAAGTATTCGCCTTTACGCGGTTTGATCGTGTAGGGCACGTGTGTTTCGACCATGCCCGCAATCGTATCGGCAAACACCCCAGCCGCGTTGATGACATATTTGGCATCAAACGCATCCGTGGTGGTTTCCACGGTAAATGTGCCACCGTTTGGATGAATCGCTATGACCTCCTGCCCCCGCTCAAAGGTAACGCCATTGACCACCGCATTTTCCATGAGGGCCAGCGCCACTTCCCAGGGGAAGGTGACTTTCGTGGTCGGCAGTGAGACCACCTCTTGGATGTCTCTTGAGAGATTGGGTTCCGCTTTGAACGCTTCTTCCAGCGAGATTTCTTCCATCACGGCGCCATTGGTTTTGGCCCGGGCTCGCAACGTTCTTAAGGTGGCTTTTTCTTCGTCGTTGTGCGCCACTAAAAACGCACCCGTTTTTAAAAGTGGGATGTTGAGTTCTTTTTCTAAGACGTCATAAAGGGCGTTTCCACGGACATTGAGTTTGGCTTTGAGCGTGCCTTCTTTAGGGTCATGTCCACTGTGGATGATGGCGCTGTTGGCCATGGTGGCGCCGTTGCCGACGTCCATTTCTTTATCGAGAACGGTCACGGTCATCTCATATTTTGAGAGTTCACGGGCGAGGGCGCTGCCCGTGATGCCCGCTCCGATGATGAGTACATCAATCATGGAGGTCCTTTCTGTAACGAGCGAAGCAAGTTACTTTTACAGTCGTTTAGGATGAATAAAGAAAGAGAAAAGAGTGCGCTTAAATCTAAGCGACTCTTTTCTCTGATCTCTTTTGTAGATTAAATTGTGAGATTAAAGCTTAAATGCTTGGGCCGCTTTAACTGCGGTTTGCCAACCGGCATACAGTTGATCACGGTCAGCGTCATCCATTTTCGGATGATAGGTATCTTCAATCGCCCATTGTTTGGCAATTTCAGCCCGGTCTTTCCAGAATCCAACCGCGAGACCTGCTAAGTAAGCAGCGCCTAACGCAGTGGTTTCTTGAACGGTGGGCACTTCCACTGGAACGCCTAAGATATCGCTTTGGAATTGCATGAGGAAACGGTTTTTCACCGCGCCACCATCCACGCGTAAAGTTTTCAGCGTAATGCCAGAATCATCATTCATGGAAAGATAGACATCTTTGGTTTGATAGCAAATACTTTCTAAGGTCGCACGAGCGACTTGTTCACGGTTCGTTCCGCGCGTGATGCCAAAGAGTGCGCCGCGGACATTGGAATCCCAATACGGAGCCCCGAGTCCGACGAATGCAGGCACTAAGTAAACGCCATCATTGCTTTCTAAGTCTTTGGCTAAGCCTTCGGTTTCCGCAGCATTTCCAATGATTTGAAGGCCATCACGGAGCCACTGTACGGCCGAACCGGTGACAAAAATTGATCCCTCAAGGGCATATTCGACTTTGCCGTCGATGCCCCAAGCAAGAGTGGTCAACAGACCATTTTTCGATTTGATGCCTTTTTCGCCGGTGTTCATGAGCATGAATGAACCAGTACCATAGGTATTTTTCGCCATGCCAGGTTCGTAGCATGCTTGACCGAAGAGCGCAGATTGTTGATCCCCGGCCGCCCCGGCAATCGGAACTTCTTCACCGAAGAAGTGAACCGGCACGGTATGTGCATAGACTTCTGAAGACGGTTTGACTTCTGGAAGCATCGATTTTGGAACGTCTAAGTATTCTAAGAGTTCATCGTCCCACTTGAGATCGTAAATGTTATACATTAAGGTTCTGGATGCGTTGGAATAATCGGTCACGTGGGCTTTTCCACCGGATAATTTCCAAATGACCCACGTATCCATGGTTCCGAATAAGAGTTCGCCTTTTTTGGCTTTTTCACGGGCGCCTTCGACATGGTCTAAAATCCATTTGACTTTGGTGCCTGAGAAGTAAGCATCGACGACGAGGCCGGTTTTATCGCGGAACTTAGGTTCTAAGCCTTTGGCTTTTAAATCGTCACAAATGTCCATGGTTTGACGGCTTTGCCAAACGATGGCGTTATAAATTGGACGTCCCGATTCTTTTTCCCAAACGACGGCCGTTTCACGTTGGTTGGTAATTCCGATGGATGCGATTTCTTTGGGGCTGACGCCGGTGTCTTTTAAGACATCGGACATGACCGACAGAATCGATAGCCAAATTTCATTGGCATCGTGTTCAACCCATGCCGGTTTGGGGAAGAGTTGCGTAAATTCTTTTTGGGCAACGCCCTTAATTTTCCCGTCGTGATCGAAAAGAATTGCACGGGAAGAGGTGGTTCCTTGATCAAGCGCCATCACATAGCGTTTGTCCATAATGTGGTGCCTCCTTTAAAACGTTAAAATATTGGGTTCTTTTATTAAGCTTGTCCGTCGAGTTTGATAAAGAATGTGGCGGCTTGTAAGACGACAAATACCGCAAGCATGATGAATAAGGTGCCAAGCGCAGCCCCTTCATAAATGGCTTTGTAGGCAAGCAATCCTAAAGCACCACCGACCAGCGGTCCAACCACAGGAACCCAAGAATAATTCCAGTCGGAGGAGCCTTTGCCTGGGATAGGAAGTAAGAAGTGCGCGATTCTTGGGCCTAAGTCACGGGCTGGGTTAATGGCATAACCAGAAGTTCCCCCGAGGGTCAGCCCAATCACGACGACCAATAAACCAACGAGTAGGGGACCCAATTCTCCGGTCACCCCATTGCCTGCCGCGAAAATCCCTTGAATCCCGAATAACAGCATGAAGGTTCCGATGACTTCCGAGAAGAAGTTCGATGGGGTGTGGCGGATGGCGGGTCCGGTTGAAAAGACGGCCAGTTTATTGCCCGGATCTTCTTCCGATTTGAAATGCGGATAATACGCATAAAAGACGAGGGCAGACCCAATGCCAGCCCCCACCACTTGAGCAGCTATATAACCAAGCCCGGTGAGTAGTTCAATGTCCCCATTGACCATTTGGGCAAACGTCACGGCTGGGTTAATGTGGGCGCCGGTGATGTAGTTAATGGTGTACACGGCGATGGCCACGCCAAGCCCCCAACCAAAGGCGATGACGATCCATCCTGAGCTGTTTCCTTTGGTGCCTTTCAGGACGACGTTGGCCACAACGCCGGCCCCGAAGATGAGTAAGACCATGGTGCCAAAGAATTCTGCAATGATTTGTTCGAGTACAGTGTAATCCATGTGTAGCTCCTTTCATTTTTTATCGCCTAAAATAAAAGGCCTCCGAAATAACATCAAAAAAACTTGATGATTTTCGCAGACCTCCGTCTCAGTGCGATTAAGATTAATTTATGGTTTAAGTATAGCAACCGATGAAAGCGTTGTCAATTGACTTTTAAGACTTTAACACTTATTTACAAAAATTCTAAATAACGCATGATAATAGAAAGTTAACGCCATCCTTGGTACGGTAAAGATATCCTTATAAAAAGGAGACTTTATGACCCATTTAAAATTCATTGTCGGACTATTCTTGTTTCTCATCGCCCTCATTGTGGGCATTGATCTGTGGCAATCTGCCGCCGAGCGCGTGGAGCCTTTTACCGTCACCATTGATGGAGAAGCCTATGAGTTTGACCGCCCCGTGGCGCTCGAATCGTTAGAACCCGAGCTTTATCCGTTTCAGTCCTTTGAAGGGTTTTACCTGGATGAAGCCTACACCGAACCCTTCATGGAAGATGTCATTGATGAATCGGTCACGCTTTATGCCAACGTCCCGCCCGTCACCCGTAATACCAGTCTTTACGCATTCCAAATCCTCAGCAGCAATGGCGACGTCTTAAAAGACACCGTCATTTATCACGGCACCCCCATTAACTTCATTGTCACCCAGCCCGATGATGACGAGTTTGTCGGTTATTTTTCCTCGGCGAGTTGTCCCGATTTTCCCGTGAATTTAAAAGCGCCCGTCTTAGAAGACGTGACGCTTTATGAACTGTATGAATCCGATTTTTCCAGCTGTGCTTAAGCCTCTTCCACCCCGTCTAATTGTTCTAACAGTAAGGTCTCTAAAATTTTAAACGATGTCAGTAACTGTTCAAACCGTTTTGGTTTGTGCAAGCCTTGGACGGTTTCAAAGGCTTGAATGCGAGATTCAACCCACCGCTCAAACCCTGCGGTTTGACCCGGACGGATGGATAAATACACCACTCGGTGGTCGTGTTTATCCTTTTTTTTATGGATGTAAGCAGGGCTAAATTTATTGACAATCCTTGAAAGCGTTGGCTTAGGGATTTTGAGTTGGACTTCTAAGCCTTTGAGTGTGATCTTACCGATCGCATCTTGGAGGTAAATTTCAAGCAGCACGCGGGCTTCTTTTAAGGTGAAATCCTCAAAATAATCTTCCAACACAGGGTGTTCCATCCGGGAGATGCCTTCATAAATCCGGTTGATGGCTTCCGCGGCCAAGCGTTGATAAGTCTTTACGGAAAAGGCCCATTTTGAAAGCGGTGGTTCATCATTTAAGGCATTGGCCGTATGAATCAAGGCCTGCACATAACGCAGTAAGCCTGAGATGCCAAAGGCTTCTTTTAAGCGCCCCAGTAATTGATCAATCAAAGCTATATATGCATCGATCTGACGGCGCCCTTCCTCCGTGAGAGAAACATGATGAATGCGGTGATCCACCGTGTCTTGATACGTCTTGAGATAACCGTCTTGAATCAGCGCCTGAATGCGTTTGGAATACGTATTGATGGGCATGCTTGATTTTTCAGCGAGTTCAGTGATGGACGGATGCGCATCGCGGGTCGCCGCATAAATGAGATAAAGCGTATTGAGTTTTTTGGCGGTTAAAGACTTTGAGAAGACCGTCTGGGCGACGTGAAAAAGCGTTCTTTCAATGATTTGATAAGAACGGTCGCGCATTTCAAGATACGTTTGAATCCGTGTGAGTTCCATACGTTCATTATACGCGAAACCCATTTCCGATGGTTCACATTGATTCTTTGGGATGTCTTCAAAGTTTCGTCCTGTATTAATAAAGCATATATTGATTGCTTGATGGAGCGGATTTTGGTACTATATTTTTGATAATAGTTTCATAATTCGAATAAATATTTTACGAGGTGCCTATGAATCCTAATCCTTCTCATCAAGCCCCTGAAGATAAGAAAAAACGCCGGAAAATTCTTTTTTGGTGGTTTTTCGGTGCGGCCGTTATTCTCAGTTTAGGAACCGTCAGTGCGTTGGCACTCATCCCGAGTGAAGACCCCACCCCGGTGGTGCGCATCGCTGAAAACGACGTTACCTTGGAAGAAGGCGCGTCGCAATTTTTAAATATTACCGTGCGTGATGTGGACGGAGAATTGATTTATGAATCTCTGGATGCGTCTGTGGTTCGCTTTGAAGCGGGCACGTTGATTGCGGTCGCCCCAGGAATCACCACCGTCCGGGTCATCAATGCCGATCGAACCGCATTTGATGAAATCAATGTGACCGTAAGGGCCCGCCCAGATACTTCGTTTACGGTGAGTATCGGTGAGCGGGTGTTGACGTTTGGCGGGCCTGTCGATGTGAATGAATTATCGATCGATGTGCCGGAAGGCCAAACCTTTGAAGGGTTCTTTTTNGATGCNGATTTTGAAAATCCCCTTGAAGCNTCCNTCATCGATGCTTCNGTGGTGCTTTATCCTAANTTTGAACGNATCGTACCCAGCGTGGATGTGACCATTCAAAATCTCGCTGGGGAGACACTTCAAGTCATTTCGGCTCCCGAAGGGTCACGGCTTGAAGATTTAGAGGTCACGGCTTCGGACTTAGCCTATTTCGTGCTCGAACGTGACGTCTGTGTGGACCCATTGAGTCCAGACTATGCCTTGGAAGCGGATGTGACCCTTTTTCTTGTCACGGAGGCCGATGTTTACTGTGACGCGATTGAATCACTGCGGATTGAAGGCAATGCCGATGTGGGCAGTACACTCCGTGCCCTGGTGGAACCGGAAACCTCCGATGTCTTAATTCAGTGGCGTTTAGATGACGTTGTCATTGGCGAAGGCGCCAGCCTCGTGATTCCAGAAGGGGCCGATGAAAAAACGATTACGGCGGAGGTTGAGGCAAACTTCCCATATCAAGGCACGCTCACCGAAACCATCACGGTGAATGCCCTCGATCAAGTGACGTTGACGCTCACCACAGAAGCAGGCGATGTGATTGAGAGTTTTACCCTATTAAAAGGCGAAGTTTTTAATCAAGCTTTACTTCCAGAGACCCCCGATGCATTTGAAGGGTATTTCTTAAGCGGTCAAACGTGTCAGGAATCGCCGTTTGATTTTTCAGATGCCTTAACTGAATCCGTCACCTTGATTCAAAGCATCTTAGACGATCAAGCGCCGTGCATTGAGCTCGAAGAAATGGTCATTGTGGGGGACGTACGCGTTGGTGAAACTTTAACCGTGGCGATTGCGCCCAACAATGCGACGGTCGAATACGATTGGTTTATTTCCGCAAACAACCGAGATTTCACCCTCATGGAGCATGTCACAGGGGCGTCTTATACGATTCCTCCGACCCAGTTTAGAATGTACATCGCGGTGAACGTCCGTGGGGTGGGAGATACCGAAGGCTTACTGAAAGCCGGAACATCAAGAATCGAGTTAGGTTCAAAAACAATTAACTTGCCTGGGAACCAAAACTCTGGAATCACCAATAGACCTCTTAGCGAAGAGGAGACAATATCAGCAAGTGCATTAATTACACAAGGCATTATTCCTATTGCCTATATCGAAGACTTAATTGCAATTGGTTCAAATAGTGAACACAACTTTGCAGGATTGTATGTAACAGAAGGGGGACTTTCGAAATCATACGCCTTAATCAGAAGTATTAATCTTACTTCAGGATCAGGGTTTACAACCAGTCTTATCAATGGAAATTTTTCTGGATCTTTTGAAGGAAATAATTATATATTATCCAACCTTTCTATCAGTGCTAGTGGCTTAACTAAGATTGGTCTTTTTTCTGAACTTACTAATTCGAGCATTAAAAACCTTACCTTGCAAACTTTTAATATTACGGGTTTTAGCTCTGTGGGTTCTTTGGGTGGATTAGTGAGTGGAACTAATAACACATTTGAAAACATTCATGTAACAAATGGGACTATCAGTGGTCAAAACGTAATTGGTGGCTTAATTGGAGCATCGGATCAAGATGCCAGGATAGTGATGTCAGAAATTACAAATTCCAGCAATTTGAGTGGTAGTTCTAACATCGGTGGCTTAATTGGTGCATTAGGTAGGTTTACCTCCTTGACTATGACTCGAATCACAAATTCTGGAATAGTTAGTGGTAGCAGTGTCGATATCGGAGGCATAATCGGAACAGTAGGTGATTCTGTCACAGAAGTTACCATGACAGCGATTAGTAATAATGGCAATGTGATTGGTGGTGCCGGAACGGGTGGAATCATTGGCTCCGTAGGTAATACAGTCACAGAGGTTGCCATGACAG
>PR_CR_10_Liq_3_inCRDRAFT_1000384_pt1 | contig 12064 bp, 2 predicted proteins | sample PRCRCaboRojoPR_2_FD_10240 | JGI IMG/M metagenome (IMG submission 10240)
TGTTCTCACCTTACAGACCTAACCAAACCCCAAACCCAATTTCGACTTTCCCACTCACATCAAAATTAACGCTTACTTAACCTACAGTTAACCCACCCTGCATTTGCCTGCCGTAGCTTTACGCTTCCAAAATACATTCCAAAACCAAAACTTCTTTCATGCAGTACGATTACCGCTTTGGAAAGAGCCTGTGCACCCTGTTGCTCTGCCTGCTTTCCGTTGTATCTTTTGCGCAAGACGATCAGGAATTGTTTCAGGGCTTCGAAGGCTCCGCTAATGACACCTGGAATTACACCATTAATCCTGCTACCTATGACATCGATGGCGATGCGTGGGCAGTGTCCGGACCAACAGCAAGTATAGGCCCGGCCAGCGGAATGAACTTCTGGTATATGCGCGACCTGGAAAACGACAACGGAGGCAACGCTGATTTCCATACTATGGACTATGACGCAGTGGATGTTTCCGCTTTTTCCGTCAATGCACTCACCTTTAAGTACAACACCATTGGCTATGAGTCCGGAGACTCCATTGGCTATATTGTGGAAACGGAGCCCGGCATGGGCTTTGACATGGCCAACTACGTAGACCTCTCCCGCAACACCGGTGGCTGGGAAACCGTTTTCGTCAATCTGCCTGTGGGTATCTCTACCGTTCGCCTGCGCCTGATGGCTAAGCAAAACGGTGCCGATGACTTCGCCGGCTTCGACGATGTATCGCTCTTCAGCAGCACCGAAGATTTCCTGCCGCCGCTCGCGCTTAGCGCAGAACTGCTGGATGACACGAGCATCCGCATCACCTACAGTGAGCCAATGGATGTAGCGAGTGTGGAAAACCCCATGAATTACACCACCAATGGCACCATTGCTGACATCACCTACACGGAGCCAGGAGGTAATGAATTCCCATTCGTAACCATCACTTACGACATGCCTTTTGCCGATGGGCAGGCCTTTGACATCTCTATTGGACTGGTGACCGATGCAGCGGGCAACTTCCTGCTGGAAGCCTTTGCTTTCGACTGGATTATCAACCGTACCACACCTAATCTGGTGATTACGGAAATCCTGTACAACCCTCCCGGGGGCAGTGATGACCTTGAGTTTGTCGAAATCCTGAATGCCGGTGCCGATCCGGCTATCATTGGCGGGCTGACTTTCAGCTCTGAGTTCAGCTTCACTTTCCCGGAGCAAACGCTGGCTCCCGGTGAGGTTGTGCTCGTTGCTTTTGACGAAGCTGCCGCCGAGGCGTTCTACGGGCTTGATTTTTACGACTGGGGCTTCGACGACATTACCAACGGAGACGAAGAACTGCTGATCAGCAATTACCTCGGTGACACCATTGACTTTGTCAACTACCTCGATGAAGCGCCCTGGCCGGCTGAAGCAGATGGCAATGGCCCGTCTATCGAACTCATCGACCCCACACTCGACAATAACGACGGTGCCAACTGGTTTGCCAACACCGAAGCCTTCAACGGCACCGACATCCTGGCCACGCCGGGCGTTTACATGCCTGCCATTGAGCCGGTTGTATCTTTTGAAGTGCCTAATGTAGTGGTGAATGAAGCAGATGGCACCGTTAGCTTCAACCTCGGCATCACCAACGCTAATGGCCTGCCTACGGAAGCGGTAATCAGCGTAGTAAGCGCCTCCACAGCCGTGGCAGGTGAAGATTTCAATCTAAATACCACCACTGTCTCCTTCCCTGCCAACAGCACCGACCCTCAAAGTGTAGAGGTGGAGCTGATTGACAACAGTACGGTAGGTGGCCGCTACCTTATCCTCGCTATTGAGTCGCTGACCAATGCCACGACAGGCAGCGAGACGGAGCTCATCGTGCTGATTCAGGACAATGAGCTGACGGCACCTGTAGCTCCAGCTGACCCCGCAATCACCCTAAGCCACGTAGGCAGCTTTGCCTCTGGTACAGTGGCCGAGATCGTGGCGCACGACCCGGCTTCACAGCGCCTCTTCCTCACCAACTCCGAGGAGAACACACTGGATGTGGTTGACTTCTCCAACCCGGCAAGCCTTTCCACCATCACTGCGATCGACATGGCGCCCTACGGTGGCGGCATCAACTCTGTGGCTGTCGCCAATGGTATAGTGGCCGTAGCTTTGGAAGGCAATGAAGTCACCGACAATGGCACTGTTACGTTCTGGAATGCCGATGGCAACCTGCTGAGCCAGGTGGAAGTGGGCCCACTGCCCGATATGCTGACCTTCACTCCGGATGGCACCAAAGTGCTGACGGCCAATGAAGGCGAGCCTAATGCAGACTACACCATTGACCCCGAAGGCTCCGTCAGCATTATCGACCTGAGTGTAGGTGCAGCCAATCTTACCAACGCCAATGTAACGACAATCAGCTTTGCCGGCTTCAACGACAATGAAGCCAACCTCAAAGACGCCGGTGTACGTATTTTCGGGCCCGGTGCCACCGTTGCACAGGACCTTGAGCCTGAATTCATTGTCATCAATGAGACGGGCACCCTCGCGTATGCAAATTGCCAGGAGAATAACGCACTGGTACTCATTGACATCGAATCTGCGGCAGCGCTGGCTGTCATTCCACTGGGTTATAAAGACTGGACGGAGGAAGGTATCGTACTGGATGCCTCCAACCGCATCGACGATATTTTCTTCGCCAACTGGCCAATACGCGGTATGTATCAGCCCGATGCGATCGACTACTTCACCGTTGGTGGCCAACGCTACCTTATTTCTGCAAATGAGGGGGATGCCCGCGATTATGACGGCTATTCTGAAGAAGCAAGGATCGGTGACGATGAAATCACCCTCGATCCCACCGCTTTCCCCAATGCAGCTTACCTGCAAAATGAAGCCCTCCTTGGCCGGCTGAACATGACCACCGCCAATGGAGATACCGATGGCGACGGAGACTACGATGAGCTATACACTTACGGCGCCCGGTCTTTCTCTATCTGGAATGCCGACAATGGAGACCTCATATACGATAGCGGTTCTGAACTGGAGCTGATCACGGCTGCGGACCCGGTATTCGGTGCTATTTTCAATACCACTGATGACGAGAACAACTTCAAAAACCGCTCCGACGACAAAGGGCCGGAACCGGAAGCCGTGACCGTTGCGGAGATCAATGGCGTGCCTTATGCCTTCATTGCACTGGAGCGTATCGGCGGCCTGATGGTTTACGACATTTCTAACCCGCAGGCACCTGTATTCCTGCAGTATATCAACACCCGTACGGTAGACACTGAAGGCGGCGACCTGGCACCGGAAGATGTAAAAATCATCACGCCGGACCATAGCCCCGATGGCAAGTATTACGCCGTCGTTTCCTATGAGGTCAGCGGTACCGTTGGGGTATTCGAAATCGCCACGCCTCCTACGGTTACTTTCGCAGAAAGTACTGTTGAAGTGATGGAAGGCACAGGCAGCATCGAACTGCCCATCGAAATTGAGCAGGCCGGCGGGGTGGCTGGCAGCCTTACGGTAAATGTAGCTATGGCTTCCACTGCCGTGGCTGGTGAAGACTACAACCTGGGCACCACTACGCTCAGTATTCCGGCAGGTTCAACTGATGCGCTCAGCCTTGACCTGGAGGTACTTGATAACGGCAGCCTCGGCGGCAAATACCTCATCCTGGAATTTGATGAAAGCAGCACCGCGCTAACGGGTAGTGGATCCCGCCTCACTGTCCTGATTGCCGACAACGATGATATGGCACCGGTCGCTCAGGCTGACCCAACCACTCGTCTCAGCCATGTAGGCAGCTTTGCCTCTGGTACAGTTGCGGAAATCGTAGCCCACGACCCGGCCTCACAGCGCCTTTTCCTCACCAACTCCGAAGAGAATCAGCTGGATATCGTAGACTTCTCGAATCCGGCCAGCCTGTCTTCCGTATCTTCTGTTGACATGGCTCCTTACGGCGGTGGCATTAATTCCGTGGCTGTACATGATGGCTTAGTGGCCGTCGCTATGGAGGCAGAAACCGTTACGGATAACGGCAGCGTAGTCTTCTTCGACACGGACGGAACTTTCCTCAATCAGGTCACGGTAGGCCCACTACCCGACATGCTCACCTTCACACCCGATGGCACCAAAATCCTGACGGCCAATGAGGGCGAGCCGAATGACAACTACGATGTGGACCCCGAAGGCTCTGTCAGCATCATAGACGTGAGCGGAGGTGCAGCCGCAGCTACGGTGACTACCTTGCCGCTGACCGACTTTAACGATGATGAGGCCACTCTTGTAGCGCAAGGCGTACGCATCTTTGGCCCGGGCGCTACGGTGGCTCAGGACCTGGAGCCGGAGTACGTTACCATTTCCAACGATGGAACCACTGCTTATGTGTCCTGCCAGGAAAACAACGCACTGCTGATTGTCGACATCGTTAACGAAGTCGTGACCGGCATTCTGCCACTTGGCTACAAAGACTGGACAGCAGAAGGCGTAACCCTCGATGCTTCCAACCGCACCGACAACATCTTCTTCGCCAACTGGAACATCAAGGGCATGTATCAGCCCGACGCCATCGACTTCTTTACGGTTGGCGGGCAAGGCTACATCATCACGGCTAACGAAGGAGACGCACGGGACTATGATGGTTACTCTGAGGAATTCCGTATTGGAGATGACGAAATTGTGCTTGACCCAACAGCCTTCCCTTATGCAGAGTACCTGAAAGACAATGCCCTGCTTGGACGGCTTCGTATCACAAACGCAACGGGCGACACCGATGGTGATGGCGACTTTGATGAGCTTTACGCTTATGGTGGCCGCTCCTTCACGATTTGGGATGCAGCTAGTGGTGCCGTTGTCTTCGACAGTGGCAATGATCTGGAGCAAATTACAGCAGCGGACCCGGTTTTCGGTGCCATTTTCAATGCCACCGATGATGAAAACGAGTTTAAAAACCGCTCCGACGATAAAGGCCCTGAGCCGGAAGCCGTAATCGTCGAAGAAATTAATGGCGTGCCTTATGCCTTTATCGCGCTGGAGCGCATCGGTGGTATCATGGTGTACGAAATTGCGGACCCAGCCGCCCCAACCTTCATTCAGTACATCAATACCCGTACCGTAGATGAACTGGGCGGCGACCTGGCACCGGAGGACATCGCGTTTATCGATGCTGCGGACAGCCCGGATGGCAAAGCCTACATTGCCGTATCCTACGAGGTCAGCGGCACCGTCGGCATATTTGAGCTGCAGACGCAGTCTACTGTCACCTTCGCTGACAACCTCACTACCGTAGAAGAAGGCAGTGGCGCACTACAGCTGGAAATTGCCGTAGAGCAGGCTGGCGGGCTGACCGGCAAAGCCGTTGTGAATATCCTTGCCGGTTCCACCGCCACGGAAGGTACTGATTTCACCCTGGCATCCACAGAAGTGGAATTTGACGGCACCAATACGCCTCAGTTCCTTTCCCTCGATATCCTCGACAACATGGAGCTGGGCGGACAGTACATCGTACTCGAGATTGATGCGGCAGAAAGCGAAGTTAANCTGGGCGAGACCACNCGCCACATTGTGCGCATTATCGANAANGACGATATGGCGCCCGTTGCCGCAACCAACCCTGAGCTGCAGTTGACGCATTTGGGCAGCTACTTCACCGGGGGAGGCGAAGGCACGGCTGAAATCGTAGCCTTTGACGGTGAGACCAACCGCTTGTTCCTCACCAACGGCGAGAACAATCAGGTTGATATCCTTGACTACAGCAACCCAGCTGCAATCACTTTGATTTCTTCCATCGACATCTCCGCTTACGGCGCAGGCATCAATTCTGTAGCAGTTAGCAATGGTATTGTTGCAGCGGCCATTGAAGCAGATGCAGTGGACGGAAATGGTACGGTTGCCTTCTTCGATACCGATGGCAACTTCATCAACGCAGTTGAGGTGGGCGTACTGCCTGATATGGTCGTTTTCACGCCAGACGGGACACAAGCCCTCACTGCCAACGAAGGCGAGCCCAACGACGACTACGACGTTGACCCGGAAGGCTCTGTAAGCATCATTGACCTCAGCGGAGGTGTGGCGGCAGCTACGGTAACCACCCTCGGCTTTGAAGCCTTCAACGATCAGCAGGGAGCCCTGGAAGCAGCGGGCGTGCGCATTTTTGGCCCGGGCGCTACCGTTGCGCAGGATCTGGAGCCGGAGTACATCACTATTTCTGATGACGGCAACACCGCCTATGTCAACTGTCAGGAGAACAACGCTCTGGTGCTGGTAGACCTGACTTCCAATACGGTGTTGGATATCCTGCCGCTCGGCTTCAAAGACTGGACCGCAGATGGCGTCACCTTCGATGCCTCTAACCGTACCGATGATATCTTCTTCGCCAACTGGCCAGTGAAAGGTATGTATCAGCCGGATGCCCTGGACTACTTTACGGTAGGCGGCCAAGGCTACCTCATCTCCGCCAACGAAGGTGATGCCCGCGACTACGATGGCTTCACAGAAGAGTTCCGGGTAGAAGACGAGGAAATCATACTGGACCCAACGGCTTTCCCTGATGCAGATATTCTCAAAGATGAGAATCTCTTGGGGCGCTTACGCATTACAGCTGCCACAGGAGATACCGATGGCGACGGCGACTTTGATGAGCTTTATGCTTACGGTGGCCGTTCTTTCTCCATTTGGGACGCCACTTCCGGTGCACTGCTTTTCGACAGTGGCAATGACCTGGAGCAAATCACTGCCGCCGACCCGGTATTCGGTGCCCTGTTCAACACCACCGACGACGAGAACAACTTCAAGAACCGCTCCGATGACAAAGGCCCGGAGCCGGAAGCGGTAACCACTGCCGAGATTGACGGCAAGCACTATGCCTTTATCGCGCTGGAGCGCATCGGCGGAGTGATGGTCTACGATGTATCGGCACCGGAATCTCCGATCTTCCTGCAATACATCAATACCCGTACAGTAGATACTGAAGGCGGCGACCTGGCACCGGAAGGCTTGGCCTTTATCCCGGCATTCAGCAGCCCAAGCGGCAAGCCACTGCTGGCGGTTTCTTACGAAGTCAGTGGCTCTGTAGCCATGTTTGAAATTGACCTGAGCTGCCCAATCGTTGACCTGCCTGCTACAGTCACGCTATGCGAAGGCGAGACCGCGATGCTGACCGTAGGCGATGCTTACGAAACCATTACCTGGTCTACGGGTGACGAAGGCAACACGATTGAAGTGGCAGAAGGCGGAACCGTGACGGTTATGGCCACCACTGCCGGCGGTTGCATGGCCATGGATACGGTGGAAGTGACCGTCAACCCACTACCTGTTGTAGCCCTTGGCGACGACATCCAAGCTTGTGAAGGCGAAACCGTTACCCTGGATGCAGGAGCTGGCTTTGACACCTACAGCTGGAGCAACGATACCGATGGACAAACCCTCGAAGTGGACATGGATGGTGCTTATGCCGTAACCGTAACTGACGCTAATGGCTGTAGTGGTGACGATGAGGTCGTTGTTACTTTCAACCCTGTGCCTATGGTTACCTTCCCGGTTGATACGGTGGTTTGCGTAGAAGACATCTTTGTTTTCAGCCCGGGCGAAGGCAATGAACTCGTCATTGACGGGACTGCCGTCGAGGAATTCACCACTGAAGGGCTGGGCGTTGGCGAATATGCGATTGAAGCTACTGTGGTCAATGAATTCGGTTGTGAGCAGGCTATTGTGCTGGACTTCAACATCGAAGTCTGCAACAGCACCCGTGACCTGCTCACACAGGAAGGCTTTGAGGTATTCCCGAACCCGACCACCGGCCTGGCTACCGTCCGCCTGAGCGACCTGCAATCCACTGCATACGATCTGGCGATTGTAACGAGCACCGGACAGGTACTCAATGTACGCCGGGTGGAAAGCTACCGCAGTGACTATCAGGCGCAAATTGATCTGACGCAAATGCCAGCAGGCATTTACCTGATCCGCCTGACTTCTGCAGAAGGGGTGCTGACCCGACGCCTGATTGTGGAGTAAATATAAGTTTAGATTTTAAGCCGGTGCAATAGGCCCGGTTGCCTGCCCGCCTTCGGAGTGTTCCGGGGGCGGGTATTTTTTGGAAAGAAGCATACAGTCTGTTACCCAAAAATTGGGGAAAATGACTTACTCTTTTCCCTTAATCCTAATCCACAATGACAATCTTCCGAGTGAAAGTCTGCCCTGTATCAGTTGCAAATACAAGCCAATACACCCCAGGAGGAAAATCTGTTGTCCATATCTCTTCCACAGGCTGTTTGTAAACTTCGAGCAATATTCCTGAGTAATGATAGAGCCTTATGGTTGTATTTTGCATGGGGTTGGAATACTTTAATCTTAACCTTTCTCCTTGAGCGATAGGATTGGGAGACAAAGTTATTTCATTGACATTTAAGCTTTCTTCCCGAGTATTCACCAGAATGATTTCATACTGCCACTCTGACACACAATTGTTGGCATCAGTAACGGTCAATCCATAAATACCAGCTGGCAAAGCAGAAATAGTGGTCCCTATGGCTCCTGTACTCCAATTAAAATTATAAGGTGGAGCCCCCCCTGATACCTCAGTAAGGGTAATACTACCGCCCGTCATTTGTACAGCTGGCTCAACAATAGCTACAACATCTATAGCCATAGGTTCAGAGATTGTCACATTCACTGTATCATAGCAACTTTCTGCGTCTGTAATAGTGAATTGATAGTTTCCGGCAGTTAACATTTCCGTTCCTTCTCCTTCAGAGCTGTCTGTTACCCAGGAAAATTGATGAGGTTCTGTTCCGTTCAAGGTAAAGGCAACAGACCCATCGTTTTCACCCATACACTTAGGTGCTGTAATACTATCTACATGTACTGAAAAAACTGCTCTCTCGTAAGCTCCCAGATCAACAATACCATCTTTTATTCGCTCCCCTCCCGTTATATCTGTAATAATGCCCAAGCTGTCTAACCCTAAATTGCTGCCCAAGTTCAACAAAGGAGAACAAGCACTTAGCTGAAAATTACTATTAATCGTATCAATAAATTCAGGATAAACGCCAAAAACCATTCCCTCTCCACATGCTTCGCCGCTACCAGGTCCTGAGCAATCAATCGCACTAACTGCCGTATTTGAAACCTTGTAATCATACAATGAAAGTGCATCGGGATCTCCATTATAAAAAATACTTCCAAGTCCGGGGAGTAAGGTACTTTCTTCCCAAAAAATCGAGTTGGATATCTCGAGGTTATTAAACCACGTTGTGTCGTTATAGACTTCTCCCCAAGTCTTGGCTATAGGGTATGGTCCATTACTGAAGAAAGTACAATTAATTATAGATGTATTGAATTGCCCATTCAGCCCAGCTGAAAGATTGATAGCTCCACCGTTACCCGCAAAAATACTATTGGTAATTGTAGTGGCCACCTTTTTTTCCCCTGCGAATATTGTCGCTTGAAAATTGATCGCTCCTCCACCCAATGAAAATGGAGCGTTGCCTCTAAAAATACAATTATGTATTCCCCATATACTTTCAGAATCCCCCGCAAAGCCCGCAAAAACGGCATCATCAGGATAGTTGCCTTCGAAAACTGATCCTAGTAACTCTACCTCCAGGAACTTAGAGAAATTGAACATAGCCAGCGCACTTCCAATATCTTCGGACGATTGATTCTCAATGAAGCTACACCTGTCAAAAGAAAACCGGAGCGTGTCTTCTAATGATCCTCCTATATCTGTTTGCCCAAATTGAACACCTCCAAATGCACGTGCTTTATTATGACTAAAAATACAGTCCGTAAAATGCATATCTACATCATCTGTACTACTAAAAAACCTAACCCCACCTCCTTCGTTGGTTACTTCATTACTGATAAAGACGCAAGAATCGCCCCGGACTACTCTAAGTCCATTAAGGTTAGCTCCTCCTCCTTCGATTGCAGTGTTGTTCAGAAAAGTATCTTTTTTCATCACGAAACTTGCATTAGGGTTTAGTGCAGCGTCTACGTATAGCCCTCCACCGAAAAACAGGCTAGTATTCTGCTCGAATTTGCAGTACTCAATCGATGGCAAAGATTCATCATACTGGCTGACCCTCAAATACAATCCACCGCCGCTTCGACTAGTGTTAAACCGGAAATTACAATTTGCGACACGAGGGGAGGATGAAGCTTCCACCTCACTTCCAACAATCAGCATCCCGCCCCCAAAATTATCCAAATTACTGGAGGACCCTGCTCCATCAGCCTGCCCAAACTCAATATTAAAACCGTCAATTAATGCAGTGCTATCTACTCCTAAGGCTTTAACAACATGGTAAACATTATCTAACAGGTTGTTTTCTATGCCTATATCCCCACTTAACAGAGTAGGATGCTGCCATAAATTACGTTCGGAGAGGGCTGACTCAACTCCCGAGAACCCGCCATAAACAGCCACTCCATGCTTTAAGGAGAAAGAGGCATTGCGATCGGTCCCCAATGTAGGGAAATAGGTGCCTTCTGCAACCCAAATTGTATCACCTGCATCTGCTAGAAATAGTGCCTGTTGCAGATCAACAAGGGCGTTTTCCCAGTTTTGACCTGAGTTATTTCCAGCACTTGCATCCTTATCTACATATAAGCGATTAGGTGTTGACCCAGCGGTGTTTTCACAATTGAAACCCAGAACAAGGGGTTCATCCTGATAAAAGCAGTTCAAGCTATACTCAAGAAACGAATTGTTGTAATCCAATACATAAAAAGGGTTATTATGATCTCCAACACCTTCTGTCCACCATGTAAAACCAACATTATCTGGTGGATAACTATAATTGAGTGTCAAACGTATCCGGTCACCTATATCAAGGTTTAATGTATCTACAGCAACCACTTCAAATTCGACCGGTAAACCACCATTAGGTCCAGCTAAGGAGGTAAACCCGGTAAATGTATCCCCCTCCTGCAGGTTAAAATCGTATATTAGGTAAGGCTCCTCATCACAGTGTACTGTAAAACGAAAGAACACACGACTATCTTCGCAGCGATAAAAGCCAATATCCCTTACCGCTTGACTTAGAGAACTGTATTCCTGCACCTTATTCCACTCCTGACCACAAATTGAGGCAACACCTCCTACTTTATACTGAAAGGTACCTGGAACACCACCATTTACAAATACTTCCCACAAAGGGTTTTCACTTGCTTCAGGAAAAGCAACCTGTGTATAAACATGATTAGGAAATTGAAGGAGTACTAAGAAACTAAAAAAGTAAAAGCCTCGTCTCATGATAAATACCTTTGGAAATGGATTGCAGAACAACGTGGATTTAACCGCTAAATACAACTGCATTTATCTGTTGAATCTAAGAATATATAGAATACTTTTTTAACAGAATCCTATAAGAAATAATATTGCCCATCTAAACCCAGCCCCCGCCCAGCCGTTATACAGGTATGGAAACAAAACTAAACGGAAAGACCGCTCTCATCACGGGCGGCAGCAAAGGAATAGGGCTCGGCGTAGCCAAAGCCATGGTTAAAAACGGTATGCATGTGGCAGTGACCAGCCGCGAGCAAACAGCAGCCGATGCAGCAGCCGAAAAGCTCACCGCATTGGGGCCTGGCAAGGCTATTAGCATTGCCGCGGATGTGCGCGATATGGTAGCCCAGGAGAATGCCGTAAAACGGGTAATTGAGGAGTGGGGACAGCTGGATGTCGCTATTGCCAACGCCGGTGTAGGGCACTTCGCACCTATCGAAGAGATGACTGCGGAACAGTGGAATGCCGTTATCGACACCAACCTGACGGGGGTGTTTTATACGACCAAGGCATCTATACCGGAACTCAAAAAGACTAAAGGTTACCTGATCACTATTGCCAGCCTGGCGGGAACGAACTTCTTCCCCTCCGGCTCCGCTTACAATGCCAGCAAGTTTGGCCTGGTGGGCTTTACGCAGGCGGTGATGCTCGACCTGCGGCAGGATGATGTGAAAGTCACCACTATCATGCCGGGCTCTGTGGCCACTTATTTCAACGACCATACGCCCAACGAAAAGGATGCCTGGAAGATACAGCCTGAAGACATGGGGCAGATGGTCATGGACCTGCTGAACATGCACCCGCGTACCCTGCCCAGCAAGGT
>PR_CR_10_Liq_3_inCRDRAFT_1000385_pt1 | contig 12064 bp, 4 predicted proteins | sample PRCRCaboRojoPR_2_FD_10240 | JGI IMG/M metagenome (IMG submission 10240)
GTTGTACGTGGGCAAAAACGGCAGCCCAATCACCTCGAAGAGAAATTGCAGGTAAGAACGGCGGGCAGAGGCCAGAAAGGTGGTTTTGTCCCCAATTGGACCTTCCAGGGTCACGCCAACATCCGTGGCACTCATCAGGAAGGTGCCACCAATGCGGTCATCCCGCCCATCGCGCTGTTTGAACTCCAGGACCGAGCTCAGGGTGTTGCCCCGGTTGGCCGGGAAAGCGCCGCTGTAAAACTCCACCTCACGGATAAAATTCACATTGATTAATCCCACCGGCCCGCCGGAGGCCCCCTGCGTGGCAAAGTGGTTGATGGTTGGTACTTCCACATCATCCAGGTAAAATCGGTTTTCATTCGGTGCGCCGCCCCGGATGATGAGGTCGTTGCGGAAACTTGCCGGAGTCGTGACGCCCGGCAGGGTCTGTATCACCCGCGAAATATCCCGGTTGCCGCCCGGGTTGCGCTGAATTTCAGCTACGCCGATCGTGCGCAGAGAGAGCGGGCTTTCTTCCGTTTTGGTGAATGGTGAAGCTTTGACGACCACTTCTTCCAAATCCTGGGCAGATTCGCTCAAGGCCAGATTGACGATGGCAGGCTTGGAGTTGGTCACCTGCACTTCATACTCAGCTTTATTGGTGTAGCCCAGGTAAGAAGCACGCACATCATACAATTTCGGCTCCAGCCCGGTGATTTCGTAATTGCCATCTACGTCAGTCGTAGTGCCGATATCGGTCCCCAGCAGGAGCACGTTAGCAAAAGGGATCGGTTCATTATTCAGAGCATCGGTTACCTGCCCCTTGATGATGCCTGACTGTGCCGAAAGGGCCGCGCTTAGCATCAATCCGAGCAATAAACTGAAAAGGTGTTGAACTTTCATCGTAACGTTTTGTCGTGGTGATGGATTTGTTATTTATGCCAGCAGAACATTCTGTTTTTGAAAGTGTTTATGCTATATAAAACTTTTTTAGTACAAAATAGAACTTTATGAAGATCGAAGACGCCAAACAGGTGATCGACTGGCTGGGCGCGTTTCAGGAGCAGCATAAAGCCGACCATCTTTCACCGGTGGCTTTTGGGGAGTGGCTGCAGCAGCAGGAGCAACGTGGCAAAAGAGCGGGAAGCCTGCCCCCCAATACGGATAGCCTGATCTCCATGTTCTTCGGTTTTATGGCTAATTATGCGGCCTACTACGCCCGGCGTGTCTTCCGCCATCTTGACTTGTATTCCCTTACGGACTGGGCCTTTCTGGCTACCCTTGAGCAGGAAGCACCACTCACCAAATCTGCACTGATTCAGAAAAACATCCTGGAGAAATCCACCGGCACCGAAGTACTCAAGCGCCTGAAAAAGCAGGGCTACATCGAAGAGCTCCCTAACCCGGAGGACCGCCGCGCCAAGTTGGTCCGGCTGAGCGACAGGGGGCGGAAGGTGGTGGCAGAAGCAAATGCCCGCATTATGCCAATGGGAGAAGTCGTTACGGGTGACCTGACAACGGCTGAAAAGCAGCAGTTGCTGAATCTGCTGCAAAAACTGCATCGGTTTCATCAGCCAATCTTTGAAGGTGCAGATGAGCGCGAGCTCCAAGCGCTGTTGCACCTGTAGTTGTACATCGTTCCTATGTTGCAGATGAAACAGGTGTTTTTTACCCTGCTGTTGACTACCACATTTACTTTTTTACTTTTGCAGTTCAGAAATAAGGTATTGACCGCTCTGTAATTGTTTTTTTTATTACGCCCAACATAATGTTACGTTCCGCTTCCTTTTTTTTTGTTGCTTGTATGCTCTTTTTGATTCAGAAAAGCCATGGGCAGGAAATTCCTGACTCCTTGCAGGGGCGTTTGAAAGTATTACAGCAGGAGGCTGATTACGTGAAAGCCGTGCTTCAGTATGCGCAGGCGCTTCTGGAAAAGCGCGACACGCAATACTATGAGTTGGCACTGTCAGAGGCAGAAGAACATCTGAAAGTCACTGGGGATACCCTTGGGCTTGCTCGTTTCTTCTACGAGCGGGGGATGCTCGCCTATTACGGAGGCGACCATGAGACATCTGAAACTTTTGCAGATGCAGCAATAGAACAGGCCAGTGCAGCCGGAGACACCGTACTGCTGGGCAAAGCGTTCGGTTTAAAAGGCGTATTTAGCTATCTGGACAGAGATCATAATCAGGCTATTCATTACTGGAGCAATGCGACCCGCTGTTTTGAATCACAAGGGGCTACCGGTGAAGCCGCGCGCTACTATTCCAATATAGGAGCAATATATTTGGACAAAGGCTACTTCCATTCTGCTTTCCGGTTTTTCGACAAAACCACAACGGTCCTGAAGGATAGCATAAGGTTGCGGGATGCCTTCCAGATGGCGCAAATCAACAAGGCGGTTGCGCTGTTGCGCATGGGAGCATTGGAGCAATCTGCTGCAGTGCTGAAGGATATAGCCCTGTCCGAGGCCAACAGCAATGTCCGCACCCTGGTGCACCTCAATCTGCTGCAGGTCTATGCCAAACTGGAGCAACGCGAAGCATTTTACCGGCATCTTGATTCTTTCGAGCTGTATCAGGACCAAAACCGGCAGTACGGCAGCCGGTTGTTAACAGCCAAAGCTAATGCCTTTATCAGTTTTAGGGAGTGGGAAAAAGCACGGGCAATTCTGGAGGATTTTAAGGCCGAAGCCATAGTAGAGGACAGCCTTGTGAAAGTGCCTAACCTCAATGTCTTCTATTTGTATTATAAAAAAACCGGTGAAAACTTGCTGCCGGAGGCCATTATAGATAAAATACTCGACCGGATCGCGGATCAGTCGGATCTGATTATGACGCACCGGGCCTGGCAGATTAAGGCGCTCGCTGCTGCCGGTCGCGAAGATTATCAGGCAGCCTATCAGTATACGATTACTGCGGATTCTATTTATCACATTTCCGAAGACAGTACTGATGTTCGGAAGCTCATGGATATGGGGGTCCTTTATCAAACTGAAACGCTAAAGAAAGAAAAAGCAGCTTTAGGGTCTTCTTTACAAAAAGCGGGTTACACTATTACTGGTCTGTTTATCTTGTTTATAGCCGTCATTGCCATGTTAATCCTTGTATACCTCAATTATCGCAAAGCCCGTAAGCTGGCTGCACAACAACGGGAAATTGCAGCCTTTCAGGCTATTCAGGCAGAAGAGAAATTGCAGGCACAGCAGCGGGATGTGGAACAGCGCGAGCGGGAGATGCAGAAAAATGCTACCCTCCTGCTGTACGCCCGGCAAGTAGAAACCCGTATGGTCCGGCTTTTGCAAAAAGCCGCAAAGTCATTATCACAGGAGGACCGCAAGGAAGTGGAGGAAATTCGGCGCAATATGGATCAGTTTCAGGCTACCCACCTTAACTTTTCCATTGAACAGGAACTCAACCGGCAAATGGCTTCCTTTATGGGGTTCATCGAAGAGAAATACCCTGAGCTGACTGCATCCGAGCGGCAGGTCTGCGCCCTGATCTACCTGGGCTACTCTAATAGCGAGATTACCCAGATCCTGGACCGCTCGCTGAAGAGCGTCGAAAATTTCCGTTACCGGGCCCGGAAAAAAATGGAGGTCGAAAATCAGATCGACTTCACTACTTTCCTTACCCAACTAGTCAGGGGGCAGCAGCTATAAACACCAAAGCGGTTGGCAGGCCATCCCGGAACCAAGTGTGATGTGGCTTTTTTTAGTGCCACACACTATTGAGTTGTGCTTTTTTAAGTTCTGGTTATCAGGTACTTGTATTTTTGAGGGGTAAATGAGGGGGGACATCAGTAGGCTTTTTTTTCTTTAGCTATTAGTTTTGGAAAAATTTCAATCTGGGGTTAGTCTCCAACCATTTAACATTATCCAAAACAAATTTGCACCTATGAAAAAGTCTTTGGCTTTAGTGGTAATCCTATGCCTGTTTTTCAGCCTGCTCCAGGCACAAGACACTCCACAAATCAGTATTCAGGGTACTTTCAAAAACGCCAATGGTATGGCCATACAGGATGGCACACAGCAGGTCACTTTTCGGCTGTATCACGAAAACAGCGGTGGTAGTGCCCTTTGGGAGGAGACCGCTGCGGTTGAAGTCGTAGGCGGCCTGTACAGCCATAATCTTGGCAGTGTGACAGAACTAAACCCGGATATCTTCAGCAGCACCGTTTATCTGGGCATAGAAGTCAGCGGCAGTGAGCTGCAGCCGCGTGCCCAGCTGACCTACTCGCCCTACACCATGTTCGTACAGTACGCCGCTACTGCTGGTCGGGCAGATAATGGCGTGCCGGCCGGTACCGTTCTGCCATTTGCCGGCCCGAAAACGAAGGTGCCCACCGGGTATTTACTTTGTGATGGGCGCAGTATAGTCAAAACCGAGTATCCCGATCTTTTCAATGCGATTGGAATTACCTACGGTGGCACCTCCAACGGCGCTACCTTCAACCTGCCCGACTACCGGGGGATATTCCTGCGCGGCAATGACGAAGGCCGGGGCATTGACGACAACCGCGAGCTTGGCAGCCTGCAGCAGGATGCTACGGCTATGCCGGAGAACCCCTTTACAGGGGAAACTGATCAAGCCGGTGCGCATACTCATGAAGGCGCCGCCTTCGCACCCTTCACTACCAGTGGTACTTCTAATGGCGCTGATCATATTATCAGCGGTGGTAGATATCCGGCTACTTTTCCTAGCCTCGCTGGCGCGCATACCCACAATGTAGAAATCTCCGGCGGCGACTCCGAGACCCGCCCGGTAAATATGAGTGTGAACTACATGATCAAGTACTAGTACACTGTGTAATAAATTTTTAAGCATTTTGAAGGGCTCTTTTTCCCTCACTCATCGTTGCGTGCTCACCTTCGTAGCTTAGGCTACGAGACTCCGCAGCGCCTTGATTGAGGGAAAAAATACCCTCGTTCAAAATACTCACTAACTTAATACACAGTGTACTAGGCCTACAGCGCTAATTATATCCCACCAAAAAAATAAATGTAATGCTAAGATACATCTTGCTTACGGGATGGCTGTGCCTTTTGCTGGCCTCCCCCGCCCGTTCTCAATTGGATACCGTTTGCAACCCGGCTGAAAACCTGGAGGTTGCACAGGGTACGGTCAATTTTAACTTCGGTAGTGTAACCAATGCATTTAACCTCAACACCAAACAGGATTTCACAGTGGGGCAGCCCCTTACTGCCCGCTACCAGTCTCAGCAGCGGACAATGGAGCATGGTTTCTGGGCCCGCTTGTATATGCCACCTACTGCACCGGTAACACTTGCCTCGCAGGGCGACTTCCCTGACCGGGTACTGCTGGAATGGGAAATTGACCCCCTCAGCGCAGCCCCCTCCGATGGTTATGTCATCCTTCGGGACGGCGCTTTTCTGGGGGAAGTCGAGTCAGGTGTGTCGCAGTATATCGACTTTAATGTTCAGGCTGGCGAATTCTACGAGTACAGCGTTTACGGCCGTAATCAGTTTGGCAACGGGGCGCGGGGACATGCCGTTGGATTTGTCAACCCCAATGGTACCGTTACCGGCAAGCTCGAGTCCTTCTCTGGCAACCCGGTGACCAATGCCTATGTGACGCTAACGCCTACGATCGGCCGTTCTCTGCGGTTCGACGGCGCCAACGACAATCTCTGTATCGATTACCACGAGGCCCTGCCTGCTAATATGTGGACGCTGTCGGCTTTCGTGCAAATCGGCGACGGCAATGATGGTAGTGGTATCATAGACTTCGGCAGCGATATGAACCGTAACTTTTGGCTGCACACCCTCCCCGCCGGGCAGGGCAAAGGCATCGTAGCCGGTATTGGCGATGGGAGTATGGCCACGACCATAGCTTACGAATTTGAAGAAGACCCTAATGCATGGCATCAGGTATCTGTGGTGTACAACGGCAGCACCATGCTGCTCTATGTGGACGGGCGCTACGCCACTTCCACTCCTGCCAGCATTGATAGCCGGCCTGCCCGGTTCACCATTGGCAGCCGCCGCGATAACGACGGGTTCTTCTCCGGCAAAATTGATGATGTACGGCTTTACAACATGCCACTCAACAGTACTGACATCTTTCTGACAAAGGATCTGACCGTATCCAAGGCTGCCGAGGGCCTGGTCGCTTACTGGAAGTTTGACGAAGGGCTGGGCACCAAAGTCTTTGACCTCACGGATAACAGTATGGATGCGCTGATCTACGGCGCACAATTTGATGGAGACACCCCGGACCTGAAAAACGCAGGCTTTACCGACGAGGGAGGCTTTTACGTAGTAGAGGGCGTCAACTACAGCGAGGAACAAACCTTTACTGCCCGCCCGGTAAAGAACTTCTACAGCCACTACGCTCTGGAGTTCAACGCAGCTTACGAAGCCTATGCTACTCTTACGGATTTCGACCTGCCGGATACGGCCACCGTGGAAATTCTGGTACACCCCTTTGAGATGAACGCCCGGCAGACTCTGCTGAGCAAAGGAGAGGGAGACTTTGAACTCTGGCTGGAAGATGCAACCTACAAGCTGACCATTAACGGGCAGACTCAGGTGCTGGGGCCAGCGGNCTCCCGCTACCAGCATCTCTCTTTGGGGCTCAACACTGGCACCGCTACCGTCAGCTATTACCTCGATGGGGAGCCTCAGGGCGATATCCCGTTTGCCAACCTTAGCGGAGACTGGACAGGTAGCCCCTGGCAGCTTGCCGCCCGAAGTGCGCCTGCTCAGGACTTCTTTACCGGCCTTATTGATGAAGTGGCTTTCTACGATACGACCCTAACCCTGCCGGTCATTCAACTCAATGCCTCTCCGGTACAGAGTGCGGGTACAGATGTAGGCAATCCGAACTTGCTCAGTTACTTCCCGCTCGATGAAGGGGGGGACACGTCCATCTTTGATTTCGGCCCGCAGATGAGCGGAGAAGGGCAGCTGATAAACGGCTCCTTTTCCATTATTGCCTTCCGGCAGGAGGCTACTCCCAATGCTTTTCAGCCAAACGTAAGGGTAGTCAATATCAACCCAAGCGCAACAGCGGTAGGCAATGTAGATTTTGTGAACAACTCGACCGTTACGATCGCGGGAGTGATTCGTTTTGAGGATACCTTCTGCTTTCAGGACAGCGTGGAAATTCTTGTCAACGGGTCATCCTATTTCCCCCGGATTTTCACCGATGAAGAAGGGCGGTTTGTGGCTGATTTTGAGCCAGGCAGTAACGTTGTCCTTACGCCGGTTTACGATGAGCACCTTTTCAGCCCCGGCTTCTTTGAAGCGCGGCGGCTCATCAGCCCGATCGGCGGCGTGCTCTTCCAGAATCAGACCAAACGGCAAATACGGGGACAGATGGCAGGGGGCGACTGCCGCCTGAGCGTTATTCCCGATGGAGCCGTAGTCAAAGTCAAGGCAGCTGCTCTTAATGGCTGTTACAGCCAGGAAATTACGATTGATAATCCGGCAGGTAACTTTAGCTTTAATAACCTGCCCCCGGTGCCTATGGCAGTTTCCGTGACCCAGCACTCCAACAATGTCATCTATGATTACTTTCAGCTTCAGGGAGGGCAGGAGACTGACCTGCGGTTGATCGAAGCCGATACGATAGACTTCATCTATGTCGCACCCCCTAATGTTGAAATAGCCCCCTTTCCGGAAACGGGCTGCCCGGGCAGTGGCGTGGCTTTCATTGAGCAGTCCATGCCAACCAATAATTACCGGGAGTACACGACAGACGTCCGGGTTTTTGAACGCTATGATGGAGGAGACTGCTACCTGGATAGTTTTAATCTGGTTATCAACAATGAAATTGCGGATGCCGATGAGTATGAGATCCAATCCGATACTTCGACTTATCCGCTGAAGTACTTTGCCGGTATTCCCAATATCGTTCCGCCATATACTAAGATCCTTCAGGTCACCGCAGAGGTAGATGGCTCCCAGGCCACAGAGATCGCAGAGGTGGTGATCATCGGCGAAAAATCCCGGGAGTCCACCTTCACTACAGCTTCGCCGGCTATGCCGCTCCTGATTCTTCGGGACCCTCCGGGCGATGGCTCTTTTGCAAGTGTGGCGGAAGGGTCCACGACTTGCACTAACTGGTCGAATGCAACGCTTTTTAACACTGAAAACAACCTTGAAACCAACATTGACTTAGGGGCTAAAGTTACCACTTATGCAGGCACTCCATTTGGAGGGGTAATTACAGAGACTGAGCAAATTGCGGAAGTAGATATTACCGCTTCGATAAGTGCAGGAACTACAGAGACTAATTCATCGGAGCTTTGTGTCACTGTTGACAAGAGTTACAGTACCTCCAGTGCTGACAATATCCTGTATGGAGATGCAGATGTGTACGTCGGAGCAGCAGTTAATTTTGAATTCAGCTCTACCGATGTGCTCAAGTATGATCCGGAGAACTGTGAATTCTTCCTGGATAACAACCTCAGGGTTTGGCCGGAAGGGTTCGGCACAAAGTATGTATACAGTGAGTGGCAGATTAAAAAGGATGTGATTCCCTCTCTGTTGCTTATTGGAGACACCACATCTGCCAAGGCATGGGAAAACATTCTGACATATAACCAAGAGCTGAAAGATGAAGCTAAGTTTCGGGAGAATATCACATTTGACGGTCTTACGGAGTATTCAGAGACGATCACCACTGTAGAAAGTGTAGAAACGGAATTTGCCTTCGAATTTGCATGGGAAGCAGGCTATAATACCACACTTGGTTTTGAAATCTTTGAAGTTGGGACTACTGTGAGTATGGGCTTTACAATAGGAGGAGGCGAAGAATTCAGTACAACAACCAGTGAAGAAACTTCCCGGGAGGTGAGCTTCACCTTGGCCGATGACGATCTGAATGACAATTTTACGATTGATATTGCAGATGATCCTATATTCGGTACTCCCGTATTTAAGCTGAAAAGCGGAGAATCTAAATGCCCATGGGAGCCTGGAACGCTTAACCGTGAGGAGGTATCCTTCTCGATCAACCAGCTGAGCGCCATCAATGTACCGGAAAATGATCTTGCTATCTTTGAGGTGACTGCAGCAAATACTGGAGGGGCTGAAGGTGTAAGTAATGACCCTTCCGTCTTCCTGGTCGGTCTGGTGCCCGATTCCAACCCCAATGGCGCTGCTTTTAGCCTGAGTGGAGGAGACGTCACCGCAGCACCATTTGAGTTTCAGCTCTTCCCCGGAGAATCGGTCGATCTCCTTTTTGCTATTGAGCGTGGGCCGGAGGAATATGTTTATGAAGATATGGGTGTTTTTATCGCATCAGGTTGTCAGTGGGAGCATTCCTTTGATGTTGGCTATGATCTTTCTGCTGCACAGGACCCGGATGCTTCGGATACTCAGGGTCAGTATCAGACCAGCGACCTGACAAAATTCTACAAAGAGTTTCGGATAGATGTCGAATACCTTGAACCCTGTAGCCCCATCGATATCAGTTTTCCGCTGCAGGATTGGGTAATGACGCCCGATGACGGCAACATTATGTCCATTACACTCAATGATTATATCAATGATGACCCGGATCTGGAACTGGTGCGCGTACAGTACCGCCGTACCGGAGGCGATGGTGCATGGATCAACATCGAAGAGCTGCCAGCTTCGGAATTTGCGAACGCCCCTGTCTTTAAAATTGTACAATGGGATATGACTGAACTGGTGGACGGCCCATACGAAATACGGGCTATTACTCAGTGTTTCGACGGCTCTCTAAATCCAGGTATTTCCAGAGTGATCAAAGGCCGGAAGGAAACGCGCCCACCTGAAGTTTTTGGGACGCCACAACCGGCAGATCAGGTACTTAGCCCGGGCGATGAAATTTCCATCACCTTCACCAAGCGGATCAACTGCAATGAAATCTTCCAGGCAGATGGCATCGGTACAAATATCAACAACAACAACCTTGGTCTTTACGATGCTACGACCGGACAGCTGGTAGATGCCATTATTACCTGTAATGAGGATAAGATCATTGTCGTACCGAATGTGCCTAACCAGTTTATCGAAAACCGTGTACTCCGCGTACAGGTCGAAGCTATCAAAGACCTGGTTGGTAATGAACTGGAAGAACCTGCGGTATGGGAGTTTTTGGTGAATCGCTCAACGCTCTACTGGGCAGGCGGTCCGGTCGTGGAAGCTATGCAAGAGGGCGAATCGCTCTCTGTCACACGCCTGATCCGGAATCAGGGCGGTTTTGCTATGGATTATACGATTGGTAATGTACCGGACTGGATGGAAGTCTACCCAAATACTGGTACAGTTCAGCCCGGCTCTTCTGTTGAAATTACCTTTGAGTTTCCTGCCGAGCTGGTCGCACAAATTTATGAGCATGAATTGATCATGTCTACCAGTGAAGGAGAGGAGCCTTTAGACGTTCAGCTGCGGGTGACCTGCCCGGGACCATCCTGGTTTATTAATCCGGCAGATTTTACCTATTCTATGAACATGACGCTGGAGCTGGATATAGAAGGTGAGGTTTCAGCTGATAAAATGGACATGGTTGGGGCTTTCATCAATGGTCAACTAGCAGGTTTTGGTTATGTGGAGGCTGCCGAAGAACTTGACCGGCACCTTGTATTCCTGACTATATTCAGTAATGAGCTGGAGCCAGGGATGGTCAGTTTTCAGGTTTGGGATGCCTCGGATTGCCTGTTGTATGGAGATATCCTTGAAAGTTTTGATTTTGAAGCTGATGGGCTCATTGGTACGCCTCTTTCTCCGCAGTCTCTGCAGACCAATGCATTGGTACAGCGCAACGTAGGGCTTGTACCGGGCTGGAACTGGATATCCTATAATGTGGAGCTTGCCGATCCCTCGATTAATACAGCACTTGGCTCGCTGACAGCGCCCGGTGGCGGCTTAATTAAAGGGCAGTCTGCATTCAGTCAATACTTTTCCGGTGGTGGTAGCTGGATAGGTTCATTATCAGAAGTCAGCCACCTTACAATGTACCAATATCGTTCGCAGGCGCTGGATTCAGTCCAGTTTTTAGGGGCGCCGGTTGACCCTGGCAGTATTAGCCTGCCACTTGAGGCTGGCTGGAACTGGATCGGCTATCTGCCGCGTCAGGGTATGAGTGTTAATGATGCGCTTTCTTCGCTGACGCCACTAAATGGTGATGTTATAAAGGGTCAGGCAACCTTTGCACAGTATGTTGCGGGCGCTGGCTGGGTAGGCAATCTTAATTTTATGGCACCAGGGCGTGGCTATCTACTCAATCTTTCTTTCCCGGATGAGCTGTCCTACCCGTCTAACCTGACTGGGGGTGCCAACACAGAGCGATCTGCGAGCATCGCAGGGCGTAGCTATACCGGTGGCAGACACTGGGAGGTAGATCCTTATGCATATGAACACTCCATGAATTTGATTGCGGTGGTGCAAAGCGAAGCTTTGGATAATTGCCTAAAGGAAGGGGACGAGGTTGGCGCGTTCGTCGACGGTGTGGTCCGGGGGAGCAATCAACCGGTCTACGTGCCAGCTCTTGATGCCTACTTGCTGTTTCTGACGATCTACTCGAATACAGAAGGCGGAGAGCTTCTGTCTTTCCAATGGTATGATGCAGCTACCGGAACGGAGCATCCTATTAATGAGGAATATACCTTTATTTCTAATCGCCTGGAAGGAAGTGTTGATGCGCCGGAAATATTGACACTGAGTGGATTATCGGATATCGATGAATACCCTTCCAGGCTGTCTTTGAGGGTTTTTCCAAATCCTGCACGCGATGAAGTAAATATAGCGTTTACGGCAGCAGCAGCGGGAGAGGGCCGGCTCCGGATAACGGATGTCCTTGGACGGTTAGTTTATGAGGAACAGGCTTCTGTAGCTCCTGGTGCAAACAGGCTACAGTTATCACTGTCGGGTATGCCAGCCGGGCTCTACACGGTTATGCTGCTGCATGAAGGGCATCACAGTAGTCAGCTGCTTGAGCTCCACTAAACCTATTCAACAAACTGACCTTTCAGCCCCTGCCTTCAGTATTAAGGCAGGGGCTCATCAAAATACAAGCCATGAAATTTCTTTTTGCGATCCTGTTGCTGGCGGTATTCTTACCGCTTAGTCTGCTGGCTGGCCCGCCGGCTT
>PR_CR_10_Liq_3_inCRDRAFT_1000387_pt1 | contig 11999 bp, 10 predicted proteins | sample PRCRCaboRojoPR_2_FD_10240 | JGI IMG/M metagenome (IMG submission 10240)
TCGGTGACGATCACGCTGCCCCGGGCCACGTTCACGAGCAGCGCACCATCGCGCAGCATCGACAGGAACTCCCGGTCGACCATGCGCTCGGTTTCGGCCGTGAGCGGTACCGCGAGAACCACGATGTCGGCCTCGGGCAGCACCGTGGGCAATTGCGCCGCACCGAGGACGCCATCGCGCGCTCTTCGACCGACCAGGCGCGGGTGGCAGCCGAAGGCCGCGAGGGCAGTAGCGATGCGGGTGCCGACTCCTCCGGCTCCGACGATGACCGCGGTGGCCTCCTGCAAGGAGCGCCCCCTGCGGTGATCCCAGCGCCCGGTGGCCATATCCCGAGCCGCACGGTCGATGCCCCGCCACCGCGCGATGATCGAACCGACCGCGAGTTCCGCCGTGCTCTGCTCGTGCACACCGGCTGCGTTGCACAGCGTGACCCCGACAGGCAGGTACGGCAGGGCCGAATCGAAACCGACGGTCGGTAGTTGCACCACTTCGAGGTTCGCCAGCTCGGGCATCCACTCGGGGTTGGGAGCGTCGATGTAGTCCGGGACGAAGAACCCGACGGTGGAGCAGGTGGCCTCATCGGGCAGTTCCCCGCTGCGGTAGCGCACGCAGTCGGCAAGGCCCTCCGGTGCGAGGAAGTCGGGGACTAAGACGGCTTCGCCGGGCACGCCCGCTATTCCTCGACTCCCAGATGCGCGAGCAGCAAGGTGCGCACCTTCGCCGCATCGGCCTGGCCCTTGGTTGCCTTCATGACGGCGCCGACGATCGCACCTGCCGCTTGCACCTTGCCGCCGCGGATCTTCTCGGCGACGTCCGGCTGGTCGGCGAGCGCCTGTTCGATGGCCGACATCAGCGTGGAGTCGTCCCCGACCACCACCAAGCCCCGCTCGGCGATCACCTGGTCGACGTCGCCTTCGCCGGCGAGAACCCCTTCGAACACCGAGCGTGCGAGCTTGTCGGTCAAACTTCCGTCGGTGATCAACGCTTCGACCCGGGCGATATGCGCGGGGGTGACACGTAGGTCCTCGAGCGCGACGCCCTGCTCGTTGGCGACCCGCGTGAACTCCCCGGTCCACCACTTGCGCGCCGCACCTTGATCGACCCCGGCGGCGATCGTCGCCTCACGAGTTCGAGCGCTTCGGCGTTCACGAGAGTCTGCATCTCCAGATCGCTGATTCCCCACTCGTCGCGAAGTCGGGCCCGCCGCGCCGATGGCACCTCCGGGAGCGTCGAGCGCAGCTGCTCGATCCAGTCCTCACTAGGGGCCACGGGAACGAGATCGGGTTCGGGGAAGTAGCGGTAGTCCTCGGCATGTTCCTTCGATCGCCCGGGAGTGGTCTCGCCGGTGTCCTCGTGGAAGTGCCGGGTCTCCTGCACCACGCGTTCGCCGTCGGTCAGCACCGCGGCCTGCCGTTCGATCTCGAATCGCACNGCNCGTTCCACCGAGCGCAGCGAGTTCACGTTCTTGGTCTCCGAACGCGTCCCCCACGGCTCACCCGCCGGCGCCAACGAGACGTTCACATCGCACCGCAGTGAACCCTGATCCATCCGGACGTCGGACACACCCAACGCGCGCATCAGATCACGCAACTCGGTGACGTAGGCGCGCGCCACGAGCGGCGCCAAGGAACCGGCCCCGACGATCGGCTTGGTGACGATCTCGATCAGCGGAATCCCCGCTCGGTTGTAGTCGACCAGGGAGTAGTCGGCACCGTGGATGCGGCCGGTGTCGCCACCGGCGTGGGTCAATTTGCCCGTGTCCTCCTCCATGTGGACACGCTCGATCTCCACACGGAATTCGCGGGGGCCGTCGTCGGTTGCGACGACGACGTCGAGGTAGCCGTCGAAGCACAGTGGTTCGTCGTACTGACTGATCTGGTAGTCCTTGGGCATATCCGGGTAGAAGTAGTTCTTGCGCGCGAAGCGGCACCACGAAGCGATGTCGCAATGCAATGCCAGCCCCATCCGGATCGTCGATTCCACGGCGGCCGCGTTGACGACCGGCAGGGATCCCGGAAGGCCGAGGCAGGTCGGGCACACCTGGGTATTGGGGGCACCACCGAACTCGGTGGCGCAGCCGCAGAACATCTTGGAAGCGGTACCGAGTTCGACATGCGTCTCGAGGCCGAGGACCGGCTCGAAGGACTGCAGTGCCTGATCGAAGGGCATCCGCGTGATAGCCGTGCTGCCGCTCATAGGGCGGGCACCTCCTCGGTCAAGACGTGTCCCCAGCGGTCCACCAAAGCTGCTTCGAGGGCGCTACCGACGCGGTAGAGCCGATCATCACCCAGCGCCGGCGCCATGATCTGCAGGCCGACCGGCAAGCCGTCCTCCGGGGAGAGCCCGACGGGTACGGACATCGCGCAGTTCCCGGCCAAGTTGACCGGGATCGTCGCTATGTCGTTGAGGTACATGGCCAGCGGATCGTCGAGCTTCTCGCCGAGCCGGAAAGCCGTGGTGGGTGTGGTCGGCGAGACCAGCACGTCCACCTGCTCGAAGGCAGCGGCGAAATCGCGCGCGATGAGTGTGCGCACTTTCTGCGCCTGTCCGTAGTAGGCGTCGTAGTAGCCACTGGACAGTGAGTAGGTGCCCAGCATGATCCGGCGCTTGACCTCCGCACCGAAGCCGGCCTCGCGGGTACGCGACATGACCTCCTCGACCGAGGCATCGCCGTCGTCCCCGGCCCGCAGTCCGTACCGCATGCCGTCGAAGCGCGCGAGATTGCTGGATGCCTCGGCGGGCAGGATCAAGTAGTAGGCACCGAGCGCGTATTCGAAGTTCGGGCACGAGACTTCCACTACGTCGGCGCCGAGGTCGGTGAGTATCGCGACGGCTTCATCGAAACGTTGCCGCACGCCCTGCTGGTAGCCCTCCCCACCGAGTTCGCGCACCAACCCGATCCGCATGCCGCGCACATCGCCCGATCGGGCGGCGGCGACGACGTCCGGAACCGGGGCATCGATCGATGTGGAGTCCCGTGGATCGTGTCCGGCGATCACTTCGTGCAACAGGGCGGCATCGAGGACGGTGCGCGCGCACGGGCCGGCTTGATCCAGCGACGACGCCAGCGCCACCAGTCCATAACGCGACACCCCGCCGTAGGTCGGCTTGACGCCGACGGTCCCGGTGACCGCAGCGGGCTGGCGGATGGATCCACCGGTGTCGGTGCCCATCGCCAACGGCGCTTCGAACGCAGCGAGCGCAGCGGACGATCCACCGCCCGAACCTCCCGGGATCCGTTCGAGATCCCACGGATTGTGCGTGGGTCCGTAGCCGCTGTGCTCGGTCGAGGACCCCATCGCGAATTCGTCCATGTTCGTCTTCCCCAAGATGACGACACCCGCGGCTCGAAGTCGCTCGACCACCGTGGAGTCGTACGGGGGGCGCCAATCGGCGAGGATCCGGGATCCGCAGGTCGTGGGCACACCCCTCATCGTGAAGACGTCCTTCAACGCCAGCGGTATGCCGGCCAGCGGACCGAGTTCGGCACCGGCTGCTCGACGGGTGTCGATATCGGCCGCCGTCGCTAGGGCAGTTTCTCGATCCACGTGCAAGAAGGCATGGACCTTGTCGTCGACTTCCTCGATGCGCGCCAAGCACGCCTCGGTGACCTGCACCGAGGTCACCTCCCCCGCCTGCATCGCGGCGGAGAGCGTGGCAGCGCTCTGCCTCACGAGATCGCTATCCATCACCGGCGCCATCTCAACTCTCTCCCAGGATGCGCGGCACCCGGAAACGATCGTCTTCCCACGCGGGGGCACCCGCTGCGATCTCGTCACGATCCACGCCGGGACGCACGACATCGGGGCGGAAGGTGTTGGTCACCGGGATCGGATGGGATGTGGGCGGGATGTCCTGGGCCGCGACCTCCGAGACACGGGCCACGGCATCGACGATCGCCGACAGTTGCTCGGCGTAGTGATCGATCTCGCCTTCGGTCAATTCCAATCGGGCGAGCCGAGCGAGATGCTCGACCTCCGCGCGGGTGATGGCAGCCATGACCTCATCCTTCCAGCACGGCGTCGATGCCTTGCTCGAGGAGCACATCGAAGGACTCCGCGGGGACCACCGGCACACCCAACGACGACGCCTTGTCGAGTTTGGATCCGGCGCTCTCGCCGGCGACGAGGACCGTCGTCTTGGACGAGACCGATCCGGTCACCTTCGCACCGCGGGAAACGGCCGCGGCCGTGGCGTCTTCGCGGGTGTAGCCCGGCACGGATCCGGTGATGACGACCACCGCACCGGCCAGGGTCTGTTCGGGAGCATCCGCACCGTCGGATGCCCCAGCGGACGCATCGACCATGACCACGCCGCCGCGCTGCCACTTGTCGATGATCTCGCGATGCCATGCCTGCTCGAACCACTCCACGACCGCTTCGGCGATGACCTGACCGACACCGTCNACGGCAGCCAATTCCTCGGTGCCGGCCTCGGCGATGGCCTCGATGGAACCGAAGTGCCGCGCCANGGCCTGGGCGGCCGTCGGACCCACGTGCCGGATCGACAGCGCTACCAGCATGCGCCATAGCGGCTTGGTTTTCGCCTTCTCCAAATTGGCCAGCATCGTCTTGGCGTTCTCGGTCAATTGCCGGCCCGTCTCGCCCTTGGCCGGATCCCGGGTGAAGAACGGGCACTCGCGCAATGCCTCGGAGTCGACCAGGAACAGATCACCCATGTTGGCCACGACGCCGCAGTCCAAGAGTGCGACCGCCGCCTTGTAGCCCAGGCCCTCGATGTCCAGCGAGCCGCGCGAGGCCACATGGAACAGGCGCTCGCGCAACTGCGCCGGGCAACCGGCGGTATTCGGACAACGGATGTCCTTGTCGCCTTCGCGCTCGGGGCGCAGTTCGGTTCCGCACTCCGGGCATTGCGTGGGCATCACGAAAGCGCGTTCGGTACCCGTTCGCGCTTCGACGACCGGACCGATCACCTCGGGAATGACATCGCCGGCCTTGCGCAAGAAAACCATGTCCCCGATCAGCACGCCCTTGCGCTGAACTTCGTATTGGTTGTGCAAGGTAGCCATCGAGACGGTGGAGCCGGCCACCCGTACCGGATCCATCACAGCGAAAGGCGTAACCCGGCCGGTGCGCCCGACGTTCACCGCTATGTCCAGCAAACGCGTACGCACCACTTCGGGCGGGTACTTGTAGGCGATAGCCCACCGCGGAGCACGGGAGGTCTCACCGAGTTCGGATTGCGCGGCGAAGTCATCGACCTTCACCACCACGCCATCGATCTCGTGCTCGACGTCGTGCCGGTGTTCGGCGTAATAGGCGATGTACCCGCGAACCTCGTCCCGCGTGGTGTGCACTTTCATGCGTTCGCTCACCGGTATTCCGAAGTCCGCCAGCAGTGCGTAGACCTCGCTTTGTGAACCGATGTCGATGCCCTCGCGGGCGCCGACACCATGGGCCGTGAAGCCGAGGGCCGCCAAGCGACCCGAGGCGAGGGCATAGTCGCGCTCGAGGCGTTCGACTCGGGAGCGACCGCGTTCGGTATCGACCGCGCGGGCGGCCTGCAACTCCTCCCAGCGCTTATCCATGCGCTGGCGGATCGTGCCCGAAGCCGCATTGCGCGGATTGGCGAACGGCGTGGCACCCACGGACATCTGCTCGTCGTTCACTCGCTCGAAGTTCCGTGTCGATAAGAACACTTCGCCGCGCACTTCCACCAGCGATGGCGGGTTATCGGCGGTCAATTCCGCCGGGATCGCCTCGATGAAGCGCATGTTGTAGGTGATGTCCTCACCGGTGATCCCATCGCCACGTGTTGCCGCCGATGCGAGCTTGCCGTCGCGGTAGACCAGATCGACGGCCAACCCGTCGATCTTGACCTCGCACAGCAGGGACGGAAAGGCACCGAGCGCCTTCTCGACCCGATCGAACCAACCTTCGAGTTCATCGTCGTCGAACGCGTTATCCAACGAATACAAGCGAACCAAGTGTTCGACCGGATCGAACATCTCGGCGCGTTCACCACCGACGGTCTGAGTAGGCGACTCACCGCTCGCGAGTTCGGGGTGAGCCTGCTCGATCTCCTCGAGCTCGCGGAACAACCGGTCGTATTCGTCGTCGGCGATCGTCGGTCGCTCGGCCTGGTAGTACGCCGCACGGGCTGCATTGATCGCATCGACCAGTTCGCTCCACCGCCTCCGAACGGATGCCTCCGGCCGGGCCTGGGACTCGGTGTCGTCAGCGGACATCGGCGTTCTCCCGCTCGTCTCGCACGACGGCACCGACCCGCGCGCAGGCGGAGATCGTCGCTCGGGCAGCTGCCATCGATATATCGGCAAGGCCACCGCGCGGCGTGATGGCGATGTTCGCGGGCACCGAGGCGAATCCATGATCGGACATGAACCCGCGCAAGCGGGCACTGAGCGCTGTGTCGCCAGAACGGGCGGTATCACTGGCCGCGTCGACGATCGGCACGCACCCGAGTAGTAGCCCGAACCCGGCCTCCCAGGCACGCGGCAGCGCCTCGTCGTCGAGTTGCTCATGGCCGAGGTCGACGGCCAGCGCATCGGTTCCGGTATCACGCAGGAGATCGACGGGCGCCTGCTTGGCATGGCACCGAATGACCACCCGGGCCCCGGCGGCTTGGATCGCGGCGGTGACCGCGCGCAGCCGTCCTTGCACGATGCCGGGTTCCACGCTGCGGTGCGCGAGCCGACCACTGCTCATGGGCACCCGACCGGCGAGCACCCTGGGCACGACGTCCTCGTCGAGTTGGATGACGAGAGCGTCGTCGGCGACCCAGCGGCGCAACCGGTGCACGAGGTCGCCGGCTGCCTGGGCCAGCGCTTCGGTCAAGTCACCGACCGCACCGCCATCGCGCAGCAAGGCCTCCCCGGCCGGATCGGCGATCCCGGTCGCGAGGGTCCACGGGCCGGCGATGGCCACCTTGATAGGTACCGCGTTTCCCGAGCCAGCTGCGAACTCCTCGAGCGCGTCGAAGTCCTCGGACAGGTAGCCGCGGGCTCGCGCGAGGACCCGCTGCCCGGTGTGCCCTAGTCGCCACCCCGACGGCGTGGTCTCCACCTCGAAGGATCGATCGACCTCGGCCAGCAACGCAGCGGTGCGACCCACCGGATCGGCCCCCGGTCCGCGCGCTGGTAACTCGATGAGCGGGATGAAGTCGGCGAACTCCCCGGCCGCGATGTTCATCGCCTCCCGGGAGTCGACGCCGGGCATGGGGCCGATTCCCGTGGCGACCGCCGGGTAGGGCCAATTGCAGGGCTGGTTCACAGTGCGGGCTCGTTCACAGCGCTGGCCTGTTCACACCGTCGCCGCGTCCCCGACGCGTCCGGTGGCCGATATTCGCCCGGATCCCAGTGCTCGCGGCCCGTCGTACAGCACCACGCTTTGACCGGTGGCCAGGCCACGGACGGGCTCGAGCAACTCCACCTGCAGCGCCGCATCGACCATTCGGGCACGAGCCGGCACACCCGGGTGGTGCGCCCGCACCTGCGCGGTGACCTCACGCCAATCCCCCGACAATCCCGGACCGATCCAGATCACGTGATCGGCATCGAGCGCGACCACGTCCAACTGATCGGCGGAGCCGACGTAGACGGTGTCGGTGCTTTGGTCGACATCGACTACGTAGCGCGGCCGCCCGTCCTCCCCGGGTGTGCGTAGGTCCAGTCCGCGGCGCTGGCCGATGGTGACGGTGAAGGTGCCGCGGTGCTCACCGAGTTCGGCGCCGCTTGCCGAATCGACGATGCGCCCCGGTCGTTGTCCGATGCGGTCCACGAGGAAGTCGGCGGTCTTGCCGTCGGGGATGAAGCAGATGTCATGACTGTCGGGCTTGCTGGCCGTGCGCAGGCCCCGTTCCCGCGCTTCGTTGCGCACCTCGTCCTTGACGGTATCGCCGAGTGGGAAGAGGCAGTGGGCGAGTTGATGCTGATCGATCACCGCGAGGACGTAGGACTGGTCCTTCGCCTCGTCGACGGCCCGGTGCAATTCGGGGCCATCGGGTCCATCGAGTACCCGCGCGTAGTGACCGGTGGCGACGGCATCGAAGTCCAGCGCTAGGGCGCGATCGAGCACAGCCTTGAACTTGATCTTCTCGTTGCAGCGCAGGCAGGGGTTGGGGGTGCGCCCTGCCTCGTACTCGGCGAGGAAGTCACCGATCACGTCCTCGGCGAACTCCGCGGAGAAGTCCCACACGTAGAAGGGGATGCCCAACATGTCCGCCACTCGACGCGCATCGCGTGCGTCATCGATGGTGCAGCATCCGCGGGAGCGTCCACCCGTGGACTTCGAGCGCGCGAGGGCTAAGTGGACGCCGACTACCTCGTGTCCGGCATCGACCATGCGTGCAGCTGCCACCGAGGAATCGACCCCGCCGGACAGCGCGGCGATAACCCGCATCAGATAACCCGCATCAATCGGCCCGTCCGGCGGCTGCACCGACCGAGGTGTGCACGGATGCGGAGACCGATCCGGCGCGGCGGGCTCGTTCGACGACCCCGGGTAAGGCCTCGACCACTGCGTGGACGTCGTCCATGGTCGAGGTGCGACCGAAACTGAAGCGCAGCGATGAGCGCGCGGTCCGCTCATCCACCCCCATCGCCAGCAGCACATGGCTCGGCTCGGGGATACCGGCCGTGCAGGCCGAGCCGGTCGAGCAATCCACTCCCGCTGCATCGAGCAGCATGAGTAGGGCGTCGCCCTCGGCTCCGGGGATGGATACGTGGACATTGCCGGGAAGCCGTTCACCATGGGTGATCGAATCGTCGGGTTCGGCTCCGTTGATGATGGCGTCGGGCACTTCGCGCCGGATGCCTTCGACGAGTGCCGACTGCAACGAGGCCAGGTGGCGCGCATGCTCGCCTTGCTGCTCGACCGCGTAGTGCACGGCGGCTGCCAATGCGGCCGCACCTGCGGCATCGAGGGTGCCCGAGCGAATCTCACGTTCTTGTCCACCGCCGTGCGCCACCGGTTCGACGGTTGTGTACGGATCGATGATCAAGGCGCCGGTGCCGACCGGACCGCCGATCTTGTGTCCGCTGATGGTCACGGCGGTAGCGCCGACCTCGGACAAGTCCATCGGTAGTTGGCCGAGCGCTTGCACGGCGTCGGTGTGGAACGGCACCGAGTATTCCCGACACAACTGGGCGATTTGCGCGACCGGTTGGACGGTGCCGACTTCATTGTTGGCCCACATGACCGTGACCAGCGCCGTGCGCTCGGCGTTCTCGGACAGGAAACCCGCAAGGTCGTCCGTTCGAACCCGGGCGCGCGAATCGACATCGAGCCAATACGCCGCGGCCCCCTCGTGCTTGACGAGCCACTCGACCGGGTCGAGTACGGCGTGGTGCTCGATCGATGAGGACACCACCGTCGGTGCGTCGATGCCCAGGCGCCGGCGGCCGGCCCAGAACAGGCCCTTGACCGCCAGGTTGTCGGACTCGGTTCCACCGGAGGTGAACACGATCGCCGACGGTCTGGTCCCGAGGTCATCGGCGATCGACTCCCGAGCTTCCTCCACGATGCGCCTGGCCCGGCGCCCGGAGGTGTGCAGGGAGGACGGGTTGCCTACCGATTCACTCGCGGCGAGCCACGCCTCCCGCGCGGGCGCCAGCAGCGGCGCGGTGGCCGCGTGATCGACGAACGCCCGCCGTTTCGCACTACCTGCCACGTGGCGATGGTAGCCAGGGCGCTGGCCGGCTGCTCGTTGCCCAGCCGCCGGTGATCCAGGGCCCACCCCGGCTTGTCCCTTCCATCAACTCGAGCGCGACTCGATTTCCTCGGCGAGTTGCGGGACGACCTCGTGCAGGTCCCCCACGACGCCGAAGTCGGCCAATTCGAAGATCGGCGCCTCGGCATCCTTGTTGACGACGACGACGACCTTGGAGGTCTGCATGCCTGCACGGTGCTGGATGGCACCGGAGATGCCGTTCGCGACGTACAACTGCGGCGAGACGGTCTTGCCGGTCTGACCGACCTGGTACTGATGCGGGTACCAGCCGGCGTCGGTGGCGGCCCGTGATGCACCGACCGCACCGCCGAGGGAATCGGCGAGACGCTCGATGATGGCGAAGCCTTCGGGTCCACCCACCCCGCGTCCGCCGGAGACCACGATCGCCGCCTCGGTCAGTTCCGGCCGGCCGCCCTGCTTGGCCACGGTGCGCTCGGTGACGGTTGCCTTCTTGGCGGAATCGCTGAGCGCGGTCGACACCTGCTCGACGGTGCAGTTCGCTGCGGCCGGCTCGGGGGCTACCGAGTTCGGGCGCACGGTGTAGATCGGTGTGCCGGTCAAGACGGTGGAGTGCACGATGGTGCTGCCGCCGAATACCGATTGGGTCGCAACGCCCTCCTCGTCGATGTCGACGGCATCGGTGATCACTCCGCTGCCGATCCGCACGGCGAGGCGACCGGCGGCTTCCTTGCCATCGGCGCTGGAGGGGACGAGCACCGCGGCGGGCGCCAGGGAAGCTACGAGGTCGGCGAGGACGTCGACGATCGGGACGACCGGGTGATCGTTCATCTCGTCGGAGTCGGCGGCGTACACCGCGGTCGCGCCGTATTCACCGAGTGTGGCGGCGGCGTCGCCGGCGCCGGAGCCGAACCACACGCATACGGGCTCGCCGAGTCTGCGCGCGAGGGTGAGCAGTTCCAAGGTGGTCTTCTTGACCGAGCCGGTTTCGCGTTCGTGCTCGGCGAGGACGAGGACGGGTGCCATAGCGCGTTCCTTCCTAGATGAATTTCTGCTCGGTGAGGTAGCTGGCGAGTTTGCTTGCTCCGTCGCCTTCGTCGGTGATGACGGTGCCGGCCGCCTTGGCCGGACGGGCTGCGAAATCGCGAACACCGCTCCAGGCGGCCGCTTGGCCGACGGACGCGGGTTCGAGTCCGAGATCGGCGACACCGAGCGTTTCCACCGGCTTCTTCTTCGCGGCCATGATCCCCTTGAACGAGGGGTACCGGGGTTCGTTGATCTTCTCCACCACGCTGACCACGGCGGGCAATTGCGCGGTCACGGTGTCGAAGCCGTAGTCGGTAACCCGCTCGATGGTTACCTCATCGCCCGAGACGCTCACCCGCTGGGCGAAGGTCACCTGGGCGAGGCCGAGTCGTTCGGCCACCATCGCGGGGACGACGGACATCCGGGCATCGGTGGATTCGGAGCCGAAGACGATGAGGTCGAAGCCCTTGTCGGCCAGGGCCGCGGCGAGCACCGCGGACGTGGCGATGGCGTCGGAGCCGTGCAGGGCGTCGTCGAGGATGTGTATTCCGGCGTCGGCACCCATGGATAGCGCCTTACGCACGGTCTCCGCGGCGCGCTCGGGTCCCATCGACACCACGGTGACCTCACCGCCGTGGGCTTCGGCGATCTGCAGGGCTTCCTCCACCGCGTACTCGTCGAGTTCGTTGAGCACGCCGTCGGCGGAGGCTCGATCGAGGGTGGAGTCCTCGGGCTTGAGGGCCTTCTCGGCCCAGGTATCGGGAACCTGCTTCACACACACCGCGATCTTCATGTCTCTCCCCTCGCTGCCTGCCGGCGGCCGTCGGAACTCGATCTACGCGTCGTCACCCGATCACGCACATTTCGTTATACCCGTTCGCATTGTTACCCAAACCTATGTTACTCGCCAGTAACAAGTGTGCATCTTCGTCCCGACGGACGATTACGCTCGGCCGCGTGCCAGGTTCGCAGGGTTCCGGCCTGCCCATCACCGGCGAGCGGACGGTTCCCGATGTAGCCGAGGAGAACTACTGGTTCCGTCGGCACGAGGCCTGCTACCGGTGGGCGTTGGACCACCTAACCGGACACTTCAGGGGCACGCTCCGCCCAACGGTGCTCGACGCCGGCGCCGGCGAGGGATTCGGATCGGCCATGGCGGCCGATCGCGGGTACCTGGTCACCGCCGTGGAACTCGACGGCCTCGCTGCCACCCACGCCCAGCGCCGCTACCCCGAACTCGGTGTGGTGCGCGCGAACCTGGTCGCGTTGCCCGTGCGCTCGGATGCCTTCGATGCGTGCCTGTCGCT
>PR_CR_10_Liq_3_inCRDRAFT_1000388_pt1 | contig 11991 bp, 17 predicted proteins | sample PRCRCaboRojoPR_2_FD_10240 | JGI IMG/M metagenome (IMG submission 10240)
GGTGGGGTGTAATGAGTAGGAGAGTGTCAGCATCAAGAGCGAGACCAAGAGCAAGAAAGCTCTGACTAACGATCAAATTACGGCGGCAAACGTCCGCCTCATCGGTGCCGATGGCGAGCAGGTTGGCATCGTCAGTAATGCTGAGGCCCAAGCGGCTGCAGAGGCCGCGGGTATGGATCTGGTGCAGATGGCGGATTCCGATCCTCCAGTGTGCAAGATCATGGATTACGGCAAGCATATTTTCGAGGCCAAGAAGCAGAAAGCGGCCCAGCGAAAAAAAGCCAAACGAATCCAAGTAAAAGAAATGAAATTTCGTCCAGGGACGGACGAAGGTGACTATCAGGTAAAACTGCGCAACCTGATTCGTTTCCTTGAAAACGGCGATAAGGCCAAAGTCACTCTCCGGTATCGGGGACGTGAAATGGCTCATCAGGAAATCGGCATGGAATTACTCAAACGAGTGGAAGCCGATCTGAGCGAATTGGGTGCTGTCGAGCAATTTCCAAAAATGGAAGGTCGACAGCTCACCATGGTTATCGCACCCAAGAAACGGGGTTAGTGGCCCGTGAATGCCCTAACACCCGAATGATGAAACGCCTCGTGGATAATCCCCGGGGCCCAATGCGGAGTCTTTACGATGCCAAAAGCAAAAATTCACAGCGGTGCAGCCAAGCGGTTTAAGAAAACCGCTGGTGGTTATAAGCGAAAAAGTGCCTACAAGAGCCACATTCTCACGAAGATGACGACCAAGCGTAAGCGTCAGTTGCGTGGTACCTCAATGATCGATCAAGCGGACAAAGTGTTGATTGATCGTATGTTGCGCGCCAAGTAATTAACGTCATCGGGTTAAAGGAGAAATAGCATGGCACGAGTTAAACGTGGTGTGACGGCTCGACGTCGTCACAAGAAGATTCTTAAGAAAGCAAAAGGTTATTACGGCGCTCGCTCACGGGTGTTCCGTGTTGCCAAGCAGGCGGTTACCAAAGCGGGCCAATACGCTTACCGTGACCGTCGACAGCGTAAGCGCCAGTTCCGCGCTTTGTGGATTACGCGTATCAACGCGCAGTCACGGGCCAATGGTATGACCTACAGTCGTCTGATTAACGGCCTCAAGCGCGCTAATGTGGTGCTCGATCGCCGTGTATTGGCCGACCTGGCGGTACACGACAAGGCGGCATTTGCTGCTGTCGTAGAACGAGCGCGTACTGCCCTGGCAGCCTAATAGCCGGCCCGCGCGCAGGCGGGCGCTACAGGAAATCAAAGGGAAGGGGTCGCGTGCCCCTTCCCTTTTTTATGACGATGACATCGGGATGAGACGCATGGACTCTCTGGAAGCTATCCAATCAGAGGCGCTGAGCCAGATAACGGCTGCTGAGGATATCCAAACCCTGGAACACCTGCGGGTGGAATATCTGGGTAAGAAAGGCAAGTTAACCGCCCTGTTAAAGAGTCTCGGAAGCTTGTCTGCTGAGGAGCGACCGAAGATGGGCGCGCTGATTAACGAGGTTAAGCAGTCGCTACAGACGCTCATTAACGAGCGCAAAGAGGCCATGGAGCAGGGCGCTTTGGCGGCGCAGCTGGCGGCTGAATCGGTTGACGTTAGCCTCCCGGGTCGACGTGTCGATGTCGGTGGACTGCACCCGATCACCCGCACCATCGAACGCATTGAAGGGTTTTTCAAAGGGGCGGGTTTCAATGTGGCCCAGGGGCCAGAAATCGAAGACGATTATCACAACTTTGAAGCTCTCAACATTCCGGCGCACCACCCTGCCCGCGCCATGCACGACACCTTTTATATCGACGACAACCACGTGCTGCGCACCCATACGTCGGGTGTCCAGGTGCGCACGATGGAGTCGATAGCTCCACCTCTACGGGTCATTTGTCCCGGTCGTGTGTACCGATGCGATTCGGATCTCACCCATTCGCCCATGTTCCACCAGGTCGAGGGCTTACTGATTGATGAGAGTTCGAGCTTTGCGGATTTGAAAGGTCTGTTAGAAGCGTTTTTGCAGGTGTTTTTCGAGCGCGATGACTTGGCTGTGCGCTTTCGACCTTCTTACTTTCCCTTTACGGAACCCTCTGCAGAGGTCGATATCCAGTGCGTGAAGTGCAACGGTGCAGGATGTCGTATCTGCAGTCACACCGGCTGGTTGGAAGTTCTTGGCTGCGGCATGGTCAATCCCCAGGTGTTTACCATGAGTGGCATCGATACGGAGCGATTCACCGGTTTTGCATTTGGCCTTGGGGTAGAGCGCCTTGCCATGCTGCGCTATGGCATTGGTGATTTGCGTTTGAATTTCGATAACGACCTGCGTTTCCTGCGCCAGTTCGTCTAAGGAGCTGACCATGATTATTTCAGAGCAGTGGTTGCGAACGTGGGTGAATCCGCCTCTGGATACCCAGCAGTTAGCCCATCAATTGACCATGGCCGGCTTAGAGGTTGACGCCGTGGAGCCAGTTGCCGGTGCATTTAGTGGTGTCATCGTCGCCGAAATCATCGAGGCTGAGCAGCACCCCGATGCGGATAAATTGCAGGTGTGCAAAGTGGCCACTGGCGGTGATGTGGTGCAAATCGTCTGCGGGGCGCCCAATGCGCGGGTGGGCTTGAAAGCACCTTTGGCGCAAATTGGCGCTGTGCTGCTCGGTGACTTTAAGATTAAAAAAGCAAAGCTCCGAGGTGTGGAGTCCCAGGGCATGTTGTGTGCTCAAGCCGAGCTTGGCATCTCCGATGAAAATGCTGGCCTGATGGAGTTGCCGGCGGATGCACCTGTGGGCACCGATTTGCAGGACTATTTGGGCTTGGACGACACTGCCCTTGAAATAGGTCTCACGCCCAATCGTGCCGACTGTTTAAGTGTGCATGGTATTGCGCGGGATCTGGCTGTGCTAAACGATATGCCACTTAACGAGCAGCCTGAATCGATAGTGACAGCCACCATCGACGACTGCTTTCCAGTCTCTATTGAGGCGCCAAATCACTGTCCCCGCTACTTGGGTCGCGTGATTAAAGGTGTGGATCTCTCGCAACCAACGCCACTTTGGATGACCGAGCGCTTGCGACGAGCGGGGTTGCGATCGATTGACCCAGTAGTCGATGTCACCAATTACGTTATGTTGGAATTGGGGCAGCCACTGCATGCCTTTGATCTCGATACTCTGGTGGGCGGCATTGTCGTGCGTGAGTCGGTCGCTGATGAGACCATCACACTACTCGATGGCTCTGAACAAAGCCTCACGCCCGGTAGCTTGCTCATCGCCGATCATAAGCGTCCCCTTGCCTTGGCGGGCATTATGGGTGGCGATATGAGCGGTGTCAGTGCCAACACCCAAAATGTGTTCCTCGAGAGCGCCTTCTTCACCCCGACACCGATTGCCGGTCGCGCCCGCCGCTATGGTCTGCACACAGACGCTTCACACCGCTACGAGCGGGGTGTCGACTGGCAGCTGCAGCGTCGTGCTGCAGAGCGGGCTACGCAGCTGTTATTGGATATTGTGGGAGGCGAGCCCGGCCCGCTGGTTGAGACGGTTGTGGAGCAACATCTCCCCAAGCCCGTATCGTTGGTGTTACGGGCCGAGCGTATTGAGCGTGTACTGGGTCTTGGGCTAGAGGCTTCGGTTGTTGAGCGCATCCTGACCGGCTTAGGTTTTAAGGTCGATGCTGAGGCCGAAAATCGGTGGCGCTGTATAGCCCCCAGCTGGCGCTTTGATATGGCGCAAGAGGTGGATTTAATCGAAGAGCTTGCCCGTGTGTGGGGCTACAACCAACTGCCCGCAAGTACGGTTCTGGCGCCATTGGTGTTACCCGAGCAGTCTGAGGATGTACGCTCACTGACATCATTGCGCCGTCAGTTGGTGGCTAGAGGCTTTTATGAGGCCATCACCTTTAGCTTCGTGGCGCCTAAACAGCAAGCTCTATTTGACCCGGACATTGCCCCTGTTGCTCTGCGTAACCCCATCTCCGCCGAGTTGGCGGTCATGCGCACCAGCCTGATACCGGGCTTGCTGAACGTGATAAGCCATAACCTCAAGCGTCAAATGCCGCGTGTGCGGGTGTTCGAGACCGGTATGCGCTTTTTGCCCGGCGAATCCACTACCCAAGAGCCCATGATGGCTTTGGCCATGACCGGTACCCGTGACGCGGAAAATTGGACGGGCGATGGGACTGTCGTGGACTTCTTCGATATGAAGGGCGAGGTTGAGCAGTTAATGCTCGGCGTTGGCGCCGAGCTGGAATTCCGTCCAGCTACCCGAGCGGGACTCCATGACGGTCAGACCGCGGAAATCCTTCTTGATGGTTGTGTCGTTGGTGTGATGGGCGCTATTCATCCTGTAGCTGCTAAGCAGCTGGATCTACCCAAGAACACCTACGTCGCCGAGCTTGTGCAATCGGCGGTGATCAGCGCGACGTTGCCAGCCTACGACGATATCTCGCGTTTTCCTGAAACTCGCAGGGACATTGCGTTGCTGCTCGCCGAGGACACACCGGCCAGTACGGTGTTATCCACCATTCGAGGGAATGCCGGGGAGTGGCTGAAAAATCTAACGGTGTTCGATGTTTACGCGGGCCAAGGTATTCCCGAGGGCAAGAAAAGTCTTGCGCTGGGTTTGACTTTCCGCGATCCCTCGCGCACTCTTGATGATTCGGAGATTTCCTCTGTGATGGCGCAAGTCATTGATTCCCTAGAAGAAAAGCTCGGTGCAGAGCTCAGGAGTTGAATATTTTTCCATGGCGGCCCTGACCAAATCTGAAATGGCAGACAAACTCTACGATGAACTTGGCTTAAACAAGCGTGAAGCCAAGGAGCTGGTAGAGCAGTTCTTTGAAGAAATTCGTATTTGTCTTGAGAACAACGAACAAGTGAAATTATCGGGCTTCGGCAACTTTGATTTGCGGGACAAGGCGCAGCGTCCGGGTCGCAATCCAAAGACCGGTGAAGAGATTCCCATTTCCGCTCGTCGCGTGGTGACATTCCGGCCCGGCCAAAAGCTCAAAGAGCGGGTCGAACAGTTTTCGGGTTGGATGAACAGCGATGCTTGAGCCGACCCATAACAACGAGTTGCCACCTATTCCGGGGAAGCGCTATTTCACGATCGGTGAGGTCAGCGAGTTATGCGCGCTAAAACCCCACGTCCTTCGGTATTGGGAGCAGGAATTTCCTCAGCTGAAACCGGTTAAGCGTCGTGGGAACCGGCGCTACTATCAACGTCAGGACGTAGAAACGATTCGAACTATCCGCAGTTTGTTATACGACCAGGGGTACACCATTGGTGGTGCGCGCCAGCGTATGAGCAGTGATGACGAGACGCCCACCCCGGTGGAATTGCAGCAGGTGCTGCGTGACTGTATTACCGAGCTGTCCGAGGCAAAGGCACTATTGAGTATCGGGGACGGCGACTAAACTCAGTAGGTCTGCAGCGGCAGATTGAGGTTTTCAGAGAAAACTGTTTCTCAGCTCGCAGCATACTGTGTATAATCCGCGACCTTTCGGGCTATAGCGCAGTCTGGTAGCGCACTTCACTGGGGGTGAAGGGGTCGTAGGTTCAAATCCTGCTAGCCCGACCATTTTTCGATGGTTCTTTCTTGTCACGTCGCTGACAACACACAAGCAAAGCGTCTTGGGTATTTAAAAACCGCCTTAGGGCGGTTTTTTTCTAACCAGTTAACGGCAGTGCCGTGGTTTCCTTCAGGGTTTCCATGACAAAGCTGGCGCTGACATCAAACAAATCCGCTGCGATCAATTGTTGATAGAGAGCGTCGTAGCCCGCCATATCGGCAACGATGGCTTTCAACAGATAGTCAACTTCTCCACCCATCCGATGGGCCTCAAGAATACCCGGTAACCCCTCTACGACGGCTTGGAATTGCTTTGACCACCTCTCGTTGTGTTGATTAGTCTTGATTGCAATGAATACGGTCAGCGGTAGTCCAAGGCGCTTAGCATCAAGCAGCGCCACCTGAGCGCGAATGAAGCCTGCCTCCTGGAGCCGTTGTACCCGACGGCTGCAGGCTGATCGCGAGAGACTTAGCTGATCGGCAAGCTCCACGAGGGGTTGATTGCAGTCCCTTTGCAGCGCGCGCAGCAAGCGACGATCGGTACGATCGAGAAAACTTTCCGTCATGATCATGTTCCCCTGTGACTCATTATCGCCAAACGCCCCATTGATGCACACTATGTGATAATTTTGGTAATTATAAACACGTTTGTTGCGTAATCGTCGCTAGTAACTACATATTTTGCGCGTTAATCCCTCTGGATGATCTTTACACTGGTGTTTTTGTTGCACGCCAATCACGTCCGTATGTGGGCGCTACCAAGCTGGGCGCTAGCCGCCATTGTGAGTGCCGAGGTGAAGTTCGGCGTGAGCTAGATACCGTCTGGAGATGTTTGTGTATGACCGCGATTGAAACGGGCCTCGATGGCAGTGCGTTACTGTCTCTTTTACAAGATCAGCAATATGGCCGCTATGGGACGGTTTCCACACCGTGGGGACCGCGGCCTTTGGTCTATGCCGATGACACCGCTTCGGGCAGAAGTTTGCAGGGGGTCGACAACCTCCTGTCCGCTGCGGTGTTACCCTATTACGCCAATACCCATTCGGAGTCCTCCTTTTCTGGGCGTCATACAACGGCTCTGCGAGAGTCGGCGCGCAGCACTATTGCTCGCTCTGTGGGCGCGTCAGAGGATCATTGCGTGATCTTTGCGGGCGCTGGCGCGACCGCTGCCATCAATCTATTGGCGCGAGCAATGGGGCTGCTCGATAGGGCGGATGCAGCAGGCGCGAGCCCTAGCGATGAGCGACCCGTGGTATTCATCGGACCTTACGAGCACCATGCTAACGAGTTGCCATGGCGAGAGGCGGATGTCGATGTGGTGACCATCGGTTTTGATACCGCAGGTCACATTGACCGCAAGGCGCTTGCAGCCGCGTTAGATGAGTACAGGGCAAGGCCATTGCGGATTGGCTCTTTCTCTGCGGCATCGAATGTAACGGGTCTTGTGTCCGATGTGACAGCCATCAGTCGTCTCTTGAAGCAGCATGGAGCACTATCCTTTTGGGACTACGCCGCGGGCGGACCTTATCTGCCCATTACCATGACCGATGACGGCATCGACGCGATCTTTTTATCGCCCCACAAATTTGCCGGTGGGCCGGGTGCTGCGGGCGTGTTAGTGGCGCACAAATCTCTGTTTCGCGCAGCGAGGCCGGTTATTATCGGTGGCGGTACGGTTACCTATGTGACCCCATCAAGCCATATTTGGCGTAGTGATATCCAAGCGCGGGAGGAGGGTGGCACCCCCGATATTCTTGGCGCCATTCGCGCAGGACTGGCGTTTGCCATTAAGGAAGCGGTGAGCCATACAGTCATTCAACGCATTGAACATGGGATGCAAACCCGTGCTTTGGCGGCTTTCGACACCATTCCCGGCTTGTCCGTCCTCGGCACCCGCACCTCTTCATCGCTGCCAATTTTTGCCATTACTGTGACAGCGCCGGCTAATGTGTTTAGCCCCGAACAGGGGCCCAAGGTGTTGCACTACGGATTCGTGGCAGCGCTGCTCAATGATCTATTCGGGATACAAGTACGTGGCGGGTGTTCCTGCGCGGGCCCCTACGGCCACCATTTATTGGAACTCGACGCTGCTCAGTCGCAGCAGCTGTCCGATTTGGTTCAGCAAGGTTGGGGGTGTCTGCGTCCCGGTTGGGTGCGTTTCAACTTGCACTGGTTGATGACCGATGCCGAGGTTGACTACATCGTTCAGGCGGTCACTCTGGTGGCGAGGGATGGCTGGCGGCTGTTGCCCAGTTATCGCCTTGACCCAAAAACGGGGGTTTGGTGTTTTCGCGATGCGATGTCGGCCGATTTGCCCTCGATCAACAAATTGATGGATTACCTGCAAGAGGCAAAACAAGAACACACGGCACCAACATCCTTCGAGCCCGAGGCCTTACTGGCCACTGCCCAGACAGTTCTGGCGGCGGGTGCGCCACCTGCTCATCGGCGGGCTGCACAGGTTGAATGGTCCCACGGTCCATTGGCTGATCTACCGGTGTGTCGTTGGTTTTTGGCGCCCACTGAGCTGCCGGCGGTGTGTCCCAGCCAGTAGCGTTATCGATACCGTGTCGGTTGGCTTGCCGTTTGCGTGCTTTGCCATTACCGTCGTGCTTCATTGCCAATCTGTTCGTGGTATACACACCACGTCCCGTATTTAGAACCCCGCAGCGTCCGCTGTGTCACCTTATTAAAGGAGTTATCGATGAAAGGGATATGTCATGTTGTGCTACTGTCGCTTGTGGCGGGCGCCTTGTCGATGGCAGCGCAGGCAGCCACAGACCACAATGACGAAGCCTCGCGTGCTGAACAGCGAGCTCAGCAGGCGACTCAGCAACTGGCTAAGGCCCTGGCTGGTCGGCTCAAGGCCAGTATGCGCGCCGGGGGGCCTTTGGCCGCAATCGATACCTGCCATCTGGAAGCGCCTGGGATTACCGACACCACGAGTGAACAGGCGGGCCTTGTTGTCGCGCGCACCGCGTTACGGGTTCGCAATCCCGATAACGCCCCCGATGAATGGGAGCAGATGCAGCTTGAGCGCTTTAGCACGGCACTTGATGCGGGTGCCTCCCCACGGACCTTGAAAGCGCTTGAGCGGGTAGACAATGGCGATGGTAAGCACGTGTGGCGATATATGCAGCCCATCCTCACGGGGGGCCTGTGTCTGCAATGTCACGGCGATGTGTTGGCACCCGAGGTGGCGGCAGCCATTGCAGAGCGCTATCCGAATGATCAGGCGACAGGCTTTGCGTTATCGAGTTTACGCGGTGCATTTACCGTGACGATCACCGAGTGACGCTGGGCGCGACATTAATTGCATATACGAGAAGACACAGGGCGACGACTTGGCGAGAGTGAGAAGAGGACTAGCGATGATTCGTAAACTTACCCAGCTGGCCCTGTTGTGGTCCTCGGTGGTCATCCATGCGCTGGCCGGTGATATAGCGATTCATGCGGGTAAGTTGGTGGACGTTGCCCAAGGTAAAGTGCTTGAGCAACAAACCATTCGTATCAGCGATGGCGTCAATATTGCGTTTGGCACCGATGCAGGCGTCGGGCCCCACGGTCACGGTAGTAATGCAAAGGAATTCCGCTACATGGTGGAGACGGGCTATCCCGTGATGGCAGCTCTACAATCGGCCACGGTTAACGCCGCCAAGCTATTGCGACAACAGGACGTGCTCGGGCAGATCGCCCCGGGCTACTACGCCGACATCGTCGCTGTGCGGGACGACCCATTTGAGGATGTAACAGCATTGGAATCGGTTGATTTTGTTATGACAGCCGGTGAAGTGGTGGTACAGCGATGATGGCTGACGGGACCCGCGGTATTGCTTTCACCGGGCTTTTTGCGTTGCTGGTAGTACTCATGGTGCCATCCGTTTCGGCGTCCGACAGCCCGGTAGCGATTGCTATTCATGGCGGTGCCGGCACGATTAAACGTAGCGAACTCACCCCCGAGCAAGATCGTGCCTATCGCAACATCCTTAATCAAGCGGTGGATCTGGGACATCAACGCCTAGCGGCCGGTGTCGATGGCATTGATGTCATCGTCGAGGTTATTCAGTTGCTTGAAGCCTCGCCCCTATTTAACGCCGGTCACGGGGCGGTAATGACATGGACCGGTGAGCACGAGCTGGATGCCTCCATTATGAACGGCGCCACCTTGGAAGCCGGTGCCGTTGCCGGTGTTAAACGGTTGAAGAGCCCCATCGCAGCGGCGCGCGCTGTGATGTTAGCGTCACCCCATGTGTTGTTGTCGGGGGTTGGTGCCGATGAATTTGGTGCCCAGCAGGGCTTGGAACAGGTCGATAACGACTGGTTTAGCACCGAGCGTCGTCAACGGGATTTAGAGCGTTATAAAGCTCGTCACAGCGCCGGTCTAAGCCCAGAGCCCACCGCTAAATTCGGTACCGTGGGTGTCGTCGTACTCGAGGCCCAGGGACATTTGGCAGCTGGTACATCCACTGGTGGCATGTGGCAAGCGATATCTGTGCCCGGGTTGCCTACCAAAATTTGACCATTGAGCAGGCGGCTACGGATGTTATCACCGGGGAGCTGCTGCCCGCCGGTGGCGAGGGAGGCGTCGTAGCCCTTGACCCACGGGGGAACGTCGCTATGGTATTCAACAGCGAGGGTATGTACCGAGCCAGTATTGATGCGTCAGGCCACAAGGTGGTGGCCATCTACAACAGCCAATCCGAGCGTGAAAGGCCTGAGGGAGACTAGCCATGGGAGAGGGAGGAGCCAATCGTCAGCTCAATGTCTTAGGTGAACCCCTGGAGCTATGTTGTCGAAAGCCGCTAACAGGCTTTTACCGCGATGGTTTCTGTAATACTGGACCCATGGATGTGGGTACCCATACGGTATGTGCCCAAGTGACCCAGTCGTTTCTTGAATTTTCTGCGTGGGCCGGTAATGATCTTATTACACCTCGGTCTGAGGTGGCGTTTCCGGGCCTTAAAGAAGGTGACCATTGGTGTTTGTGTGCAGCCCGATGGTTACAGGCTCACGACGCGGGGTATGCCCCCAAGCTGTATCTACGACGCACCAATATCAAAACCCTTGAGATTATCCCATTAGAGACGTTGAAAACATTCGCACTAGACCTTAACTAGTGGCATTGCGTGACTAAGAGAGTTTGTCTATGAGTACCCCTACGAGTATCCGCGATTGTATGCATCGCAATCCGCTCACTATTACCCGTGACGCCCCTTTGGTGAAGGCAATTGAGCTGCTGGTTGAATTCAAACTCACCGGTCTCACGGTGCTCGATGACACCGATACCCCCTGCGGCAAGATAACGGAGCTGGACTGTATTCGAGCGGTGCTCAATGCGGTATATAACGACGGTAACCCCGATAATGTATCGGTGGGCCAGGCCATGACCAATGAGATACATGCCTGTTCACCGGAGGAATCGATCGTCGAGGTGGCTCAGCGTATGATTGACACCCATCAACGTCGCAATGCGGTCATCAAGGACGGCAAGCTTGTGGGGCAGGTAAGCTCGAGTAACATTTTATGGGCTTTGATGGAGCATTCCCGCGATCACATTAATCGCCGGTAGCCTCAGTCGTCCAGTCGAGAGACAGTTACCTTTAGCCTACCCGCTAGCCACATGCCTCCGAGCATGCAGCTGATAAACACCCACGTGGAAGCACTGCCGTAGGCTATCGAGGTTAGCGCGGGTCCCGGGCAATAGCCCCACAGACCCCAGCCAATTCCGAATAGTGTGGCGCCGGTGATAAGCCGGCGATCAATGGTGCGCTCAAGCGGAAGGGAGAACGCAGCCGCCAACAACGGGCTGCTCCAGCGCAGGATAAAGGGCGTTGCACCTAAGGTCACCAATACCGCACCACCCATCACGAACAGTAGGTCGGGATCCCAGTTACCCGCAATATCAAGAAAGCCCAATACTTTACGGGTGTCGGTCATACCTGATAAGGCGAGTCCAGCGCCGAATAAAAGGCCGGTGATGAGTGCTGGCCACTGTTTCATGGGGTAACTCCGATTACGTGTCGTGTGACGAAAACAGTCACCACCCCCGCCGCCATAAACGTGGCGGTAGCCGCGAGCGAGCGAACGGAGAGCCGTCCAATCCCGCAGACGCCGTGACCACTGGTGCAACCACTACCCATACGGGTGCCNACGCCGACCAGTAGTCCCGCTAGGGCCGCGAGCCAGAGTGGACCTTCTGCTGCATCCGGTATCGGTTTGCCTGTAAGGCTGTGCAGCAAACCACCACCTGCCACTAGACCCACCAGGAATAGGCCACGCCAGTCCCGGTCCGGACCCGCAAACAGTCCCCAAAAAATACCCGATATACCGGCAATACGACCAAGGGTCGCCAGTAGTGCCATAGACGCGATACCAATGAGCACACCGCCGATTATGGGGTCGATGAGGGAATCCAACATAGTTACAGGTCCAGT